>Ga0335072_10005483_pt1 | contig 18696 bp, 12 predicted proteins | sample Lox_Sample_21_FD_206725 | JGI IMG/M metagenome (GOLD analysis project Ga0335072, IMG submission 206725) | Soil microbial communities from Loxahatchee National Wildlife Refuge, Florida, United States - Lox_Sample_2.1 | ecosystem: Environmental > Terrestrial > Soil > Wetlands | place: USA... | reverse complement strand
CTGTTCGACGACCTTTCTGTAGAACGAATAGAAATCGACGTGCTCGAATTCTCGGGCCCCGACTTCGAGGATAGCGATTCGCGCCTTTGGTGTCTGGATCTCCTGCGAACCAACATGTGCCACGTTCTGGTATTCGATTCCAAAGCCCAACCGGTCGAGCCGGCGACGCCTCTACACAAGCGTCCGATTATTGCAGAGCGGACCCTCGGTGGCCGTCCGGGACCCTCGGCCGGCGACGTGTCTGACAATGCGCGGCAAAAGCTTCTCGGTGAGGGAGTCGCTCTGGAGCGTGAGCCTTTGACCGTGCTCGAAATCTACCTGCCCACTCTCTCAGGACCAGCTGCATCAGATAATACTGCACTGCTTGTGCAGATCGAGCAGCTCGCCTCCATGGGCACAGTTGCGGTTACTAATTATCCGGAAGGATACCAGGCACTGAGCTATTTTCGACGGTATACCGCAGCACCCATCCGCGTGATCCTCTGGCTTTCGATGTTTCTTCAGCTCCTGGCGGAGCGGGTATTTTCCGCCTCTCCGGGAGCTATGCTGGAGGGCTTCGGCCGGTTGCTTTCTACCGACGTCACGATATATATCGCGCCGATGCACAGAAAAGACCTGGCCGCGGCGCTCGGTGAGATGCCGGACGAGCTTCTGGCCGAATCTTGCGGCGAATTGATAAGCCTGGACGACTTTCGTCCCAAGCCGCCTCTGGACCACCTCTTCCGCTATCTGCGCGACGCGGGGCACATCGTACCTCTCGATGGCACGACGCCTCCCAAGAGCTAAGGAGTCGCCACAGCAGCAGGTCTTCTCTCGCCCTCGCCGGAGCCTTCTTTGCGAATGCGATAGAGCAGGTAAACAACCACTGCGAGATTGATGATCAGCACAACAACCTTGCCCGCTGTCGGATGGTGGACCAGCTCCCAAACTTCAAACGGCACAAGAGAGGCGGTAATCACCACCGTGAACCACTCGCCCCACCGTTTCTGGAGCCAGAGGCCGATGCCCTCGGTCAGGAAAAGAGCCGCATAAACAAAACTGGCCAATCCCAGTTCTTTAATCTTATGGGGCGGGGTATCTGACGCCTTGCTTATCAGTTCGACCACGTAACGGTTGCCGGGGTCAAGACCAAGCCTTGCGACCCAGTGGTCCAACACATCCGCCACGTCGCTATGAAGGATCCTGAGTATCCCGACGCCCGTCACGATCAGGACAGCCGCCTTGAGCGCTTTGAATACGGCAATGAGCCGGAGCACGGCACTGTGAGAATTCTTCATGCGTATACGATGCAGCGAGCCTTGACTTCGACGGGAGATCGCGGCGCAGCACATAGAGCATCGCACAGCCGGGATAGATCGCAAAAGATCCTGACAAGACCGGTTGGACATCGAAGAGCGGGACCGTGTTGCCCGGTTCCTGCGGCACTGCATTGACAATGTAGGCGCAGTGGATATACAACGCCTATTGCATATTGCGCACTTATTTCAGCAGGTACATACCGATGTCTCAAAAACGAAGATTGCTCATTGCCCTGTCTATGCTGGTCGGCTGTCTGCCTCTGTTCGCAACCGGTCCTTCCTTCCATCCCGATGCCAGTTTCACCGGATCGAGCCTGACCGGCTGGCATACGTTCGGAGAGGCAAAGTGGCGCGCGGACAACGGCGAGATTGTCGCGACACCCAATGGAGGCAGCGGCTGGCTGGTGCTTGACCATTCTTACCAGGACGTGGGCCTCTACACCCAATTCCAGTGCACAGCAGCCTGCGAAACGGGTGTCTTGTTGCGGGCGGAAAAGACAGCTGACGGAATGAAGGGGATCTATGTGGCGCTCAGCGATCCCGATCTTCCCACATACAGCGTGACGATCGACTCACACGGGCAGATTGTTGAGCGGAACAAATTGCGCCGCGGCGGCGGCCTGGAGCGGATCGCGCCCCCTCCCTCCAATGAGCCTCAACGCGAATTTCATTTCCCGGTCTCTACTGTCAAATTGCCTTTCACGGCACCGGATAGCATGCTTCGTCCGACGGATTGGAACCAGGTAGAAATTCTGTTCGACGCCAACATTGTCCGTACCTTTCTGAACGACGGACGCGAGCATGGTGCGGTGGGCGATGAAGGATATGGACCGATCGCGCTTTATGCGGGTGGCGCGGGGGAAGTGCGGTTCAAAGATCTGGCCTATAAGGACCTGGGACTCAAAGTCCGGCTTCCGGACGAGGTATCCAGGAACTTCCGCAAGCAACAACTCAGTGACTTTTACTATTCCTGGAGTTCGGGAGCGGCCGACTTCAACCGAGACGGCATCCTGGATATCGTCTCGGGCCCGTATATCTATTACGGCCCTGACTACACGAAATATAGAGAGATGTACCTGGCGCAGACAGTCAATCCTTCGACCGGCTTCGCCAGCGACGCATGGATGGATTTTCCGGCAGACTTTACCGGCGACGGGTGGCCAGACGTGGTGACAGTCAGCTATGGCGGCGCCCATGGCGGGATTTTTCTGTATGTGAATCCCAAAGGAGAAAACCGTCGTTGGGCAAAATATAAAGTCGTCGACGACGTGCAAAGTGAAATCGCGGTGATGCGCGACGTGGATGGCGACGGGAAGCCGGAGATCGTCTACATGGGCGACGGGCAGGTTCGCTATGCCAAACCCGATCCTGCGAATCCCACTGGGCCGTGGATCGTGCATAACGTTTCCGAAAAGGGATACGGCACCGCCCATGGGATCGGTGTTGGGGACATCAATGGCGACGGCCGGATGGACATACTGAATGCATATGGGTGGTGGGAACAGCCGGCGCCGGGAAGCAAGCAGGAGACGTGGACCTATCACCCGGAAGTATTTGGCCGTTACGGACGGGGCATCATGGGAGGCAGTGTAATGGCTGTCTACGATGTGAACGGGGATGGCCTGAATGACGTGGTCACGGTACTCAATCCACATGGCTGGGGAATGGCGTGGTTCGAGCAAAAACGTGACAGTAATGGACACATTTCCTTCGTAAAGCACATGATCATGGATGATTTCTCCACCAAAAACGCAGGAGGCGTGGTTTTCTCAGAGCCCCACGGCACTACGTACGCCGATGTGGACGGCGATGGCATCCCTGATTTCATAGTTGGCAAGCGGTACTGGTCGCATCTGGACACCTATCTCGATCCCGACCCATATGGCCAGCCGGTGCTGTACGTATACAGGACTGTGCGCGATCCGAAGGCACCCGGTGGTGCGAGATTCGTGCCGGAGCTGATCGACAGCCATACCGGAGTCGGTTCCGACGTACTGGCGGTCGATCTCAATAAAGACGGCGCGATGGACATTGTCACCGCGAGCCGGTTCGGGACCTTTATCTACTGGGGCAAACCTCACAAATAGATGGTGAATTATTTTTTCACACACGGCTGAAGCGCTGCTCTAAAGTCCCGCAGGGACGGCTGATAATTACCCAGGATGAAATCCTGAGCGGTCTGGAACGCCAGTACCACGATCGGGCGATCTTCGTCCCGTTCAAGTATCGCGCACCCGAACGAAGGAACACCCTGCAACCGTCGCGTCATTGTGGATGGGCGCGAGGAGCCCGGATCCGCCTAGGAACGCCGGGGGCCCTCGCGCGTTCAGCGCAGCGCCGCCCTGGACGCCGAAATCGCTTGTCAGTCATCTGCGTCCATGCCCGATCACAAGAGAGCCGTCAGTACTTGCAAGCTCTCCGTCGCCAGGTAAAGGATGTTTGACAGACGATCTGGGCGGCGGGGATACTGAGCAAAGAGCGGGTGTTGGAGTCCACTCTTAACCGCCCCTTCGTCGAAGGGGAAGATGACTCCTACCAGATTGGAACTCCGAAGGAGTCATCCGCATGTCCGCTTGGGCCCGGCGTGAGCACGTTTCGCATTCGAAGAGCTCGGACAATGCACCCTTGCTTCATCTCCCACGCCTCGTATCCATCCCCGATGAGCTGAATCGGACAAGAATTCTCTGTGCGTATTACCCTCCGGTGCGCAGGTGATCCCACAGGCACCGTCGGACAACCCTGTACCCGACTCTGTCCCCACCCCTGACTCACCGGAGGCAATGGGATCGCCAGTGCCTTTCCGCAGCATTCTATTCGCAGATTCTGACACCCCTCCGAATCTCGATGAGAGAGAGGCGCCGGACATTTTCAAAGATCTGAATCTCGACCAGGTGGTTCTGTCGCTCACCGCCGGTAGAGAGGAATACAACCTCGGGCCGTTCTTCTACACTCCACTGCTGGATGTGAAGACAGTCAATTACCGTCAGGAAATTTTCCGCGATCTCGAAATCGAAGACGTTGCGTTGGGCCTTCAGTCGTTCGCGCGTGACATGAAAAAGATGAGGAGCAACCTCGCCCAGGCCGGCAAGCTGTATTACCAACGTCAGAAACAGCGGTGGTTTCTTGATGCTGTGATGGTCTATGCTTATGCGGCCCGCCAATTGAATCATCATCTCCTGCACACGACCATTGGCTCCCAAGGCCTGAGCGGCTTCCGATCCTATTTGGCAAGCTATATCGAATCCAATGAATTTCGCACTTTGGCGGACGAAGGCGAGAAGCTCAAAAACGCCCTCTCAGACATCAGATACTCGCTTGCTATCTCCGGACAGCGTGTGACCGTCAGTGAGTGCTATTCCGAAGTCGATTACAGCGTCGACGTGCTCAGGACCTTCGAGAAGTTCAGACAGGGTACAGCCAAGGCATACAAATTCGAATATCACTCTACGGTCGACATGAATCATGTTGAGGCGGCGATATTGGACTTCGTCGCGAAACTGCATCCCGAGACTTTTGCCGCTCTCGAAGAGTACGGCAGGCGCCATGCCGCATATTTGGATAGGACGATCGCCAAATTCGATCGCGAGATTCAATTCTATTTGGCCTGTCTCAAGTACATCAGCAAGCTCCGGAAAGCGGAGCTGCCTTTTTGTTATCCGGAAGTTACAGATCGATCCAGGGAAGTCTACGGGAAAAACGTATTCGATCTTGCGCTGGCCGCAATCCGGGTTCACGAACGTTCGTCAATTGTTCTCAATGATTTCTATTTGCGTGATCCGGAGCGGGTTCTTGTGGTTTCCGGGCCGAATCAGGGTGGAAAGACCACATTCGCCCGCACGTTCGGGCAGCTTCACTATCTGGCGAGTATCGGATGCCCGGTACCTGCTGCACAGGCACGCCTCTTCCTCAGCGACCGGATCTTTACGCACTTTGACCGTGAGGAAGACATCCGGAATCTGAGCGGCAAGCTGGAAGACGAGCTGAACAGAATTCACCATATTCTCGAGGCTGCTACATCGGACAGCATCCTCATCATGAACGAAAGCTTTCTGGCCACGACTCTGAACGATGCGCTATTCCTGAGCAAAGAGGTGATGCGAAGGATCAGCGCTCTGGGAATGCTGTGCGTTTCGGTAACCTTTCTCGACGAACTCGCTTCGCTGAATGAAACCACCGTCAGCATGGTCAGCACGGTGAATCCCGGAGATCCGGCATCGCGCACATTCAAGCTGGTCCGCAGGCCCGCTGACGGTCTTGCCTATGCAGTTGCAATCGCGAAGAAACATCGGCTGACCTACGAAGCCGTTCGAGCTCGGGTCATTGCCAATGCGAAAAGGCAGGTAACGAAATGAAAGCTTGCCTTATGTATAAGGACCGGGATTTCGGAGTCAAGGATTATCGACCGGAGAATGCTGCCGAGTTGTGCCAGGATCTTGAGTTGGAAACCCTATTTAAGGGAATGGCCGCGGATGATCCCTTTCTGCTCGAAGTGGCGAGAATGGCTGTTTTTTCCAGTCTGCGTGATCCGCAGGCTATTTTGTATCGTCAGCACATCCTTCGCGACTGCCGGCAATGCCCCGACGTTGTTCGCGCCATCTACGGAGTCGCCGTAGAGGCCATTGAGCGGGAAAGGAGAGTCTGGGGTTGGATGTCAAACAAATATCCCGAGAGTACGCTTCATCGCTCCGTGGAAGTCCTGCAGATTTTCGTCCAAATACTCACGCGCCTGCGTCACCTATCAGACCAGCATGCCGCAGAATTTCACTCCGAGGGTTTCCGCCGTTTCTTCCAGATGATTGCGGATGAGCTCAACGATGACTACCTGAGCTTGCTCGAGGAGCACTTGGAGCGGCTGAAATTTCGCCTCGGCACTCTGGTCAGCGCCGAGCTCGGTCCGGGCAACCAGGGAGTTAATTACGTATTGCGGAAACCATCCCAGATCACTTTGAGCTGGATGGACCGCCTGCAAGGATGGCTTGCCCAGACAGTTTTGGGAGGCAGCCGCGATTTAACTTATGAAGTCGATGACCGCGATGAAGCTGGCCAGAGGGCGCTGTCGGACCTTCGCGGCCAGGGAATCTGTGACGTCGCCGCTGCGCTCGCGCAGTCCACGGATCACATCTCGGGTTTCTTCACCGTGTTGCGCCGTGAGCTAGCATTCTATATCGGATGTCTGAACCTGCAAGATCAATTGGCCCAAAAGCGTGAACCCCTCTGTTTTCCCGCGGTCCCGGCAGACAGTCACCCAACCCTCACCTGCAAAGGGCTCTACGACGTCTGCCTGAGTCTGAGGGTGGAAGAGCGGATCGTGGGAAATGAAGTAAGTGCCAGCACCCTGCGATTGCTGATGGTGACGGGTGCGAATCGAGGGGGCAAATCGACCTTTCTACGCAGCCTGGGCCTCGCTCAGCTCATGATGCAGAGTGGCATGTTTGTGGCGGCGGAGGAGTTCGAAGCCAACCTCTGCGGTGCCGTATTTACCCACTTCAAGCGTGAGGAGGATGCCGCCATGAAGAGCGGGAAACTCGACGAAGAGCTCAGCCGGATGAGTGTGATCGTTGACAGGCTCACTCCCGGATGCATGGTTCTCTTTAACGAATCGTTCGCTTCCACCAACGAACGGGAAGGATCGGAAATCGCAAGACAGATCATCGGCGCATTACTCGAAACGGAGGTCAAAGTCGCGTATGTGACTCATATGTTCGATTTGGCGCACGAATTTTATGCCGCCAGGCAAGACGGATTTTTGTTTCTTCGCGCCGAAAGACTCCCTGACGGGCAGCGAACATTTCGGCTTCTCCCAGGCGAACCGCTGCCAACGAGTTATGGCGAAGACTTGTACCGGCGCATCTTCGAGCCAACGTCCACCGCTGTTGCGTCCGGAAAACACGCTCATCAATAGAACAGGGCCAATCCTAGGATGAGCACTAGCAGAATTCCTATGAGACCGTTGTAGAAATTCAGATACCCCGACTGGAGAATACTCACCTTGTCCGCGGCAGCGCGCACAAGTCGAACGAAGGGAGAGAAAAGATATGGGCCGAAAATCGGGGCAACCTCCTGGTTGAAAATCAGCCGTTTCACAAAATAGGGGCCATGGTCGTATTCGCGTTCCAGGTTGTGCGTCGGCCCGTAGATAAAGCCATAGAAAGTGCGGAGAGCATTCGAAAAGGCAAGGGATGTTGTGGCGATGCGGCGCGTATCTTCTCGCCGGCCGCCGGACCACACCGGCACGCGGCGAAGGTGGAAAGCTCTGCGGCTGAGTAGAAAGAAGCTGATGGGAATCAACGCCAGAAGTGGCCCGGCGATGACCAGTTTTGTGGGGGAGATGAAAGCGAATTTCCCGCTTAAGGGCACCAGCAGCCAGCCGTTTCGCATTGCCGGGGCTGCATTGACCCCAAACAGCGAATACGCTCCCTCGCCCAGCGCCTGAACCCACCATGGCATGCCAACGGCCAGCGCCAGAACACACAGGCCCAGGACGAAAACGCTGGCGCACCGGCTGCCGCCAAGCCTTGTGGAATGAAAATGTCCGTCTCCGAGCAGGCCGATGCCGAAGAGTTTGGCGAAGGTGGCCAGCGCCACCGCCACCACCAGCGCTAATCCCGCGGCCGCCAGGGCAATCGTCAATCGCGCGGCAACTACATTGACCTGCATTCCCTGAAAGAGCGTTTGAAACACGTACCATTCGCTGACGAAACCCGCTTGTGGAGGCAATGCGGCCAGACTCATCGTCGCGAATAAAGCGCCTATACCAAAAATAGTGGACGTATTACGCAGAAGTCCCGTTTGCCGGATGAGGTAGCTGCCGTTGGCCAAGCGAACACCGTCCGCGGTGAGGAAAATCGTACCTTTCGCGAGGCTGTGTCCTGCCAGGTGAAGCAGGCACACGATCCACGCCAGCGCCGCGGACCCAGGCAATCCCGTACCCGTGAAAAGCAACGAAGCCCCAAGAACAGCAACCGCCACACTTGCATTTTCCGCGGAAGAGAGGCTTAACATGCGCCGCCAGTCCTCTTCCTGAAAGGCATTGAAGATGGAGAGAATTGCGCTGAGCACCCCGGCAATGATCATGAGGATCGCGATGCTCATCGTCCACACGCCACCATGCGGCAGCCATTGCAACACCCCTCGCGAAAGCCCGTAAAATGCCGCATTCAGCACAATGCCGGAGAAGATGACGCCGGTCGCGCCGCTACCGGAACCGTAGGCAGCAGGAAACCACTCGTAGAAAGGCAGTACCCCAAGTTTTGCGCCAAACCCAAAGAGCAGAAGCAGCCCGACAAGGAACGTCTCGGGTGTAGACCGCGCGGGAACGGCCGTAAAGCTTGCAAAAGCGTTCGAGCCAGTATGATTCCCAAGCATCAGTAAGGCAAACAGAATCGCTACCGCGCCCACCTCAAGCAAGGCCAACATAAAAAGCGTGGGAGCACCGGAGGATTCAGAAATCTCCTCTCCCAGAATCATGACGGCACCGCCAACACTCATCACCTCCCACGCAATCAGGAACGACATCGAATCCTGCAAGCCAAAGACCCCAATCGCCCCTAGCAACGTGATCGCGAGACCGGCGATCCAGCGTCGGGCGCAACGCCTTGAGGACGCAACCGTGCCCAACTCCGCCGCGAAGAGCGCCGGGATGAGCCCAAAGAAAAGCAACCAGAAACCACCGGAATCAAGTTGAAACCTGACCTCCGTATCGCCCACCCGGAAGCCGAATGGAATTGCAGATGCGGCTCCACGCAGGCTCAGAAGCGATGCCGCAATTCCAGCGGCACAACCCAATACGATTCCCACGCGCGCAAGCTTTCCGCTTGGCTCGATAAGGGCAACCGCCAGGGAGAGGGCCCAAAGCGCGGCCATCGCGAAGAGCAAGTCAGCTTGCATAGTGGCCTCCCCGGAGGCGTTGCGCCGCCCGGTTAACGAGCAGCAGCAACGCATGGATCATTGCAGCCGGATTCGGCGGGCAACCCGGTACATAGAGATCCACCGGCAATATTCCCTCGACACCGTGCGCACATGAGTACCCTCCACCCGTCGCTCCTCCCGACACCGCGCAGGTACCCATCGCCATCACCCATCGCGGCTCCGGCATGGCGTTGTAAGTCTCGATCAGTGACTCGCGCATGGCATATGTCACCGATCCCGTCACCAGCAACAAGTCCGCAAACCGTGGCGAGGGCGTGAAGAATATCCCTAACCGATGGAGGTTGTAATAGGGATTGTTCAGGGCCTGCAACTCCGACTCGCACCCGTTACAGGAACCTGCGTCCACATGGCGGATGTGCAGACTCCGCTGGAAGCATTTGCGGATTTTGGTTTTCAGTTCCAAAGCTGGTTTTGAGGTCAGCGCTTCCGCCCAAACCAGATCTTCGCGGCTGCGCACTCCAAAGGCCCAGTCCTGCGATTTGATCAGCGCATCGGAAGGACAGACTTCCGTGCAGAGCTGACAAGCGATGCATTTCCCGTAGTCCAGAGTGAGCCTTTCACTTGTCCCTCCGTTATCGATCAAGATCGCGCCCGGAAGACAGGCTTCAGCGCATGCCCTGCAGTCCGTCTGGCAATGGTCCGGCTGGAAGTGCGGCAATCCGAGCACACCCGGCTGCACCTCATCCTTCTCCTTGTCGCGCGCAGGCCAGCGATTGGTTGCATTTCCTTGCCGGATTCCATACAACGTCCAGATCGGCATACTCTTCTCCTTGCAGGCAAAATCAGCAAATGCCCAAGCTCGCCTCGTTGTCCCAATGCACCATTTCCTGATTCCCTCTAGCGGTCGCATCCCGCTATGGTTAATCCAAAGCTTGCTTCATTGATCGCGTAGTCCATCATGTTGGTATCGTGCACCGTAAACGGAAAAACACGCCAGTTGGAAAAGGAGGGCGACTTGACCTTCACACGCGCGAATTTCCCGCTCTTGTCGAAGTGAATGCAGTAGTAAACCGACCCTCTTGTGCCCTCGCACCACCCCAAACCCTCGCCACTCGGTACGAGGCCAAGCTCCGTGTCGATATCGCCTTCGGGCATCTCGGCAATGCCCTCTAATATGAGGGCGATACTGTTACGTATCTCTTCCATGCGAACTTGGGCCCGCGCGTGCGCGTCGCCTTCGCTTCGCGTAGATATGTTCGTGCGAAGCCAATCGTATGCCGCGTAGGGATGATCGTGGCGCAAATCCCGTTCGATGCCCGAGGCCCTCTTGATCGGACCGGATGCTCCCTGGTCGAAGGCAGTCTGATATGGCAGTTGTCCTGTAGTAATCAGCCGGTCCAGGTGGCTGTTGGTGACCTCGAGGTTTTCCATGTAGGTGGCGATCGTCGGCTCCAGAGCCTGAAGCCGGGCCGGAAGGCCGTGAAGGTTGAGATCGCGGCGAAGGCCGCCCGGTTTGAGGAGCCCACGCAAAAATCGGCTCCCGGTGAATAGGCCGTTCAGCTGTTTACACTGTTCGGCCAGCAGTTTTCCCTGCGCTTCGCCCACCTTCAGCGTGGTGGTGTGACACAGATGGCCAAGGTAGTGGAGATGATTGTAAAGACGTTCCATCTCCGCCAGGACCGAGCGTAAATAGCGGGCGCGCTCCGGAATCTCGCATCCGGAGGCAGTCTCGACCGCCTGGCAGAAGGCCAACGCGTGGGCTACGCTGTCCACTCCCGAAATACGCTCCGCAACCAGAACTCCCAGCTGCGGCGACAGGCCTTCGAATCGTTTTTCCATGCCGCGATGCTTGAAGAAGAGACGCGGATGGCAATGCAGGATGGCCTCGCCGATGTAGTAGAAGACGATCTGCGCAGACTCCAGCACGTCCGCGCGCACAGGTCCGAAAGGCAATGTTTGTACGTCAATACCCTCCACTGGCGGCAGGTCCCACGGCTCCGGCGTGAAGGGAACAATCGTGTCTGGCGGATACTGCGGATCCAGCGGGGGCAACGGAGGATGTGCCCCTTCGTGCAGCGCCAGGCGCCGTGGTTCCGGATGCCCCTGAAAACAGATGCCGCACAGGTCCATCATTTCGCGCTCATACCAACCCAATAGCGGAATGCTGGTTGCCATCGAGGGCAAGGCTTGCGTCTTGCTTTCAAGCCGGCAGCGCAGCACAGGAAAGGGCTCCCCCGCTGCCTTATCCGCCAGATACACGACTTCCGCTGGTCCGCCCGATTCCGGAAACCAGGCATAGGCCATCTGCAAACGAGCGCCCTGCTTGACAAGCTCATGACAGGCCTCCGGGATTTCGTTCGGCGTGAGGCACCGTTCTTTTGCCGCTTTCAAGGCATACCCCCCAAAACCTGTTTCGAGATCTCGGTGAAGAGATCCCAAAGCGCGTGCGGCCACCAGACACCAAGCACCAGCAGCGGCAGAAACGCCAGCCACATGGGCACCGTTCTCCATAGAGTCCCTGAAATCCGCGTGGACCCCCGGCGCGGGTCCTCATCGAAGTACATAGCGCGAAAGTGAGAAAGAAATGCGATAAAAACGATGACCAAAAACACCCCGAACACGATCACGGCCCAACGGTAGCGGCCTCCGATCCCGGCCCGCAGAATCGTGAACTCACTCTGAAAGAGCGCAAACGGCGGGGCGCCCGCAATGCCCAGAGCGCCCAAAAGCCACAGCGTTCCGCTCACCGGAAACGTCTTCAACACATGCCGGATTCCTGAGATTTCCTTGGTTCCATAGGCCCGCATCGCATTGCCGGCCCCAAAGAACATAAGCGACTTATTCAGGGAGTGATTCAGCATGTGGTAAAGGGCGCCGGCAACACCAAGTGCGCCCCCGAAGCCCAGGCCCAGCGCCTGCACCCCGATGTGTTCCACGCTCGAATACGCCATCAGGCGCTTGATTCCCGTTTGCCGCACGATGAACAGAGTTGCAATCACAAACGAAAAGATTCCAAACCCTACAACCGCCGAATGCGCGAATCGGCTGATCGTGGTTCCATTCACCACCCCAAGAAACCGTGCGATCCCCAGCATCGACGCATTCAGCAGCGCTCCGGACAGCATGGCAGACACCGGCGCGGGAGATTCACTGTGTGCATCCGGCAGCCACGTATGCATGGGCGCCAACCCGGCCTTTGTTCCATAACCGACAAGCACCAGCAAGAACGAGACCAGCAGCAGCGGCGGGTAGACGGACGGGGCGGATTGATGCAATGCCGCCCACGTCATAGCGTAACTCGGCCCCAGCACCAAGGACCCACCCCAGTAGAAAAGGACCGTTCCCAGTAGCGCCAGGCTGATGCCGCCTGAAACCACGACGATGTACTTCCAGGCTGCTTCGGTGCTCTCTGCCTCCCGCTCAAAACCTACCAGGAAGGTGCTGACCAGGGTGGTAAGCTCAATGGCAATCCAGAAAACCCCGACGTTATTGACAATGCATGCCGCTAACATGGTGAAGGCAAAGCCGGAGAAAAGACCGTAAAACAGTGGCAGCCTTTCCTCCTCGTTCAGCAGTCGCATATATCCGACCGCATAGATCGAAGCAAAGGTATACACGATCGAGACGCAAAGGATGACCCAACCTCCCAGCGCATCGACCTGCAGATAGCTGTGAGCCAGGACCACAGGGCCCCGGACAACATGGGCGAGCAGCGGAATGCTTACGCCGAGGTCGATAACTGCCGCAATTACCGTGGCGTATTCCGAGAGCCTCGGACGGCGCAAGGCAAACGACAGCACGATTGCTGCGAGTGGCGCGCCAAACAGGAGGATGAGCAGGTCGCGGATCATGAGCCCTCAGCCAACCAACCGATTGAGTTCACGGCTGCTGGTCGTGCCGGCATGCACCACCAGGAACCGCACGAGCATTCCGAAACAGGCAACGACAATCAGCAAATCGAACAAAATAACAATCTCGATCAGCAGCGGCATGCCGGGGACAAGAATCTGCGAACCCAAAAAAATGCCGTTCTCGAGAACCAGCAGCCCCAGGATCTGACTCACCGCTTCATCCCGCACCGCCAGCATCAGAAACCCGATGAACTTCATCGACAGCATGATGGTCAGCGCCATGATGACCACTCGTGCGCTAAGGAGAGACTGCCGGTTCATATGATTGGCAATGATGAACGCGAACATGACCAGGAGAGCCCCGAGAACCAGGCTCGAGCTCGGTTGAAGCGCCGCGTGAAGTTCGCGCTTCACGTTCAACCTGGTGAGAATCCGCATCAGTAGATAGGGCAACGCCAATCCCCGAAACAACGCCGTCAACGCCGCGATGACATAGAGTTCCGGATAGCCCGCGAAATACCCTACCGCGGCCGAAAGCGCCGCGATGAGCCAGGACTGCACGGCAAAGGCGTAGACGTAGTTGCGCAGCCAGTGTGACCCTAACATGACAAAAGTGAGCAGCAGGCTCACGACAGCGAGAGAACTGAAGATCGAAGCCTGCAACGAGTTGACATGCGCTAAAAACATCGCGCTCTCCCTACAACAACTGGCTCGATACGATGGCTAGCACCGCAAACAGAAAACCCGCTGCCAGCGGCTCTTGGTAGCGATAGAACCGCAACCGGGACTGCACGGTCTCAACCACAATCACTACCAGCGCGACCAGCAGGAACTTCAACAGCAATGAGCCGGCCGACCCCAGTTGGCCCAGCGGGCCGCCCAATTGCGACAGTCCCCAGGGAAGCAGGAAGACGTTGCAGAAGATGGTGTAGAGGATGAATTGCTTCATCATGGAGGCCCATTTCAGCAGCGCGAGCAGCGGACCCGAATATTCAAGAATGCGCGCTTCATCGATCATGTAGATCTCGAGGTGCGTACTCGAATGAATGGGCAGGCGATCGGTCTCAACCAGGAGCAGCGTAAAGAAAGCGAGAATGAGGAATAAATGCGCCGGGCTCCAATACACGGATAAGCTGCCCAAAAGAAGATGATTTACGACGAACGGCAGCATCGCCTTCGCCAGCAAACTGATCCCTACCAGAACCAGGATCAGTGTCGGCTCAGCCAGAATTGCCAGCATCACTGCCCTGCTCGAACCAATTCCTCCATAGACGTTCCCCGAATCCAATCCGGCAAGAATGATGGCGAAGGAACCGAGTGTCAGGATCATGCCGCCGCCGAGCATGTCGCCCATATCCGACAAGGGAAGCGGGCGGTCGGTAAGAACCGGAATCAGAATGGGAACAATCAGCATCGCCGTGAAAGCGACAATCGGCGCACTCAGGTAGATCCAGGACGCAGACTCCGGAACGACAGACTGCTTGTGAAAGAGCTTCCAGAGATCACGGTATGGTTGGAAGATACTTGGCCCGCAACTCCGTTGCACCCGCTCTTCTGCCTTCAGGATGAAACCTTGCAGAAGCGGAGCCAGCAACAGAACACAGCCCACTTGAAGGATCTGAAGAACGGCATTTGAAAGGATCACGGCAGTCTCCTGCCATGGGTTCCGGGAAAGAAGTGTTTTAGGAATGCTTGGGCGCAGAGGTGCAGCAAGCGCGTTTGGGCTTCCAGGCTTTCTTTCCTCACAAGACTCCTCCTGTTGTAGGAGTCATCAGCCTGGAGGGCGGTTAGAGGTGGACTTCATCACCCAAACGAATTGTATGACTCTGCATCTTGCTGCCGCAGCGCGGCCTTTGTCAAGGTGCCTCAAAGCAAAGATCGAATGGGCTCGGGTCTGGCCGTCCCGAACGATGAGAGCTTGAGAGAGAAGACCAAGTTGTCTGGGAGCCAATTTCCCGCAGGAAAGACCAAAATCGGAACTGAACTGGCGCTTCTATCTGCCCGGGAGAAACCGCAGTCTCAGTTGACAACTCTTTCTTTGGCATCATACAAAGAAGTGTGTTGCGGTGAAGGAGTTCACCCTTAACCGCTGCCCGGCTGGCTCGTTTCAAGTAGGTTGGGCAGATGATGACTCCTGACAGGGAATCCTGTCGCGGAGTTGTGTCCCGCCCAAAGGTTCCCAAACAAAGTTTGTAGTGGCAGGCATCAGATGCGTTGTATCGCACCCCTCGTGACGATGCGTGGCCGGTGCGCTCTGGTCATTTGAGCGGCGAGGCGCGCTCATTGACAAAACACGACCTCGTAGTCGGGAAGGCTTGAACCATGTCGGAAATTTGCAAACTGGAAGCAATGGAAATCCTCGACTCCCGCGGGAATCCAACACTGGCCGTCACCGCGACTCTATCCAGCGGAGTTAAGGCCACAGCCAAGGTTCCCTCCGGGGCTTCAACCGGCAAGCGGGAGGCGATCGAACTGCGGGATGGGGACAAACAGCGCTATGGCGGCAAAGGCGTGAGGAAAGCCTGTGCGTACGTCGAAGGTGAAATTCAGAAAGCCGTTTCCGGCATGAATGCAGCAAATCAACCGGAGCTGGACGAAACACTTTGCGAGTTGGATGGAACTCCAAACAAGGCGCGCCTTGGCGCCAATGCCATCCTCGGTGTCTCGCTTTCGGTGGCGCGCGCTGCCGCCGCCGATTCCGGATTGCCGCTCTATGCATATCTCGGGAAAGAGGCTGCTCTTCTTCCAACGCCGATGTTGAACGTGCTCAATGGCGGCCGGCATGCGGACAATAGCGTGGACTTTCAGGAGTTCATGATCGCGCCCGTCGCAGCTGCCTCCTTTCAGGATGCCTTACGGTCTGCGGTTGAAACCTTTCATACTCTTAAATCCATTTTGCAGAAGAAGTCCTACAGCACCGCGGTCGGGGACGAGGGAGGCTTTGCCCCAAACCTGCGTTCCAATGAGGAAGCGGTCGAGCTCATTTTGGACGCCATTCAAAAAGCCGGCTACAAGCCCGGTCAAGATATCGCCGTCATGATTGACCCAGCCGCCAGCGAGTTCTTTGAAGACAACTCATACTTCTTTCAGAAGTCCGATCAGAGACGGATCCCTCCCTCTGGGATGGTTGACCTTTGGCGGAACTGGCTCGACCGATATCCGGAAATCTGGTCTCTGGAAGATGGCATCGCCGAAGAAGATCGAGCCGGCTGGCAGTCACTTACAAAGCAGTTGGGCGACAGGATACAACTCGTTGGGGACGACAATTTTGTCACCAACCCCGAGCTATTTCGTCAAGGTATTCTGGATGGAATCGCGAACGCGATTCTGATCAAGCTCAACCAGATCGGAACCGTCTCTGAGACATTAGAGTGTATTGCAATTGCAAATCAACACAATTACGGCGCCGTCATTTCCCACCGCTCCGGAGAGACAGATGACACATCCATTGCCGACTTGGCAGTGGCGACCGGCGTGGGCCAGATCAAGACGGGTTCTGCCAGCCGCGGAGAACGCATCGCGAAATACAACCGTCTGCTGGAAATCGAACGTGAGCTCGGATTCAAGGCGCGGTATGCCGGAAAGGCTCCTTATCAACGTTGGCGCAGCTCCAGCCGGCAACAACATTTAGAGGGCGCGGTGACTGGCGTCCGCCAATAAACGTTATCTGACTTCACGGTGTTGGAGTTCACCGAAAACGCTCTCACGGGCAAATGACTCCTCGAAGTAACAAGACACTTGGAGGAACCATGACCTACCCCAACCCGGACGCGATATTCAGCCGGCGTCCTGGACAGCTCAATGACTCCCAGCAAAGCAGGCTGAGAGTCACGTGTCAGTACATTGACAAGCTGCTCAGCGACATGGAAGACGTTCTGCACGCGGCGACCTCTCCCTCTCCGTTTCCCCGTTACATCGTAGATCTCAATCCGGCCCAGATCCGCCTCGTCGAGGCTCACATCCGCCGCCTCCGCTCGCAGCTTGTCCATGCCCTCAAGTGGCAGGATATGAAGCCGCTCCCGCCGGACATCCCTGCCACGCGTGCGGTTCTGACCAATCTCAATTTCATTGACATCGCCGTGGAAGAGCTGAAACCGCATTACATGCGCGGCTTTGGCCAGGTCCCTGAAGATGCTGTCAGTGAGTTGAATGGCGTCGTGCATGAGCTGAGATCGCTCATCACTGCAACTGAGCGATACCTCAAGCAAGAGCTCGACAAAGACCTTGACAGGCGGTTACAGCAACTGGAACGGAGCGGTTTCGATGTTGTTTTGCTGCGTCTTCTGGAGCAGATTGCAACGCGAAACGGACTTGTCGAATTCCGCCTGAGAATCGATAGTCTTGCCACGCGCCTGGAAGAAGATACGTTTGAAGTCGCGCTCTTCGGCCGGGTCAGCTCCGGCAAGTCTTCGATGCTCAATGCGCTTCTCGGCACCGACGTTCTGCCCGTGGGGGTTAACCCGATCACGGCTGTGCCGACCAGGCTGCGGTATGGAACAGTGCTCAAGGCGGCGGTCGCCTACGGGGACGGGCGCAACAGCCAGGTTTCTCTCGGGGAGTTCGCCAAGCTGGTGACCGAACAGGGCAATCCGGGCAACCTGCAGAACGTTACCCGCGCCATTGTAGAGGTACCGTCGCCCAGGCTACAGCAGGGAATCCTTTTGATGGATACGCCTGGATTGGGTTCACTCGCCAGGCGAGGAGCGGCGGAGACACTGGCCTATCTTCCGTCCTGCGATCTGGCTCTGCTCTTGATCGACTCCGGCACCACCCTCAACGAAGAAGACGTCGGAACGCTGCGCCTCCTCTACGAAGCCGGGATCTCGGCACTCGTGCTCTTGAGCAAGGCGGATCTCATGGCAAACGGCGATCTTCATCGCACCATCTCCTACATTGAAGGGCAGCTGAAACATGAGCTGGGCATTACCGTTACCGTCCACCCCGTCAGCGCCTTGAGCAGATACCAGGTCCTTCTCGACCAGTTCTTTGAACGCGAGTTGCTGCCTCGTTTTGAAAAAGCCCGCTCCCTTCGCGAGGCTTCCATCGCAAGAAAGATCGGGGCGCTCCGCGAGGCGGTGTCGGCCGCACTCGATAGCAATCTCAATCGCGAAATGCGAAGGGCGCCGCGGACCATTGACGACCCAACAGGTATCGAATCGACCCTTCGAATATTGACCGGGGAGGTCGGAGAGCAGCGCACGATTCTCGATCACGCATTCCGCACCATGGGTGAGCAGCCGCAAGCGGTTCTTGACGCCGTAGCAAACCAGGTGTCGACCTGGCTGCAGACAACCTCTGAGAGATCCGTAGCAGCGCTCCAACTCTCGGAGTGGATTCATGAAGCCGTGAATGGTTTTATTCGCCCCCCAATCGAAAACTTTCGCGAAGTTGGCAAACGCGCCATCAGCAATTTGCAAAGTATTGCCAACGAGATGGGTCGCAGCGACACTCCTGCACACGGTGATTTTGACGCGATCTTGCGAGACATGCCTCGCTTTGAGATGGCGACGTTGCCACCTCAGATCAATCTCGGCCGTTGGGGGCTTTGGGGAAAACAGATCCTCCGTTCCCGGGTTCGGTCGAACTTGCGCGAAAGCGTGGGGCCCGATCTCAAAGATGCGTTGCATCTTTACGGGATGACGCTGTCGCAATGGAGCGAGCAAATGGTCAGGAAGCTC
>Ga0335072_10005482_pt1 | contig 18696 bp, 13 predicted proteins | sample Lox_Sample_21_FD_206725 | JGI IMG/M metagenome (GOLD analysis project Ga0335072, IMG submission 206725) | Soil microbial communities from Loxahatchee National Wildlife Refuge, Florida, United States - Lox_Sample_2.1 | ecosystem: Environmental > Terrestrial > Soil > Wetlands | place: USA... | reverse complement strand
TGCGTCTGCCTCGTGATCCGCATAGTCAGAGCGCATATTCCTCAGGCTTGACAAGAGTCGCGTGTGCGACCATATCACTTCATCAGGCTCGCGGTCGATATAGAGAAAAAGCGCATTCGGATAACAGGCGATCAAATCGTCAAGGATTAGCGAATGCGCTGGACTTTTGAACAGCAATACCTTGCGGTCGCTAGCTGAAGCGATTCGCCGGGCAAAGGATCGATGGAACGCCAAGGCACGCGCGGACCCTTCTCGTTGGATGTAGCGTTCATAGGACGGCAGACGGTAGCACCCCGTCCAATGATGGCTGAGAAAACCAGCGGACATGACCGGCAGGCATTCTGCGGGCAAGTCCCCCCGGTTGAGATGTTGGCTCGAAAAATTCGGGTCAATGGTATCCCATAGGCGATCCTGGAGTGTCACCGAAGAATATAGCGCGGAGTCCTGCGAGGAGCCTGTGACTTCAGGATAAAGCACTTCGACGGTATTGGGCGTACGAACGTCAGACCATCGTGCCATCCATCGCTGAAGTCCGCTCGTCCCGCAGCGCGGCCCTCCGATGATGAACATAACGGTCCGCCAGGCAAGCGGATCTTCCACTCCCTGCCCTAGATCGACGGGCGAGAGGGCTGCCCGCGCTCGCAGTGCGCGCACCAACTCGACCCGGGCCAACAGCGCACCAGTAGCCGACAGACGTCCTTCCCCCTTTAGCGCGGCCAGCAATTGCTGCAGGTCGGCAAGGGCTTCCTCGCATGCATCGAGTGAATCCCGGGCTAGGCCCGCTCCCCGGAGCAGCGATTCAATATTCAGGTCAGCGATCGCCTCCACGTTTCCCAGGAACTTGCCAATCTCGTTAAGGGCCTCATACCAGTGCGAGTGCAAGAGATCGATGTCCCAATTCGAAGACTCACGTCCTGCTGGTCTATCCACTGTCAGCTCCGGCTGTGCCCTCGCGTTGACGTCAGGCCTGGCCTGACCGGTCAGGCCTGACGTTGTACCGGCGCTCATGCCTGGTACGCCGATAAATTCTGGGCATCAAGCGCCCGATGATGTGCAATAGCGCCCCAGTGACTCGCCTGGCCAGGAGTGACTCGCGCAAGAGCCAAGCTACCGGTCCACTACCTGCCGCCAGGGAATAAACTGCATGCAACCTATCGACCGACATCCATGTTCTCGGCAAGCGCTCCCGGGCCAGCGCCTTCTCCCCCCATTCAGTGCCTAGATAAGGAATGAACGCCGGAGGTCGCGCCCCCTCATTGTCCCGCTCGCGATTTCTCACGGCCCGCCGCACGAGCCCAAGGTCCGGATTTCCGATATCGACTATATTAACGCCAACATGCGGGATGATATCGCGAAAGTTCTGCGTCATCTGCAGGACTTTGGATGCGTCGCGATATTTAGAAAGGGCGGCTATGCCCTCCATCGTAAGCGATTCCGTTCCTAGTTCCACGTAGACGCAGCCGCTGCTGGCGAGATCTTGTATGGTCTCGGAAGTCCAGACATCGGGCCGCGTCTGGAGCCCAAAGGCCAGACTATGCTTACGCAGCAACGCAAGGACCTCGCGATAGTGCGCGCGAGGCACGCCAAAAGTTTCATCGATCAAATATACGTATGATACCCCAAGATGCTTCAGCGTCTGCAGCTCTGCGCCGACCGCGGCAAGCGGCTTGAGCCGAAGCGATCGCCGGAATCCCGCACGAAAACAATAACCACAGTTATATGGGCAGCCACGTGCCGTCTCCATCAGCGCGTACGCGCCTCCGAGGAGCGCGATCTCTTGCTCAGCCCCCGGAATCCATGCATGAGGCCTAGCCGCTACTAGGTCAATAGGGGAATATTCACCGGCCTCGCTGGCCAGCGGCATCTCGGGCTGAACCCTGCCGGCCTTGCCAGAACTGGCGAGTGCAGCCGGGGCTTCTCCAGCTAGCAGGCTAGCCAGCATCGGACCAAGGTGCGGATCAATCTCGCCTCGTAGGGCGAAATCCGCTCCCGTCCATTCCAGGGTCGATGATGGCTCGGCCGTGGCGTGCGGACCCACGAGAATAATCTGCGCCGCCGGGGCTGCGGCACGCGTGGCAGCGACGTACCGCGACACAAGCTCCAATGAAGTCGGGGCGCAACGCCAAAAGAGGTAACTTGGCGCAGTTGAGATTATATATATATCCGCGGGATCTTCCGCTTCTGAGCTAGTGAACTTACGCATCGAACGCGGACGCAGGTACTCGTCACTGACCGTGAACTTTAGATCGGGATTATTCAGGCGTATGTCTCTGCGAAGATATGACCATTCCAGAGGAAATGAACGGGGTGGCTTTATGGTGTCCGTAGGATAGAGTCCGCTGGACAATGACCAGTTCGGGGTTAGCGCGCAAACCTTCACTCAGATGCTCGCTTCCCGCTCGAAACGGCGCCGCAGCCGATCACGCGAATCCTCGGACCAGCGCATGAATGACAGGCCTTCCCAAACATGGCCAGATGGGCGCTCGCCGAGTCCGACCACATCGAGTATGTCGAACATTGACGGTATTGCTATGTAATCTTCTGGAAAGCGCCTAGTAAGGCGGGTGACGGTGTCATGGAGCAGCATCCAGCCATCGGGAGCCAGGAGGGTCGCCCATGCTGCGATGTCAAACACGGTAGACGAAAGCGAATGATCACCGTCGACAAGTACCATGTCTACGGGCTCTCGCCCCCATTGGTCAAATGCTTCACTGCTTGTGACCGACAGGACGCGCAGCGGCAGGTTCCTGGCATCAGCCGTCTCCCTGATTTGCGTTGCCAAGCCTCGATCTGGCTCTATGGCATATGCAGTCCCGTGTCCATTGCGTACCATCGCCTCCGCCACCGCGATGGCCGTCTGTCCTCGGTAAGCCCCTATCTCCACGTAGCACCTGGGCTTGATCGAGCGGATTAGCCCGAGCAGGAGGCAACGCGCCTCTGGCTCAAGGCTCCAATCCTCGGCGGCTTCTGCTGGCTTGTCCAGGTGCTCCGGACTGATTGCAAGCTCTCGCGCGACACCGAGAACCGAATCCGCAACATGCGCCCGGTAGCCACCTGGCCGAGTCACTCGATCCAAATTGCAAGGAACTTTATTCGGCAAGATTCAACCCCTGCTCTCACCGCCCCATAGCCTAGAGAGTTACCGTAACAGCGCCGACGTATCGTGTCAATATCAGATGAATTGAATTTCTCAGCACCCTGCAGCGTCGAGAACATCAAATTCCACCAGGCCGCGAACCTGATCTTTCAGTCACTTGCTGACCAAGGCGTAGGTGCGTTCCAGGCGTGCGCGTCGGTTGAACCATCGGGATCGTGCCTCGGACCCGGCTGTGGGGCGCCGCGAGGGAGCAATGGGCTGGGCTGGCCATTCCAGGTGATCAGGAGGGCATCCCTCGCCCTGGTAGCGGCGACGAAGAGCAGCGATCGCGCCCGCATGAGCTCTCGCGCCAGCTCGGCGCCGACTGACCAGCTCGGCTTCAGCCGCCCGGCGCCAGGGTTGCCGCGCGGGTCCGCAGGTCGTCGAGTGTGGCGCAGGCGATCTCGGTGAACGGCCGCTGGTTGCCTGGGGCCGCCCAGCGCGCGTAGGAGGTGCTGAACGCGAGGACGCCCACCTGGGCGGCCAGGCCCGCCGTGTCGTCGTCGGTGCCGCGCGCCCGCAGGGCCTCGGCCATGGCCGCCGCCATCCGGGCCCGCTTGAGCAGCTGACGCTCTTGCAGCTCGCTGTTGGCCGCGATCACCGCCGCCCGCAGCGGCGCGAGGTCATGGCGCTCAGGAATGAACGCGACGGCAACCGCCTCCAGCGCCGCGGCTAGGCAGTCCGCGGTGGTCGCGGCGGGCGGCGCCGCCTTGATCGCCTGGCCGAACAGCTCAAGCAGCATGTCCTGCCCGCCAAACAGCACCTCGCGCTTGTCGCTGAAATGCCGGAAGAACGTGCTCTTGGTCAGCCCGGCGCGATCGGCGATCTGCGCGACCGTCGTGGCGTCGTAGCCGTACTCGGCGAACAAGGCGAGCGCGGCCCGCTCCAGGCGATCCCGCGCGTTCGGTTCCCATCGGCCCACGACACAAGTTTAGCCGCGATGGCACTTAGTCGCATCACCTGGTAGAGTGATGGGAGTTGGTCTTATCACCGTAAACAGGCCCACAGGAGTCGACATGCGTGTCTTCGTTACCGGAGCGTCCGGCCATCTCGGGTCGGCGATCGTTCCCGAGCTCATCGCCGCTGGCCACGATGTCGTCGCCCTCGCGAGATCCGATGCGGCCGCCGCAGCGGTGACGGCGCTGGGCGCGACGGCCCGCCGGGGCGACCTGGCCGGCCTGGACGGGCTGCAGGAGGCGGCCGCGGCCAGCGACGGCGTCATCCACCTCGCCTTCAGCCATGAGGAGATGCGGTCAGGAAACTTCGAGGGTGCGGTGGCGACGGAACTCGCCGTTCTTGGCGCCCTCGCCGAGGCGCTCGCACAGACCGGCAAGCCCCTGGTCGCGGCGTCGGGAACGCTCGTTCTGGCAGGCCTGGGCCTGGGGCGGCCCGGCGCCGAGGAGGACGAGCCAGTGCCCGGTGGCCGCGCGGACGCCGAGATCGCCGTGGTTGGCCTGGCGGAGCGAGGCGTTCGCTCTTCGGTCGTGCGCATCTCGCCCATCACCCACAGCGAGCTCGACCATCACGGCTTCGCCCGGGTGCTGATCGCCACCGCGAGGAAGACCGGCGTGGCTGGCTACCCCGGGGACGGGGCGAACCGCTGGCCCGCCGTGCACACCCGGGACGTCGGCCGGCTGTTCCGGCTCGCGCTGGAGAAGGCCCCGGCCGGCACCCGGTGGCATGCGGCGGGAGACGAGGGCATCCCCGTTCGGGACATCGCCCAGAGCATCGCCGACCACCTGGGCATCCCGACCGCGAGCATCCCAGATGACCAGTTGCCGACACATTTCGGGTTCCTGGGATCACTGATCGGACTGGACAACCCGGTCAGCACCGCCACGACCCGCCGGGTCCTGGGATGGGAGCCGGCCCACCCCGGCCTCCTGGCCGACTTCGACACGGTCGATTACTTCGGCTAAGTCGGCGCCTGAAACTACCGGTCGGGTGGCCGGAGCGGGAGCAGCGGGCTGGGCTGGCCATTCCAGGTAATCAGGAGCGCATCCCTCGCCCTGGTAGCGGCGACGAAGAGCAGCGATCGCGCCCGCATGAGCTCTCGCTCGTAGCGCTCGGGATCGGAGGCCTTCAGTGCCGCCACCCGCCGGGAGGGGACCGTCAAGGCAGTGACGTGGGCCAGGATCATCTGCTGGTATTCCAGGCCCTTGAAGCGGTGCATGGTGCCCACGTGCACCGCATCGGGCTTGCGCGGGCCGTCGGCCCCGATCACGCCGGCCGGGATTCCGCGCGAGGTCAGGTACTCCTCCATGAGCTTGACGTGCTGGCGGTCGGGCACGGCGACGCCGATAGAAAAGGGAATCCCTTCCCTGGGCAGCCATTCCTTGACCTGGTGGGCGATCGCGGCGAGCTCCTCATCCTGGGTGGCGAACCCGTGGATCTCGGGGCGCGGGCCGCGCAAGACCGACCGGTACCCGGTAAGGCTGTCGATGCCGTCATCGAGGTCGTCCCAGTCCTGTGTGCCCAGGAGCGCCTCGGCCGTCGCCAGGATCTCGCGGGTGGAGCGGTAGCTGAGGGTGAGCTTGCTGGAACGGCCCCGGATGTTGATTCCCAGGCTGCCCAGCGACACATAGTTGTCGTAAATCCGCTGGTGGGTGTCCCCGGCCAGGAACATGTCGTTGGGCCCGGGAGCAGCCATGGCTCGCAGCAGCATCCAGTGGGCCGGACTGAGGTCCTGCGCCTCGTCCACCACCACGTGGCGGTAGCGCGCGCCCCTGGTCTTGGTCCGCTCGACCTCAAGTCGCGCGGCATAGGAGGCGACCTGACGGAAGGTCCACAGCCCTGCCTCCGACAGGCGCTTGGTGTACTGCTCGACGAGCTGCCAGACCTCGGCGCGCTGGGGCCGACCGAGGGTACGCCCACGGCCAGCCCGGCGGACGCGGAAGTATTCCTCGCGGGAATTGACCGCGTGCCCCAGCACCACCTGTGACCACTCGTCATGCAGGAACTCCGGAGTCCAGCTGGTCACGTCCAGTTCGAGGAGCAAGTCCCGCCAGCGCTCTACGGCTGGTCCGTCGTCCAGCCAGTGCCAGCGGAAGCCCGGCTCGGCCTCGGTGGCAACCCGGGAGGCGAGCGCGTCGATGTTGACGACATCCACCCGGGCCAGCAGCCGCGGCCCGCCCAGCTCAAGCAGGCGGCTGCGCAGGTCGGCGGCAAGGTTCTTGTTGAACGTGGTGAACAAGACATCCTTGGCGCCACTGCCGTCGCCGGCGGCGGGCGGCAGCCGGTCCACGAGGTGCCTGACCCGGTGCAGGGCGACGATCGTCTTGCCGGTGCCGGGGCCACCACTGACCCGCGCCGGGCCGTTGTACGTCCGCTGGACCACCTGCCGCTGAACCGGGTGCAAGAAGACCTGCCAGCGGGCGAAGTCCTTCTCGAGAATCCCCTGCATGGCCGAGTCGTCCGTCGTGACCTGGGTGGCGGGCCGGGCCAGCGCCGCCTCGTAATCGCCAGCGTCGACGGGTGTCATCGCCCGGACTGGGGCCGTGACCTGCTCGAGGACTTCGGCGGGCGAGGCACCGTCATAGAGGGCCAGCAGGACTTCCTTGGTCAGCTGGGGCGCGTACTCGACCAGCCCGAGCAGCTCGTCCTCGGTCGTGATCCTCGCGATCAGCGGCAGCAGCGGGGCGGCGACGCCGAGCTCAAGCAGCGGTCCCTCCGAGTAGGCGGCGAACAGTGGCCGCGGGGCGGAACGGGCGGGCGCCGCGTGCGGCGGCAGCGCCAGCTCCCCGTCGGGCAGCACCTTCTCGGCTACGTGGACCACGTCGAGGAACTCGATGCCCCCGGAGACCGGGTTGACCTGGTGGGCGTATCGCTCCAGGTTGTCGTAGGCCGCGCCGCGCGGCTTGACCGCGACGAGCAGGTACTCGGTCCCGCTGGCCCGCAGCAGCAGGGCGCGGTACTCGCGTGTGACCCGGGCCGAATAGAGCCTCGAATCACCGTGCAGCTGCTTGAGTTGCAAGCCGGGGCTGTCGGGGTCCTGCCGGAACTTATGCATGAAGTCGTAGATCGCGCCCTTGACCGCGCGGTCAAGCTCAAGGATCTCCTTGTCCGCCGACTCCAGCATGCGCAGCTGGACACTCACCGGCCCCCTCCATTGTCGTCCGCAATCCGCCGGCCCAGCTCGGCCGGGGGCCAGTCCCGCGCCAGCCTCGCATCCCAGCCCGCGGCTGTGTAGGCGCCGATGCAGTTGTCCACTTCGCCGGCTGGTTCCTCGGCGATGACCGCAACCAGCCGGTCTGGCCAGGCCAGCTCAGCCTGCCAGCCCTGCTCCCCGAGCTCATAGCCGATCTGAGTGTCAGCGTCCGGCTCCGGGATGCCCAGCGCGGCAAGCTCGTGGGCTAGGCCCACGACATCGGCCGCGAGATAGTGGGCATTAGCCCACACGGTGTCCGCGCTGATCGGGTCCGCGTCGGCAGTGCCTGCATCCGGGGGGACGTGCCCTTGAGCCAGTCCAGCCGCCCAAGGCGTCTGCTCGACCTGGCTCCCGGCCGGCTTGCCCCAGCCGCCGGACGATCCGTAGCTGGACAGGAACCCGGCGCCACCGGCGGCGACGAGGGTGGCCGGGTCAAAGTCGCCGAGCGCGCTCACCGCCAGGCTCGCTCCGTCGCCGCCTGGGCCGGTGAGGAACTGGACCAGGTTCCCCCAGTACAGCCAGGCGACCCAGCGCCGCCGGTGGGCCCGGTCATCGGCCTGTATGGTCGCCAGCCTGTCATCGATCACCGCCAGGGCCGTCCAGCGTCCGAGCGGGGCACTCCCCTGGCGGGCATCGACGATCACCGTGACCGGGCAACCGCTGGCGTCGGCGGCGCGAACCAAGGTCCGTCCATCGCCCGGGCTGGCGACCAGAGGCTCTCCTTGCAGCGATGAGACGGTCCGTTCGGTGAAATTAGTAGAGTTCAGCCCCGTGCGCGCGGCGGCCGGCTGCTTCAGGAGGCCAGCTGCGGCGGCGGTGGCCGCGTGGTGCCAGCGGGCATGGTCGGGAGCAGACAGGAACGCGAAGAGGGTCTGCACCGGACTCACCCAGACAAGGCCCTCGAGCGTGGCCGGATCCTCGCCAAGCGCCCGGTACACCTTCTTGGATTCAAGCTCAGCGTTGCCGGCGTACGGCGGCCACGGCACGTGCTCGCCGCCATGGTCGCCGGCCATGGCGTTCACGTCATCCCAGTTCAGCTGAAAGACCACGGCGCCATCGGCGCGCAGGCCGGCCCGCCTGCGCGCGTCATCGGCGAGCCGGTCCCGGCCGGGGGCCGCGTGATAGAAGTACCCGTCCAGGTAAACGGCGACCTCCATCGGCACGTCGTCCACCCGCCTGAACATCACGTCGGGACGGGTGTCCTTCACGGTGTTCTGCAAGGTGACCTGCCAGTGCACTACCCCTCTACCCCCGCTGCTGCCGGGGCCCTGGGCATTGATGCGCAGGTCCGCCACCTTGTAGCCATTGATCACCCCCGCCCGGACCAGGGAGACATCACCGTCGGATGTCCGCGCCCAGTCTTCGAGGACTTTCAGGAAGCGCGCCTCCAGCTCGCTTTCCACCTGGTCCCACAGCGAGATCTCCCGGGTGTCGGTGACGTCATCGGTACGCCAGTCCTCGAGAAGGTCAGTCAGCATCTCCAGGGCGGTCGCCCGGGAGACTAGCTCGAAGGCCTCGTCGCTCACGTGGCTGAGCAGGCAGCGGTGGCAGGCCCGCTTGCCCTCGTGGGCACACTGACAGCCAGCGACGAGGGTGCGAGCACGCTCCAGGACGCCCCGCAACTCGTCTGGGTGGGCGAGGCGGTGCAGGTAGCCAGTACCGCCCGGCAGCGTGTCGTAGAGCACCAGGAACCGCCGGCGACGGTGGCTTCCCTGGTGATCTGGCATTGTGGCCGCCTCGGCCTGGAGGTGATCGGGGTCACCACCGTAGCTTGCGGCCACGCCCGCCATCAGCGCCGCGGCGAACGAGGCGACTTTCTCGTCCACCATCATCGTGGCGACAGGGAGCAGGATGCGCACCGCCTCGGTGTGCAGCTCGTGCGCGAGGATCAGGTCCTCGTGCGGGCCAGGCTCCGCGGCCCGGCGCTGCGGGCACCATGGACGGTGGTGGCTGCTTGCGTCGAAGCCGGAGCTGACGAGCCGGTCACGGGCGTCCTGGCGAGCGTCGAGATCGGGCGGGTCCAGCAGCGTCGCCCCGCAGGAGGTGCAAGCGAAGAACTTGGTGATCCGCCGCGGCTCACCGGCGAACAGGTCACTGGCCGGCCGGTCGGCGCGGGCGCGGCCGAGGTTAAAGTGCCGCACGACCGCGTGCCGGGCGAAGTCGACGCCGAAGGTCTGGTGCCGGTGCCGCCATGACCCTGGCTCGATGTCTTCCGTCGCGATGTCCACGGCGGTCACCTGCTCGTAGTACATCCGCTGACGGTCGTCCTCGTCATCGGCGATCCGCGCGTCGTCGCGCCGGTCGTGAGACGTTACCCGGACGGGCTTGAGTACCTTGTGCAGCGCGCTGGCATCACCGATCTTCTGGTTGCCGCAGCGCGGGCAGGGGCTGGTGTCGGTGACCGCGAGGGAGTCCCTGACGTAGCCGCACTCCTGGCAGCCTCGCCAGTGCTGCCAGGAGGGACGAGAGCGCGATCCGAGGTCTAGCCCGGTTATGTCGTGCCGGTAGCCGGCGATGTAGAAGTGGTTCCCTGGCGCGAGCTCAGTCAGCGCGAAGCGGGCCGGGCGAAGGTACTCACGCAGCTCGCTGCGGTATTCCTTGGCGCCCGCACCGTCAGCCTGCCCGGCGGCCCGGTCCTCTTGCCAGGTGAGGGTGGCCTCCAGCGTCGTCGAGGTATCGACGAGGGAGTAGTTGGGCAGCAAGCTGAGCTCGACCAGCGTGCCCTGCGCGTCCGCGCGGCCAATGTCGCCGATCTGCTTGGCCACGGCGTTACGCTCGGCCCACAGTTCTCGCTTGTAGCGCTGGGCGGCGGGATCGGAATCGGCCAGGTTCTCGCTGGCCTTATCGATTGCCTTCAGGCGGCCCCGCAAGTCATCGAGGCGCTGTTGCCAGGCATCGGCGGCGTAAGCGGCCTTCTCCTTCAGGCCGCTGGTGGCGAAGTCCTGGAGCTGCTGGACGGCGTCGTGGTCCAGCTGCCCGGGAAACAGCTGGAGGAACTCCTCGGCGATCCGGGCCCCCTCAGCGATGGCGGCCTCGGTCATGCGGCCCAGCCAGCCAGATTCGCCGAACAGGACCGAGGCGCGACGGGGCATCGGCAGCACGCCGTGCAGTTGTCCGCTGGCGGCCCGGTCGGCAAGGTGGGCGACGTACTGGCGGCGCAGGATCTCGATGGCGGACAGGTAGCAGCCCGGCGGGATGATCTGCCCGGCGATCATCTCGCGCGGCTCGGCCAGGTAGTACTGCTCACGAGCACGCCGCCCGGCGATCGTGACCAGCAGCGCGTTCCCGGTCCTGCGCCCGGCCCGCCCGGACCGCTGCACGTAGTTCGCTGGGCGCCTGGGAACCGAGGCGAGGATTACGGCCTCCAGATCGCCAATGTCGATGCCGAGCTCCAGCGTGGGAGTGCAGGACAGCACGTTCGGGTCGCTGTAACGGCCTCCCTCACGAAAGGCATGCTCGACTCGCTCGCGCTGGGAGCGGGACATCGTCCCGGTGTGCTCGGCGGTGACGACCCGGTAGGGCTCGGCGTCGAGGTAGAGCCGCCGGTAGTAGTCCCGCTCGAAGTCACGGTTGCGCGCGGCGCCGCGGGCCAGCACTCCGCCGCACCGGTAACGTGGGCACGGGTGGCCCTCCCAGGCGGAGGCGTGCTCAGGATGGACGGCCTGGTCCCAGTGGCAGGTGTTACAGCCGAGGACGGCGTCCCGCAATTCGGTGTCGTGCAGGAGACGGGCCTGAAGGTGGCCCGGCTGGAGCCCGTAGACGCGGGTCGCGCCGTCGCCAGCGGTGCGGACACTCACGACGCGCTCCTCGGCCAGCATGGCCAGCAAGCCGGGCAGGTAGGCCACGGCCTCGTCCCGCGAGATGCCGAGGCAGCGAACGGTCCAGTCGACGTACCAGCCCAGGCGGACCGTGGCCTGGTCGAACTCGGTGCGCTCCTTGGACTGGCTGATGAGGAAGCGGGGCGCTGAGGCGCCGGTGGGGAAGGCAGGCATGCCGTCGGGCCGCCGACCCCAGATCGTGCCGAACCGCCTCGTCCCCGCCGCGTACATCCAGTGGTCCAGCCAGTGGTGCCGGACAGCGCCGCGCATCCGGAGCCGCTCCAGGATGCCTCGGATCAAGACGGCGAACTTGTCCGGGCTGGCGAGCCCGGTCAGCGCGGTGGCCGGGCCGCGAAGCATCAGGTCCCTGGCCAGGGCGGCGACACGTCCATCCGGGTCGTCGAATGCCACCTCAACGGTGGCGGTCCGGGTCATTTCCAGTGTCCGGCCGATCCGCGACCGCAGGCCGAACTCCATGATGGCCTGGAACGCCATCCGCTCGGCGATCAGCTCCCAGGTCCGTGGCAGGCCGTCAGCCTCCCCCGCGAGCAGGGCGTCCACGTCGGCCCGGCCGTGCAGGTCTGGCGGGACGACGGCGGGAAGCCACTGCGGCGTGCTGGCCTGCGTGACGACGTCGGCGATCAGGTCGTTGAGGCTGGCCTGCTGCCCGGGCGCGCGCTCGAGGATGGCCGCGAGCAAGGTCCGCAGCGAGAACGAGTACGAACGGCTGGCCACGAACCCGGCCCGATGGGCGGCGTCCTGCAGCGCGTCGTTGAACATCAGGGTCTTGCGGTTGGCCGGGTCGGGCAGCTGGCCGCCGGTGAACAACTCGGTGATCGCGACTGAGGCAAGGCCGGCCAGGCTCGCGCCGAGGAACCGCGTCCCGTCGTCCAGGCCACAAGCCGGGCAACGGTCACCTTCGGCCGCCCGGGTGCCCTCGCGGTCATGGCGCAGGTCACCCAGGACGAACACGCCGTCCATAGCCGGGGAGGCGGGATCGCGCACGGCCGGATCGCTGTCGCTGGCATAGTCGGGCCGCAGGTCACGCTGGGGAAGCAGCGGCCGGATCCGGTGCCCCTCCGGCGCGAGCACAAGCACCGTCCCGATGTCCCCGACGGCGGACGCCCTTACCTCCTCGTTTGTGGCCAGCATGAACGCGCGGACGAGCCGCTTGTCCCTGCTCACGGCCGCCCGATAGATCTTCTTGGCGTCGGTGTCGAGCTCGGCTGGGTCGCGCTCGGGCGAGATGGCGGCCCAGCCCGAGCGCCCGCAGTGGCGGCAGTACACGGCAGGCAGGGACTCGCGCGGGGTCCCGCCCAGCGTGGTCTCGCTTTCCGGTGCCGCCTCTCCGTACCAGCCGAATGCCGGACGTGAGCTGATGAGCCGCACGATTCTGCTGGGCGGCCGGATCCACAGGTGGCTCTCGATGTTCAGCAGCGGGCGGTCCGGCTCATCGGGCGTATCTGGATCGCGCGCCGTTGACAAGAGCGCGACGAACCGGGCCAGCGCGGCGGCCACCTGGGCCGGGTTACTACGGAACGCGGCACCCCAGCTGTAGGCGCCCCGGCCCAGGACCTCGAGAACCTCGAAGGAAGTCGATGGCCGATCGCCGAGGACGTCCATGAGGGCGTGGGTGAGGATGTGGCCGCGCAGGACCTGCCCGAGCTGCTGGGGAGTCGTAACGTCCTTGTTCCCGGTGACGACGCGGGCGATGGCCATGATCGCCGTGTCGTCACCGGCACCGCTGAGCCGGGGGTCGGGCAGGGTGGCCAGTTCGTGCGGCCCGGGCAGCGGCAGGCTGAAGTCAATGAGGCCGAGGAACTCCTGTGGCGACTGGCGCTGCTCGGTAATGACCGACTGCTCGTCGAAGTCGGTGCCGAACACCTCTCTGGCGACCTTGCGTATCGCCTCGGTATCGCTGTTGTCCCCCAGCGTGGCGCTAGTGGCGACCGGGCAGATACGGCCGAGTGGCCGCCCTGGCCGCGCGTGGCCGGTGGCCTTGGCCAGCCGGCGTAGCAGCATGGCGACGTCGGTGCCCTGCGCCCCGTCATAGGTGTGAAACTCGTCAATGACGATGAAGCGGATGTTCGCGCCTTCCCAGAGCTGCACGTCATCGCCGCGCTGTAGCAGCAGGTCGAGCATCTTGTAGTTCGTGATCAGGATGTCGGGACGGACGTGCCGAATGGCGGAGCGGTCCGTGAGCACGCGCTCGTAGCTGGTGTCAGGCGTCTCGCCGATGTAAAGGCCGGCGGTAACCCGGCTGAGCTCCGGCTCATGGGCGAGGTAATCGTTGAGCCGCAGCGCCTGGTCGGCCGCCAGGGCGTTCATCGGGTAGAGCAGGATCGCCTTCACGCCCTTGGCCGGCGCCTCCCGGCGGCAGTGGTCGAGAACCGGGAGGAGGAACGCCTGGGTCTTACCTGACCCCGTGCCGGTGGTAATGAGCGTCGGCTGCGGGTCGCGGCCGTCTCGCGTGCTCAGCCGCGACCAGGCCCGCGCCTGATGCAGGTAGGGCCTTGGCTTGGCCGGTACCCAGTCGAGGATGTCTTGCCAGCCCTCGCTTGCATATCGAAATGGCGGGCGAATCCGCAGGTAAGGCCCGCGGAAGATGCCATGCTCAGGATGATTGAGGAACCGGTCAAGCCCATCGCGGACTGGCTGGTCGGCCAAGGCGAACGTCGTGGACAAGTACTGCGTGAGATTTCGCTTAAGCTCCTCAGCCGCCAGCGTTGGCCGCACCGGGCATCCCCACTTCCCCATCCAGCGCATTCCCAGAAGCCCTAGCGTATTCCGTTTTGCCCCCAACTCGTTGCAACTCGCAACGAGTTGCGCCCATTCTGCGTGGTACGTGTACAGTCCGTGGCATGAGCGAGGATTCGGAATCGATGATGGGGCGCTCGGCCTACTTGCTTGACGGTCGGCGCGTCACGGTGATGGACCTGCTCGATGCCGGGCTGCTCGCGCCGGGTGACGAGCTGACGTTCGCCCGTCCTCGCTCCGGAGAGACCCACCGCGCGATCGTCACGGAATCCGGAGGGCTGGCGCTAGAAGGAGGCCAGACGTTCCGGTCACCGTCATCAGCCGCCAGGGTCGCGGCGGACATTTCCGCGATCGACGGCTGGCGGGCGTGGACCGTAGCCTCGTCTGGCCAACTGCTCGACTCATTGCGCCAGCGGCTGCTCGATCAGGCGGCGACGGAGACTCCCGAGGAGCCATCGACTACCCACTGGGACCCGCAGCGGCGTTACGAATGGCTGAAGGAAGCCCGGACCCTCGCTGATGCGGACACGCCGATCGACCTGCCGGTCCGCGACCTAGCCTCCCGGTGGGAAGCGCCGGCCAGCTTCCAGCGGATCGAGGCGGACCTGGCCAATCACGGCCTCACCACCCAGCCCGACTTCCGTAAGGTGTCGCAGGACACCATCGTCCGTCTCATCACCCCGACCAGCGGCACCGAGGGTGAACCTAGCGGCCCTAATCCCGACGATGACGGCCAGTTGGACATCGGGCTGACCGTGGGCAACCTGTCCTCGGCGTTGAAGGGCGTGGTTTCGATCTCGCCCACCGCGACGTTCGACGAGGCCATCACCCTCATGCTGCTGAACGGATACTCGCAGCTGGCCGTGCTGGCGGGCTCGCACAACCTACGCGGGGCGGTCACCTGGCAGTCAATCGCATACGCCCGTCACGCCAACCCGGACGCCGCCTTCGCGGACGCGATCATCCGGGCGCACGAGGCTCGCTACGACCAGGACCTCATCGAGGTACTGCCCGACTTGGAAGCCTGGGACTTCGTCTTCGTCCGTGACGACAAGAATGCGATAGCTGGCATCGTCACGACGGCAGATGTGGTGGGGACCTACCGAGAACTGTCCACCCCGTTCATCCTCATCGGCGAACTCGACCAGGTCCTGCGCAAGCTCATCTCACGCACGTTCAGCCTGCATGAGGTCCAGACGCTGTGCGACCCCGACGGCAAGCGGTCCATCGACTCCTACGACAAGCTCGAGATGGGCGACTACCAGCGGACGCTGGAGAATCCGGACCACTGGAAGAAGCTTGGCTGGCCGCTGGACCGGGCGACGTTCATCAAGCGCCTGGATGAGCTGCGCCTCATCCGCAACAACGTGATGCACTTCAATCCCGAGCCGCACGACCCGCAAGCGGTGCAGAAGCTGCGCTTCATGCTCAAGCTCCTACGCGACTTCGGCGGGCGGTAACCAGCGAAGGCCAACCGAGGCCCTTTACCGAACGGATCCTTCCCTCGGCTTACCCGAATCCGCATCGGGATCAGCCTCCTGCGATTTCGAGGCTTCACGCGTGCGTCATAGCGAGTCCGCTTGGCTACCATGTAATGACAGAACGGAATTCATCGGCGATAGCAGGCCATGGCAGGCCCAGACGCAGGCCGTTTACCGACTGTGATTGATGATGGATGAGGTATCCAGGTGCTTGGTGGGCGGCGATGAAAGATCGTCTGCGCGGTGCACTAGGGCTGGACGCGGTCGTGCCCGCGGTCTTGGTCGTGGCCGCATTGCTGATCACACTCGAACCGACAATTTTCGGGGTGGCGATTTCCGAGAGGCAGATCGTCCTGGGATTCTTCGGCTTCCTCGGCATCGATGCGCTCATCGAGAGGACAGGACGGCTACGGCGGATCGAGCGCCGCCTCGATGTGCTGGCAGGGGTGGCCTCGCATACCGCCTCAGCAGGCGATGTGCTGCGAGCACGCGGGACGTTTGACCGCATGGATGTCCTCATTAGCCCGGCGCGGCACAGCGTGCTGATCATCGGGGTGAATCTGGAGGGTGCCCTTGCTTGCACTACCCAGCTGGTGGCCCTGGCTCGGTCAGGCGCGACCATCCGACTGCTGGCCATGGACCCGGGCGGAGCCGCGATCGGCCCGTCCGCGGCCATGTCGGGCGTGGACCCCGCAGTGCGTCGCGGAAAGATCACCCAGAACTTGGAGCTTCTGCGCAAGGAACTCAGCAGGCTTGACCCAACCGTGAGGGCTCGTGTGTTCCTCCTGGTAACCGACCAAGTCCTGCCGCTCGGTGCGGTCGGGATAGACGAAGGAACATCCGGCGGATCGCTGATTGTCCAGCATTACCTGGCCGGGACCAGCGTCGAGCATGCACCCATGATGTGGCTACGCGCCGGGGTCGACGAACCCTGGTATAACCGGTACCTCACCCAGTGCGTCTCATGCCTAACCGACGCGCGTGAGTGGCAGGGTCCCCATGCGTGACGGAGTCGTGTCACTTGAGCATATCGCTGCAATCCGAGAATTCTTTGACCGGCAGTATGCCACCCACGACCGCTACTGGTGGCAAGGGGAAAACAGGTACAGCACCAATCCCAGGGACCACACGACTTTCAATGCTGCGTGGCTTGCTGAGGCTGCCCGACGGGGTCCCGGCCGAGCTCTTGACCTAGGGGCCGGCGAAGGAGCGGATGCAATCCGACTCGCTAAGCTGGGCTACCAGGTCGATGCAATCGACGTGAGCGCAGTTGCTTGCGAGAAAGCCGAGCGATTTGCCCGAGCGGAACGAGTACCCGTTATCGTTCGCAATGAAGCGATCGAGACAGCAGCCCTGGAGCAAGCCGCGTACGACCTCGTCCTGATGAATGGCTCCCTGCACTACGTTCAGGACAAGGAGAGCGTCCTGCGCCGGGTGCTCGTCGCCAGCACGGCCGACGCCGTCCATGCCGTCGCCTTGTTCAGTACCGCAAGTCCAGTTCCGGCCGAGCACGCGGTCATCCCGGTGTTCCCTGAGGATGAAGGAGGCACCGTGGAGCAGTTCTTCCAGGGCTGGCAGATGCGCCTGCGCTCCTACGAACGAGGGCGGAGCGAGCGATCCCATCCAGGTTTCGCCCCGCACGCCCACAGTCACGTTAAGCTAATCGCTGCCCGCTTCCCCGAACGGAAGGGCAGCGATGCCGACCGCTGACAACCTCGTCCATGCGAGGCTCCTGTGGAATTACCTACGGCTGGGCGCTCCCGTGCACCCAGCGGAGTGCCTGCTGGTCTTCGGCGGCCACGACATTGGGGTTGCTCAACGGGCGGCCGAGTTGTACGCCGACGGCGTCGTCCCGCTCATCGTCGTTTCTGGCGGGTCAAGGGCCGTTCCTGACGGCAGCGGCTTCCCCACCGAGGCTGACGCTATAGCTGACGTGCTCCTCCGTCAGCGAGTCCCGAAGGAAGTCATCTCCCTGGAGCGCCTCGCTACCAATACCAGTGAGAACTTCTGGCTCTCAGCCGAACTGCTCCGCGACCTCGGCCTCGCCCCCGGTACCTTCCTAGCAGTGACCAAGCCTTATGCTGAGCGGCGCATCATCGCCACCGCCCGCCGCCGCTGGCCCGATAAGCAAGTCGCCGTCACGTCGGAGCAGATCCAGTTCGATGACTACCTCGCGGGCGACATACCGGCCGACCGCATCCTGTCCATGCTCGCCGGCGAGGCGCTCCGTCTCGAGGCCTATGCCGCCACCGGTCTCATCGACCCAGCCGAACCCGTCCCCGGGCACATTCTTGACGCCGCTCACATCCTGCAAGCCGAAGGCTTCAGCAGCCGCGCGGTGGGCTAGCGCAACGACCGGCTGGCCAGCCAACCGACGATGACGCAGGCGATGCGGGACCGGGCGCGCTATCGACGTTGAACGGCGGGCGCGGCGTCGGGACCATCTACCGCTCCGGCGGCCCGTGCGACGCCCTCGCTTCCCGATGACGCCATCAGGCCTCGCCGGTTCCCGGGTTGTGGGCGTACCAACTGTGCGGTGTAGCGGTGTCAACCGGGACGTGCCGGGCGCCGTCGAGGCCGATGGCGTTGGCGGGCAGAACGGCCAGGAGCAAATGGTCATTGAAGTCGGGGCTGTCCTGGGCGGCGTAGCCGCAGGCGCACAGGTGCCGGGGCGGGCCGTCGTGGCTGACCTCGGCGTGGGCGGTGCCGTCGGGGCCCAGGTCGTCGTCGGGGTCGAAGGCCAGGCCCAGGTGGTCGGCGTAGTCCTCGGCGGTGTCGGCGCCGAAGCCGCAGGAACAATGGTAGACACTCATCGCGGCCGACCCCCGGCCTGTTCTGCCTGCTGCTCGACCTGGCGTAGCCGGGTAGGCAGCGTGCCGGGGTGGCGGGTGGCCACGATCGTGCCTCGGGGGGAGGTGAACCGGGGGAAGGCGACGAACTCCTTGGAGTAGGCGCCGTAGAGCACGATCCAGCTCGGGTTCTCCTGCTCAAGCCGCTGGGCTAGCAGTCGCATGTCGGCGACGTTCACCGTCGCCCGTTCTTCGGTGGTCGTCATCGCGCCACTCCTCTCCCTTGTCCCTGGTTCAGGCGACGTAGTAGCGGCCGCCCCAGGCTGGCGCTCTCGGGCAGGTCGTTCCAGCGATCGAGCGGGTCCTTATTGATCGCCGCCGCGAGGTCTGAAGCGATGATCTTGGCCAGGCTTCGGTCACTGGCCCGCTGACGTATTTCGCCGTCAGACAATCCCATTCGGCTCACCTCACTCGGTACTTCGGCCTCCCTGCTGTGTAGACAGCCTGCCGCAGTCACCCAGTAATGTCATAGCCATCACGTAGTATTTGTCCATAACCTCTGGTAGCG
>Ga0335072_10005481_pt1 | contig 18697 bp, 18 predicted proteins | sample Lox_Sample_21_FD_206725 | JGI IMG/M metagenome (GOLD analysis project Ga0335072, IMG submission 206725) | Soil microbial communities from Loxahatchee National Wildlife Refuge, Florida, United States - Lox_Sample_2.1 | ecosystem: Environmental > Terrestrial > Soil > Wetlands | place: USA... | reverse complement strand
AGTCCGCGACCCGGCCGAAGCCATCGGCTGGCTGACTCGGTGAAATTCCGGGACCGACGGTAAAAGTCCGGATGGGAGGCAGCACGTGCGCGGTGAGCGCCAGCCTGCTGACGCAGGGCCTGTAGCTACAGGGCCTGGAGAGGCAAGGGCAGCAGCAAGCCCGCGGTTGCGCAGCTAGCGCATCCCCCGGAGCCCGATGCAGGGCGAGACCCACGCGGTCGAAGGCTCCGGAGGAGGACGCGGTGTTTACCGGGATTGTGGAAGAGCTCGGCGAGGTCGTCGGCATAGAGCGGGCCGGCGACTCAGCCCGGCTGACCGTGCGCGGGCCGTTGGTTACCGGCGACGCCAGCGATGGTGACTCCATCGCGATCAATGGTGTGTGCCTGACTGTTACCGGTTCGCGGGACGGCGTTTTCAGCGCGGACGTGATGGGCGAGACGCTCAGCCGGTCAAGCCTTTCAGGCCTGACTCCCGGCACCGCGGTCAACCTGGAGCGGCCGCTGCGGCCAGACGGCCGCCTTGGCGGTCATATCGTTCAGGGTCACGTCGACGGCACTGGCACCGTAGTGGCCCGCCGGCCGGCCCGGGGCTGGGACGTGGTGCGGATATCGATCCCGCCCTCACTAGCGCGTTACGTGGTGGAAAAGGGATCGGTGGCCGTCGACGGCATCAGCCTGACGGTATCGGCACTTGGCGAGTCTGAGGATGAGAACTGGTTCGAGGTGAGCCTGATCCCGGCGACGCTGGAGCGGACCACGCTCGGAAGCAAGCAGCCGGGTGCGGTCGTTAATCTCGAAGTAGACATGATCGCCAAGTACGTGGAGCGCCTGCTCGCCGGGAGGGCACAGTGACCTGGCAGGATGGCCTGGCGGCGGTGGACAGCCAGCTGGATGACGTGGCGCGAGCCATCGCCGATATCGCAGCCGGCCGGCCAGTGGTTGTCATCGATGACGCTGACCGGGAGAACGAAGGCGACATCATCTTCGCCGCCAGCAAGGCGACTCCCGAGTTGCTGACCTTCATGATCCGGTACACCAGCGGCGTGATCTGCGTGCCCATGCCGGGGGAGATGCTTGACCGGCTTCAGCTGCCGCTGATGACGACGCAGAACGCCGAGCGGATGCGCACTGCCTACACCGTCAGCGTGGACGCCCGCGATGGCGTGACCACCGGGATTTCCGCTGCTGACCGGGCCAGGACCATCCGCACACTGGCCGATTCCGCGACCGAGCCGTACGAGATCGTCCGGCCAGGCCACGTGTTCCCGCTGCGGTACGTACCGGGCGGCGTGCTGCGCCGCCGCGGGCACACCGAGGCTGCCGTGGACCTCGCCAGGCTTGCCGGGCTGACCCCGGCGGGCGTGCTCGCCGAGATCGTCAACGACGACGGGACCATGGCCAGGCTGCCTGAGCTGCGGAAGTTCGCCGACGAGCACGGCCTGGCGCTGATCTCGATCGAGCAGCTGATCTCTTATCGCCGCCAGCACGAGCGAGTGGTGAGCCGGGTGGTCGAGACCCGCTTGCCGAACCAGTTCGGCGAGTGGCGGGCCGTCGGCTACTTGAACACGGTCGACGGAACCGAGCACCTCGCGCTGGTCCTCGGTGACCTGACCGCGCCTGGCCCGGACCCGCTGGTGCGGATGCACTCGGAGTGCCTGACCGGGGACGTGTTCGGGTCGCGGCGCTGCGACTGCGGCGCCCAGCTAGACGCGGCTATGGCGGCGATCGCTGCTGAGGGCCGTGGCGTGGTTCTCTACCTTCGCGGTCACGAGGGCCGGGGGATCGGGCTGCTGTCGAAGTTGCGGGCATACCAGCTGCAAGACGGCGGTGCGGACACCGTGGATGCCAACACCGAGCTAGGGCTGCCCGTGGACGCGCGGGAGTACTCGACCGGCGCTCAGATGCTGACCGACCTCGGAGTGCTGTCGCTGCGGCTGCTGACAAACAACCCGGCTAAGGTCAGCGGGCTGGCGGGATTCGGCCTGACGGTAACCGGGCGCGTGGCGCTCCCGGCCCCGCCGACGCCGCACAACTTGCGGTATCTGACCGCAAAGCGGGACCGGCTCGGGCACCAGATAGATAACCTCCCGGTCGTCGGCGATCTTGGCGCAGTCGGCCTTACGGCGGGTGGCCGCCCGGTCAACGGCAGTTCTTCGGGCGCCAGCCGCGACGTGAACGCCGGCTCGGGCTCGCCGGTGTCTCCCCAGGGTTCGTCTGTGTCAGCCGAGGGTTCGCCGTCAGACCAGGGTGCGACGGCTTCGGCTGCAGGCCTGTCATGAGCGGGGGCGGCCGGCCGGACGGGCAGGTCGTCGATGCCGCAGGCCTCAGCGTCGCCATCGCGGCGACGCGCTGGCATGCCGAGATCACCGATCGGCTGGTCGGCCGGGCGGTGGCTGCGGCGCGCGCTTGCGGGATCCCTGACCCCTGCGTCGTGCGGGTACCCGGCGCCGTGGAGTTGCCCGTGGTGGCCGCTGAGCTGGCTCGCCGTCATGACGCGGTGGCATGCCTGGGCGCAGTGATCCGGGGTGGCACCCCGCATTTCGACTACGTGTGTGACGCAGTCACCTACGGCCTGGCCAGGGTGGCGCTTGACGCCGGGACGCCGGTCGGGAACGGCGTGCTGACCTGCGACACGCTTGATCAAGCGCGCGATCGCAGTGGCGCCGAAGACAGCGCCGAGGACAAGGGCTGGGATGCGGTCATTGCGGCGCTGGAGACGGCTCTAGTACTCAGATCAATTCGAAGTTAGCGACCCTGCCGGTCAGCCGGAGTGCAGGCACGGCGCCCTGGGCGGAGGCCGAGAACGGGCTGAAACGACTTTTCATCGATCTTGGCCGAGATAGAGGATGATTTGCCCTCTTTCGCACGACCGAAATCCGTGAAGAGTGAGTCAAGTCCTAGGCAGAGGCGGACCTTGCACCCGCGGGATCTGATTGAAGATCACGTGAACGCGCTCGGCGAGATCGGGCAGTGCACCGCTCGCCAGTTCGTCGACGTGACGCTGACATGTCTCTTGCCCTACCACCCGGCGGAGCGCCGCGCTGGCATAGATGACTGCGGCACTGCCCGGGAACGACAGCAGTCCTGGTATCGCTGCTGCACTAGCGACAGCGGCAGCACGACCGCTGTGGCTCGCGCCCGCTGATGCCCGCCGCAGGGATGCCGGTTTTGGGCGGAATGTGCGCTGCGGCGCAATCGGGTCAGGCCGGGGCAACGCGGTAGTGATAGCCGTGGTGGTCAGTGAAGCCCAGCCGCCGGTACAGTTCGCGGGCCGCGGCATTGCCGTCGGTCACCTGCAGGTAGATGCTGCTGGCGCCCCGCTTGGCTGCGGCCACCGCGAGCGCGCGGGTCACCACGGTGCCTAGGCCCTGGCGGCGGAACCGCGGGTCCACTTCGATAGCCGTGAGGCCTGCCCACTCACCTGCGTGTGCCACCCGGCCGATGGCGATCGTCTCCCCACCGGACCGCACCGAGCCGAACGCCTGCCACGGCGCTGAGGTCAGCAGCTTGATCGCCACTGGGGGCAGTCGCTGCCCACGATAGCGATACCGGGCCAGCCACGCAGCATCGGGCCCAGTGTCGATCTCTACCTGAGCTAGGCCGGGAGCGTCGGCTTGCGCCGCCGCAACCGCGGCGCCGGCTGTCATAACGGTCGCGGCATCGGCACGAACGGTCCACCCAAGGTCTGCCAGCACCCGGTCCAGGTGGCTGGCCGACGTCCCGCCAGTCGGGTAGGGAACCGCGATCGTGGGCGGCAGCCCGTGCTCGGCATACCAGGAGCGGACCTTCGCGATCGCCGCCGCCAGCGGCAGGCCCGGATCCGCCGCGGCGAGCGCGCTGTTTGCCCGGCCGGTGAAGCCCTCGGCAGCCCGAAGCAGCCAGCCGCCAAGCCACTCTTCTTCGCAGGCCCGCCAGCCTGCGGCGGCTGCGTGCTCAAGGTTCTCAATCGAGATCGTCGTCACCGAGGCCAGCGTGCCAGGATTACCCGGCCGCCGCACTCGGTTAACCCGGCTAGCTGTTCTCCTATTCGGGGCGCGACCCGCAGACAGGATTAGCCCATGACGACGTTGTCTGACGCCGAGGCGATCGGCAGCCGCGACAAGTTCCTGGCAGTGATCTCCACCGCCCGCGCCGACGGGACCATCCAGTCCTCGCTGGTCAACGCCGGGGTGCTGACAGATCCTGACAACGGGGAGCAGGTCGTTGGATTCGTCACTTACGGCCCGGCCAAGCTCGCCAATCTCAGAGCCCGCCCGCAGCTCACCGTGACTTTCCGGGCTGGCTGGGAATGGGCGGCTATCGAGGGCCGGGCCCGGATCATCGGGCCGGACGACCCGGCGCCCGGAGTTGACGCAGAGCGCCTGCGGCTATTGCGCCGCGAGGTCTTCGCGGCAGCGGGCGGCACGCACGAGAACTGGGCTGAGTACGACCGCGTGATGGCGGCCGAGCGGCGGGCCGTTGTGCTGGTAGCTCCGACGCGGATCTATAGCAACCGGGCCTAGCAAGTCCGCGAAAACCCCTGGATCGCGGCTGTTCCCGGCCATGGCCGACAAATTGGCCGGTGCTGGCAGTTCCCGTGCCGAAATGTGGCGCGGCGACTGGGCCGGCGCGGCGACTGAGCCGACGCGGCGACTGGGCCGGCGCAGCGACTGAGGCGACTGAGCCGGCGGAGCGCAACCGGTTCGCCGGCGCGACTGGACTGAGGTTCGGCCGGGCCGGCACTGCCTCTAGCGGGTCCAGGCGATGACCGGGCCGCGGGCCCGTACGGTGACGGGCGAGCCCGTCGGCAGCTGAGGTTCGCCGGTGGTGCGCACGATGACCTCCAGGCCGTCAGGCCCGCCGTCTGGCTGGACACGGACGACGGCGTCGTGGCCGTAGTACTCGCGGGCGACAATGCGGCCGGAAAGGCAGCCGGAGCCCGGCTGGGCGGCAGGCCCGGCGATCAGCTCAAGCTGCTCGGGCCGGATGAGGACGGTCACGCTGCCCGACGCGATCGGCTCACCCGGCGTAGCAGGCGCGAGTGGAAGCGCGCCGAAAATGGTGTCGACGGCCCGTGCGCCAGCGCCTCCCGCCTGAGCGGTCTCAGTCAGCTGGCCATCGAGCAGATTCGCGTCACCGACGAAGCGGGCAAGGGCCGCGTCGGCCGGCCTGCCGTAGAGATCCTGCGGCGCGGCGTACTGGACGATCTTGCCGTCGCGCAGCACGGCGATCCGGTGCGCGAGGGACAGCGCCTCATCCTGGTCATGGGTGACCAGGATGGCGGTCGTTCCCGCTTGCTGGCAGATCCGCAGCACGTCGGAGCGCACGCTGGCACGCATGTGCGCATCCAGTGAGGCGAACGGCTCGTCAAGCAGAACTACCTCAGGGCGGATGGCCAGCGCCCTGGCCAGCGCGACACGCTGCTGCTGACCGCCAGACAGCTGATGCGGATACCGTGCTCCCAGCCCTGCCAAGCCCACGGTCTCCAGCAGCTCGGCGGTACGGCCGCCGCGGCGCTCACGGGCCGACAACCCGAAACCGACGTTGTGAGCAACCGTCAGGTGCGGGAACAGCGCCCCCTCCTGCGGGACGTACCCGATCTTGCGGCGCTCAGGTGGGGTATAGGAGCCGGGGCCGTCGACGATCCGGCCGCCGATAGTGATCGTTCCTGCGTCGGCCTGTTCGAAGCCGGCGAGCAGCCGGAGCAGGGTGGTCTTGCCGCTGCCGGAGGGGCCGAGGATGGCGGTGAATGCTCCGGCGGGCACGTCGAGCTCTAGGCCGGTCAGAACCGGGTGAGGCCCGAATGCCTTGTGCAGGCCGCTTACCGCTAGGTCCCTCATCGTCTCATCCTCGTGTCTGCGCCGAGCGGTTGAAAAAGCGGCCGAGCGCGATGCTCGGCAAGGCGGCGACCGCGATCATCACCAGCGCGTAAGGCGCGGCCTGCCCATAGGAAAGACTGCTCTGGTACTGCCAGAACTGCGTGGCTAGCGTCTGAACGCCGGTGGGCACCAGGATGAGCGTTGCCGTCAGTTCGGTCACGACTTCCAGGAAAACCAGGCAGAAGGCGGCCGCGAGGCCGGGTGCGGCGAGCCGTAGTGTGACCCGGCTGAACGCGGCGAGCTTGCCCTTGCCGAGCGACCGGGCGACCTCGTCGAGGCTGGCGGGCGCGCGTGCGATCGCTGCCTTGACGCCGACGAGCGCGAGCGGGAAGAACATGATCGCGTAACAGAGGACCAGCAGCGGCGCTGTCTGGTATCCCGCGCTGTTGAGGTACTGCTCGGTGAAGTACGTCAGCGCAAGCGCGATGACAACGCCGGGCATGGCCAGCACCAGGTACGTACTGCGCTCCAGGAAATGCCGTGCGGCGCCAGCGTGCCGGATGGCGAGAACGGCGACGGGCAGCGCCAGCAGTGTGTCGATGGCTGCCGCGCTTACCCCGTAGGCGGCAGTGTGCCATGCGGCGGCCAGCATCGAGACGCTGACCGAGTCCGACACCGACGGCACTCCGCCCTCGATGATCCAGTAGATGCTGGCGCCCACGGGAAGGCCGAGCGCAAGCGCGATCAGCACGCCTACGCCAGCAACAGATAGCACCTTCGCCCGGGTTCGGAGGCGCAGCGGCGGCATCACCCGCTGCGTCAGCGGGCCGGACCTGGCGACGCGGCCGCCGCCGCGCCACCGCGCCTCGCCGGCCAGCACCACCAGGCTGATGGCCACCAGCACCAGCGACAACGCGCAGGCCGCCGGGACCTGCGTCGGCAGCTGGAGGTTCGTGAAGATCTCCGTGGTGAAGGTCTGATAGCCGAGCATCTCAAAGGCGCCGTACTCAGCCAGCAGCACGAGCGCTACCAGCAGGCATCCGCCCAGGATGGCCCCCTTGGCCTGGCCGAGCGTGATCCGGATGAAGGTGCGCACCCGGCCGGCTCCAAGGCTCCTGGCGACCTCCTCCTGGCCGGGATCGGCGGCACGCAGGCTCGCCGCCACAGGGAGGTAGACCAGCGGGTAGACCGCCAGCGTCATGACGAGCACGGCGCCGCCGAAACCCTGCACCCAGATGAACAATGAGCTCCAGCCGAAGCTGACCACGAAGTCGGGAATGGCGAGCGGCACGACCAACAGGACAGCAAATACCCGGCGCCCCGGCAGGTCGGTCCGCTCCACCAGCCAGGCAGTCGCGGTGCCCAGGATGGCGCATGCCGCCGTGACGGCCATCGTGAGCCGGACGGTATTCCACAGCAGTGTGCCGGTAAGCGGCCGGAACACCTGGCTGCCCACGGTGCTCCAGCCCGCCCGCGACGACTCGATGAGCAGGAAGACCAGCGGCACGGCCAGCAGCGCCGCGATCACAACGGCGATCAACAGCAGCCCGGCCGGCCGCCGCGTCCGGCGGGCCGGGACAGCAGGCCGGCCGGACAAGGCGGCCCGCGCGGGGAGCGTCGTCACTGCGCCTGCCGCGCCCTCACTGGAACCGGGCACTGCAGTCCCCGCAGACGCCCGGGACATCCTTGCCGCAGTTGTCCGGCCCGGTCGTGGTATTCACGGCGCGAGCGTACCCGTTCCGCTCACAGCAGGCCGGCCTTGGTCATCAGCGCGATCGCCGTGCTGCCGTCGCCTAGCTCGGCGATCGTGATCGGATACGGTTTCAGCTGGCTCAGCGGGGTCTCGCCGGCCTTGGTCGTGACTCCCGAGGCGATCGGGTACTCAAAGCTGAGCGACTGGCCGGCGCCGGTCCCCGGCGTCGCTATGATCTCCTGGCCCTGCTTGCTGACCAGGAACGCCAGAAATTTCTGCGCGGCGGCCTGATTCTTGCTGGACTTGAGCACCGCGGCCCCGGACACGTCGAGCACGTAACCCGGATCGCCGGCGGCGAAATACGTGATCTTGGAGTGCATGTTGCCGGCGCCGATCTCGGCCCGCATCCGGTACCAGTAGTACTGGTTGACGATCCCGAAAGCGGCGGCACCGCGATTCACCTCATCGGCGATCGTCTCATTGTCGGGGTAGATGTGACCGGCCGCATTCGCCTTAGCCTTCTCCAGCCAGGTCACCGTCGCGGCTGCGCCGTAGGCGCGTTCATAGGCGGTGACGATCGGCTGGAAGTCGGTCTCGCCGGGGGCAAGCGCCAGCTTCCCTTTGTACTGCGGATCGGCAAGCTGAGAGACGTGCGATGGTAGCTGGCTGGCTGAGATCAGGCTGGGGTTGTAAATGATCACGCTGACCCGGGCGGAGACGCCAACCCAGTCACCATGCGGCGAGTTGTACTTACCAGGCGTCTGCGCCAGCGTGGCCGGCTTCACTGCCGCGAGCATTCCCTTGGCCTGCAGGCTCTCCAGCGGCGGCGAGTTCTCCGTGAAGAACACGTCGGCCGGGGACCGGGAGCCCTCGGCAGCAATCTGGTCGGCCAGCACGTCCTCGTCGTCGCTGCGGACTACGACGTGGATGCCCGTCTTCTGCTCGAACGCCGAAATCAGGTTGTCGGCCGTCTGCTCGTGCTGACCGTTGTACAGGGTGATGGTCGTGTCGCCTCTGCCGGGCGCAGGGCTGCCGCATGCGGACAGCACGGCGCCTGTTGCGAGCACGGCGGCGGTAACGATCACTACGCTGACGCGCCTCATGATGCGGCTCCAGGGCAGATTGAGTTCACTTTGCGGCTTGCGGCCTTCACTGCGCCGCCAGCGGCGGGGCTCTTGCCGTCGCTGTCGTAAACGGCGGCATAGGCGCTCGCGAGGCGGCTGACGGCAGCGCGCAGCGCGGTATCGCCGGTCCTGATCGCCCGTAGCGGCTTGATCTGGGCCTCGGCGTAGCCCACCGGGTCAGCACCGGGATCTGGTCCGTCCGAGAGCGCAGCGCTGATCTGGACGCAGGCTGCCGACGCGGCCGGCGCGGCCGACGCACGGCCCGGGCCTGTACTGCAGGCGGCAAGGAACAGTGCCGCGGCTAGGCTAAGTACGACGGCAGGGCCGGAGCGAGGTCCGGCTGGCTGTGCGGCGAGGCGGCAGCCTGGATAGTGCTGTCTGGTCATTCCCCAGTCTTCCGGCTTAGTGAGGGCTTCCGAGCGGGTGCGAGTTCAGGTTAGCCTTACCTAACCTGAATCAGGTTAGGCTAACCTAAGAACGAGGGAAAAAACCGGTTTACCCGGCAGGTTCCCGCGCTCGCCGCCTGGCGGCGCCTGCCGCCGCCATAGGCTTGAGGCGCAGGCGGGCCGCCGGCTACGCAGTTGCCGGTTGCGCAGGTCGTCGGGCTGCACTGTAGTCGCCAGCACAGGCGCCGCCTGTGCGCCTGCCGCACGTAGCCAGGAACACCGCCACTGCCGACGTTGTTGGCGTGGATGGCTCGCAGACGTAGCCCGGCAGACATCACCGAGGTGACCCTGAAGTGCGCGACATCCTGGATCCCATCACCAAGTGGTGGGAGGCAAACGACACGTTCGGGCTTGCCACAGTCGTCCGCACGTTCAGCAGCGCCCCACGGGAGCCAGGTGCGGCTATGGCAGTCTCCGCCGCCGGGGAGGTCGTCGGCAGCGTATCGGGCGGCTGCGTTGAGGGCGCTGTCTATGAACTCGCCACAGAGGTCACCGCGAGCGGGCAGCCCGTGCTCCGCCGTTATGGCATCAGTGATGACGACGCGTTCGCGGTCGGCCTGACGTGCGGCGGCATCATCGATATCTTCGTGGAGCCTGCCAGCCGCGAGCGGTTCGCCTACCTTGGCGAGATCGCCGACGATGTCCGGCGGGGCACCCCTGTTGCCGTCGCGACAGTGATCGAGGGGCCCGGCATCGTCGGCTCCCGGCGGATCATCTGGGAGGACCAGCGCACGGCCGGCACACTCGGCGCGGGGGACCGGCTCGATGCGGCCGTCGACGACGACGCCCGTGGCATGCTGGCTCAGGGCCTGACCGCGGTGCGCCGGTACGGTCCCGACGGTGAGCGCCGCCGGGACGAGCTAGCGATCTTCGTTCAGTCGTTCGCCCCTGCACCCCGAATGCTGGTCTTCGGTGCGATCGACTTCGCCGCGGCGGTGGCCAAAGCCGGAAAGTTCCTCGGTTACCGGGTCACCGTGTGCGATGCCCGGCCGGTGTTCGCAACCAAATCCCGGTTCCCCGACGCCGACGAGGTCATCACCGACTGGCCGCACCGGTATCTGTCCGGCAGCACGACCGACCAGCGCACGGTCATCTGCGTGCTCACGCACGACCCGAAGTTCGATGTGCCGCTGCTTGAGGTGGCTCTGCGGCGCCCGGCCGCCTACATCGGCGCGATGGGCAGCAGGCGCACTCATGACGACCGGCTCAGGCGGCTCCGCGAGGCTGGCCTTAGCGAGCAGGAGCTAGCCAGGCTCCGGTCGCCGATCGGACTCGACCTCGGGGCCAGGACTCCCGAGGAGACTGCGATCGCGATCGCGGCCGAGCTGATTCAGCTGCGATGGGGCGGCACTGGGCAGCCGCTCACCGCGACAACAGGCCGCATTCACCACGGGAACGTGCCAGCTGACCGGCAGCCCGTTGATGTATCGAGCGAGCGGACGGCGTAAGTGCAGCCACAGATCGTGGCTGGCGTGCTGCTCGCCGCTGGCGGTGGCAGCAGGCTGGGGCGTCCTAAGGCGCTGGTGGTTGTTGGCGGCCAGTCCATGGCGCGCCGCGGCATCACTCTGCTGCGTGACGGCGGCACTAACCCGGTCGTCGTCGTCACCGGGGCAACCGGACCGGACACGGACGTCACTGCGCCGCAGGCGGGTGTCAGCGTGCCGGACGCGGGCGTTACCGGACCTGACACCGGCCCAGACGACAGGGAAGAGGCCGTGATCAGCGTGCACAACCCGGACTGGGCTACCGGCATGGGCTCGTCGCTAGCAGTCGGCCTGGCCGCCGTGCCCGACGAGTGCACTGCGGCGGTGCTGGCGCTGGCCGATCAGCCGCTTGTCGGACCGAAGGCCGTGCGCAGGCTGCTGGCCGCGCATGCGGCAGGCGCCAGCGTAGCGGTCGCATGTTATGACGGGCGGCCGCGCAATCCGGTGCTGATCAGCCGCGAGCACTGGCCGGAGGTGATCGCGCTGGCATCCGGTGACGTGGGCGCCCGCCCGTTCCTGCGCGCGCACCAGGCCCTCGTCACCGAGGTCGAGTGCGGCGACACCGGCCGCCCCGACGACGTCGACTCGCCCGAAGATCTCGCGCGGATCGAGGCGCTGCTAGCCGGGGCTGTGCCGTTTCCTAGCTGATCTTTCTTGCCTGAATTCCCCATTGCTGCGTTGCGCTGCCGTCCGGCTCGATCGTCAGCAGGTCAATCCCGCTGACGAAGGCGTTAGGCGGGCAGGTCATCGGCTCGATCGCCACGGCCCTGCGGCGTGCGACCGGGGCGAGCGCGTCTCCGGTGAACACTTGCAGCCAGCGGTATCCGGGCCCGGCCCAAAGCGCGACCTCGGCGTCCGGGCCAGTCAGCCGAGCCCAGGCGCGGCCGTCCTCGGCGGTGTACAGGCCGGTGAACGGGGTGTCGAGCGAGGTACTTCCGATCAAGCGGCGCTCGCGAAAGTCATACGGCGAGCCGGCCACCTCCTGAGTGCGCCCCGCGGGTATGCCTCGCTCATTAGCTGGCTGCCAGCGCGCCGCGGGCAGCTGCAGTTGCCAGGCGTCGACGGTCGAAGTGCCGGCTACCAGGTAAGGGTGCGAGCCAGTTCCGAACGGAGCCGGGCGGCTGCCGGCGTTACGCGCGGTCACCGTAACGTCAAGGCCCGCTTCCGCATCCAGCCGGTAACGCACGCTTAGCTCCAGGCAGAACGGGTAGCCAGGCCGCCCGAGTAGCCGCAGTCCGAGCTCGACCTGGTCGGTTTCCGAGGCTATGAGGCTCCAGCTGGCGAACCTGGTGAGGCCGTGGATGGCATTGTCGTGCGCGGGCTCGGACAAGTCGAGCTGGTAACTGCGGCCGCCGAAGGAGTACTTGCCGTGGTCGATCCGGTTCGGCCAGGGCGCGAGCAGCTGTCCGGCGCCCGCTGGCGGCACCTCGTCAGTGTCGTACGTTCGGATGACGTGCTGTCCGCTGACACTGAGGGAGCGCAGTCCGGCACCGAGTTCGGTAACTGTGGCGTGATAATCGCCAGCGGCGATGTCGTACTGCGCGCCGGTAAGCGGAAGAGTCGTCTCAGGCATGGGATCAACTCTGGCATCGATTGGCGGAGCCCGGATGGTGGCCCGCTCGAACTGCATGCTGACGCGACACGCCGAGGAAAGCCGGCGGGGCTGCTTGGGGAGCGGGGGACCTTCAGCCCCGCCAGCACATTGAACCCTAGCTGTCGCGGCTGGTCATGGGTGCGAAGTTCAGCAACCCCGCAGATAGAACTCGTGAGCCGGTCAGAGCCCGCTGCCTAGCCAGAAGTCGCCACCCGGCCAGAACTCGCCACGTTGCCGGTGGCTATTACGGCGCGCATGAGACGGGGGCCGGTGCTCGGTCTCGCGCAAGCCGGCGGGCCTGGTGGTGCCGCGGCCGCGCAGCCCTGCTCAGGCCAGCCGGCTCGCCGGCGCGCGCGTGAGGGTGCCGTTACGCACGGCCTCAGCCGCCAGCAGCCCGAACAGGTAGAAGCAGGCCGACTCTTCGGTCGTGAACGCCTGAAGTTCGTGCCTGGCGCCGCCGGCCGAGTGGAAGACCTCGAACCCGTGGTCGGTCTGTACCAGGCACATGGCTCCGTCGACATCATCGCCGACCGCGTAGCTGTCGGCGGGGATCCCGGCGAGGCTCGCGAGGTCAGCGAAGAGGCGCTCGGTGGCCATCCGCGGGCGCGCACTGCGGCGCGGGCCAGGCGGTGATGTGGCCTGAGCCGAACTCAGCTGCTGGTCCGGCGACGCGGCGGCGGGTGGCGTGGCGGCAGCGGGTGGCGGGGCAGCAGCGGGCGGCGGGGCAGCAGCGGGCGGCCGGTCGGCGGGCGGGCGGGGAGCCGTCTGCCTGGGCCGGCGGGCTGCCGAGGCCGCGCGGAGCGCCTCGGCCTCAAGCGGCAGCGGCGCCTCGGCCGGGACGGGCAGCGCGACCCCAGTGGTGGCATCGGGTACCGGCACTGTCAGGTAGGGCTCCGGCTCTCCGCTGAAGCCCCGGTAGCTGCTCGCGACCGGCGGCGCGGGGACCGAGGCTCCAGGCGCGGGCCGCCGGGCCAGGCCTGCCGGGATCGTGTATGCAGCTGAATCCGGCCGCCTCTCGACCGGGTAAACAGGCGAGCTCGGCCATTCCTTGCTCACCTGACTCGCCCGGTCGGCCGGCGGCTGCAATGGCGCCGACGTGTCGGTCCGGCCGACCGGGCGCGCGTACTCCGTACGCTCCTCGAGGATGTCGCTGACCTCGGACCTGGGCGCGACCAGCTCGAACACGCCGCGGTCGACTTGCCAGTAGCCGAGTTCCGCTGCTTTGTAACCGTCGTGGCCGAGGTAGCCGATGTGCAGCCGGTCGCCAAGGTCGTCCAAGACCATGCACCGCTCGCCGCGGAAGGTGCCGACCGGCCTGGACTCCCACACTGCCTGCACGTCTGTGAAGCGCAGCTGCTTGCGCCAGTGGCCAGTGGCCGGCTCAAAGCCCAGCTCCTCGGGAGGCGGGCACGCGGCAAACAGGACGATATCGCCGTCGGTCGGGCCAATTCCCGCCTCAAACGGTGAGCCGCGGTACGTCGCCATCAGCCGGTAGCGCACAGCTGCGACCCTTCTGCCGGACGGAGCCAGACCTGCCCGTCATAGCGAGCGATGAAATCAGACCTGCCGATGCCGATCCGGTGGATCTCCGCGCCCACCGGAACGGGAATCGGGTCAGTGAAGTACTCGGCAACTAGCCGGCCGTCGCTGCCAGCGAAGCCATTGCCGGCGAATGGCGGAGCCAGCAACCAGTCACCGCCGTGCTCGGGGGAGTAGGGCACCTGGTAGGTCTCCGTGCCGACCGCGCGCCACCGGAGCATGTAGATCTCGTCGGACTCCGGGCTGAAGTCTGAACCGTCATAGCCGAGTCCGAACAGGTGATACACGTCGTCAGGACCGGAAACGTGCGCATCGCTCACCAGGTGCACGAAACCGGAGATAATAGACCGGCGGCCCGTCAAATACGGTTCGACCATCCGCGGCGGTATTGCCTTGTGCAGGAGCGTGCCGGGAGTTACGGCCGCCCCCGGCCCCTGGCTGACCTGGCTCACACTGTCCCCTGTGCTCTGACCTGCTGTGCTTCGGTCTACTGTGTCATGACTTCTAGCTAAAATCACGGCACTCTCATTATCACCAGAAGCGACGCCATCTTCCCCGTCCGGTCGTTTTGTGGCTGATAAGAAGGGATCTCCCGCCGCTGCGTGTCCGGGTGGATCGGGCAGGTAGCGCACGCTCGCGCGCCGGACGATCCCGGCGTGACACTACAGTGAGCCGGATGGCTGAGCTGCCGGGTGCCGGGTTGAGTGGCGGTGACGCACGTTACCGCGACGATCACGGGAATAGTGATCCAGCAGTCGCGGCGGCGCTGGCAACCTATGCCGCTGGCACTGGCGGGGAACACGCCGTGCTGGTGGCACTCGCTGGCAGCCGGCTGCTCGTTCCCGTGGTCGCGGTGCTCGCTGATGAGCTGACCGGAGAGGCTGCTGAAGCCGGCGATCCCGGGAACCCGGCCGGCCAGCCTGCCGGCAGTGCCGGGAGCTTCGGGCCGCGCGGGTTGCCCGTCCAGGGCGAGAAGGCCAGCGAGGTCGCGATGCCCATGATCATCGGCAGCGACGGGCGCCCGGCCCTGCCCGCGTTTACCTGCGTCGATTCGGTCCGGCGCTGGCGGCCTGCTGCGAGGCCAGTGCCGGTGCCGGCGCTCGATGTCTGGCAGTCGGCGGTGGAAGAGTCCGCTGCGGTTGTGATCGACATTGCCGGTCCGGTGCCACTGGTCATCGAGGGCACCCGGCTGGCAGCGATGGCCGCCGGAGCGCAACCGCCTGCAATGCACGAGGATCCGGATGTCTGGCAGCAGGTGGCGGCGGCAGCCGCCGAGGTCGCGCCAGGTATCCGGGTTCGCCTCAGCGCGGCGCGTGAGGGACTGGACTTCACCATCGAACTCGCCCCGCCGTCTGGCGCTACCCGGCCGGTTCCGCGGCATGCGGCCGGCCAGATTGCCGACGTCGCGACGGCGCGGCTAGCCGGCCGCGTGCGGGCAGGCGTCGCAGTCGTCGTGCAGCCACTCGGATAACCGGCGGCTCCGCGCGCGTGCAGGTGCGCCCCGGGGCTCGACCGTCGGGCTTGCGAAGCACAGCTGCAAGCGCGGGCAAGCCTGTGGCGGGTCATCGGTATTACGATCATGATCTGTGCAGCCAGTCACGGAGGTTGCCGACGACCTCTACGCGCTGACGCCGGCGGAGTTCACCGCGGCGCGTGACGAGCGTGCCCGCGAGGCCCGGCAGGCCGGCCAGCGGGACGACGCTGCTGCCATCAAGAAGCTGGCCCGGCCGACTACTAGTGCCTGGCTCGTGAATCAGCTGTCGCGCGAGCTTCCCGATCAGCTCGCCCGGCTCGTGGAGGTCGCCAAAGCGCTGGAGGAAGCACAGCGAACGCTCGCGGGTGACCGGCTGCGGGAACTATCCGGCCAGCGCCGGCACGTCATCAATGACTTGCTGCCGCAGGCGGCCGATATTGCGAACCGGGCTGGCCAGTCGGCTAGCGCGGTCGTGATGGGCGAAGTCCGGGCGACGCTTGAGGCCGCGCTCGCTGATTCAGCGGCGAGGGCTGCGGTGCAGTCCGGGCGCCTGACGAAGCCGCTGGCCTACGCCGGGCTCGGCGACGTCGACCTGACCGCGGCGCTGGCGCTGCCCCCTAGCCAGAGCACTGCAGGCAGCCGACGCTCCGCGGGCGGCCAGAGCGCTGAGGGCAGCCAGAGCAGAACGCGGGGACCCGGCCAAGCGGCCAAGCGCGGACGCTCAGCTCTCGCGCAGGGCACAACCTCGGGGACTGAGGTTGCCGGCCCGGCGCCGTCCGGGAGTGCTCTTGCCGAGGCGGATCCGGCAGCAGAAGCAGCGCGCCGCGCTGCGGAAACTATGCAGGCGGCTGAATCCGATGTCCAGGCTGCTGCTGGCGCGCTCGAGACTGCCCAGCGGCAGCTTGCTGGCATTGCCGAGCAGCAGCAGTTCCTGCGGCGCCGGATCCAGCATCTCGAGCGAGAGCTTGGCGAGGCCAATCGCGAGGATGCCGAGCTTGCCCGCGCCGCCTCGGAATCTGAGAGCCAGCACGACGCGGCGGACCGCGAGCTGCGGGCGGCTAACCGTCGGCTTGATCAAGCGCGGCGCGCGGCAGCCAAGCACGGTTGACCGCTGCCGGGTAGCTCGGGCCCCGGGGCCTAGCCGAGATCGCTGGTGCAGGGCCGCCGGAGGTGATCAGTCCAGTCAGGACTGCGGCTGGCTGATATTGACCATCCACGGAACGCCGAACTGATCAGAGCACATGCCGAATTCGTCGCCCCAGGCCTGCTTCTCCAGAGGCATCCGCACGTTGCCGCTAGCGCTCAGCTGGTCCCAGTACCGCCGGAGCGCCTTGGCGTCGTCGCCGCTGAGGCTGATCGACGCCCCGGTTACCGGCTCGTACTGCATACTGCTCGGGACATCTGCGCCCATGATCATGTAGCCAGCATCGGTCTTAAGCGCGGCATGCATGATGCGGTCGGCATCGGGACCGTCGCCGCCGAGGTCGGCAAAGGTCGTCAGGGTTGGCTCGCCGCCGAAGACGCTGGCGTAGAACTCCATTGCCTGGCGTGCGTTGCCATTGAAATTGAGGTACGGGTTCAGCGATGAAGCCATGTCTCCTCCATGCGAAGGCCAAGCGCCCGCTCGTCAGCAGCCTAGACCTCGGGCGCCACCGCTGGGCCGGAGTTCAGGTCCGCCGGGCAGCGTCGAGCTGGCGCTGCGCCTGTGCCAGGACCCGTGTCACGTCCCGGCCGAAGCGGACATCGCACGGGTGGCTCCGGCATTCTGACCGGGCGCTAGCTACGAGGTCGGTCAGCGCCACCTGCAGCGCCGGCACCGGGTCCTCGGCCAGCTGCGGCACCGCAGACCGGCCGCGCGTTCCCCATACCTGCAGGTCGAAGCCATCGGCCGCGTCGGGTGCGCCCAGCGTGACCGTCGCCGTGCTGGTCGTCCCGTCCTGATGGTGCAGCACCAGGTGGGTGAGGTCGCCCGCCCCAGCATCGGAGGTGACGGTTTCCACCGGCCCAAGGATCGGCCACATCAGCGAGAGCACGTGCGGACCTAGATCCCACAGCCCGCCTTTCGCCCGCCGCCACGGGGTGTCGAACGGGCTCGCCTCGGCGTAGGCCGAGCCGAGCCACAGCGCGCTGCCACCGTGCCAGCCGCCGACGGCCACTACCTCGGCCAGCCACGCCCTGGCGTCCGGCTGGAATCGCGCGGTGAAAAACACGACCGACGCGACTGCGGCCTCGTCCACCGCCTGGACCAGCGCGTCCGCCGCGGTCTCGGTCAGCGCCACGGGCTTTTCGAGCAGCACGTGCTTCCCGGCTCGGGCCGCGATGAAGGCTAGCTCGCTCTGCACGTCCGGCGGAACCGAGAACGCCACCGCGTCTACTTCGGCCAGGAACGCGTCGTAGTCGACGTGCGCGGTTATCCCGAACTCGGCAGCCAGGCCAGCTGCAGCTTCGGTGTTGCGGCCCCAGACGGCAGCAAACTTGATCTCCGGAACTGACGCAAGTGCGCGCGCGTGCGCGATCCTGGCCCAGTGGCCGGTGCCGACCAGGCCGAACGTCATCGGCCGGGCTGCTGAAATGTCGTCAGTCACGCGAGAAAGTAGACCATGACGGGCGAGGACTTTTCCGCAAGCGCCGGGCTGACGGTGATCACGTAAGCTTTTGGGCCTGTCAGGCACAAAATGCTTCGCGATCACGAGGGTTGACAGCATGAGCACGCCGAGCCCGGCCCCGACTGTTCCTGATGCTGCAGTACCAGCGGCCGTCGGCACAGCTGCTGCCGACACTGTTGCCGCCGATGCGGCCGTGGCCGCAGCGGGGGCGGCTGCCCGGAGCGCAGCCAGCGCACTGCGGGACGCAGCCGCCGACTGCCTGGACGGCGCGCTGACTGCGATGGCAGACCGGCTTGGCGAGCAGGCCGCCGAGATCATCGCCGCGAACGCGGAAGACGTTCGAGCGGCGAAAGCAGCGGGCATGGCTGACGCCCTGGTTGACAGGCTGCGCCTGGACGCCGGCCGCGTCGAGGCTATGGCAGATCAGTTGCGCGCGCTGGCGGAGATACCCGCACAGGCTGCCAAGTCCAGGGTGCGCGATCTGCCGGACGGACTTGAGCTACAGGAGTGGCGGCGGCCCGTCGGCGTGATCGGCGCGAACTTTGAAGCCCGTCCTGGTGTGGTGGTCGACATCGCCTCGCAGCTGATCAAGTCCCGCAACGGAGGCGTACTGCGCACCGGTTCCAGCGCCATCAGGTCGGCTGCGGCGCTGATCGACCGGGTCGTCGGACCGGCCATGACGGCAGCAGGACTGCCGGGGTCCGCGATCCAGCTTGTGCGCGTTCCCGGCCGGGAGAGCGCCGTTGCTCTCGTGCGCCAGCCGGGGCTCATCCCGCTGGTCATCCTGCGCGGGAGCGGTGACAGCACGCGCGAGCTGGCGCGGGAGGCGGCGCTGCACGGGGTGCGAACGCTCGCGCACGCCGACGGCGGTGCGGTGGTCTACGTCGACCGGTCGGCAGACACCGCGCTCGCGTTGCAGCTCATCGAGCGGAGCCTGGAC
>Ga0335072_10005480_pt1 | contig 18697 bp, 29 predicted proteins | sample Lox_Sample_21_FD_206725 | JGI IMG/M metagenome (GOLD analysis project Ga0335072, IMG submission 206725) | Soil microbial communities from Loxahatchee National Wildlife Refuge, Florida, United States - Lox_Sample_2.1 | ecosystem: Environmental > Terrestrial > Soil > Wetlands | place: USA... | reverse complement strand
CTATTGTTAGCACCTTCTGGATGAATGAGATACCTGACGCGCGCGAGTCGAATTCTTTTCATCTCCGAAATTGGCTCTTCCGGAACAAAACCCATGATGCATATCATCAAACCTGTGCCTTTTACACTTTTCTGCAAACGAAGTAGTTTGTGTTCCGTCCATAAATGCACTCATATCTTCTTCCGATTCGCCATTGCTGTCGATCAAAAGGACTGGTCCGCAAATGGATTTGCCATCCTCGAATGTCAGCCGAGAGGGATGAATAATTGCAGCAGGACCAAACAATTTCGTTGCAAATATCGCCATTTTCCCTCCCCAACAGAAACCATAGACCCCTGACATTAGCCAAAACTTGCGCGGTGGACACCTGTTTTGTTGACGCCTTGTTGTTTCAATTCTGATTGGATTCTGAGAAGTGTTGGCTCAACTTGTGGCCATTGTGTATGCGAAAGCCATTCTAGAAGCACAGATCTGTCTGGAGGAGGGTAATTGTTGCCGTCCCAGGGATTCCCTTTGAAAAAGTCGGGCATTATGATTCGCGCTTTCAATGCATTCGACAGGATATCGGTTCCCTGGAATGTTGAATTGTGAAAGCCAAAGATGTCTGCATCCATTAGCAAGAAAAAGGAGGAGACATTACCGTACAAAGAAATCAAACAGATTGGTGAATCCTTGGGTCCGACATCGTAATAGTTCATGTCGGTACCTCACCGTCAGTCTTGGATTTCGAGAATGAAATCAGGATTACCTTCGAAAAGTTGGATTGTGCCTTGAGGCACATAGTCACTCCCTTTGAACGGAGGAAGAGTACAACAAGCTTCAGATAACTCCACGGTCGAAGGCATTATCTCTGGAGTTCCACGGTGAAGACCCAGTGATGTTGGGATTTACATCGCGAGAAGTTGGTGGGGCGACAAATTGGCAATTCGGAATTGAAAATTCGAAATGATCTGCGCTCACTCATTTCCCGATCCCAACCGAACCGAGCCGTCCGAGCCGTCCGAGCCGTCCGAACCGAACCACACATCAAATCCCTTTCTCCAATTGATGCGACATCGCGTCGTCACGATGGCCCACTCGGCTCCAGGAGGCCATTCTTCGGTCGCAACGGCATTGTTTTGCGGGGTTGAGGATAGCAATTCGCCACCTACCATTGATCCCTGTACTTAAATGAAATGGGGATTCCAGTACACTTCGTCGTGAACAATGCAACTCAAAATCGTCATTGTGGGAGGTGGTCTAGGTGGATTAGAAACAGCTCTTGCTCTCTCCCAAGACGGACATGAATTGCTCGTTCTCGAAGCAGCACCACAATTCGGAGAAGTGCCTACCTCCTCACTTCTCATACTGACAAGTGTCTTAGGTTGGTGCAGGAATTCGGGTTCCGCCCAATTCCTCCAAACTCAATATTCGATGGGGTGTTGATTTCGGTCCTCTAAAGAAAGATGTTTCTCATGGAAATCGGTTTCTGAGATGGGACAACGGTGCTGTAATTCAAGAGACTCCTCTGGACGATGTTGAAAAACGTTATGGAGCTCCCTATTATTTCATGCACCGTGCAGATTTCCACAAGGCTCTACTGGATGCAGTCGTCAAACACGGGGTGGAGGTTCGTTGCAATGCACGAGTAGTCGAATACGATTACGATGGTCCTCGAGTCAAAACTGCTGATGGGGCTTGGCATTCTGCTGATCTTGTCATTGCTGCCGATGGTAATTCCTCTTCTCATCGCATTGTTAATGGTAGGTATCAAGAGTGGTGCAAGAGAAGGTGTAGTTGGACGTCTAGTAAAACCACGAGATTCAGGAGATCTTGCTTATCGCGTTCTCTTGCCTAGTAAACTTCTTCTCGACGATCCGGAATTGGCACCATTTATCAAGGAACCATGGGCGCAAACGTGGGTTGGACCAGATGCACATTTTGTCGCATATCCAATTCGTGGTGGTGAACTTTACAATATCATTGTCTGTTGCACTGCTGAGTCCTCGTTTGGTAAACCTTTTGGAGATGAGGATTGGAGGGATGAATCTGATCCGACTGAATTGAAGTTGCGTCTACAAGGATGGCATAGTCCCTGTCAGAAATTGATTGGCATGGCAAAACAAGTACGTCCTCATTATGACTTTTACTAAGGCAAGTTTATCAAATGGAAATTATGTGAGATCGAGCCATTGGACACCTGGATCCATCCTTTCGGAAAAGTTGTCCTTCTTGGCGACTCTGCTCACGGCATGCTCTCCTACCTAGCTCAAGGTGCCGCTCAATGTACCGAAGACGCCGGAACTTTACGTACAGCTTTAAAAGTTTCAAAAACATTGTCAGAAGCTCTTTCCTTGTACGAACGACAACGTATTCCCCGTGCAGCAGCAATTACACTCAACACTCGCGTGCATCAAGAAGCAATGCACGTTTACGACGGACCTGAACAAGTAGCGAGGGATTTGGTTATGGGTCAAGATATTCCAGAGAATCCAATTTGGTGGGCATATACAAAAAGGAGAGATTGGCTTTTTGGTCACGATGCAGAAGTTCTGAAAGATGAGGCGGTACCGTGGGAACCAAAGGTCAAAGTAGTGAACGGTGTCCATCTCAACGGCAAGGCCAATGGAGTCAATGGAGTCGTCCATGGCAATAACGGCGTAGATGGAGTTCGAGATGTTTATTATTGTTCGTAATTTATTGTGTATAACACTACAATTTTCCGAACAACGAATGCCTGCTCTCAAACATTGGCCTTCTTTAAATCCGCTGCTAAGCACTGTTGCTCTAATCCGCAGTCGCTTCAGCAAAGCGCAGATCACGTGCGCAGGCCGCCAGAGCGAATTGTGAGACAGTCTTAAAAGACTAATGATAGTAAGGCAAATTTCAGGGTTAGGTTACGCTCAGTGTTATTCTTTGTTCTTTTTCACGATTGAATGAAAATGACTCATGTGACATGTCTGAAGAAGGAGCACGTTGGTATAAGGGTGTCAACCAACGGCTTTTGAGAATCCAGAGGGTTGGTTCACCGTTCGTAAACGTTTCGTTTCGTTCACTTGAGGAACTCCGTAACACTCTCCTCCCGCCTGGGAGCAATCCCAAGGTGATTTACCGGGTCGAAACCGACTGCTCGATAACCGAAGTGGAAGATGACAAAGAATTCTACCAGACCGAAGCATTTCTCGCTGCTGCTCGGAAACTGCCACCTGAGGAAGAGCGCAAAGTCCTGCTCAAAGAAATCTTCGAACGAGCGCGTCGACACGATTATGAGGAGGAGAATGAACTGGAAACAGACGCAGGGCGGCCACCCTGGTATATCATGACTGCAGAGGAAATTGAGATGGTTGGACTGGAGCTCCCATACAGCCTAGTTACCCATCCGGACCGCGAATTCATTCAAGATTATATTAAAGAAGAGGGACAGAGACTGAAAAGTTTGAGAGCCGCTGGACTGAAGGCGACTCCTTGGTCAACTTGGAACAAGGGTAAGCGAACCGAAGGATGTACTTCATTGTAAATCCGAGAAAACTCACGTCTAGATCGTATGAGTATTTATTATTCCTCAGTGTACATTCATGAAGTTGAACAACCGGACGCTGCAGGCGACAGCTGCTCAGGAGCTTCCACATAGCATCCTCAGATAAGAAGTCGACCCATGCATGACAGGCATACCGGGACATCAGTCTCAACGTACGCCCGTTAAATGTTCAACAGCCCCTGATATTTCGTAGGACGGATCTGAAGGACCAACCCTGGGAAGCTGTTATCGAACAAGAAATAAATAGTCTGTTACCTTGAAACTTTTCACCAGAACACTAAGAAATGAGAACTTGGGAGTGTACCTTCTTGGCTTGGCCCATAGTTATGTAAGTGTACATACATAGGTCATTTTGGGTTGAAAGGCGGATTGTGGTGGCCACAGAAAGTTTATGGCGAGTCCATCCCAAAATAGATTCTGCTCGCACTTCGCATTAATCCCAGCTTAAAGCAATCGGAGATATTGTGCACCAGCCAATAACTTTATTAATTGAGCCGGAATAAATCCCACCCCGAGGTATTGAATACTTACGAGATGCTGTACTTGGCCACACCTGACAATACTGTTACTTTTCTTCGCTCCATTCTCGCTTTTCCAGTTCCAAGACACTGAGTTCAGCGCCAACGACCGTTATAACAACACCACAGCTATGCCTAACAATTTATACGTCACTGTCAGCCTTGCCAAAAGCCAAATCTGTCTCTTCATCGCACCCTGGACCGTGATCTGTTACATGTCAATGGGGCTCGGAATAGTCGCGTGGTGTATTGTGTGTTTGATCTGGGCCGAGGACCGCCTATTATTATCCCCTTTCCTCTCATTGATTTTGCCTCGACGTCTGGACCAAGAGGCGCACGCTCTCCAGCTAGGATCCTTGCCGAGATTGCCGGTACCGCGAGCTTTCGGAAGAATTTGCAGTCTCCGCGTTGTCCCGCAAGAAGTGCAAGATGAAGATCGCTTTGTGACGACGGACGCAGCTGAGCCAGACGGTCAGGGGTATGTGGGGAAGGATAAGCTGATTGGGTTTTTATTGGAAACATAGTATTATGAGAGCAATTGAACATCCTACATACCTGCGCACACAGTTGTGAGTCCCCAATTACATCATCGACTAGTACCAGCCAGAAGTCGCCTTCGGAGTATAAAAGATGTGGTGCAAAAGGTCGAAAAACTGACTGCAACTCGTGCGCTCCCATTACAAATATATGTTATGAATACAAACTTCGAATCCCTCAGCTTAAACAAATTAACACAAAATTTAAACGCATTCACTGTGATAAGTTGGTAAGTTCACACCTCCGATGGTTGCCGCATCATCGTCAATGCGTTCTCCAGTGGGTGCTCCGAGTAACTGGCCTTCACTGATCCATATTCGATGTCCTCGTACAAGAATTTGAACTCGAGAGCAGTGTTAAATATGATTGCCAGAGTGAAATCGATCCGGTAATAATAGTAACCATAGGGCGAATACGTTCTGTGGATCGCGGCTGGTGGCAGTTTTTTAACATCCACCGTCATGGAACACAGTTTTCGGACGGCACCTATGTTTTAGAGCACCTACAGTGAGGATTATATACTGTCATCTCCGTAGACTGGGGCACTGTCTTGCTCACAGACGTAGAGCGCTTCGACCGAATGACATTCAGATTGATTCCATTCATCTTCAGTCCGAACCATTGAGTACCGAGTCACCATCTTGTGTCCATTGTGAAGCACTTCAGACTGAAACATCAGAGAGACTCCTAACAGTTTTATACCTTTTTGACTCTCCAATCCATTAGATTCGTACAATAGGTCCGACCGTCGTGACCCACCCCCTTGAATTCTTCGCGATGGCCTTTTTTAAATAACCCATTAAGCACAAAGCCATAGTGACGACGCATACGGTGAACATCAACTTTTAGGCCAATTCCATATATTACAGCGCCTCTCATGATTGCAGTATGGCTAAAAGTTAATTGCACATGTAGAATTTAGAGACATACCCCCCGTCTGGCTGTTTCACGGTGACCCCGTTTGTCCCGATGCGACTTTGAAGGAATTTCAGGAGAAACTTGTTTGATCCAAGACCTCCAACTAGAAAAACCACCTAAGCAAATTAGATATAGAACTTCGAACCAGATATACCTTCACTCTTGAGCCGGAGTCCGACTGTACACTCAGCATCTGGCTCCTCACGATTTCGGTTATTTTAGTGAAAGTAGGTATAAACACTTGCTGCATGAGCTCGTTCCTGAGCAGTCAGTATCGACATTCTCCACAAGTTTGTACTTTCTTATCGTTAGGTAACCGTCATGGAGATCTAGGTCAGGAATATCAGGGGCTCCCCGCAACGGGATCTCGTATTCTTGTTCACAATCTTCATCATAAGGATCAAATTGAAATTTGATTCCTCCTTCAAATGCCTTGACCGCATTCGTTAGCATCCTTTCCGTGAGAATGTTCCGACGATGCCCAAGACGGTTGGCAAGGAACGTTTCGAAAGCACGGGTTATGTAGACCGCACCGCACGCACCACCTGAGCCGATTGCACACTCTTCGATACGAAAGGGAGTCAAAGTTATAATCTCGTATGAAATGAGGTCCTACAATTAGTGGATCTCCGTCGAAAAGAACATACAACTGTCCCACCGCCGGCATCGCAGATGAGAAAACGATCTCCGTCGGTAAGATCCACGTCCCTGCATAATGTCGAGCAATAAAGGGCAGCTGCCTCCGGTTCAGTGACAAGCGTGAGGTCCTCAGTCCGTATCCCGGCCCGTTCAGCAGCCACACGTGTAAGACTTCTTGCCTTGTCATCCCACATGGCCGGAACCGAGATGACATACCGTATGTGCTGATTTTCCAAGAACACAGAGCCAAGATGAAGTGGCAAGGACTTTTCCAAAACATGTTTCCGAACCAATCTGAGATAATCGGCTGCAAAATCGACGGCATTATAATCTGGCACCCTTGGATGTCGCCAGAGATGATTTCTGATAAACCCGCCCAAAACAGACAATACCTGCTCGACAAACCCGGGACTGTAAGTGTCGGAAATACCTTCTTGCAAACCAAGTTTGAAATGAGTGACTTGAGCTGAATGACGACTGGAAACATTGCCTCCCCATGCTACCGGTACGCCGTTTTCATATGCTAGGATTGTTCGCGCTTTGTCAGGATATAAAAGGTCGGCATTCGGCCAATCTCTGATGATGGTAATCCTATCGCGCACTTGGTCAAGAGTCCAATCTGCGATTGTCTCCAGACTAGCGAAGGAAGTGGAATGCGAATATGCTACGCCGGTGTATGTTGTGCCAAAGTCGATTCCGATTACGAGGTTTGTCCCAGTAGTGGCTCTGTTTCCTCCCAAACCGATCCTGTTGAACCGTTCTTGAAGGTCGTCGAACGAATGTGCCATGATGTCGCAATGAAAGCCAAAAGGATGATACCGATGTGGCGAAATTTATAATTTTATACTGACGATTTCGCATTTCAACCGGGACCGCTACTAGAGCCCTGACTCATTAGCGCAATTACCTTCTGCTTGTAGAAGGTTCGCACCCCCACGAAAAATCAGTCGCATGACAAAAAGCTCGCTTAGCGAGAATTGGGTGTGAACTGTGCGGGCACTGTCTTATTCATTAGTCCCACAATTCAGGCGGATCCACCTTATCGTTGCGCAACTCTTCGAGGCCAAGGATAGCGAATTCCACTTTTCAGAAACCACATTACATTGAAAGAGTTGGCATGATGCTACCAGGTTCCACAGCCGTTGACCCAGCGGAGAGTAAAGAACCGGGGTCAGACCACAGTCCTAGCGGGCCTGAGAACGGCGCATCATCCGTCCCGCTCTGTCAGGCTATTACTCCCACAAGTGACCCCCGTCAAGAAGATGGTGTTGAAGACTCCATCGTTGAGTCACTCGAAGAAGTGTAGTTTCTCTCGGTCATTGGTTAAGCTAATACATCAGAAAGCAAGTTGAACCTCCCACGGAGGAAACTTCCGAGGAGCCAGCAGACTCGCAGCCTCAAGCTGACGTTACGTTAACCGAACAACCAGAACACCAACCTCCAGAAAATCGCAATACCGATTCTCGCAGTATCGACTCCAAGATCATCATCGCAGAACAAGGCCGCCGGATAAGCGAGTTGGAAGCAATGCTTGCAGGCCTCGATTCCGGGTTCAGGGAACTCTCAACTCAAAACCACCAACTCCGAATCCAAATGAACGCAACTCTCGACTCACGCGATGAAATTGAGAAAGACAATGCGGCTTTGCGTACTGAAATCCTGCGTCTTCGAGAACCTCCTGGTCAAGACTACAGTGACGATGTCTACTTCAAAAAGCTAAATGAGTTGAACGAAGTAACGCAATTATGGGTCGCGGCGATGTTCAAGGGACCCACCAAACGAGTGTTGGATGCAGAAGCAGAAATTAAATTGAGCAATGCCCTCAATCATCACCGTGTCGGGGAGAGTATATTGCAAGTTATGCACGAAAATCGGTGTACCATTCAAACACTCTTTCAACATTCGATTACACGCATCGTTTTCGTACGTCAGTTGATCGCAATCTTTCTCTGTTCAGAAGTTTTTGGTCCATTTTGCCTTGGAACCCCACAAGAACTCGATACACCATTGCGCAAAACAATGGAAATCGTTATAGATGCAGGTATCGCAATGTGTCTTCTCAGATTCTAATGGCAAAGAACAAAGTGTCACCAAGGTATTGACTGTGCGACAAACAATCGGGAAAGCGCTTCTATACCACCATGAATCAACCCAAAAGGCCACGAGAGACAATTTAATCGTCAATCTGGAAGAGATCTTAAGACTTCTTTTACCAACAACTCGCGATATCAGACCCAAAGTTCGAGAGCTCGTCAAGAGGGCCATACAAATTGCCCACTTGATAACTTGCGAGCAAGCTTTGTTCAACTGCGACTTATGTCACGGAGGGTCCCAGTTTAAAGGAGATGTCATGTATCTCCCGGATGAAAACCAACGTGGGCGAGTCTTTATGTGTACCTTTCCATATTTTGGAAAACGATTGCTTCAAAATGGCCGGGAACGTGCACACTGTCTCTTTCCGGCTAGTGTAGAGCTTGAGAGTATTGTTAGGGAATTTGCATAATCTTTGAATTGTTTCGAGTATAACTAACTACTGTTCTAATGGAGATAGTAATGTAAAGCCACTGAACGGCCCGCCGTAGTCACACCCCTGCAATGATCACTAGTAACAACCCAAAATAACTTAAGTCTCAGCCGATTTCTTCCCTGAACTTTTCTTATTGCAATAATTATATTTTCTCATACTAGTCGCTGTTAGTTCAACTTCAGATGGGGCATACTTCCGCAAGCGATTCAACGTGTAAGTATCATACTCAAGGAGCACTCTCATTACGTTGCCTACCTTGGCTCCGACGACCATTCTTCTTTCGTTTGCTTTTCCCCCTTTCTTTTGGGTTAGGGATTGTGAAGGAGAGTTCGGTTGTCCCAGAGCAGGCGGTACCATCGGCGTTCGATTCTCTCATCTTCCATTGTGCTGCACTCGACTCCCCGGCATTTTCTGAAGTTCGGCTACAAGGATTTTGGCTTGCAGTCCAGTTCAAGTGTCTTGCGCGAACCGCAGAATCGGCTGAGGGTAAATGGGGTTCTTTGATCCGATGGCGGTAACCGCCTCGCCGAACATCAAGCACCACATCACCTTGGTCATCTCCAACAAATTTGTATTCGCCGAGGTCTAGAACCATCCCGGAAAATTCATCCCGGGGATAGTCGAATAGATTCTCGTTGTCTGGCAGGAGTTTGACAGTCAATTTAAATTTTACGTCCCGGCAAGGGTATTTAGACCTCTGATCTCGGACGAGTGGTTTCCGACCTGGTAAGCGGTACTTAAAGCTGGCTTCAACTTGAATTGAGTCGGGTCTGGATTGTGTCACGTAGTTGAAGGTTACCGAATGAGAGCCACGGTCGATCGCGAGATCGAACTGTTTCCCCGGGATTACGGGATAGATCCATTGGAAATGATTGCCAGCTAGACAGCGTGTCTGAACTTTACCGAGTCCCTTGAGTTGCGCAAGTTTCGTAGTCGTGTCACCCCAATTCAGATCGCCTTTCAGCGATATACCTGAGGGCATGCCAACCTGTAGGCTTAGCGTAGCAGAGCGGGATTCAGAAGAATCCAAGGTTCTCCATATTGGGTCTGGGTCATGCACGATTATCTTTCGAAGGCGCATTTGTTCATCCGTGGCTTCATCGAGTATCGGTAGCATATCCAACTGTAATTGTTCCAAAGAGAGAAAAGCCCGATTATTGTTAGGCAATATCCCTCCTTCAACCTGGGCGGCAGTGACGCGACAAAGTGTTCGACTCGATTCAGAGCGTGGCTGAGAGGTGAGAGTATTTATCTCGAGGTCAAGCAGAATGTACACACGTTGAGAATGATCAACACCTATTCCAAAGAAATCGGCATGGCAATAAAACGGAAAGCGTTTCCGATCATTGATCGGGCGCGAGGGTGGTCTAGGTTGTACCGACGGGCCTTGGGCGTTGGTTTCTCGCGGGCCGTGGCCATTGTCGCTAGGAGTGAATCTAGTGCCGCCGGTCCCCGAAGAGTTTGTTACACCTGAAGATTCGCATCCAGAACTCGAAGGAGACATATGGCTGTTTGTGGTTGATTCTTCACCTGCTGTAGCTTGTACCTGAGCGCTGAGGTCCACCAACTCCATGAGACGCTCTATGTTCGGTTGAAGGAGAACTAGCCAGTCTAGGTGGTCACCAGTGGGTCAAAGTCTGGGTTTACCGGCCTCCGTCGTTCTCATGACTTTAGCATCGTAGACCAAAAGAGTGTCCAGGCTCTCGTCCACAATTCCCACTAGATGAAATACGTTTTCTGCCACGGCTTTTGCGAGGAGAAACTGAGATTTTACGCGACGAAGGACGCACTCTCTGTCACTTGTACGCTCTGGCTTAAAGCTGATCCAAAGAATTTCTTGGTCCCCTATTGTAACAATCAGTGATTGGCTCATAAAGTGCCATACCTTGTAGGATCTCTTCATCCGCTTTCAGGATAAGAGAGTAAGCTTGTGTCGCAGAGTTGTATCCAGCGTCAAACCAGCACTCTTCCTCGGGTAAAAATTTTCTCGCATGGCTCTTTAGATCTGCTCCTTTTTCCAGAATGACGGCTGCCGCAGTAAAGGGAATCTCGAGACTGAACTCTGCAAGTCCTAAGTGGTTTCCGTGAGCTACTGCGACTAGAACCTGAGTGCCTAAACTTCCGGAGGCTTGAATACTGGCATTCGGGGCATCCTGGAAAACTGAGTTCGAACCTGAAACTTCTTCCCTGTTGTACCAATTCTCGGACGTGGGACGTACACTTTCACCAGAGTCCACTAGCCCGTGGCCATGGTATCCGTGCAGGTGCAGAATTGGATGGGAAAAAGTGGGGAGTCCTTGGCTTCCGTGGGCCGGATGGCTCCCAGTAGTCCCATCATTATAGACGTCGAACGGTATATGTGTGTGATCAGCTTCCCAGGTAGAAGCGTAAGTGGGTTGTTGTGCTGAAGAAAAGTAAGGCAGCGGAGCTTGAACACGACCTGCATAGCTGCGGTCAGAGGAGAGGTGCTGAGTATGAACAGCTGGGTACTGAATACGGCCAGGTGGCTGAGACTGGTAACTTGGCGGCTCGGAGTTTTGTCTCCAATCGACTGGGGGGGTTTTCGTGTCGAGATTTTTGTTATCCATACCCCGTCGGGTTGTGACTTGTTAGAGCTTCCGGGAAGGAACAGGGAATCGTTTGCGTCGTCTTCTTGTGACAGAGGCCAAGAGCAAGGCAGCGACGTGTTTCTCAGTGATGGATGGAAGGATGGATTTGGGAGCTCTGAGCAAAGGGACGAAAACTTGGCAATGACAGAGTTGATTGCTAGGGATCGACGAAATTGAGAGTCGCTACTTATGACACTTCTCATCGCTAATCGCTATTAGTCAGCCGAAAGAGTTGGTTGGAATTCTAATGGCTTAGAATTAAGGTGTGGCAGTGCGGCCACCGCCGCCTGTGTGATAGGATCGGATCAGAGCTAGGGAAGTGGTACTGTAGTAGTTCTGCGACTAGATAGTCAATCTTTATTTGGTTCTTCTCTGAGATTCAATCCATGCTGTCTGCATCAAGAACTTCCCGCCGTTGTCCCAACAAAAACTAATGTACTAGCACCGCAGCGTACATGGTTGCAGCTATTACAAGCTCCGATTATTCGCATCAGCGCAACAATCACAACAAAAGTCATCACAAATAAGTTTAGCAAGAAGATGATAATAATTGTTTGTGATAACAGTAAGCATGATCAAGGGCGCCTATTTCATACTTATACTCATCATATTCCGTTTCTATTTTTTCGGTTCAATGACATCACACCTGAAGATGAGGTTCATGAATCAATAATGCTTTCGCGACTCTTTTATCTGTGGCGACTAATTGTCACTGGGTGGCAGCAGCGACTGGTAACGCTAAAGTTGAAGTTTTCTCTTGGACAATGAATAGACTCATTATTGCGCTGCTCTCTGATGCGAATAATCAGGAGCTGGTGGCTGCGACTGCTGCATATGCTGCAGTACTTGTCGTTTTTGTGGGGACAACTGCGGGAAGCTCGTAATGCGAAAATCAGAAAAGAATCAGATAAAGAGTCTCCAGTCAGAACTACCACCATCATTCCTTCCGGAGCTATTGAAAAGAGCTCGCAGTATAGCTCACAAGTATTAAAATAGCGCTCTACTCCATTCAACTTTCCGTAGAGATTATGCTGAATACCTTTGGGCCACGTTTTGCCGCTCGTTGGGGCATAGTATAGTTAAAGCTATTTAACGATATTCCACACTTTGAAATAGCGATCTTCTGTCTCTGAGCCTTTACGAGCGGCAAATCCCTATTTTCCCACAAGCAGCTATTCTATTTCCAGGCAGCTATTAGAAGCAGCTATTAGGCAGCTATTTGAAATAGCTGCTTTTGTTCCGCCAATGAAAATTGGCAATCCAATTTAAAGTTTTCACGTGACACGACACCGCCACGATTCTCGCTTTGTATTTAAAGGCCACGTCTGTACTCCCTCTCCCTTACCAACAATATACGGAGCGCAGAACGAAACGAACCGAATACCTTTATCCAGAAGGAGTGCGCCTTGTACGCCTGGTGCGCCTGGTGCGCCTTCTCGACCGTCATTACTTACTGCCACACCATTCAATGCCAGTCTGTGGTATGTTGCGAAAGGTTTAGTCTCATCCCGGCCAGTCCACACAAACTCGCAATGGACCTGATTTCCACGATGGAGATTGCTTTTACGTCGACCCATTAGCTACTCTTCTTTTCCTTTGGCAAAAAGTGGTATAAAATCACTGGAAAGGTACTTCGCTTTCGCCCAAGGTGTCCAAGCCGTTCACCGCGGAAAACTCAATCACGACCTCACATTCCATTACATTGATATGGACTTCTGCGGCATGAGTCTTGCGAGTTATATAGTCAATCGTCTATTCAACAGTGTGACAACTTGGACAACAGGTTTTAAACAGGACAAGACTTTAAGGTCAGCGTCATACATTTGCCAGCCGGAATTAGTTGGCTTGGAAGACTCTTATCCTCTCACCACACTCCATAGAGACCTCAAAACCCAGAGTGGCATGAATACTCCTCCAATCCCAGTGGCTAATGGTGAAGTTCGATTCAGTCTCCTGAATAGAGATTGGAAAATCGCCGACTTTGGTCGCACCTCGAATGGCACGTCGACGAAGAATTCTGCAACTGGAGACTATGTGACTCTCGGCACCTCGAGCTATTATGGCATTCTAGACGTTTTCAAGGGAGATCGGAAAGCGCGACCCAACAAACTGTGGCACATGTTTCCCGAAATGAAACACGCCGTCCAAAAATTGATTTACATTGACTCTAACTTCCCATCGTCCTCGTACACTCTATAGTCTAGCCTTCTCTCCGTAGCCGATCTCGCAGACTGTATTGAAGATACGAATGAAAAGATTCGCGGGGATTTTCGGGTGGAATTACTTATAGTAGAAAGGAACAAGAACGACCCTTCATGGCCATTGTCTCCTGGTTTTCCGTGTGCAACCACTGCTGCCTATGGAGCAATATTCCGAGGTTATTACTTCTCAAAAGATTTTCTAATTTGTAGCAGTGGAATGTATTTCGAAACACATATTACCAAAACGACCTTTCCCTAGCGAATTTTCACTTGTCAACATTTGACAATTACACCACCGAGCAAAATTCCGTCGACGATCAGCTAAATATCAACAATCCGCCTATCACTTTTCCAGACTTTGATCCCTACACAACTAACTACACAACACAAACCTCTACCCTTTCAGACTTCGACCCTTCAGATTTTCTTCCAGACTTCGTGGCACCGGACGAAAACATACATGCCACAGATCAAATCCCTCTCATCCCATCGTCATCAACCACCGAATATCGTCAACCATCTGAGTCCGAGTTCCAACAACTAGTTGGCCTTCTATCCATGCCCCCTCCATCTTCAACAACATCTGACCTCGCTCCGAGTCAACCCCTACGACTGGTTGAACACGAACGACAAGGTCCTTCTCATCTCAACCCCTCCTCGTTCCAACAACAATCCCCACTCGTGCTCATGCAACCGATTCAGACAGCAGATCCTCCCGGCTACGGGTTCTCCACCATCCAATTCTTAGATCCATTAGCTCGTTTCGAAGGGCCGTCCAGTCCTCTACCGTCCGATCACCCCCTTTCTACACTTTCCTCATCTTCATCCTCCACCGCTGCCCCTACTACACCTCCCCTGCAAGCGACAAAAAGAAAGGGAAACAACCCAAAAGGCCTAAAAGGAGTCACCAAATGTCAACGCTGTCAGGACCACCATAGCGTATGTCGTGAGAATCCCGAAAACGCAGAAGGACCCTGTCTGAGGTGTCTGAGAGGAAGAGGTGGGCCATTGGAGTGTATTAGAAAGAGTGCATCAGAACGGGAGAGGAAGGGTAGAAAGAGACGGAAATTAGAACGTTCCATTTTCGAATAATCACAAAAAAAAAACGAGAAAAGTTGAAAATCACTTAAAAAAGGTTTTGTCTTTCGGAGATTGGGTTTGAGTTGGATGTATTCATATCCCGGGTTGTTCTTTTTCTATAAGTGTTTTTCATCGTGCTTTCAGTTGTTCACTTAGTTGTTCGGGAAGTATTTACTTTGGTATTTAATATTCATTGAATAATCTCTTCAATTCAATTGATTGAGTTCGGCTTTAAAGTTGGCCAATTGAGAAATCAAGCTTACTGCTGTCTGCACAGTGTTGCAGGATTGGAGGGAATGTGATGATTGTGGCGGAAGTAAATCGCTATCTTCTGTCTCTGAGCTTTTAAGTGCTCGGCAAATCCCTAGTTCCCCAGAGACAGCTATTCTAATTGAAGGCAGCTATTAGAAGCAGCTATCAGACGCAGAAGCAGCGATTTGAATAGCTGCTTTTGTTCCGCCAATGAAATCGACAATCCAATTTAGGTTTTCACGTGAGAGGCCGCTGCGCCGAGTCTCGCTGTGTATTTAAAGGCCACGTTAGTACATACCTCCCGCCTCCCTTGCCAACAATCTACGGAGCGCAGAAGGACAAGCGGGAAAGACCGTAGGATTTCAGAGGACCATCCAATGCCAGTCGACGGTATGTTGCGAAAGGTTTAGCATCATCCCTGTCCACAAGGCTATAACGAGCCCAATGGATCTACTTTCCGATCGGATTGATTACAGGTCGACTTGTCAGGTACTCTTCCTCTTCTTCTTGGGAGCTGACACTGGAAAAAGTCGTATAGAATCATTAGATTCAAGGTATCTAATGCGCTTTTCACCCTTCGAGCTTGAAGCTAATGAACCAAGGTAATTGTGAGGAGTACTCGTGATTTCGACAATGACATTTCCGATGAAATTGTGGCACTCAAAAAGCATTGTCAAAGCAGATACCGAAATATGGTCCAAGCCGTTCACGGCGAACTCAATCGAGACATCACAATCCATTACTTTGGTATAGAATTTGGCGGCATGAGTGTCGGAAGCTATTTAGTCAATCGCCAACTCGACGGTGTCATGCGTTCGACAAGTGTTTGGAAACAGGACAACTCAGCTCTAAGGCTAGCATACAGAATTTCCCAGCTGATATTGGATCTCGGGAAATTCGTGGAATCCTATCATTCTCTCGATAAATTGCGACCTAGAGATCTCAAGCCCCAAAAAGGTATGTCCTTCTGTGTTTCCAGTGGATAACGGCAAAAGTTTTATTGAGTCTCCCGAACAGAAATTGGAAAATCGCCGACTTTGAATTCACCTGGCCTGGGGTGTCGACAGCTATCAACAGTCGATCGTCCATATCTAGTCCTCTCTTTTACGCCGTCCAGCAGTGGAATTCGATGATGGCACACTCCACTCGAATATCTGCCATATTTACTTATTCCCTGCTCGGAGTGAGAATTGTCGCTCTCACACTGGCAAGTCTTATTCAACATCCCGATGAAAAAGAATCAAGGGAAGTTTTAGGTCGAATTTTCTGTAACGGGAGGGAACAGCAACGAGTCCTCTTTGACTTCTGTTACGGGTTCATAGACAACTGGATATGGACCCACATTCAGAGGTAAATTGGCTTCTCAAAAGATCTTCTAATTCGTAACAGGGGAACCACTTTCTAAGAACGTATTACCAAAACAACCTTAGATGGTCTCCTCAAGACTTCATCACTGCCAATTCCTTCTTATCAACATTTCAAAATTACACCACTGAGCAAGCTGTAAAGTCATTCAACGATCAGCAAGATGTAAACAATCTTGCTACCACCTTTCCTCGCTTTGATCCCTACACAACCAACTCCACTGCGACACAAGCCTCTGCGTGTCCAGACGTCCACCCTTCAAATTTCCTTCCAAACATTGCCGCAATGGGGCAAGAGATACATTCCGCTTATCAATTACCTATCAACCCATCCTCATCAACCACCGAATATCTTCAACCACCTGAGTCGTTGCAAGAACTCGTTCGCTTTCTATCCGTGCCTCCACGTTCAACAACTTCATCCTACTTCCCTCCAAGTCAACCACTAGTACTGTCAGTTGAACATGGACAGCTAGGTCCTTCTCATCTCATCCCCACCTCGTTCCCTGAACAACAGTACTTCACAGAGACCTCCATTATGCAACCTACCCTTCAGACGACCTATCCTCCGGACTTTGGGTTCTCCACCATCCAATTCTTAGATCCTTTAGCACGCTTCGAACAGCGTTCCTCTCACCCCCTTCCTACAATTCCCTCGTCTTCATCCGCCACGGCGGTCCCTAATAGACCTCCCCTGGAAGCGCGCACGAAAGGAAAGGGAAACAACCCAGTAGGTGTGAAAGGAGTAATCAAATGTCAACGCTGCCAGAACGTCAACAGTGCATGCCATGAGAATCCCGAAGACCCAGAGGGACCTTGTTTGCGGTGTCGGAGAGCCAGAAGCAGGCCACTTGAATGCGTTAGAAAGCCTGCATCAGAAAGGGAGAGGAAGGGTAGAAAAAGAGCAAGACTAGAACATTGAATGTTCTATCCATTTTCGAAGAAGCACAAAAAAAGGAGAAAAGTTGAAAACCACAGTAAAATGTTTTGTCGTTTTGATTGAGATTGGGTTCGTTGAGTTTGATTTGAATGTATTCATATCCTGGGTTTTTGTAACCTTGTTTTTCATCATACGTTCAGTTGTTCAGGTAATGGATGGTATGTAGTTCGGTATTAAATATGACTTCAAAATGTCTTCAATTACTTGATTGACTTCGGTTAAAATTAACCAATCGGTGAAAGTGTGCTGACTGCAATGTGTTGCGTGATTGGAATCTGACGAATGTGGCGGAAATAAGGTTTGGTAAGATGTTTAACGGCGATGTCAGTTACGTTACATTGGGTCGGTGCTCAAACCATTTCCACCGTTGAAACAACCGGTGTCCGAGTCTACAATCTCAACCGAGTGTCTTGGCAAACGTTTCGCCGTGAAGCGCCAATGTTCGGTGTGTGACTCACAAATAACCTTTTTGTCGGCTTCTTGGACAACCTTATTCGCCAAACCGCATCACTTCGCTTTCGCCACGTTGGACCTTCTAAACCGCGGTGTGGAATAGACCTCCTGTTTTCCTCTCAGAACGGTACCTAGAGTGACACCGGCCTATCTTCAAAGCTTTGCAGTTGAGTAATCGTGTCTATTTTGATGAACTAATTTGCAGTTTGAATTGCGAAACGAAACGAGATGTCAAGTCAACAAGTCCGTGACCAACAACCGCAGTCCAATGACTCACCGTATAGTAGTCAACCGCGCTCAACAATCTTCTTCATCACCAGCCGCCGTTCGTTTCTTATCCCTCGACTCGGTACGGAGATCGTGCGGATCTTTCCTTACGTTGCGGCCGCCATCATACTCTTATCCCAATGGCAGGAAGTCCTCGCAACTCCTCTAATTTCCACTATTTCAAAACGGCAACCTACTCCTGTTGAACAGGAAATACAATGTTATGCCCTCCCCTATGGCGGCATTGGTTTTACATCTCATATTCTCACTTTTTACACCATCTGGTGCCTCTGGTTCGAAGTGCGGCCCCTTTGGCCAGCCGCAGCGATTGCGGTTTACTGGTGGGACTTTGTCATCGGCAGCGTGAGCCTTGTTGCGACTGTGGCTCTCTCCACTCTCACCATGTTTCGATGTCGCCATCATTGGCAATTGGTAGTAATTGCCTTTTGGAAACTTTGTCTATCAGCAACGGTCGGAGCCAACGTCCTTCTAAACACACTCGGACCCGGTTCACCCGACAACGCGGACCTTGGATGGTCCTCGATCTATGTGATCGGTGTCGTGGTGGGAATCACTGGCATTGGCTCCCTTGCAAACGACAATTGGGATATGATTCCTGCAATACCCAGCATCACATACGCATTTTCGGGTTTTTGGATCGGCCTCGTTTTCTTGACGGTTTTTCTACAGTATGCAGGACGACGGGAAAGATTTACAGGCGGCTCGGCCGTGTTGTTGAACGACCACGTTAAGACTTTATTCATAAGCGTTGTTATATTCCTAAGTAGCCTTGGTCTGTACAGCGACTGGATTCTCGGAGGTGTTGCCGGTAATTGGAGTGGAGAACCAAGCGGAGATATTGTAATATTATATTG
>Ga0335072_10005476_pt1 | contig 18702 bp, 13 predicted proteins | sample Lox_Sample_21_FD_206725 | JGI IMG/M metagenome (GOLD analysis project Ga0335072, IMG submission 206725) | Soil microbial communities from Loxahatchee National Wildlife Refuge, Florida, United States - Lox_Sample_2.1 | ecosystem: Environmental > Terrestrial > Soil > Wetlands | place: USA... | reverse complement strand
TTCTCAAGACAATGATCAAGTCACTATCGTAGATCGTGCGCAAGCGATGTGCAATAAAGACGGATGTGCGCTTCTTTTCCTTGAGAATGCTGTTGATGTTTTGCAGAAGTGCCTGTTCCGTATGTGTGTCTAATGCGGACGTAGCTTCATCGAAGAACAACAAGGGTGGATCTTTCAATATTAGTCGTGCCACTGCAAGACGCTGCTTCTCTCCTCCTAAGTCAAATTAGCATATTGACTCGTAAAAGCAGAGAAGTAGCCCGTACCGCTGATCATCATGCCTCGCTCTCCTACCATTGTCTTGTACTGATCTGGCCAGCTCTCAACGATCTTATCGATGTGTGCTCTTCGCGCAACGGCTCGAACCTCTTCATCGTTGGCGTCAAGCCGTCCGTATCGGATGTTGTGCTCGATGCTTGCGTTAAAAAGCGGTGTATCCTGCGGTACGACGCCAATGGCTTTTCTCAGTGACTCAAGACTGACCTCCCGTATGTCCTGACCGTCGATTAGGATCCTTCCCTCTTGTACATCATAGTATCTAAACAGCAATCGCAAAATGGTGCTCTTTCCGCAGCCAGATGGTCCCACAATGGCAACTTTCTTGCCCTTGGGAATAGTCAAGTTCAGGTTCTTCAATATGTGGCGATCCTCACGATATCCAAACGTGACATTCTCGAAGCAAATTTCTCCACCGGTAAGGGTCAGCGGCTTCGGATTGGCGACCTCCTTGACGGTCACATTCACCTTCTGCAGGTTGAACAGAGTCTCCATGTCGAGCAGGCTCTGCCGCAGCTCGCGGTACACGCTGCCCAAGAAGTTCAGCGGCACGGACAGCTGGAACACTAGCTGGTTTACCATGACAAGGTCGCCGACTGTCAGGTTGCCCTGCGCCACTCCGGAGCACGCTAGGTACATCATCGCGGTGAGGGCTGAACTGAAGATCAAATTTTGCCCAGAGTTGAGGAACGCCAGAGATGTGGCAACTTTGATGCTCGCCTTTTCGTAGGCTTTGAGGGCCGAGTCGTACCGCGACACTTCGTACGCCTCGTTGTTGAAGTATTTGACGGCTTCATAATTGATAAGGCTGTCTACCGCGACGGTAGCTGCCTTGTTATCTGCGGCATTGGCTTGCTTGCGGAACTTCGTACGCCAGCTCGTGGTTGTGATGGTGAAGGTTGTGTAGGCGATCATAGTAGCAGCAGTGATGGCCGCAAACTGCGCGCCGTACTGGTATGTAAGTATGCCGCAGACGAGACTGATCTCCAGTGCCGTTGGAATCACGTGGAAAACCATTGAAGTGAGCAAAAATGATATTCCCTTTGTACCTCTGTCGATCGCCCTCGTTAGACCTCCCGTTTGTCGCGTAAGGTGGAATTGCAAGTCCAGTCGCAGCAGATGCTCGTAGACGTTGCGTGCCACGCCACGGATCGCCGTCTGTGCAACCGATGCGAATACAGCATTACGAAGCTCTTGGAATAGTGTAGAGCCAATGCGGGTAACGCCGTACGCGATAATCATGCTTCCAGCCACCGTCCAGGCTGTTCCGCCCAAAGCAACAAAGTCGATGTTCATGCTGTCGACAATGGATTTGAAATAGAAAGGAACTTGGACATTGAGGAGCTTTGCACCGACCAAGAGCCCGACAGAGAGGCCTACACGAAAGCGTGTCCCCAGGTTATCTTTCGGCCAGAGGTACTTCGTCATCTCCCTCATAATTGCCCAATCAGCTCTACGCTGGTCTGCAGTAGAGGTGACTTTCTCTGAGAGCAAGGCATCTTGCTTAGATGATGTGTCTTGCGTGGCTGGCTTCTCTTTTTGCAGTATTTCTGGCTTCACACTCTCGGGTACTCCGTTCTCTTTAGTCGCTACTGTAGTGCGTGGTTGCGGTATTCGCTCGGCATCTTTGCGATGCCTCGGCGTTGAAGCAAAGACACGGACTGGAGGAGAGTATCGATTACATCTAACGAAATGGGAATGTAGGAGAGGTCTTGACGAGTATTTGATTGCGCCTGGTGCGCGGTGAAGTGTATGAGCCAAGCTCCTGCCGAGCATCGTGGATGCCAGTGGCTATGATATTGCAGTGATCATGGGTGAAAGGTATGTATCCACTGAGACCAATAGACTTTATATCTTACAGAAAAGTAAGGGAATGTCGCAAAACGATTAAGTAGAAGAGTGTAGATTGGGGTTTTGTTCGCGTGCCGTAATTCTAAACAGCTCTGAGGTGCTCGCGGTGTGACGTCGGAGTTGCTCCGAAGTTCGAAAACTGCGTTCACCCAGCACGGACGAGAATTTGTAGCGCAACAATGAGGTGAGAAGATGCGCTCTCGAGCTTTCACATCGATATGGAGCTCAAACAGCTGCCGAATCATTCATTCGTTCAGACTTCATCCTCATCCAACGTCAATTGGAAGGCGATGGATGCAGATACACGCCACAGCGAGCTCCTCCGATCCATCAATCCTTGACATTGAAAACCAGATACCGGTCTCACAACCAGGTATGATCTAACTACAGATCTCTGGAGCATGTTAATATTGACTCACGACGTATAGATGCTCGATTCGAAGTCCTCGGTGCTCCATTCTCTCTGCTGTCGGCACAGCTATCCGCGTCGCAAACCCTCTTCACCCGTCGCGGTACTCTCGTTGCTCTGACTGGAAAGCCTGATAATGTGGTATCTAAGCTATCTCTACTGTCGCCGCTTACTCGAACCTTCGGAGGCATTCCTTTCCTCTACCAATCCATTACTTCAACTTCTCCAATCACCGCTCTGATATCCACCAAATCTCCACTGACTTCATTCACCGTTGTCCACTTGGACGGTAGGGTGGACTGGATCGTTACTCAGAGAGATGCATTGCTGGCTTGGACAGGGCAGTCGCTTTATGTAAAACCGAAACTCAATTACAAGCTGAGCATAGCCCACTGGGGAAACAGCCACGCCAGAGGAAGGGGGCTTCTCGCGCTCATAGGAAAAGGCCAAATATACCAAGTCAACTTGAACGCAGGAGAAGAATACGTAGCACATCCATCCAATGTTGTCGCATACGCAATGAACCAGTTCCCACCGCAGCCGTACCGATTTAGATCGACCACCATCAATCTCCAGATTCCATCGATTACGTCTTGGCTACCAGAGACGCGGTTCATTCAAGAAGCTCGGAAAACAAACGCTTGGAAATACATTGCGAACTTCCTCTTCACCTTGAGAATGTGGGCTAGGCGGACGATCTGGGGTGACAGGCTGTTCTTGCATTTCCGAGGACCAACTACGATCTTATTGCAAACTCGTGGTTCCAGACTCTCCGATAGTCTTACGACAAGAGATGTCAGTGAGATAGCGGATACTCCAGCAGGAGTTGTTCCTACGGCAGTGACACTGGATCTAACGAAAGAAACTGGTCGGACTGTGTCGACCAAGACTACGAGTTCTGAAGATTCACTTCCCGCTATCGAAGAGAAGCCAGCGAAAGTCAGCTACGTGACAATAGGGCCGAATGGAAAAGCTCAATTTCGGTAGTGGTTACAAGGCGTTGAACGAAATGTATAACTAGTTGCCTGTAAGAAATTTCAGCTCCACTGCTCGGAACTTGACGAATTTAGTATACTACGTGTTCACTTTGTCAACAAGCCAGATTCAAGAAGCACACACTTGAATACTGTGAATACCGATGTATAACTACTCTGGATGCGATGATTACTTTCTATTCGAATGACAAATTTGGCACGCACTCTCTCCACGTCTCATCACGGCATCGAATTGATGCATGCCCTAGCTACTACTATATACCGGTCCTCTTTGTCACCCTACCAGGTTCCGGATTTCTTCTGAAGCGCCGCATGATACTGACAAGAAACATATTAGCCACAAGGCCCAGGAAGGGAGGCTGGACACTTACGTCCATATGGTGTTTGACCATCTTTCCCATCTGTGCGATGTCTTCCTTTGCGAAATTTTGCTGTTTCACCCAGTCACGATGATGCTCTGTAGAATCCCATCCGATCAATGCAACGAAGATTTTTCTCTTGTTTCCTTCACCGAAGGATTCATGCTCAACATCGTCCCTCTGCCAGCTGGAGCATACACCGAAAGTTGGGTTCGCCCCTTTGCCAAATGAATTGTAAACAACCGTGTCGAATGCCTTTTCAAACTCGACAATATCATCTTTGGATTCAACTGAAACCCAATATATGGCAAGATACACGATAGGCGCATTGCATACCTCAACTATCGATGTACGGAAATCGAAAAGGGACGATTTGATTCCTTCATACTTGAAGGCATCTTTAAGCTTTTCACGGACTTCGTTGGACGCCTCTGTTTTTAACCAATTTTGCATAGCCGTATCCTCCGCACTCGGCCAATCTGTTTCACGCTTAGCAGCAAGGTAAATCAGAAGGATGTGCTTAGAAGGAGAAAGGCTATTAACGGGTCTTGCATGAAATTGAGAAAGCTTATCTATTATTTCGATCAGAGTGTCACTATCCTCCTCCAGTGTGCCTATGGCAGATCGTACGCTACCAGAGTTGGCTTGACGCATTCTAGTCATCTAGTTGAGGCGTTCACTTTCCTTTGGATCTGACGAGTTAATGTTCAGACCCTCTGGATTTTTGATGGGGAAATAAATGATCACAGTAACAAGCCGACCTGTCATTTTGTCTCTAAAAGTGTCACCAAGTCAAGGAAGATCTGGTTCCATGCCACAGACACGGCGAACAAATGTTTTCAAGCCAAAGGCAAGAGTTCTATGACTATACCTACGATATGAAATCCGCTGGCTTTCTATAAATGGTGCTACCTATCAAGTGGATCATATCCCCCGTTTCCACGTTTTGTGGAAATCCCGTATTTCGTACCTCGGTTTCCTCATTCGGATCCCAGCGGTGAACAAGTTGCTGCATATCTTACGATACCCTAGCAAGCAAATTGAATACTCGGCTGTTTTCACCGACTCGGCACAGCGTAAAAAGTGTCGCTCTGAATGTCTGCTTACAGCCTTCGGTGCTGAAGCACTCTGATCACCGGAGCATAGTCGCCTCGCTGCGGTCGACACTAAAGCCATAGGCCAAAATCGAACTAGCGCAAGTCATAATGATTGGTTCTTGAGTGCAACGCAGCGCCCAGAAAGCTATAGAGAGCATTTCGGACCGATTCACTTTGCTGTAGAGCAAATCCATGTCTCCATACCCACGACAACTCCTTTTTATCGGTATCACCCCTTAACATCTTCCAAGGTACCCCATAGATTGTTCAGACTCTCCATTAGCGTAGGATGCGCCCAAACAGCTTCTCTCAGATCCCACCATTTGACACCACCCATCATCGCCATTTGCACAGCGCTCATGATCTCACCACCTTCCATCCCCAGGCACGTAAAGCCCAGGATTTCTCCACTGTCGCCATCGACCACTGCTTTCATCACGCCTCGCGTTTCGTCCGTCTCCAAGGCCCGCGCCACCCACGACATGGGCATCTTCGCCACCTGGATATTGCGGTAAGGGAGTGTCGACGATGGAATATCGCGAAGATGGAGACCGACGTGGCCCAGTTGAGGGTCAGTGTACACTACGTACGGCAGAATTCTCTCCCTGGCTTGAGTGGTGTGCGGTTTCGGTGGTTTGTCGTTGGGAGATGAGCTTGGATTTGGAAGAAGATCGAGATTATCTCTTACAACCCGGAAGTCGTCGTAGGAGACGTGAGTGAATGACGGGCCAGGCTTGGCATCACCGAGGACGAATATGCCTGGGACTGAGGTCGTGAGGTCCGCATTCACGGGAATGTGGCCCTTTTTGTCGGTCTCGATACCAGTTGCAGACAGATTAAGCATATCGGTGTTTGGACGTCGGCCGGTTGCGATGAGAATGTGTGTGCCTTGGAGTTTCGACTCTTGGCCAGAAGCAGTCTTCATGCTCAGACTGATCTCTTTCGAGTCAGTTGTTTCAATGTGCGTAGCATCAGCCTGAAGGATAATCTCCAATCCCTCTTCCACCAAGATTGCCCTTAGCTCTTCCGCAACATCGGCATCCTCTCGCGGGAGAAGCTGATTCCCTCGCTGCACAACCGTGACCTTAGAACCCAGACGTTGCATTAACTGTGCGAACTCCAACCCAACGTAACCACCTCCAAGCACTAGCAACTTGTCTGGCACAGCTTCCAAGGCCTGAATACTCGTGCTATCCAACACCTTCTCAGGCATAGCCTTTATGACTTCTGACAGCCCATCCAAAGGAGGAAACGCCGGCCTCTCTCCAGTGTTGATGAACACCCACTCTGCCTTCACGGTCTCGTGCCCACCTCCATTCAACGCCACGCTCACCTCCTTAGGCCCCACAAACCTCGCCTCACCCATCAACAGATCCACACCTGCATCCTTCAGCCTCCGCTCGCCGCCGGCCCTCCAGCTCGCAACGATATCGTCGCGGCGCTGCTTAACCTTCTTCATGTCGACATCGACGGCGCCGGTGCGGACGCCGTAGTCGGGCGCGCGGCGCGCAGCGTACGCGGCGCGGCCCGACGCGATCAGCGTCTTCGTCGGCGTGCAGCCCTCGTTGATGCAGCAGCCGCCGACGTGGGCGCGCTCCACCATGCACGTCTTGCGGCCGGCTTTGGCCAGCGCCGCCGCCAGCGGGTTGCCGGCTTGGCCGGAACCCAGGATCAGCGCGTCGTAGAGTTTGGCGCTGGTCATGGTGCTGGTGGTGCGGAGTGCCGCGAATTGCGGAGAGCGTTGGCGGCAGTTGAGGATGCTTTTATGAAATCGGGATGGTGAAAGGATGCTGGTGAGCATTCATGGACTTATACTGAGTCGTCACGGAAAAGGAAACAAGGTCCAAACTTCGGTCAGTGCTTCTTCGGAATGTGATTATTTGGAAGATTGATATTTGAGGTAGGAGAGCCGGAGTCTGATTATATAGGCATGACCTGATCTCAATCGTTGATACGTTTTCAGCATGCTTTTTGTGGCTCGTCCCCGCAGTCAGCCCAGAATGGGTTGTCTTGTAACGGTGAGTAAGCAGCCTGGCATGGTAGCACATGCGTTCCTGCGCTTCCAGAATTGGCTTCCATCAAGCGCTGTTATCTGTACATGCGCTTTCTAATCAGGGACATAGCATGCCTTTCATACAGCCAAGTTTGCAGAATGCTATGGGCTGCGTGCTCATGGCATGAGTGCACTTTTTAGATAAAGAAGACTTCAAGGATGTCCATCAACTAATGCTTCTAGTCATACGGCCTAAAGAAACATCAAGATCCAGGAACGTAGCGTGGAAGTCATTTTCGGCTTGCCTATCATATATTGGTAACCGCCTTTACAACATGATACCATGCCTACATTTTTACAGTGCCAGATAGCATGGAGCCACGAATGTTCAAGATTCACCAGTGATAGTTTTCTCGATAAGATCGCATATGGGAAGGGACACTGGCACGGATAATCCGCAACTAATACAAACTCTTGGGAAAGTTAGATGATATATGTGAATTTGTCTGGAATCATCTATTGTATGTGAACTATCCACCGATTCTGACCACCAGTACCTTCGAACGACTCGATTTGATTCTATTTGGAATCGTCGAAGACGTAGGTAAGGTGGCACTTGCCACAGTACTGGCGGTTATGCATCGCTGCCATGAAGACTCCAGCACCGCACTGCAGATTATATGTGTAAGTGGATGTGACTGCGAGACAAGTATTATCGTAACTTACGGTCTCAGTCGGGCACTCTCTCCTTAGGCGCTCGATCTTGCCATCGCCATCGACCTTGTAGTACTTGAGAACGGCCAACTTGGTCTTCTTTCGCTTGTGCTTGATCTTCTTTGGGGTGGTGTAGACCTTCTTCTTTCTCTTCTTGGCGCCACCACGCAGACGCAGGACAAGATGAAGAGTTGACTCCTTCTGAATGTTGTAGTCGGAGAGTGTCCGACCATCCTCGAGTTGTTTGCCAGCGAAGATCAAACGCTGCTGATCTGGTGGAATGCCCTCCTTGTCTTGAATCTTGGTTTTGACATTGTCGATGGTATCCGAAGACTCCACCTCAAGGGTAATAGTCTTGCCCGTGAGGGTCTTAACGAAGATCTGCATGGCGACCTTGATGTATGTCAGTTCGCTGTCTCAAATGCAACAGATGTAGCTGGTTTTCTATCTCGACAAAGAGCCCTTGAGAGGCTCTTGAAGAGATGAAAAGGAGCGGATTCAGCATACCTCAACAAATCCTCGAGAGGAATGTCTCTTCAGTCGTCGATTGCAGTGGGGTTGTGGATGGAATGAAGTGGAAAGCTGAGCGGCGATATTTTATATTTCGATTTGGTGGGCAAAGATTTCGATTTACTAAGCGAGTAGTGGCAAGCCTGAGGATGACGGGTTGTTCAAGCCAATCGGCGTTTCTCGCTAAGTAACCGCCGTTCTCTAACACGCTAAGCCATAGATGGACTAAAACTCAACCAAAAAAGCATACTTTGCCGTGATAATAATCCCTGCCCTTAGTTTACGCACCGACTTGTCGTTGCCCTTCCAACCGACTGTTTGCCGCGCCCGCAAGTCAGTCGACTGCGATGCTCCAACCTTATCTACCCAACACCGGTTTTTGAGCTTCTATCCGCTAGCAACTTCATCCTCAATCCACATAAAACATCAAAATCCATCATCTTGATAGATTAATCACCGTCCATATCCACGCTTATTTCGAGAGCTACCGCTGGACGCTCTCTGACCGATCGAGAAGTGCCATATTCGGCATAACCTCAAACCTTCACATATCCACCCTCCACATACTCTTCTGAGAGACTTTTAGGTCTCTTCGCGCCCGGCGGACGCAGCCTGCGCTGCGTGAGGTAAATATTTTGATTCTTTTCCTTGTTGCAAAACAACTGCATCGATACAAAAGCCGTAGGCAAGTCAAGATCAAAAAGAATCAAGATATCTACCAGAATAAAGTTGAAAGTGGGACTTCGCACTTCAGAAATAGAGACAAGAAGGTGTTGCAAAGACTCGGTCTTCAGTGGCTTCAAAGCCGTGGACGAAGTGTAGACGGCAACAACGATGGACAAGCCACGAAGCAGTCTTGCGGAATATGCTTGGGAAGGAATGATCACTGACGAGTATCCAGTACCGGCAACTACAGGCCAACTAACCCGGACTCCAAAGCAAAAGGAACACGCAACAATGCTGTCACCAACGACAGCCTCGGATACAAGACGCAAAGCACATCGACGACAAAATTCGACACCAATCACCGAGGCCCCGTATGCACCACCAACCCTTCCTGCGGCAATCAAACGAATCAACTCCCAAAGGCGCGCTCACCGGCGAGGCCTTAGCATGGACACAGCCATTACACCAACCAACCGGACGATTCAGCCAGCTCTTCAGTCAATCTCGCAGGATGACGCAACGGTAAGTAACATCCATAACCCAGGACAACAACAACAGCAACAATTGCAGTTCGCGCAGCAGCACGAACTGGTCCAGCCGGGCCAGAACAACTTCGACCCCCTTCAACTTCAAACAAACTTTCCATACACTCAACAGCAACAATTCCCATCACATACTCATTCCGCAAGTCAATTCCAAGCTCAAACGATGTCTGCTCCAGGAGGTGAGAACTACAAATTTGATTTCCTCTTCGGTATAGCTCACAATGCGGCAGTAGACATGTCTCAGTTTTCTCCGTTCCAACAGAGTCTTGATCTTCAGCAACCAATGACACCTTCATCTCACATAATGCAAGATCAATTCTTTCCGGCAACACCGCAGACGCACCACACCGGAATGTCGCCACAGCTATCATCACAGGCATTCCAAGCTCCAATGGCACCGCCGATGGAACGTGCTTCATCGCTCATGTCCCAACAGGGACCACCGTCGCCATCGAAGCAGCAAATGGATGATCTCCGTGATCACGTGGAGGCGTTGTACGGGAAAGGTGTTAGCATCAACATTGGAGTTCTTCCAACACCAGTTGCTACTCCATCGAAGCGCTCTTGTGTATCGGACAAGATTGACGCATCTCCTATCCCGTTCAGCCTCAGCGATGGACCGGAAGTCAACTTTGCTCCTGCTCCAAGCGTCGATATCCTCGCTTCCATGGACCGTTCATTGAGTGACAAGGGCTATGTGTCGCCAGTATTTTCACCCGCGCATATGTCTCCATCACAATCCTTCATGGGTTCTCCTGTGTTGGCATCAAGCAACGGATTCGATGCTGCATTGGCGTCCAGCGATATTGTCTTCGGAGAAGACACTCTCACTTCTTTCGTTGGTTCACCTCCTGGAGTTCTCACCGATGGCGAGGCCTCAAGTCCACAGAGCAACAGCACCCACTTCAGCTCGAGTAGCCGTACGCCAAAGCCTACATCACTGGCGAATCACAACATCAACGGCTGCATCAAACCAACAGGTATCGACCCGGAGTTGATCTCAGTATACATCAGCGAGCAGGATCCAGTGACGCACAAGTGGAAGTGTCTTCACCCAGAATGTCGGCACCCATGGTTCGGGCGGCGTGAAAACATCCGCGCCCACGTCCAGACGCATCTCGGCGACCGACAGTTCATGTGCAACGTGTGCAACAAGCGGTTCGTGCGGCAGCACGACCTGAAACGGCACGCGAAGATCCACATGGGCGTGAAGGACTACGTGTGCCTGTGCGGCAGCACGTTCGCGCGGATGGACGCGCTGACGCGCCACCGCCAGCGCGGCATGTGCAGCGGCGGCTTCCCTGGCGCCGTCCGCTCCGAGAAGAAGCGCGGCCGGCCCAAGAAGCACCGGCCCGAGCTGGACGCGCGCGCGTCCAAGGCGGCGGCGCAGCGCGCCCGCAATGCCGCCCACCGCCGCGCAGACTCCGACGACTTCTCCAGCAGCGCCGCCTCCTCGCCCGGCTCCGTGGCCTCGCCCGAGCCGCTGCTCCACGGCACCGACTTCGCGAGCCTCGACGACGCCGCCTCCTCGCCGCGCGGCGACGGCCCCGCTGCCGCCGACCTGGCGCTGCCGCTGGTGACGTCGAGCATGGAGGCCGCGAGCCTGGACGGGCCGACGGCGCTGGGCGCGAGCACGCTGAGCGGCGGCCCGGCGCCCGACCTCGCCGGCGACACCAGCTTCGACATGAGCACGCTGCTCAGCGCGGAGCCGGGCGTCGCGGGCGCCGCCGCCATGCAACGCTCGTCCTCCGGCGACAGCGCCGACTCCTATACCACGATCTTCGACAGCCCGGTGTGGGACGGGCACGGCGGGGCGGCGGCAGGTGCGCCCGCCGACGCAACCGGCGCGCCTGCCGCCCTCGCCTTCGAGTACGTGTTTCCGCTCTCCCCCTTGCTCGCTCCCGCGGGTTGGTACTAACGCTGCCCAGCGCGTACGCTGCCTTCACCGACAGCCCGTCGCCCACCGACGTGTTTGCGTCGGCCGCGCTGCTCAACCTCGACACCCCGCCTAGCAGTCCGCTGCCCAGCGTCGACGGCTTGGCCAGCTTCTGCGGCAAGGATGTGCTCGACGGCCTGCTTTGCTCGGACGCTTTCTCGCTGCCCGAGGTTGCGGGCGAGGAGAGCGGGTTCTTGGAGGGGTTTTAGATTGCTTGATTGGTGATTCGAAAAGGTGAGTGGATGTTCGGAGAGAAAGAGAGACAGAGATAGCGGAGAGACGAAGTAATAGAGTGGTTTTTCACTCAGTCCATTCCTTTAAAGGGATTGTTTTCATCGGCCTGGTGGAGTCCCGTGACTTCGGATTGGGTTCGATGGACAACTGGTAGTGGGCCCGAATGACAGCGTTGTGTTTGATGACGATATGATCTGGTATATGTCGAATTTTTCGCGTTCTGTACTATTATCACAACTATATACAGAAGGCTCTCGGGGCAATGGCAGTCTGTCTCTATCGCGTCAGCTAAGTTGTGTCTCCTTTTGTATGCTACGTAGCTCGAGAAACGGGCAAACGTGAATGAAAACATATTAGTTGGTACAACCATCATCATCTGCTTTGAATACTTTGCGTTCTATCGATTCATCTGTTCTGGTAGTTCCCTGGTTCCTTTCGATTAAATCACGATCGTCCCAAATGCAATTCTACCACTTCACGGCTTGTCAGGCTTCCTTCGAACCACATCTAGATTGTTCAGATCGTAAATTTACCCTTCAACTAAGTCGCCGCGTATGTTGTCGGGGCTGTGCAGGGCAGAAAGTCGATCCAATACGAGACCATACGATATTCGCGCATCTCAGTGTCGAAATGACAAAGACTCCAAGATCGATGTGCTAGCCAACACTGCCCCTGCTCAGCCAACGGCCAGACTTCGTCCAAGCTCTTTTTCTTGCTCCGTCCCTGTGAATATCACGCAAGATATGGTTCACATAAACTTTCGGTTTTACTTTTTCAAGAACTTTGAAAGATGTTGCCTGCAGAATACCCATCACAGAAACCCCTCAATTCCATTCCTAGTGCGCCACAGTGGGTGTTCCTGGGCATTGGCCCAACGTTTCGATGCGCAGCGTTTGATCTGCGTGAATGCATGCGCAATCCGTTTCAGGCAGTGCTTAGGGCTGGAGAGCTGATTGAGAAGTGCCACCGCTCTCGAACGATGATTCGAAATGGCACAGGAGTCCCACTGGTAGGGCAGCATCGGCGTACACATCTTCGCTGTATTAAAGTAAAGTGGTCTGGGCGAAATGAACGGGCCAGAGCCAAGAGAGCCGCCAGCGACCAATGGGCATGTGTAGCAGGCGGCTCTTTTCGCAGCTCCGCTCACGGGACGGTCTCGGGAGGCCGGAGCATAGACGGAGCCGAGCGCACCCCAGCATGTCAAATTGATGAACCGGACGAGTGATGGAGACTCGCACATAATCTCGCCAAACGGCCCAGCTCCATTCACAGGGAAGCCCTGGCGTGCATAAAATTCTACTTTGGACCCGGTTTCTCATTTGCCGGCTGCCACCTCAAAAGCAGGTCACAAGAAGAAAAGAACGCGTGCTGCTATTTAGCTGCAGGTAACGTGTTTGGGCGATCTGAGTGTGGGATGTCGATTGCGCCGATCAACCGGCTGTGCCCTTTGAGCCTCGTGAGCTGAACTCGAGGCTGTCTGTCGTTCCTTCGAGTGAGATACTCGATTAGTAGTGGGTGTATGACGGCCGTGGGATCCTCAGCGGCCGTTGGTTTGCATTCCGAAGACGCTTAAACGCCACTACTCGCTTCCCGCGAAGAGCCGGCGCTCTGTATGCTGACATCACGCTACCGCCGAATCGCCTTCATCTTCTGATTAACTTCCCCCCCTGCGTGCTGGAAAAACCCCCCTATGCTGGAACAAACTTGAACATATGAACATCGCATACCCGACTCCATTCGTTTATAGATCTCTGATTGATGCTGCTATGTTTTTCGGCCTCTGTTCAACACGTTTTTTGTTTTCAACCATAAAATTACGTATGACTCGACCCTTCCTTGGTCGGTTCCTTCATCCTGCGAAGAGGTACACGAGCCTTTACCACCTGCTATAACATTAACTTCTAGAGATTTTCAAATTTCGGGAGTATACAATGGAAGTCCTACTTCGAAACACTCTTGCATCAGGTTTCATCAACACTCAGCCCTTAGTGACTGGCATTCCGGGAGTTTCGCCGTGATGCCATGAATTTTGCCGGACTTCGACCAAGTTTAGCGGCGCTTACGTTACATTTATCATCCACATTATTTCGTTTTGTAAGTGCTTTGTTACCGCTACGCTGTTCCTTTAGAATGGACGCCGCAAGTCGCGCGCTAGCGGAAAGTCTTGAGTCAACAGAGCCCAGAACATATGCAGCCCTATCAAAACACCATGGCACATGGAGTGCCCTCGATCGAAGAAAAGGCGAAACGGCAACAGTATCTCACCCCTTTAGTTGAAATATGTATCTTCAAGTGTATTTTATTAAGGAATGTACCTTCAAGGTACATTTATACTCGTAGTCACGGCGATGCTTATGAAGGCATCGCCGCCACTACTCCATCGTGTCTCTCATACCTAACAGGCACTTACGCCACTGGCTTCATCGCGTGCCGTTCACTAGAAACAACTCCTTTTGAAGAGAAAGCCCTCGTAAAGTATTTGCTACGAATGTCTGATAATGGGTATCCTGTTGCGGTAAAGTATCTACATTCGCTAGACTTCATTATCCCCCGTCAGCGCTCCACGACAGCCGAAGCGATCAATCCTCTGGGCAAGAACTGGCCTCAAGCCTTCCATAAACGTCATCCAGAGCTCAAACCGAAGAAAGTGAAGGCAATAGACTGGAATCGTCACGATAGAAACATATATAATAAGATCACACACTGGTTTGAGGTCATTGGGAAGAAACTACATGATCCAATCATTGCCCCGGAGAATGTCTTCAACATGGACGAAACTGGGGTATTCTAAGTTGGATACCAGATCACGTGTGACTGCCTAATAGGCAGTAATGGCTATTGTCACGTATATAAGAACACCCAGTTACCTAGGTGTTACAATACTAAGCCTGTTTCCTACTTTCAACTGGTTATGAGCCCGGTATGCTGACACCGCTCAGCTAAGGGGCAGGCTTCCGTCCTGGCTACGATAAGACCAGTCCGAACAGAAGTACGCGTACACTATCCGAGCAGCGGAAGAGCACCAAAGCCAACAGCGGAAATACACCTCATACACTCACTCCATGACACGATGAACGCAAAGCGAATTCCAGAGCCAGAGTCAGAGCTAAAGAGTCAGAGCCAGAGAGCCAAAGTCAGAGCCAGAACCAGAGCCACAGTCAAGGCTATTGCGGAGGGATCATAGTCAGGGCGAGCAGCGTCAGGATTGTGTTTGGCCATTCCAGAGATCTCATGCTTGAGGGGGAGAGTTCTCCCGAACGAAGCTCAGGATGAAGAGATCATGGGATCCTTTGGGTGTGCCACGGCCCTTTGGGTCCATGTCCAAGGGGGAGAGTTGGATACCAGATCACGTGTGACTGCCTAATAGGCAGTAATGGCTATTGTCACGTATATAAGAACACCCAGTTACCTAGGTGTTACAATACTAAGCCTGTTTCCTACTTTCAACTTTCTAATGCTGAGCATGCTGGGCTCCATAAAGGTCCTGGTAGGTAAGGACGACCCGCGAGATTATAGAGGCGCTGGCGTCAAGCGGGAAATGATGACTGCGATCAGTTGAAACTCTGAACTGAAAGTACAAGCGTGATATTATTCTTACTACATAGCTATGGGAGGTGCCCAGCTACTTGTAGCTGGGTTGGGGGATTACTGCTCCGTTCTCCAACTTTGAATCTGGCCGCGATTTGTTACTGTATAGTAGGAGTTAGCTTTCGTAGCATGTTCGGCGTAAGGGTACGGGAATTATAATCGAATATGACCTTTGAAGAAGCATTGAAGGGAGATTGGCGAGACTTGATTTTGAGAAAGGAAACGCGTTGCCATTCGACGCCACCCGCCAGCAGCAGCCTGGCATGGGACGTTTGCGCCCGGCTGATGTGAAGAGCTGAACATCGTGTTTAGACTGGTGGAGGCTCTTCGCATTTCACGTCATTCATCCTCCATGCCCACGACCAGGTTGCGAGCAGTTTGGCTGACACCTAAGCAAGATGGCACGTCGCCTCCGACGCGATGAGTACACAGTCGGCTGGGTCTGCGCCCTGTCGGACGAGCTCACTGCAGCACTAGTGATGCTTGATGAAGAGCACCAAGGCCTCCCTTCGAACGGCAACGATACAAACATATACACACTAGGGTGCATCGGTGAGCACAATGTTGTCCTCGCGGGCCTGCCCGCGGGACAGACGGGAACCAACTCTGCTGCGGCTGTCGCCATGCAGATGAAGTCAACGTTCCCCGCACTTCGATTCGGGCTGATGGTGGGAATCGGAGGCGGTGTCCCAAGCAAAGATGCGGACATACGCCTCGGAGACATTGTTGTCAGCCAGCCGGGGAAAGGCCATGGCGGAGTGGTGCAGTACGACTTCGGAAAGTCAACGCCAAGCAGGTTTGAGCGCACCGGATTCCTCAACGCTCCACCCCCGATCCTCCTCGCCGCCGTCACGAAGCTTCGAGCAAACCAAAGACGAGGGAAAAATAGTCTGTCGCTACACTTGTCGAAGCTCAATAGCCTTCCCGATTTCTCCCGCGATGAGGCAGGGAGCGACGTACTGTTCAAAGCAGAGAACAAGCATGTTGAAGAAGACGGCTGTGCATCATTCGCAGCCGCAGGAAAGGTTCAGAGGGATGAGAGGACGAGGGACACACCCGCAGTGCATTACGGCACGATCGCATCGGGAAACCAAGTCATGAGGGACGGGGTTGAACGGGACAATGTCAGCTCAGAATTCGGAGGAGTGCTTTGCTTCGAGATGGAGGCGGCGGGGCTGATGAACAGTTTCCCATGCCTAGTGATCCGTGGGATCTGCGACTATGCCGACTCGCATAAGAACAAGAGATGGCAACCGTACGCGGCTGGAACCGCGGCGGCGTACGCGAAGGAGTTGCTGTTGGTGATACCGGCGGCAGAGGTGGTGGAGACGCGAACAGTGGAGGAAGCAACGCAAGGTTAGTGCAGCTATGTAGCTCTGCATAGAGAAAGACTTCGTATGTACTGATGAGTTCTCTTTCATAACCCCAGCGGGCCCTCACTTCGAATCGTACAGACCCATTCAAGCCCACAATGCAGCCCAAGGCTTGCAAAATGAAAAAGAAGGTTGGTGCTATCTTTCGCTAGGCTTGCAAGCTGTTTCTAGAAGCTGACGCGTCGCAGCCTGCCTTCGCACCCTCGGCTTCCTCGAGATCGACTCCCGCGAGCAAGACATAAGCGCCGCCATCGAACGCACGTGCGACTGGCTATTTGAAACCTGCGAGTTTGAGAAGTGGCGGGACCGCACCGATCTGGCGACCAACAATGGAGTGCTCTGCATCAAAGGAAAGCCGGGAGCAGGCAAGTCAACGCTGATGAAGCATACGCTGGAATACTGTAGAAGAAACTTCTCCGACCATCTGGTCATTGCGTATTTCTTCAACGCTCGAGGAAGCACTCTGGAGAAGACTCCACTGGGCATGGTGCGGTCAATGGTATATCAGCTACTGGAAAATGACGACACGCTGTGTGAACAATTTCTCCATTTCTACCGTAAGAAGCAAATCACCAGCCAAGACCGTGAGTGGGAGTGGCAACAACAAGAACTAAAGGTTTTCATCACTTCTCTAATCAAACTGCGGAAATCGAAGCCTTTGCTTCTACTTGTGGATGCGCTGGACGAGTGCAATGAGGCAGACATGCAGGACGTCGTAGACTTTCTCGAATTATTGAGCATCGAAGCAAACAGATCCGACACTACTCTGAGAATCTGTCTTTCTAGACGCCATCATCCGCCTCTTAGAATCGCAAAGTGCGTAGAGTTGACCGTCGAGAACAACGATGACCACCGGGAAGATATTGCGACATATATTAAAGCGAAGCTGGCGAGACGAGATGATGAAATCGAGGCCGAGATCGAGAAAAAGGCGGACGGGATCTTCATGTGGGTTGTCCTTGTAGTTAAACTACTGAACAAAGCTATCCTCAAGGTGCAGGGCAAGAGAAAGGCAATGCAGGAAGCGCTAGAGAAGATCCCAAGAGAGCTGGAAGAGGTGTTCCGAATTCTGTTTACCAAAGATGATGAAGACATGGCTGAGACAGTACTCATGTTACAGTGGGTATTATTTGCCCAGCGACCTCTGACACCAGAAGAGCTTTATTCTGCCATTGAAGCAGGGGACGCGGGCTTATGGAGTCAGACGAGCGGTGTTGACCACGATTCTATACAGCAAAGCATCGAGCACTTGTCCAAAGGCCTGATTGAGATACGACGAGGGGATCCGACAACTGTGCAATTCATTCATTTATCAGTCAATGATTTCCTTCTCCGGAACAAGAGGCTGCAGACGTTGGACCAGGCGCTGGAGCCGGATCCTGTGAGAGCTAGCCACAGCCGTCTCTGGGCTTGCTGCTGGTCGCTCGTTAGACAAGTCAGCAGTACGGGCATGAAGGAGGCATACGAGGAACTGCATCGCAAGTACCCCTTTCTGGGGTACGCAGCAAGTCATATGCTTGACCACGCAGAAAAGGTCTTAGCTGAATATGCAGCTGGACAAGCAGGCGCTGAAATCGGAAAGTGGCTGCGAAACGCCAATAGCTGGTTCGAATGGTGGAAAGGCCTTCTCAACGCTACTCGTCGTTCCAACTGGCATGAATACCTGGAAGATAACATGGATGCGGGGCTGTTGTACATGTTATCACTTCGTGGTTATGGAAGCTTGGTCAAGAGCATCTTGGCTGGGGATGGCACCGACGTCAACGCTCAGGGCGGCTACTACGGCAACGCGCTCCAGGCGGCTTCATTCAGCGGACGCCAGCAGATCGTGGAGCTGCTGCTCAAGGCGGGCGCCGACGTCAACGCTCAGGGCGGCTACTACGGCAACGCGCTCCAGGAGGCTTCATCCCGCGGACACCAGCAGATCGTGGAGCTGCTGCTCAAAGCGGGCGCCGACGTCAACGCTCAGGGCGGCGTGTACGGCAACGCGCTCCAGGCGGCTTCATACGGCGGAGACCAGCAAATCGTGGAGCTGCTGCTCAAGGCGGGCGCCGACGTCAACGCTCAGGGCGGCGTGTACGGCAACGCGCTCCAGGCGGCTTCATCCGGCGGAGGCCAGCAGATCGTGGAGCTGCTGCTCAAGGCGGGCGCCGACG
>Ga0335072_10005475_pt1 | contig 18710 bp, 17 predicted proteins | sample Lox_Sample_21_FD_206725 | JGI IMG/M metagenome (GOLD analysis project Ga0335072, IMG submission 206725) | Soil microbial communities from Loxahatchee National Wildlife Refuge, Florida, United States - Lox_Sample_2.1 | ecosystem: Environmental > Terrestrial > Soil > Wetlands | place: USA... | reverse complement strand
TTTGGTGATCAGGGCAGACAGCAGGGTTCAGGATGCAGCGTGCAGGAATTTTCTTTTGCGCGAGTCCCCTTCTACCTGCCTTAATTGATTCCAGAGGATTTGCGGCGGGGTTACCAATGAGGGTTCGTGTCCATTTGCAAGCAGGTTACTTGCAGGAGTTGTGCGGGTGTTGCATACGGGTGCGTGATTGCCTGATTCGCGGTCGTGACGGGTCTATCTGATTGCGCAGGAATCAACTGCATCGCGGTCCCTGTTGCTCCACAGGCGAGCGCGATCGGTCGGGTTGCGAGCGTGATTGCTTCACAGGCGAGCGTGATTGCTTCACGGCCTGCGGCCCAGAGCCTGTAGGCGGCAGATGATTGTGCTCCGCTCCCGAAGTGATCCGTGCCGGTCGTCATCCTTTTTTCTCCTGTCCTGCAATAGAAAAGGCTGCCCTGGCGGGCAGCCCGTTTCTTTATTGACTCTCTATCTTCAGGATAACAGGTTTGTGCCGATTCCCTGCCAACTTTCTTGGGGCTGGAGGCCTTTGGAATCAAGGAGGACACTTCGGTAAGGGATTGACAGGAGCAGATACCAGGTTACGGAGAAAGATGAATATCTTCCAGAACAGGCCTTCTTGGGAGCGGCCCCCTTCGGGATCGTAAGAATATCGCTTATTCTGATATCCAAATGGTCTTATCAAGCATTGACGAGTTCCGCGACGTCCTCGATCAGGCCTTTGTACTCCTCTTCGGAGAGTTGAGCCGGGGCGGCGTCGAAGCTTTTCATGGTCTCCATTTGTCGGTCCACGTATTGCTTCGCGATCTCGTACTTCTGCTGTTCGCTCATGGTGGCTCCTTACTTCTTCGGTTTTATGTACTGCTCCACTATGTAGTCCCCAAATGCCTCGCGATAGCGACGATATTTGGCGTGGCGATCGTCTTGGTGCTTTCTCAGGGCCTCGTTCACTTCCAGCATAGTCAAGAGCGGCTTCAAAATGTCATCCGCCAATGGCTCTTCTCCGTGGCTGATGTGCTTCTTCGCAAAATCATGAGCCGCTACAACCATTTTTTCCCAGTCAGGCTTATGCTTGTCGTACAGAGTGTCAAACTTCTTTTCTTTCAGCTCTTTAAGTTTGATCTCAGTCAAGCCCACCAGTGTTGCCCTCACGTTCCAACGAACGCACCAAGTATTGCATAGGCTGCCGAAAGAGCAAGCAAAATGAAGAACGCCAGTAGAAGATGGTACGCACACCAGTCACTGCCCCAGTGATCGCCCTGCAACGCACGCGCCCCCATGGCAGCCACCAGAAATCCAAACAATACGGGGATGATTCCGAGACGCGCCAAGATGAAATATTTGTCTCCTCGCTTCGAGCCTTCGAATTGGGCACCCTTTCCGCTCAGAAAGCCCGTGTAGATGAGAATCAATCCAGCTACCGCGATAGCAGCCCCCAAAATTCCCAGCGCGACATCCGACCCCGGTTTCGCTAGCATGGTCGGCATTTTAGACCGAAATCTGTTTGGGTTAGCCAACGTATTTATTTGCCGGACATAAGGGATTGACAGGAACAGATACCAGGTTGCAGGTTACCGATGAAAGATGATCGCTCACTCCGTTTCGGAGTAGAGGGCCCAGGCGCTGGCTAAGTCCTGGACGATGTGGCCCAGTGACTTATAGAGGGTGAGCTGGTCGGGGGATTGGCGGCCCTGGATGGTTCCGGCGAGGACCTGGCCGATTTCTCCTGCTATGTGGTCGTCGCCGATGAGGCCGGCTTGCCTGGCGCGGAGGAATTCCGCTCCCTGGGCGAGGACTGATTCGCGGCTGTCGGCGATGAAGCGGGCGCGGACGACCAGGTCGTTGTCGATCTCGGCCGGGCCGGCGTGGCTGGAGCCTACTGCGTTGATGTGGGCGCCGTGGCGGATGTCCTTTCCAAAAAGAACAGGCTCCTGGGCTGCGGTCAGGGTGCAGACGATGTCGGCTTCGGCGACGGCTGCGCGGACGGTGGCGGCGGGCGTGACGGGAATGCCGAGGGCTGTTTCCGTTTTTTGGGCGAAGGCGCGAGCGCGCTCGGGAGAGCGACCCCAGACGGTGATGGATTCAATGTTCCGGACTTTGGGAATGGCGCGGGCGTGGGTGGCGGCCTGCTCGCCGTAGCCGAGGAGGGCGAGGCGGCGCGCGTCGGGGCGGGCGAGCGCATCGGTGGCGACGGCGCTGGCGGCGGCGGTGCGGATGGCGGTGATTTCGCCGGCGTGGGCGACGCAGACGGGCGCTCCGGTGTCCGGATCGAAGAGGAGGACCAGACCCTGGTGAGACTGGATGCCACGCGCGAAATTGCCGTGGAAGACGCTGATGAGTTTGGCCCCAAAGGGAGCTTGGGCGCCGAGCGCGCCGGGCATGACGCCAAAGAGGCGCCCTTCGGAGAGCGGGAGGATGGAGCGCAGGAGCTGCTTTGTCTGCCCTCGGGAGAAGTCGATCATGGCCGCGCGCACGATGGGGATGCACTTCTCGTAGGTGAGGCGGCGGGCTACTTCTTCGCGGTCGATGACGCGCATGAAGGCAGGGTACAGGGTGTAGGGGGCAGGGGGTAGGGGGAGTCGCCCGCGCGGCGGCTATGGTGAAATGGGACTTCTGCGGTTGGTCCCCTGCGGCCGATGCGTTGTGGCGGGCCAGTCAGGCGACGCTGCTTTCTTCTCCTGACGATTTTGGGATGGCGGGATGGCTGTGCCTGCCGTTCCTGCTGTTTTCCGGAAGGTGAGCGGATCGAGAAGGGCTCGGTGAACGTGCATGGGGAATAAGGGAGCGGCTATGCGGAGGCGGACGGGCGGGACGCGGCGGGATTTTCTAAAACTGGCCGGCGTGGCGGCAGCGAGTACAGCGGCGCCGAGGGCGAGGGCTGCGGCGGCGGAACGCATCTGCGTTTTGCTGGATGGGGCGGATGCTGTGGCGGGGGGCGGGCCGGTGCGGCGCGCGGCGCAGCAGTTGTCGCAGGCGCTGGCGGTGCAGGGGGCGCACGCGGAGGTTGTGACGTCGCCTGAGGACGCGGCGGGAGCGAAGTTTGTGGTGGTAGCGGCCCGGCCGCAGTCGAAGCTGGCGCGGGCGTTCTCTCCGGGTGCGGCCGGGTGGGGCGGCCAGGAGCCGGCGGGTCAGGAGAGTTTGCGCATGACGCCGGGGCAGGCAGGGCACGGAAAAGGAGAGCCGACGGCGGCGCTGCTGGTGGAGGCGACGGATGCGCTGGGTTTTGTCTATGCACTGCTGGAACTGGCCGAGCGGGTGGAGCACGGAGAGGGCGCTCGGAGCGGATTGAGCCTGGATCGTCCGGTAGAGGAGCGGCCGGCGAACGAGACGCGGAGCGTGGGGCGATATTTCTGCTGCGAACTGGAAGACAAGCCGTGGTACTACGACAAGGACTTCTGGGGCGGGTATCTGGACACGCTGGTGGCGAGCCGGTTCAACCGGTTCTGCTTTGCGTTCGGGCTGGAGTACGACTTTCCGCGCGGGGTGACGGATGACTATTTTCATCTGCCGTATCCGTATCTGGTGGAGGTGCCGGGATACGCCGGTGTGCGGGTGATGCAGCTGCGGAACGCGCAGGGGCAGGTGCTGGCGAGTCCGGTGGCGGTGAGCGGCGAGGAACGGCGGCGGAATCTGGAGACGCTGCAGTTCATCGCAGCGGAGACGGCGGCGCGGGGGCTGCATTTTCAGCTGGGGATCTGGACGCATGCGTATGCGTGGACGGACAGTCCGAATGCCTATCACCGCATCGAGGGGCTGACACCGGAGACGCATGCGGCGTATTGCCGCGACGCTCTGGCCATTCTGCTGCGGGAGTGTCCGGAGATCGAGGGGCTGACGATGCGGGTGCACGGCGAGAGCGGGATTCCGGAGGGAGATTACGGCTTCTGGCGGACGCTCTTCGAGGCGGTGCGCGGGTGCGGGCGGACGGTGGAGATCGACATGCACGCCAAGGGCGTGGACGCCACGATGATCGGGATCGCGACGGCGACGGGGATGCCGGTAAAGCTGGGGGCGAAGTTTTCAGCGGAGCACCAGAGCCTGGGGTATCAGCAGGCGGACATCCGGGCGCTGGAGATTCCGCATGGAAACGCGCCGGCGAGCGGGCCCTTTCGGCTGAGCGGAGGATCGCGGCTGTTCACACGCTACGGGTATGCGGATTACCTGGCCGAGGGAGCGCCGTACAAGCTGTGGTTTCGGTTGTGGCCGGGAACGCAGCGGCATCTGCTGTCGTGCGATCCGGAGACCGCGGCGGGGTACGGGCGGGCGGCGCATTTCTGCGGAGCTGCGGGACTCGACATCTGCGAGCCGCTGACGTTCAAGGGGCGAGAGGGATCGGGCGCGCCGGGCGGGCGATGCGCGTATGCGGATGCGACGCTGAATCCGGATCATGACTGGAAGAAGTTCGAGATGTTTTATCGGATGTGGGGACGCAAGCTCTACGACCCGGAGGCCGATGCGGAGACGTGGCGGCGGGTGATGCGCCGGGATTTCGGGCGCGGGGCGGAGCCGGTGGAACACTCGCTGGCAGAGGCGAGCCGGATGCTGGCGCTGGTGACGTCGGCGCATCTGTCGTCGGCGTCGAATCACGCGTTCTGGCCGGAGCTGTACACGAATATGCCGGTGGTGTTGGGCAGCGAGAAGTCGCCGTACGGGGATACGCCGGAGCCGAAATGCTTTGGGACGGTGAGCCCGCTGGATCCGCAGCTGTTTTCGACGGTGGTGGAGCATGCGGACGATCTGCTGGCGGAGCGACCGAATCCGAAGGTGTCGCCTGTTCTGGTGGCGGCGTGGCTGGAGGAGATGGCGGCAGCTTCGACAGCGGCCCTGGGAGAGGCGCGCATGACGGCGGATCGGCCGAAGAGGGCGGAGTTTCGGCGGATCGAGGAGGATGTGCTGATCCAGATCGGGCTGGGGACGTTCTTTGCGAAGAAGCTGAGGAGCGCGGTGCTGTGGGAGATCTGGCAGAAGACGGGCGATGCGAACGCGGGCAAGCTGGCGCGGGAGCAGTACCAGGCTGCGCGGGCGGCGTGGGCGACGATGGCCGAGCGGGCCAGGGGAGTTTATCGGGCAGACATCGGATATGGCGATGTGCCGATGCGGCGCGGATGCTGGATGGATCGGCTGCCGGCGATCGATGTGGATGTGGCAGCGATGCAGGCGGCTGTCGAGTCCAAGGGAGGCGCGGCGGGACAGGCGGAGAAGGCGGTGCATGCGGCGATGGGGCGGCCGACGCTGCCGGTTCTCGAGATGATGCACACGCCGGCGGAGAGCTTTACGCCGGGGCAGCCGCTGGAGGTGAAAGTGCATGCTCCGGCTGGCGGGGGGTCGGCGAGTACAACGGTGCGCCTGCACTACCGGCATGCAAATCAGGCGGAGCGCTGGCAGTCGGTGGAGATGCTGCGGGGGGCGGGGTACCACGGCGCGATTCCAGCGGAGTATACGCAGTCGGCGTTTCCGCTGGAGTATTACTTCGAAGTGCAGCGCGGGAATGAAGCGTGGATGGTGCCCGGGTTCGATGCGACGCTGTCGAACCAGCCGTATTACGCGGTGTGGAGGAGGACGGCGGGGAACAGGGGGTAGGGCGCAGGAGGAACGTGCGAGGGCAGGTTTCTTTTTGGTGAAGTCGGGCGCAGGTGGGTAGACTGGGAGGCGGATGGGCGCGGGATTCGCATCGACGGACCGGTTTCTGGCGGAACTCAAAGAGAATCGGCTGCGGCCGGGATATGTGCTGGTGGGCGACGATGTGTTTCTCTACGAGCGCTGCCGGCGAGCGGTCGTGGATGCGCTGGTTCCTGCGGAGATGCGTGATTTTTGCCTGTCGGATCTGGATCTGGCGGAGACGAATATTTTTGAGTGCCTGGATCGGGCGCAGACTCCTTCTCTGATGGCGCCTTTCCAGGTGCTGTTTATTCGGAACCTGAAGACGCTGTACACGCGGGGCGCGAAGAAGGACGAGTTTGCGGCGATCGCGGCTTATTTTCGCTCGCCGAATCCGCAGGCGCTGGTGATTTTTGTGGCGGATCACATCCGGATCCCTTCGGACCCGCGACGGATGGATATGCAGGACAAGGATCGGTACGAGCGGATCCGCGAGACGCTGGGCGACTGGTGCGGGATGGTGGATCTGGCGCGCGTGGATGAGGCGGACGCGCTCAAGTGGATCGGGACCGAAGCCAGGCGGCGGGAGATCACGTTCGATCCGGATGCAGCGCGCGAGCTGGCCGATGCGCTGGGCGCGGACATGATGCTGATCGCGTCGGAGATGGAAAAGCTGGCGCTCTACGTGGGGGCGAAGCGGCATGTGACGCTGGGGGATGTGGAGACGATGGTGCTGGCGGCGAAGCAGCGGTCGCTGTATGAGCTGACGGACGCGATTTCGGCGAAGGATCGTGCGCGGGCGGTCGGTTTGCTGCACGGGCTGCTGAACGCGAGCGATGCCGGCGAGGATGCGGCGATCGGGCATCTGTACATGCTGGCGCGGACGTTTCGGCAGATGCTGGTGATTCTCGAAAAGAATGTTCGGGACTCTCGAGCGATCTGGCAGGTCCTGTGGCAGGGGTTCCGTATGCCACCGTTTGCGGCGGAGGATGTGATTCGGCAGGCGCGACGGTACAAGTCACGGCGCGAACTGATGCGGGCCCTGCGCCTGATTGCGCGGGCGGATCTGGAATTACGGTCGCAGCCTCCGGATAAGCGGCTGGTGCTGGAGCGGCTGGTGCTGGAGCTGGCGAGCGAGCCGAAGGCGGCGATGGGTTTGCCGGCGCAGTATGCGATGGAGTGGTGACTGGCCGTCACGGGCGGACGCGCTTCGCGCAAAACCGGGCGGACTTGCTTCGCGCCGTCGCTGGCCAGCCGGTGGTAGGCTGGGCGCGATGACATCCGGGCTGGGGTGGCTGTTGAGCGGGGCTTTGATTTTCGCGACGACGGCTGGTGCGCAGGCGCCCGGTTCGTCTTCGGCGGGTTCGCAGGCCTCTCTCGGAGCTTCGCATGTCTACAGGAATGCTGCGCTGGCGCTGACGTTTTCCTATCCTGCGCAGCTTGCGGCTCGCGACGCTTCCGATGCGGATGCGCTGGGGCAGCGGATGGTGAATGGCGAGAACACCGATCCGAACGCGACGCGTTCCGGGCCGGCTCCGTGCACGAAGACGCTGCTGGCACTGGGGACCGGACCTGGCGGGCCTGGCGCTGTCGCGGGCCTGGCTGCGAGCCTGACTCTGTTCGATATTGACCTGCATTGCCTGCCGCCGAAGGCGGTGAAGAACAGGAAGCTGTTGTACACAACGCTGCGCGGATTTGCGGCGCAGGGCGTGACGATGATGGGCATGATGCCGATTGAGGAGCCGGCCGGGTATCTGCTGGAAGGGTTTCCCGCGTACATTGCCGCCTCGCAGGGGACGCCGGTGACGAATTCGGACCTTCAGAGCGGCGAGTCGCAGGTGATGGCGGTGGTTGCGGTGGCGGCGAAGGAACATATCCTGGCGTGGATGATGGAGTCCAACGACCTTGGCTTCTTCAACCGCATGCTGGCGAGCCAGGTGGATTTTGGAGCCGGGCAGGCTCAGCCGCTGTTCGCTCCGGGGCTGCACCCGGAGTAGCGCAAGCGGCATCCACCCTACAGATGTGATAAGGCTCACATTCTGAGTGGGGACAGGTTCGGATAATGGCTCAAGAGGCTCGAATCCGGACGTTTATTTATACTTTCAGTACCTCCGGATTCAAGCCCCTCCGAGTTTTTCCCATGTTTCTTCTCTGGTTACGAGTTGCGGCAGGTTTGTACGGGGTCGCCAGTCTGCTGGCGATTCCGGCTGTGCTCGGAAACCGCCCGAAAGGGCACCGTTTTTGCCTGCCGGTGGCGCTGGGGGCGTGGTTTTTCCACCTGGTGGCGACGGTAGAGCTGCTGGCAGCGGCGCATCACCTGATTCCGGTGATGGCGGATGAGATTGTTTCGACGCTGGCACTGGCGATTGTCGCCATCTTTCTGCTGATCTTTTTTGTTTATCGCACGATTTCGTTTGGGTTGTTTGCCCTCCCCCTCGCCTTTCTGCTGACGGTGATTCCTGCGATTGGGCCGGAACATTACACGTTTGGGTCGCCGATGGTGCGCAACGGCTGGATCGCCTTCCATGTGGTGATGCTGCTGGCGGCGTATGCGGCGCTGTTGTTCAGCATGCTGGCGAGCTTCCTTTATCTGGTCCAGGAGAAGCGGCTCAAGAACAAGACGTGGAGCCGGGCCGAGAACGGCACGAACCAGGGAACGCGCCGGCGGTTTTTGACGTGGCTTCCGCCGCTGGCCACGATGGATCAGATTGCGCAGAGCACGCTGGTGCTGGGCTTCTGCTGCATGACCGCGGGGCTTTTCGCAGGGTCGCTGATTGCGCAGGAGCAGGTGGGAATCCGGTACTTCGCCGATCCCAAAGTGCTGCTGTCGTTTGTGATCTGGGGCCTGTATGTGGTGATTCTGTTTGTCCGGCGGAGCGCCGGATTGCGGGGACGGCGCGCGGCGTGGCTGGCGTCGGGCGTGTTCGTGGCGCTGCTGGTCCTGATCGCGGCGAACAAGTTGGGTTCGGTGCACAGCGCTGCACACAGGTTCGGTCTGAAATGAGATTTCAGGTCACAGGTCTGAACCACAAAACCGCGCCGATTGAACTGCGCGAGCGGCTGGCGATCGGAAAGGACGCGCTGCCGGAGCTGACGCAGGCGCTGATGGGACAGCCAAGCGTGAAGGAGGCCATGATCCTCTCGACGTGCAACCGGGTGGAGCTGCTGGTCTCGCATAACGGAACCGATCCACAGCTGCCGCAGTTTCTGGCGCAGCGCTTTGCGGTGGACCGCTCGATGCTGGAGCCGCACCTTTACCGCTATCAGGACGAAGAAGCGGTGCAGCATCTGTTCCGCGTGGCGGCGAGCCTGGATTCGATGGTAGTGGGCGAGGCGCAGATTCTTGGCCAGGTGAAGCAGTCGTGGACGGTGGCACGGGAACTGGGCGCGGTGAAGGGGCCGCTGGACAAGCTGCTGCAGGGGGCGTTTTCTGCGGCGAAGCGGGTGCGGAGCGAGACGGAGATCGGTTCTTCTTCCGTGTCCATTGCATCGGTGGCGGTGGATCTGGCGCGGCGGATCTTCGGATCGCTCGAGGGGAAACGGATTCTGGTGGTTGGCGCGGGCAAGATGAGCGAGCTGGCGGCGCGACACATGATGCAGCATGGCGCGGACTCGATCCGGGTAGCGAACCGCACCTTCGATCGCGCGGTTCGGCTGGCGCAACAGTTTCTGGGAGAGGCGATCCGCTTCGAGGAACTGCATGCACGGGCGCACGAGGCGGACATCATTATTACGTCGACGGGGTCAAGCGAGCAGATTCTGAGCGTGGAGCAGGCGCAGGAGATTCTGCGGCGGCGGAAGAATCAGCCGGTATTTGTGATCGATATTGCGGTGCCGCGGGATGTGGACCCGCGGGTGAACCGGCTGGAAGGGATGTTCCTGTACGACATCGACGATCTGCAGTCGGTGGCTTCTTCGAATCTGGTGGATCGTGGGCGCGAGGCGGAGCGGGCCGAGGCGATCATCGCGGAGGAGACGGAGCGGTTCCGGCGGCGGATTCGGACGATCGACATTGCTCCGGCGATTGTGGATGTGCAGGGAACGGCCGAAGAGCTGCGGCAGGCCGAGCTGCATCGGCAGCGGCAACTGCTGCAGTCGCTGACGGCGGAGCAGGCGGCGGCGGTGGAGTCTCTGAGCCGGGGGCTGATGAACAAATTTCTGCATCTGCCGCTGCAGGCGATGAAGGCGGCGGCGCGCGAGGGCGATGCGACGGCTGTGGAGACGATCCGGGGGATGTTCCAGCGGGAATGCGGGGCGCACAGACTGGAAGGTCAGGCCGCGCAGGAAAAGCCCGAGAACGCAACGCCCGAAAGCGCAACGCCGGAGGCCGGCACGACAGGGACCGGCGCTGACAACGACGCCACCGAGCCATAAACGGCGCGGACACGATAGGCTGGTCTCTGCATCCTCATGGTCGAATCTTCCTCCATCTCTCCGCTACAACACGACGGGCCGGTGCTGCGCATTGGCTCGCGGGGATCGCAGCTGGCGCTCTGGCAGGCGAACCACATTGCGGATCGGCTGCGCGGCGCGGGGCACGAGGTCACGATCTCGATCATCAAAACGCTGGGCGACAGGATGCAGCATGTGCCCTTCTCGCAGGTTGGCGGCGGCGGGACGGAAGGCGGGAACCAGGGCGACGGCAAGGGGATGTTCACGAAAGAGATCGAAGAGGCGCTGATTGCGGGGCGCATCGATCTGGCGGTGCACAGCCTGAAGGATTTGCCGACGGAGCTGGCCGGGCCTTTTGCGATTGCGGCGATTCCGGAGCGCGTGGATCCGCGGGATGCGTTTGTTTCGGTGCTCCATGCGAGCTTTGAAGCGCTGCCGCAGGGCGCGCGGATCGGGACGAGCAGTTTGCGGCGGCAGGCGCAGTTGAAGGCGCAGCGGCCGGATGTGGTGTGCCTGGAGTTTCGGGGGAATGTGGACACGCGGCTGCGGAAGCTGGCCGAGGGGCAGGTGGATGCGATCCTGCTGGCGTCGGCCGGCCTGGAGCGGCTGGGACTGACACAGCATCGGCGCGAGTGCTTTTCTCCGCTTGTCCTGTGCCCGGCGGCGGGGCAGGGCGCGCTGGCGATTGAGACGCGACGGGACGATACGCAAACGATTGCAGCGCTCGCGTTTCTGAATCATGAGGCGACGCGGTATGCCGTGACCGCGGAGCGCGCGGCTCTTGCAGCGCTGGGAGGCGGGTGCCAGGTGCCGATTGGGATTCACTGCTTTCCTGGCGATGAGGGGTACAGCATTGTGTCGGCGGTGGCGGCGGCGGACGGCTCGGAGATTCTGCGGGTGGTTCTGGACCGGCAGACGGACGCAGATGCTGAAGCGCTGGGGCGGAAGGTGGCGGAGCAGTTGATCCGGCAGGGTGCGGTGCGGCTGCTGGGTGCGGTTGGGTCGGATGCTGCTGCAGCCGGGGCGTAGCCGATGGGAAATGCGTCTTCAGGGGCCCGAACGCCTTTTGCATTTGCGGAGAATACGGCACGAGTGAACGCGTGCCCTGAGACAAGACCACACACGAGTTCACTGTGACAGAGCGAGCGCTGACGAATCTGGCCCTGGCGGGACGCAGGATTCTGGTGACGCGTGCGCGGCATCAGGCGGGGCAACTTTCGGCCAAACTGCGTGCGCTGGGGGCGGAGGTCGTCGAGATTCCGGCTATAGAGATCGTTGCGCCGGAGACCTACGCGGAGTTGGATCGGGCGCTTGGGAATTTGTCGCAGTATCCGTGGCTGATTGTGACCAGCGCGAATGGGGTGGAGGCGCTTGCGGCGCGGGTTGCTGCTGTGGGCATCACGGCTGCGGAGTTTCGCCATTTGAAGGTTGCTGCGGTGGGATCGGCGACGGCGCAGGCTGTGCGCGGGCTTGGACTGGAGATTGCTGTTACGCCGAAGGAATATGTGGCGGAGTCTTTGGTGGAGGCTCTGGGGGATCGGGTGCAGGGAAAGCGCGTGCTGCTGGCGCGCGCAGCGGTCGCGCGGGACGTGATTCCCGATGCGCTGCGGGCGCGCGGGGCGCTGGTGGATGTGGTGGATGCTTACCGGACGGTGATCCCGGACGAATCTGTCACAGCGATTCGCACTTTATTTCAGGGAGAGCGCGGGATTCCGGATGCAGCTACGTTTACAAGCTCCTCGACGGTGACGAATTTTCTGGCTTTGGTGACGGAGGCAGGAATCGCTGTGCCGAAGACGGTGCGCGCTGTGTCGATTGGGCCGATTACGAGCGGCACTTTGCGGGAGAACGGCTGGGAGCCGGTTGCGGAAGCGGATCCGCATGATCTGGAAGGACTGGTACGGGCGGTGGCGGATGCTCTTAGGGGATGATGCCGGGGTTTCAGAATAAGAGCAGGGTTCAGGGTATAGGGGATAGGGTTCAGGGAGTTAGTGAACCGGCACGCTGAAGTGGCCTGCGCGGACCGCGGCGAGCTGGGGGTTCGGGGTTGCGTCGGGGGCGGGACTGGACCAGACGGCTCCTACTTCTACTTTCTTCTGGGTCTCGGCGATCATGTTGTGGTCGAGGCGGCGCTGCTTCTCGACATAGGCCTCGATGACGCGGGCTGCGATGGGGGCGGCGGCATCGGCTCCCCAGCCGCCGTGTTCGTTGAGGACGACGACGGCGATGTCAGGATTGCGGCGCGGCGCTATGCCAACGAACCAGGCGTTGGCGCGCTCATTGCCGCTGCCAAGGCTTTTGACTCCGGCGCTGTGATTGACGACTTCCGCGGTGCCGGTCTTCCCGGCAAAATCGATGCCCTGCAGGCGGGAGGCCGCAGCTGTGCCGCCAGGGCCGTTCACTGTGTTGTACATGCCGTCGGTGATGATTTCCCACGTTGAGGAGCTTTCCTGGACAGTGGCGTCGCCCGAGCCCGGGTAATTCTCCAGGATCTGCTGCTGCATCTCGGGAGTGAGCTCGCTGGGAAAAACCACGTGCGGCCGCTTGAGGACGCCGCCCGAGGCGATGCCGGCGATGGCGCGCACCAGCTGGATGGGAGTGACGGCAACGGCACCCTGGCCGATGCCGACCGAAACGGTTTCGCCCGCGTACCACTTCTCGTGGAAGGTGTGCAGCTTCCACTCGGTGGAGGGCATGGTTCCGGTGGCTTCGTCGGGAAGATCGATTCCGGTTTTCTCTCCGATGCCGACGGCGTGTGCGTATTTGGCGATGGTGTCGATGCCGAGCTTCACGGCCAGCTCGTAGAAATAGGTGTCGCACGACCAGGGGATGGCGTGCTCGATATCGACTTCGCCATGGCGCTTGTCGCAGGCGAAGAAGTGGCCGTAGAGCGTGGCGCCGCCGGTGCAGTCGACCTTGAAGTCCTGGGCGACGTCCTGCTGGAGGCCGGCGTACGCCATGATGGTTTTGAAGGTGGAGCCGGGAGCGAGCTGGGCCTGAATGGCCTTATCCATGAGGGGATGGGCGGGATCGGTGATGAGCTGATTCCACTCGCCGCGGGTGATGCGCACGGAGAAATCGTTGGGATCGAAGATGGGGCGGCTGACGAGGGCGAGAATTTCGCCGGTATGCGGATCGAGTGCGATAACGGCACCGTTATGGTCGCCGAGAGCGTTTTCAGCGGCACGCTGGATGTCGAGATCGATGGTGAGGCGGAGGCTTTGCCCGGGGTGTGCGGGCTCGATGCCGAGGCGGCCGATTTCGCGGCCATGGCTGTCGACGGCAACGTCCTGGGAACCGTCGACGCCGCGGAGGATGGCATCGTAAGAGGCTTCAACGCCGGATCGCCCGACGACGTCGCCGGGCTCGTAGAGGGCGTAGCGGGGATCGTCGAGCATCTCTTCGCTGACCTCGCCGACGTAGCCGATGAGCTGGGCAGCGAATCCGTCGCGGGGATAGAGGCGGCGCTGTTCCTGAATGGTATCGAGTTCGGGCAGCTCGTCTTTATGGGCCTCGATGAACTCTTCTTCGTCGGGAGTGATGTCCTGTTTGAGCGGGAGGGGCTGATACTTTGGAGCGGCTCGATATTTGTGGAGGATGGCGTCGATCTGCTCCACAGTCATGTGGAGGCCGCGGGCGATCAGCGGGAGGTCGGGCTCGATGTCGTGTCCCTGCTCGCGAACGAGAAAGCAGGAGACCGAGGGATAGTTGTCGACGATGAGCCGGTTTTCGCGATCGAAGATCTTGCCGCGAGGGGCAAGGATGGGGACTTTTCGAATGCGATTGGCCTCCGCGAGGGCGTGGTAGTTCTGACCGCCGACAACCTGCAGACGCCAGAGGCCAAAGACCAGCACACACAGGACGGCAGCGATGACGTACTGGATGACGGCAAGGCGGATGGACGGCAGTTTTTCTTCGCGGTTGAGCACGGATCGGTACGACTCCCCGCCCGCGACGCGCACACGGGCATTCCTTTTTCTGAAAGGGGTGATATAAGGATAACGCGAACAGACCGGGGGAGATATCCCTCGTCTGTTGCATGCAGCGAGACGTGAATCCAGGCAGGCATGGCCCAGCGAAAGCAAGGAACCCCCAAAAAGTCCGCTCCTCGGAAAGAAGCTCCGCGTGAAAACGGCGAGGCAGGCAAAAGCGTTTTTCTGCCGGCGAGGCCGATCAGCCTGCGTACGCTGGGGGATTATCTCGATCTTTCGCCGGCGACGATTTCGCTGGTGCTGAACAATGCGCCGGGGGTGCGGTCGATTCCGCAGGAAACCCGGGACCGGGTGATCGCAGCGGCGAAGAAGTTCGACTACCGGCCCAGCTTTTTTGCGCGTTCGCTGCGGCGGCGGCAGAGCTTTTCCGTGGGCGTGCTGGTTCCGGAACTGAGCGACGGGTACTCGGTGCTGGTGATGAACGGCATCGAGGAAGTGCTGATCGAGGAAGGCTATTTTTACCTGACGGCCAGCCATCGACGCAAAGCCGATCTGATCGAGGAATATCCCGGGCTGCTGATGGACCGATCGGTGGAGGGATTTATTGCCATCGATACGGCGCTGCAGCACAGTCTTCCTCTGCCGGTGGTGGCGGTGGCAGGCCATCGACCGCTGCCGGGGGTAACGCGAATTGTGCTCGATCATCGCCGGGCGGCGGAGCTGACGCTGAAGCACCTGTATCAGCTGGGACATCGGCAAATCGCGTTCATGCGGGGGCAGACGTTCAGCTCGGATTCAGACCAGCGCTGGAAGAGCCTGATGACGGTTGCGCGGGATCTGGGCATCGAGGTGCCGCCGGGGCTGGTGGTACAACTCCAACTGAATCTTTCGTCTCCGGAACTGGGATATCCGGTGGTTCCGCAGCTTCTGGCGGCGAAGAAGACGTTCACGGCTCTGGTTTCTTACAACGATATTGCGGCGATTGGAGCGATTCGGGCTCTGCGCGACCACGGTTTACGGGTGCCGGAGGATGTTTCGGTGATCGGCTTCGACGATATCCAGGGAGCGGCGTATCACACGCCGAGTCTGACCACGATCCGGCAACCGCTGAACAGCATGGGCAATACGTCGGCCCGCATCCTGCTGCAGCGCATTCGCGGCGGTCAGGACTTTCCGGACGAGGTGCCGATTGTGCCGGAGCTGATCATTCGCGAATCGACGATGCCGCCGAATCCTGCGCGGGTGAAGATCAAGTAGGGCAAGCGTGCAGGGTGTAGGGTGTAGCGGGAACTGTATGGCGTGTGGCGCGAAGCGGTAGCGTTCGGAAACGGCTCCGCCTGCTCGTAAGCACCAGGGATCAACCTTCGATGGCTCGCGTGCGCGGATCTACTCCTCGATTTTCTTTGTTGTGCTTTGGATTTGTGGTGTGCGGCATCGTGACGGTGCTGCCGGGCCCGCTGCTGCCGGTGATGGCTGCGCGGTGGCGACTGCCCGATGTGCAATCCGGCGCGTTTTTCGGAGCAGAGTTTCTGACTTCAACGCTGGCGGCGATTCTTTCATCGCGGCGGCTGCGGTGGAGTCTCCCCTCAGGCTATGCCCTGATGACCGCAGGAGTTTTGCTGCTTCTGCTCTCGGGCGAGACGACGCGGGGAACGCTGGGACACGCGCTGGCACTGGGAGGCTTTGGGCTGATCGGCCTGGGCACGGGGCTCTCGGTCACGGCGACGAATCTCACGGTCGGCGGCGGGGCCACCGGAGCGGGCGAACGGGCGCGGCGGCTTTCTATCGTGAACCTGGGGTGGGGGATTGGGGCGGTGGCTTGTCCCTGGCTGGTTGCGGCGGCCGAGCGGAACCAATCGATCGCCGGTTTGTTGCTGGTGATTGCGGCGGGCACGGCGGGGATGTTTGTTGCGCTGGCTCCGCTGCTGCACAGGCCCCCGGCAGCATTCATCGCTGCGCCGCGTACGGCTCTTGCCGCGGAGGCGCCGGTGCTGGCGTTTTTCGCGGTCTTTCTTTTCCTGTATGTCGGCGTGGAGACGGTGGTGGGCGGATGGATCACAACCTATGCGCACCGCTTCAGCGGGATGACGCTCGAGCATGCGAGTCTGCTGGTCTCGCTCTACTGGACGGCGCTGCTGGCGGGGCGGGGTGCGGGGTCTGTGGCGCTGAAGAGGCTTCCGGAGCGCGGGATTCTGATGGCCGGGCTGGGAATCTCTCTGCTGGCCGTTGCAGCACTGGTACGGCCGCAGTCGAGCACGGTGACGCTGGCTGCTGTGGCGGTGGCCGGGTTCGGATTTGGACCGGTCTTTCCGGTGGGCGTTTCGCGGATGCTGACGCGGGTGATCGACCAGCGCCATACGGGATTGGTTTTCGGGATTTGCGCGAGCGGCGGCGCGGTGCTGCCGTGGCTGACGGGCCTGGTTTCGACGCAGTCGGGATCGCTGCGGACTGGATTCAGTGTGGCGGTGGCGGCGGCAGCGGTGCTGGCGATACTGGCCGCGGTGGAAGGCGCCGTGCTGCGGAAGCCGGCTGCAGCAGGGCCGGCGCTGTAACCTGAGCGGTTACCAGGACTGTGAGTCTTCCGGAAAGCTGAGCCCTGGGAGCGCAACCCGCGACTGCAAATTCAGAGCTTCTCGTAATTCAGAGCTTCTCGTGATTCAGAGCTTCTCGTAGAAGTCGCAGGCCGAGCAGGAGATGTAGACGCCACCGGGGATGCCGCGTTCGCGGTCCTTGACACGCTTCACGATGCGGGTGGGCTTGGAGCACTTCGGGCAGTCGGTGCTCTTCGTGGTGTCCATCATTTTCTTACGGTCGCCGGTTTTGGCAATCTTCGCCATGGGAGTGCTCCTCAAAAGATCCTGGGTTTTGCGCGCTCGCACGGGAGGCGCGGGGCGTCGTCCGGGCGTTTTGGGGCTTCGCCGGAATTCACCTGATTATGTGCAGGGAGTATCGGGAAGCGATCCGGCAAACGATAGGGACACGCTTGCGTTCATTTTACATGATGGCCCCGCACCGGAGAGGGCGGGGAGTGATCAAAGTCACTGAGTCCGCGGCCTGGGCGCACTAGCTTCAGAGACAGGCAGGAGTAGCGGATATGAGCCCGTCCATAGCGGAAGTTGCGACAGCGCAGACGCAGACAGAGAGGCAGAAAAAGAGAGTGGTGCGGCGGTCGGCGCCGGATGGGTCACAGCGGCTGCGGCGGGGCGTGCAGCTGGCTTTTGTGGCGCTGAACGCGTGGATCGGGTTGCAGTTCTTCCTATGGGTCAGGAGCTTTGAGCCGGGCGGACCGAGGCTGATGGTGAGCCGGCCGGCAGGCGTGGAGGGCTGGCTGCCGATTGCCGGGCTGATGAACCTGAAGTATTTCGCGGTGACGGGGCGGGTGCCGGGGATCCACCCGGCGGCGATGATCCTGCTGATGGCGTTTCTGCTGATGAGCCTCCTGCTGAAGAAGGCCTTCTGCTCGTGGCTGTGTCCGGTGGGGACGCTGTCGGAATATCTGTGGAAGCTGGGGCGGAGGCTCTTCGGACGGAATTTTGCGGTGCCGCGCTGGCTGGACTACGGACTGCGGTCGCTGAAGTACATTCTGCTGGGATTGTTTGCAGCGGTGATCGTGTACATGTCAGCCGAGGCGCTGCACGATTTTATGGCGGGGCCGTATGGGATTATCGCCGACGTGAAGATGCTGGACTTTTTCCGCGGGATCGGCTGGGTCGGAATCTCGGTGCTGGTGGCGCTGGCGGGGCTGTCGCTGTTCATCAGGAACTTCTGGTGCCGTTATCTGTGTCCTGATGGCGCGCTGATGGGGCTGGTGTCGCTGGTAAGCCCGGTGAAGGTTCGGCGCGACGCGGATGCGTGCATCGACTGCGGGAAGTGCGCGAAGGCGTGCCCGGCACAGTTGAAGGTGGACGAGCTGGTGCAGATTCGCTCCGTGGAGTGCTCGGCGTGCCTCGCGTGTGTGGCGGCTTGTCCGGTGGATAATGGGCTGCAGTTTGCCCTGCCGGCGAGGCAGGCTTCGGAGCCTGCGGCGCGGTGGCGGACGCGTGGACTGCGACCGGGGACAGTGGCGGTGGTGCTGGCGGCCATCTTCTTCGGCGCGGTGCTGGTGGCGCGGATGACGAACCACTGGCAGACGTATGTGCCACGGCATGTGTATCAGCAGCTGGTGCCCAATGCGGATGCGGTTTCTCACCCTATGTAAGTGAGGGCAGGGCATAGGGCAGGGGGTAGGGTGTAGGGAGTAGGGTGTAGGGGGTAGCCGACAAGCAAGCGTGCAGCGCGCAGCATGCGAAAGCTAGCTCGGCGCGATCTCGTACTTCCCTGCTTGTTTCAGGACTACGGCCAGTCTTGTTCCGTTCTCCTGTGGCGTGCCGGTTTCGGATTTGCCGTTGACCTGGATGTGGCTGGTTCCTGCTGCTACCGGGAAGAGGACTGTGGCTTCGACTCCGGCGGGAATGTCGAAGGTTGCGCGGAGGCCGGAGCCCTCTTTTTTCAGATCGACGCTGAGCATGCCCTGCGGTGTGGGTTCTCCTCCGCGTGCCCAGTTGAGATCGATGAGATCGGGGCGGATGGTGGTTTTGGCGAAGCCGGGGGCTGTGGGGCGGATGCCGAGGACCTGCTCCATGAGCCAAAAGGTCGGTCCGGTAGACCAGCCGTGGGCGAGCGAGATTCGGTAACCCGCGGTGTCGTCGGCCTGGAGGTCGACGTGGAAGTCGCGCTTCGGCCAGGCTGGGTCGTAGGCTTCCCAGAAGCTGGTGGCGCCTTCGTGGATCATGCCGCCCCAGTACTCGCGAA
>Ga0335072_10005474_pt1 | contig 18712 bp, 14 predicted proteins | sample Lox_Sample_21_FD_206725 | JGI IMG/M metagenome (GOLD analysis project Ga0335072, IMG submission 206725) | Soil microbial communities from Loxahatchee National Wildlife Refuge, Florida, United States - Lox_Sample_2.1 | ecosystem: Environmental > Terrestrial > Soil > Wetlands | place: USA... | reverse complement strand
GCACGGTTTGGTCGTCGACGGCCACGGTCACGGTGCTGCCGTTGGCGTCCATCGCAGCGCCCACGAGCCGGACGTCGGCCCTGGCGCTCGCGCCAAACGTCACCACGCGGGCGCCGACTTGCTCTGCCGCTGCCCGCAGCCGCGGGAAGACCGGAGAGTCCAGGGGCAGCACCGCGGCCGCGCCTTGCTCCAGTCCCGCCACGATCGCCGCCTTCTCATCGGCAATCGCCTCGATGCTGCCGAGGTAGCCGATATGTGCCTTTTCCACGGCCGTGATGCCGGCAACATCCGGTCGCGCCAGGCGCGACAGCGGGGCGATTTCGCCCGCGTGGTTCATGCCGATTTCCACCACGCAGAATAATGCGTCAGGCGGCAGGCGGGCGAGGGTCAGCGGCACACCCCAATGGTTGTTGTAGGACGCCACCGCCGCGTGCGTCGGGCCGAGCGCGGACAGGATGCAGCGCAGCATCTCCTTGGTTGTCGTCTTGCCCACGCTGCCGGTGATCGCGAACACGCGTCCGGCGAACCGCGTCCGGCTGTAGGCGCCGAGACGGCTCAACGCCGCCAGCGTATCGTCGACGCGAAGCAGCGGGCCCGCCGCCGACATCTGGTCGTGGACCATTGCGCCGGCCGCGCCTTTGGCCAATGCGTCGGCCACGAACCGGTGGCCGTTGCCGTTCTCACCGACCAGGGCAATGAATAAATCGCCGGGGGCCAGAGTACGGGTGTCGATCGAGACGCCGGTGGCGGCGAACGGGACAGTCAGCGTGCCGCCGGTCGCTTCGGCGAGATCGGACGGGAGCCAGAGGGGAGGATGCGCGGCGGTCATGCTTGCTCGTCCGCTCGCGGCACAGGCGGGAGTGCGCCAAGCAGGCCCCTCACGACGCCAACATCGTCGAACGGCACCACCTCCGCGCCGATCGTCTGCCCTTGCTCGTGGCCCTTGCCAGCGACGGCGAGGACGTCGCCGGGACCAAGCGCCGCCAGGCCGGCGGCAATGGCGGCGGCGCGGTCGCCGATCTCGCACGCGCCGGGGCAGGCGGCCAGGATGGCAGCGCGAATGGCGGCAGGATCCTCGTTGCGGGGATTATCGTCGGTGACGATGGCCGCGTCGGCGAAGCGGGCGGCGGCAGCGCCCATGAGCGGGCGCTTGCCGCGATCGCGGTCGCCGCCGGCACCGAACACCACGTGCAGGCGCCCGGAGGCATGCGGCCGCAATGCCGTCAGCAGCCGTTCCAGCGCGTCCGGTGTGTGGGCATAGTCGACGTAGACCGCGGCGCCATTGGGCAGGCGCGCCGCCAGTTCCATGCGTCCGCGCACGCCGGTCAGACGCGGCAGCGCGTCCAGGGCGTCTTGCTCGCCCAGAGCCATCGCCAGGCCGGCCGCCAACAGAGCGTTGTCGGCCTGGAAGCGGCCGGGCAGCGGCAGGTTGATCTCGTGCCTCCGATCGCCGGCCTGCACCACAATGACCTGCCCTTCGGGCAGGGGCGTGACCCGTTGCAGGCGGATCGCATCGCCATTCTCTCCGACCGTGTGCAGTTCCTGGCGCCGGCGGCGCACCACGTCCCGGATCGCCTCCAGTGTCGCGGCCTCCATATCGGCATTCGCCAGCACCGGAGCACCCTCGGGCAGCAGCTCGGAGAACAAGCGCAGTTTGGCGTCGCGGTAGGCGTCCAGCGTGCCGTGATAGTCAAGGTGATCGCGGGTCAGATTGGTGAACGCGGCCGACGACAGCCGCACGCCGTCGAGCCGCGCCTGGTCCAGGCCGTGCGACGACGCCTCCATCGCCGCATGCCGGACGCCGGTGCGGCGCAGGCCCGCGAGGATCTCGGCAAGACTGACCGGATCCGGCGTGGTCAGGCCGGGGCCGGGGTCGAAGCCCGGCGCAATCACGCCCAGTGTGCCGAGGCTTGCGGCCTCCTTGCCGCTGGCGGCCCAGATCTGGCGCAGAAACTCGACGGTGCTGGTTTTGCCGTTCGTGCCGGTCACGGCGACGATCGTTTCCGGCTGCGGACCCGCGAGGACGGCGGCAATCTGCGCCAGGCGGCGGCGCGGTTCCGGGTCGTGGATCAGCGGACGGGGAGGAACGCCGGGCGGCCAGACTGTGCCGGGCGGCGCCAGGACGGCAATGGCGCCGCGTTCCACCGCGTCGGCGATGAAGCTGCGCCCGTCGGTGCGATTGCCGGGCAGGGCAAAGAACAAATCGCCCGGGACCACGTGGCGGCTGTCCGCGGTGACGCCGGCCACGTCCAGAGCGGACACGGCATGCCACGTAGCGGCGTAGGCAGCGGAGGGTGGCACGGCGCGCATGATCTCAGCGATCCGCAAGAGCGGCTTCTCGCACCGCGGCCCCTCGCCCGTCGACGGGCGAAGGTCGGGTGAGGGGGTTGCCTGGCGTCGCGGCAGCGGGGGCGTTGGCCGCCTCATGCCGCTGCGGAGAATGGATGTGGGCCGGCGGAATTGGCTCGGCTGGCATGTGCAGACCCGACCTCACATGAAAGTCGGCACCGGTCGCTTCGGGGAAAGATACGCCAGGCACCAGCGCCGGCGCGCCCGCCGGACGGCCGGGTTGCAGCGGGATATACAGAGCCTGGTTGATCGCCGGCGCGTCCTTGATGTCGGGCAACATGCCCTCCATCGGCGCCATGCGCGCGATCACGCGCCCGGCCTCGGGAGCAGCCACCCAGCCGGCAGTCGAGTAGCCGTAGGTGCTTTTGTTGCCGTGCGGTTCGTCCAGCATCATGTAGACGGCGTAGCGCGGGTCGTTCATCGGGAACACGCTGGTGAAGGCGGACACGTTGAAGTCCTCCTTCTTGCCGCGATAGTAGCCGTGCTTGCCCACCTTCTCCGAGGTGCCGGTCTTGCCGCCGGGGTAGTAGCCGGCCACCTCCGCGGCCTTGCCGAACCCGTCGGTGACCACGAGGCGCATCAGCTTGCGCATGGTCTCCATCGTCTCGGGCTTCAATACTTGCTCTGCCCCCGGCGGCTCCTCGCCGGGCGGGAGATCCATCGCCAGGACGGTGGGGCGCACCAGCCACCCCGTCGCCACCGCCGCGGTGCCCCGCACCACATGCAGCGGCGAAACCGAGATGCCCTGGCCGAAGCCCACCGTCATCACGGTTGCCTCGCCCCAGCGGGCCGCCGGCTGCACGATCGGCAACCCGGCCTCCGGCAACTGGATCGGCGAGCGGCTGAACATGCCCATCATTTTCAGCCACGCGCGCTGGCGCTCGCCGCCGACGTCCAGCGCGATATGCGCTGCCCCGAGGTTCGACGAGTAGGCCAGCACCTCCGGCAGATAGAGCCAGCGGTGCTTGCCCTCGAAATCGCTGATGGTGAAGCGGCCGATATGGATGTCGTGCGCGGCGTCGAATTCGTCCCAGATGTGCACCACGTCGTTGTTCAGGGCCATGGACGCGGTCTGCAGCTTGAACGTGCTGCCGGGCTCGTACATGCCGGTCACGCAGCGGTTGAAGCGCGTGTCCGCCGGGGCCTTGCCGAAATCGTTGGTGTCATAGTCCGGCAGACTGACCATTGCCAGAACCTCGCCGGTGTGCACGTCCATCACGATGCCGCAGGCGCCGATCGCCTCGAATTCGGCCATCGATTGCTGCAGCTCCTCGTGCACGATGCCCTCGACACGGATGTCGATGGAGAGCCGCAGCGGCGACGGATCGTCGGTCAGGCGCTTGTCGAACCATTTTTCGACGCCGGCGATGCCATGCTCGTCCACATCGACGCCGCCAATCACCTGGGCGGCGAGAGTGCCCATCGGATAGCGGCGCTCCTCGCTCGGCTGGAAGTCGATACCCGGGATGCCGAGGTTGTTGATCGCCTCCTCTTCTCGCGGCGTTATGTCGCGTTCGAGATAGACGAACTGCTTGGTGCTCTCGGACAGGCGCTTGGTCGCCATGTCGAGATCGAGCCGTGGCAGCACCTCCTTCAGCTTCTTCGCCGCGGCGACCGGGTCGATGATCTGGCGCGGATCGGCGAACACCGACACGGTCGGCATCGAGATCGCCAAAATCTGGCCGTTACGGTCGGTGATCTCCGCGCGTTGCCCCGGCAGGGCGACGGTGATCGAGGATTTCGGCGGCGTCACCATCTCCGCCAGCGCCGGAGCGGGACGCCGTGGCATCAGCGGCTGCAGAATGGTGGCGTCCGCCAGTTTTGCCACCACGGCAAGGAAGAGAACCCCGAACCCGAGGGCGGCGATCACCAGCCGGCCGCGGGTTTTTTCCATCGCGGCACGGCGTTGCAGATCGGGCGCGGTGATACGCACATGCTCCATGCGCGGCACGGCACCGTTGCTGGGGGCGCCGCGGCGCTGGGCTGGCCGGCCGTAGGCGTTGCGGGGAGCGGAATCCGGCTCGGGCGGCAGATCGACGGGATCGCTCATCTCACCCGCCCGAGCCGCCATAAGGGATAAACCCGGGGCGCCCCATCGGCTGTGGCATTGGCATCGGCGCGGGCGGTGCCGCCATTCCGCCTGCCATGCCGAGGAATGAGCCTCCGGTGGGAATCGGCCGTGGCAGGCGCGCCGCCATCACGGGGCGTGCCTCAGCGGTGCGCGGAACAAAGGTCCGTTGCGCAACCTCGTGCACGTCCGGTGAGTGCCGGACGGCGGGAGGCTCATGGTTGGTGGCCACGGCCACGTGGGGCGGTGTTGGGGCAGATCGGGCGCCAGCGCGGTGGTCATCGACATGCGCTGCATCCGCCGCCAGCCGCGTGCCCGCGGCATCCGAACCAGGGCGTGGTGCCGCGGAATCGCCCGCCACTTTCGCCAGGTCGCCGCCCGGCTTCGCAGCCTGCGCATCGCCGCGGGACGCCACGGCCGCCATATCTTTTGCCGCTGGCGGGCCAGCCTTAGGCAGACCTGCGTCGGCGAGCGTCGCGGCGGGAACGGCCGTTGCCGTGAGCGCCGGGGCGGCCGCGACCTTGCTGTCCGTGCCTGCCGGGTTGGCGGGGGTAGCGGTGATCTGCGTGCCGGGCCCAGGCGATTGCTCTGCCACCACGGACGCCGCCAACGGCTGTGCCGGCGGGGCGCCCTGCGGCAGCGGGGCCGGCAGGCGGCTGTCCAGATCGGCGGAACTGGTGAACTGGTTGGGCGAGACGGTTTGCAATGTCAGGAACTGGTTGGCCAGTTTGCGCAGGCGTTCCGGGTCGTTCAGCAGCGTCCACTCGGCGCTGAGCATTCGCGTTTGCTCGCGTAGCGCGTCGGTCGACTTCACCATGGCGGCAATCTGGTCGTCGAGAACCTTCACGCGGTGCTTCGCCTGGTACAGGTAAAGTCCGGAGCCGCAGGCAAGCAGGAATGCAAGACAGGTGACCGGGCGGATCATGGCGCAAGGCTTTCGGCGGGCAGGCGTTCCAGGGCGCGCAGGCGGGCGCTCCGAGCGCGCGCATTGGCGTCGATTTCGGCCGCGCGCGGGCGCATCGCCCGCGGCGTGAGCAATCGGAAGCTGACCGGCGGGCGCGTCACGATACCGCGCGGATCGTAACGCGAGGGTGACGGCGCGCGGCCGGAGGCGTCCGTCATGAAGCGTTTGACGATGCGGTCTTCCAGCGAGTGGAACGCGACGACGACCAGCCGTCCGCCGGGCGCCAGAAGCTCCACGGCCGCGGCGAGGGCGCGCTCGATCTCTCCGAGTTCGTCATTGACCCGGATGCGCAACGCCTGAAAACTGCGCGTCGCCGGATCGATGCCGGAGCGGTCCGGCGGCAGCACGCCACGAATGATTGCGGCGAGGCGGCCGGTGGTGGCGACCGGCGCCTCGGCGCGCGCGGCGACAATGGCACGGGCGATGCGACGCGACGCACGCTCCTCGCCGAACTGGAACAACAGGTCGGCAAGCTCACGCTCGGGCAGCGTGTTGACGAGGTCGGCAGCCGTCGTCCCATGTTTTCCCATCCGCATGTCGAGCGGCCCATCAGCCCGGAAGGAAAACCCGCGCCCGGGCTGGTCGATCTGGAATGACGACACCCCGAGATCGAGCACGACGCCATCCAGCCGCTCCACTTGCTCTGCGCCAAGCAAGGCAAGCATGTCGCCGAAGCAGCCTTCGATGAGATGCAGCCGGCCAGGGAATTGCGCCGCCAGGCTGGCACCCCGGGCGATCGCATCCGGGTCGCGGTCGATCGCCCACAGCGTGCAGGCCGCCGATTGCAGGATCGCTCCCGCAAAGCCGCCGCCGCCAAACGTGGCATCGAGATAGATGCCGCCGTCGCGCGGCGCCAGAACCCCGAGCATTTCCGGCAGCAGAACGGGGACGTGTTTGCTCATGCCGGGACACCCGCGGTCGAAGGCACGCCCGCGAGCGTCAGGCCACGTTCGCGTGCGCGCACCCGCGCTTCGGATCGGCGGCGGCTGGCGGCGTTCGGTTCCCAGATCTGAAAAATGCGGCCGAGACCCATGAATACCACGGTATCGGTCAGCCCGGCGTATTCGACGAGATCATCGGGCAGCACGATGCGCCCTTCCTTGTCGGCCTCCACCGGATAGGCATCGGCGTAGAGCGTGGCGGCCATATCGTCGTGCTCTGCGCTGAACAAATCGAGGCGGTTCAACGGTTCGGCGAGCGCCTCGAATACCGGGGCGGGCCAAGCCTCGATGCAGGGATGCTGGTGCGACGGGCGCAGCACAAGATGCGTACTGTTCGTTTCGTCCTGCGATTTGAGCGCGCTGCGGAACGGCGCCGGGACGGACACGCGGCCCTTGGCGTCGAGCTTGTTCTGGTGGGTGCCCAGGAAGTGGGTCATCCGCAGCGCGCCGCCTTTCTTGCTCTGACCCTCGCTCAGGTGGGGCAGGGATTGTCCTGGTGGGGCGGCGGGTGGTGGCTGCCTGCCGGTTCAGCCATGTCCTGCCACGTCCTGGAACGGCTGGTGACGTCCTGGGATGGCATGGGATAGCATGGGCCGGCATGGGCGTCAAAGGGAATTGCCTCGGGTTCGACTCCGGCTGTTCCGGAATTTTGATGGTGCCTTCAAGGATTTACCTGATCTGTTCCGAGTCCGGCCATGGCGATTGTCGTCGTCCCGTAGATTCACTGTTTGTTCTTGAAGCTACCCCCGCTAACGCGGTATTTTTTGTCTGACAAAGAAACGAGATGGTCGGGATTCGACCCGATTTTGCCGCCCGGGCCTCTCGTTTCGGCGTCGCCGCGCGCCCTCGGGCAAGGCGCGGCGAGGCCAAACATTTCGCTTGCATCCGATCGCCGCTCCGCGACTCGCCGTTTGGCAAGGCTGCCCCCGCATTCGACTTTCGGATCGAGATCGCCGCGGCATGAAGACGAACCATGCGCAGCAGCGCAGCTTGATCCAATCAGACACCTGCGTGCGAAGACCACCATGTCTGAATGTCCTGCACGCCGGTAAAAGACAACTGTATTCGTCATGCGTCCGACAATCATCAGAAATGCACGCGGCTCGGCAAAATCTGCCGCCCCGTTAACACTCGGGTAAGCCGTGCGACGCATGGTACGCGCCATGGCAGAACGCCACGCAGGACCACGGTCATGCACGCATCTCGTTTTGCTCGAAGCTACACGCCATGAAGGCCTTGCTTGAGGGTCTGAAGGCGCTGGGCCCTGCGCGCATTGCCGCGCTTGCAGCGGTAGCTATCGGCATGATGGCGATGCTCGCGCTGATGACCCTGCATGGCACCAACGACCAGATGGCATTGTTGTACGGCGATCTCGACACGCGTGACGCCTCGCAAATGGTCGATCTGCTGCAACGCCATCACGTAGCCTATCACCTTGCACCCAACGGCAGCCAGATTTTGGTACCCGCCGACCAGGTGCCGGAAACCCGCCTGATGCTGGCGCAGCAGGGCCTGCCTGCCGGCGGCTCGGTCGGTTATGAAATATTCGATCGCGGCGAGGGCTTTGCCCCCACCGATTTCCAGCAACGGATCAACGAAACCCGCGCGCTGGAAGGCGAAATCGCCCGCACCGTCCGCGCAATTCGCGGCGTAAGAGCAGTACGGGTGCATTTGGTGCTGCCGCAGCGCGAACCGTTCGCGCGCGAGGCACAGGACGCACAGGCCGGCGTGATGCTGACCATGACCGGCGCCGCGCGGCTGGATCGTGAAGGCGTGCAGGCGATTCTGAATTTGGTCGCCGCTGCCGTCCCGGGCCTCAAGCCACACAACATCGCAGTGATCGATTCGAATGGCGATCTGCTGGCGCGCGCGGGTGAACCGTCGGGCGATGTCTCCATGGCGCAATCGACCGAAGATCTGCGCCATGCCGTCGAACTCCGCATCGCCCATGCGGTCGAGGAGATGCTGGAACGGACGCTCGGCCCGGGCAAGGTGCGTGCGGAGGCTTCCGTGCGCATGAACTTCGACCGCATCAACGAAACGCAGGAGCGTTACGATCCGGACGGCCAGGTGACGCGCAGCACGCAGAGCACGGATACCAACAGCAAGTCCACCGAAGCAAGCAATACGGTGTCGGTGCAGAACAACCTGCCCAACGCCGATGCCGGCGCAAATCCCACCGGCTCGCAGGAGGCGCGCCGCGAGGAGACCACCAATTACGAGATCAGCAAGACCGTCCGCACGTTGATCCATGAGCAACCGCAGATCGATCGCATCAGTCTCGCGGTCATGGTGGACGACGCCGACACCGTCATGCCCGACGGCAAGCACGTACGCCAGCAACTCTCGCCGCAGGAACTCGATCGCATCGCCACGTTGGTGAAAAGCGCGATCGGCTTCGATGCGAAGCGCGGCGACCAGGTTGAGGTGCAGAGCATGCACTTCGCGGCTGATGAGCAAGCAAATGTGCAGGGACCGGGCGGGTTGCTCGGGTTCAGGCTGGAGAAGGCGGACCTGATGCATCTGGCACAGACCGGATTGTTCGGTTTGGTTGCCTTGCTTGCTTTGCTCCTGGTGTTGCGGCCCATGGTCATGCGGCTGACGACGCTGGCACCGGGGGCGGGAATGCTCTCTTTGCCCGCGGGGAGTGTGGCCGCCGCCGCGCTATCGGGTCCGGACGGGAATGCTCTGCCCGCCGCCAATGCCGCGGCACTGCTTCGCGGACCCGCTCCCGCGGTGCCGCTGCTGGAAGACGAAAGCATGGTGAACATCGCGCAGATTGAGGGCCAGATGCGCGCCTCCTCGCTGCGGAAGATCACCGAACTGGTGGAGAAGCATCCCGAGGAGACGCTTTCCATCATGCGCGGCTGGATGGTGCAGGAAAATGCCTGACGCCGGGAAATCCGAGGGCTATCGCTCGCTGAACGGCGCGCAGCGGGCCGCGATCCTGATGCTGGCGCTGGGTGAGGAACAATCCTCGCGCTTGTTCGGCCTGATGCATGAGGATGAGATCAAGGATATCTCCGCCGCGATGGCGCAGCTTGGCTCCGTGCGCGCGGAAGTGGTGGAACGGCTGTGCGTTGATTTTGTCGAGAGCATCGGCAGCTCCGGCAATCTGATCGGCAGTTACGAAAGCACCGAGCGCCTGCTGCAAAAGGCACTGCCGCGTGACCGCGCCGCGCAGATCATGGAGGAAATCCGCGGCCCCGCCGGCCGCACCATGTGGGACAAGCTCGGCAACGTCAACGAAAGCGTTCTCGCGAACTATTTGAAGAATGAATATCCGCAGACCGTCGCCGTGGTACTGTCGAAAGTTCGGGCGGATCATGCGGCGCGCGTGCTGGCATTGCTGCCGGATTCCTTCGCCATGGAAGTGGTGATGCGCATGCTGCGCATGGAAAGCGTGCAGAAAGACGTGCTGGACGGCGTCGAGCGCACCCTACGTTCGGAATTCATGTCCAACCTCGCGCGCAGTACCCGCCGCGATGCGCACGAGATGATGGCGGAGATCTTCAACAACCTCGACCGCCAGTCGGAAAGCCGCTTCCTCACCTCGTTGGAGGAGCGCAACCGCGAAGCCGCCGAGCGCATCAAGTCGCTGATGTTCACCTTCGACGATCTGGCACGTCTCACGGCGCCGTCGATGCAGGTGCTGCTGCGCTCCGTGGAGAAGGACAAGCTTCCCATCGCCCTGAAGGGCGCATCGGAGAAGTTGCGCGAGTTGTTCCTTGGCAACATGTCCGACCGCGCCGGCAAAATGCTGCGAGACGATATCAACAACCTTGGCCCGGTACGAGTGCGCGATGTGGACGAAGCGCAAGGCAATATCGTCCAGCTTGCCAAGGACCTGGCGGCACAAGGTCAGATTGAAATCAGCAGCGGCAAGGATGAGGATCTGATATATTGAGCGAGACAATCGCAACGTCCGCGGCGGAGCAAGACCTCCCCGCCAATCGGTCCGACCCAAAGTGCTCTGGCGCCCTGGATGATGGTGATCGGGCCGGTGGGAAGTTCACCGCGTATCGGGCCGATCCGCCTCATGCGCGGCGGCGCCCGGAGCACTCCCGCTTCGCAGGCAAGGCCTTCTGCTTTGCCGAGGACTTCGACTCGCCGGCATCGTCAGCGCTCGAACCCGAGATCATCCCGCCGACCTTCTCCGCCGCCGAACTTGAAGCGGCACGCGCCGAAGCGTTCCAGGCGGGCAGCAGTGCCTCCGCGACCGAGTGCGCCGCCGCCGATCATGCCGCCATCCGCCAGGTCGTCTCCGCGATCGCCGCCCAGTTCGCAGCGGCGCGTGAGGACCTGCTGCACCAGGCAGAACAATCCGCCACGACGATAGCGCGCCTGTTGCTCGGTGCGCTTGGCACCATGCTGCCGGAGCTGACCGCCCGTTACGGCGAGGCCGAACTTCAGGCGGTGATCCGCGCCGTGCACCCGGGTTTGTTCAAGGAACCGGGCGTCATCGTGCGCGTCAATCCGTGCCATGCCGACGCAACGGCAGGCGAGGTTGCACGCCTGGACCCCGATCTCGCCTCGCGCCTGCGTATCGTGCCGGCCGACGCCGTCCCACGCGGGGACGTGCGCATCACCTGGCGCAATGGCGGCGCGTCGCGGGATGCCGAGGCGCTGTGGACGCAGGTCATCGAGGCACTCGGACTGGTCGGCCTTTCGCCGCTACCCGCCGATGCCAGGGAGCATGAACATGCCGGATGAAATGGAGCTGACCGAACTCAATGAGACTGTCGATTCGGGAACCTCTCGCACGGTGCGGGAACTGGAGGCGGTCTACGATATCCCGGTGACCGTGAGCGCGGTACTGGGCAAGGCAACGATGCAGGTCAGCCAGTTGCTGAAACTCGGCCGCGGCGCGGTCGTGGAACTTGATCGCAAGCTCGGCGAGGCCATCGACATCTACGTGAACAACCGCTTGGTGGCGCGTGGCGAAGTGGTGATGGTGGACGACAGCCGCCTGGGCGTGACGATGACCGAAATCGTCAAGGCCGAGCGCGCATGAAAATAGATTTTGGATCCGCCGCCGCTGCCGGAAACCGTGCGCACGAAGCGGCAGGCGGCGCGCTGCGGCGCAGCGCGGGTGAGGGCGATCGGATCGATGCCATTTGCCGGTCCGATTGCCGGTCGCCCCGGCGCTTCGCATCATGCGTTGATCCATGCCCTCTCCAACCCCGCGCTTTGCGTGGGAGAGGCTGACGTGAAGGTCCTGATCATTGGTTCGCTGGCGGGCGAGCTTGGTCAGGCCGCTCGGCTCGCCATCGCCCGCGGCGCCAAGCTGGCCCAGGCGGAGGATGCGGAGACCGCTCTGGCGCATCTGCGCGCGGATGCCCGTGTCGATCTCGTGCTGTGCGACGTCGCGCATGATGTCGGAGCCGTCGTCCGCGCGATTGCGGTCGAGCGCATGGCCGTTCCCGTCGTCGCCTGCGGCACCACCCACGACCCGGAGGCGGCCCTGCGCGCCATCCGTGACGGTGCGCGCGAATTCCTGCCGCTGCCTCCCGACCCCGACCTGATCGCCGCGATCCTGGAAGCCGCCGCGGGTGACTCCCACGCGTTGGTGTTCCGCGATCCGGCTATGGTTGCGACCGTCCGCCGGGCCGAGCAAGTCGCGAAATCCGAAGCGTCCGTACTCATTTGTGGCGAATCGGGCACCGGCAAGGAGATCCTCGCCCGCCACCTGCACCGCCGCTCACGCCGCTCCGGCGGTCCGTTTGTTGCTCTGAATTGCGCCGCGATTCCGGAGAACCTGCTGGAATCAGAACTGTTCGGCCACGAGAAAGGCGCCTTTTCCGGTGCGCTCGCGCGCCGGGTAGGAAAATTCGAATCCGCCAATGGCGGCACCCTGTTGCTGGACGAAATCAGCGAAATGGACATCCGCCTGCAGGCAAAGCTGCTGCGCGCGGTGCAGGAACGCGAGATCGACCGTCTCGGCGGCGCCGCGCCGGTGAAAGTGGATGTGCGCATTCTGGCCACCACCAATCGCGATCTTGCCGCCGAAGTGCGGCGTGGCGCATTCCGCGAGGACCTTTATTTCCGCCTCAACGTCGTTTCATTGCGGATCCCGCCGCTGCGTGAGCGGCCGGCCGACATCCCGCCGCTTGCGGAGCATTTCGCCCGCAAATACGCGGAAATAAACGGCCTGCCGTTCCGCCCCATCTCGCACAACGTGATGCTGTGCCTGACCGCCCATTTGTGGCGCGGCAATGTGCGCGAACTGGAAAACGCCATGCATCGCGCGGTCCTGCTGGCGTCAGGCAGCGAAATCGGCATCGAGGCGATCGAACTCGCCGGGCCCGATGCCGCCATCGCCGCGCCACGCGGGGCTGACGGCGCCCTGCCCGGCGGCATTGCCTCGCTTGTCGGCCGCCGCATGGAGGAAGTGGAACGCGATCTGATCATCGAGACGCTCGGCCACACCCTCGGCAACCGTACCCATGCGGCGACCATTCTCGGCATCTCGATACGCGCCCTGCGCAACAAGCTGCGTGACTACGCCGCCAAGGGCGTCGTGGTGCCGCCGCCAACCGCGGGAGTGGCGGCGTGAGCAAGGGGCTGATGAGCCGTGCCAACATCACCCGCATTGCCGTGCCGCAGGCAGGATGCGGCTGCCCTCTCGCCTGCCTTCGGACTTCGCGTGCTTTGCCTTTGCCCCCGGCCGGAAGGGAAGCGAGAGGCCATCCGCCGCCGCCCTCGCCGCCGTCCTCTCCGACGTCACTCTCTCGCTGCTGACACTCTGGCCGCCCGATGTCCGGCACCACGACCTCGCCAAACGTCCTCGCCACCCTCACCGCGCGCGCGCGTCAGTTCGCGCCAGGCAGCGACGTCGGCCTCGCCCTCGGCGTCGTGGTGCTGCTTTCCGTCCTCGTCCTGCCGCTGCCGCCCCTGCTGCTGGACCTCGGCCTTTCCATCTCCATCACCGCCGCCGTTCTGGTACTGATGGTCTCCCTGTTCCTCAGCCGGCCGCTCGATTTTTCCTCTTTCCCCACGCTTCTGCTGCTGACCACCCTGCTGCGGCTGTCGCTCAACGTCGCCACCACCCGCCTGATCCTCTCCCATGGCAACGAAGGCCCGCTCGCCGCCGGCCATGTCGTCGCGGCGTTCGGCGGCTTTCTGATGGGTGGGGACGTGGTCATCGGCCTGATCGTGTTCTCCATCCTGCTGGTGGTGAACTTCATGGTCATCACCAAGGGGTCTGGCCGTATCGCCGAAGTCGCCGCCCGATTCAGCCTGGACTCGATGCCCGGCAAGCAGATGGCGATCGACGCCGACCTCTCCGCCGGGCTGATCGACGAGAAGATCGCGCGCAAACGCCGCAAGGACCTTGAGGAGGAGAGCGGCTTCTATGGCGCCATGGACGGCGCGGCGAAATTCGTCCGCGGTGATGCCATCGCCGGCCTGATCATCATCGTCATCAACATCCTGGGCGGCCTCACCATCGGCATTTTGCGCCACGGCATGTCGCTGTCGGACGCGATCGGCGCCTTCACCACGCTGACCGCCGGCGATGGCCTGGTCACGCAGATTCCGGCCCTGCTGGTCTCGACCGCCGCCGGTATCGTGGTGACCAAGGGCGGCATGGAAGGCAGCGCCGACACCGCCCTGATGCGCCAACTCGGCGGCAGCCCCAAGCCACTGGCGATGGCCGCCGCCGCCGCCGGTGTCCTCGCGCTGCTGCCGGGCCTGCCGGCGCTGCCGTTCCTCGCGCTCGCCGGGGTCGCGGGCAGCGGCGCCTGGCTGCGCCAAAAGCATCCCGCCAGATACGGTCCGGAGTCCGCGCCGGCGCCCGCCGTCGTCACCGAGCAACCGATCAGCGACACTCTGCGTATCGACCAGATTCGCGTCGAGCTCGGCTATGCCCTGCTGGCTCTGGCCGGCGGCGAGAACCCGCGCCTGACAGATCAGATCAAGGGCCTGCGCCGCTCCTTCGCCGCCGAGATGGGCTTCGTGCTGCCGCCGGTGCGCATCCAGGACAACATGCAGCTTCCCGCCGACAGCTATGTCGTACGCATCAAGGAGATTGAGGCCGGCAAGGGCGAGCTGCGTCCGACGATGATGCTGGCAATGGATCCCAAGGGCGGCATCCCCGACCTGCCCGGAGAGAAGACCAAGGAGCCTGCCTTTGGCCTACCCGCGCTGTGGATCGATCCGGCCTCGAAGGATGAGGCCCTCTTCCGTGGCTGCACCGTGGTCGATCCGCCCAGCGTGCTGACCACGCACCTGACCGAATTGGTGCGCGAGAACGTCGCCGAGCTGCTGTCTTACGCCGAGACCCAGAAGCTGCTCGATGAACTGCCGCGCGAGCAACAAAAGCTCGTCTCGGACCTCGTGCCGTCGCAGATAACGGTCGGCGCGATTCAGCGCGTGCTGCAAGCGTTGCTGGCCGAGCGCGTCTCGATCCGCGACCTGTCGACCATCCTTGAGGCGGTGCACGAAGCATGCGGCGGCGCCGCCCGCGCCATACCGGCGATCGTGGCCCATGTGCGAACCAGGCTGGCCCGCCAGATCAGCGACAGCCACACCGGGCCGAGCGGCTACATCCCTCTGATCACGCTCTCCCCCGACTGGGAGCTGGCGTTCGCCGAGGCGCTGGGCGGGCCTCCCGAGGACCGCCAGCTCGCCATGGCGCCGACCAAGCTGCAAGCCTTGATGCAGTCGCTGCGCGCCGCATTCGATGCCGCCGCCGCGACCGGCGAGGCCCCTGTTCTGCTCACCAGCGCCGGCATCCGCGCGCATGTGCGCGCCATCGTCGAGCGCATCCGTCCCAACACGCCAGTGCTGGCGCAGTCGGAAATATCCCCTCGCGCCCGCATCCGCACGGTGGGGACGGTATGATGGATCCCTTTGTCACCTCGCCCGAGAAGCGGGAGACGTCGAGGTGCGAAGCACCAGGGGAGACGGAGATCGGGTCGCCGCGGCGCCGCAAGACACCTCGTGGCGACCAGATCGCCCCGCCCCTCGGCACGCGCGCTTTTCGACCTCTTCCCGGCGCGTAGCGTGCGAGAGAGGTTGCCGTGCGTCTCAAATTATTCCGTGCCGCCGGGATGTCCGCCGCCATGGCGCAGCTTCGCGCCGAGCTTGGCCCCGACGCGCTGATCCTCGGCACCCGCCGTGTCGCCGGGGGCGTCGAGATCACCGCCGCCCTCGAACCCAGCGAACCTGCGCTCGATCCGCCGGATCCCGGTCGCCTCGATGCACTGCACTTCCATGCCGTGCCCAATGCGCTCCACGCCAGGCTGCTGTCCGGCCCGCTGGATGCCGCCCTCGCCGTCGCATTTTCCTTCTCGGCGCTGCCGGTTGCCGCCGGCGATCCCCCGTTGCTGTTTTGCGGGCCGCCAGGCGCGGGCAAAACCCTCACGGTTGCGCGGCTCGCCACGCGCCTCGTTCTCGCCGCGGCCACCCCCCTCGTCGTCACGGCTGACGGCAAAAGGGCAGGGGCCACAGAGCAATTGGCCGCGTTCACGAGGCTTCTCGGCATCAACCTGGTCGTCGCCTGCCACCCCGTGACGTTGGGCCGCGCACTGGCGCGTCGCGGCAACGCCGCCCCCGTTCTCATCGACGCTCCAGGTTCCAATCCGTTCGATCCAGCCCAGGCCGAGGAACTTGCCACTCTCGCGGCTACCGCGGACGCCATGCTGGTCCTGGTTCTCCCTGGCGGGATGGACCCCGCGGAGGCGGGCGATTTCGCCGAGGCCTACGCGTCAACCGGCGCCACCGCCATGGTGGCGACGCGCCTCGACCAGACCCGCCGGCTCGGCAGCGTCCTGGCCGCGGCATCGGCCGGCCGGCTGGCACTGACCGAGGCTGGCATCGGCCCGGGCGCAGCGGACGGCCTCGTGCCGCTCACCCCCGCATTCCTCGCCGATCGCCTCATGCAGACCGGGATGACCCCGCGATGACCAATGCCACGCCGCCTTCGTTGCAACCACACCGCTTGAGCGGTGTTTCCGCCGGCCCGGGAACCGGCGACACAGACAACACGAATGTCGCCGCCGCCTCGCGTCAGGTGGCGCCGCCGCCCGGAACCGAACCACGCATTGCTCCCGCCTCGCCCCGCTCGGCCCGTCTCATCGCCGTCGCCTCCGGCAAGGGCGGCGTGGGCAAGACGTGGTTTGCCATCACCCTCGCCCATGCCCTCGCGCGGCAGAATTGCCGGGTCCTGGTGTTCGACGCCGATCTCGGCCTCGCCAATGTGGACGTGCAGCTCGGTCTCACCCCGGCTCTGGACCTTGCTGACGTCATCGCCGGTCGCGCCTCCATTGCCGAAGCCGTATTGCGCCATCCGGACGGCGGGTTCCAGATTCTGGCGGGCCGGTCGGGGTCCGGCATGTTTTCCAGCCTCGCTCCGGCCATGCTCGAAACCACGCTGGCCGGCCTGCGTGCGAGCAGCGGCGATCTCGACATCGTCCTCCTCGACCTCGGCGCCGGCCTGGAGCGCCCGGTTCGCCGGATGGCCGCCTTCGCCGACACATTGCTCGTGCTGCTGACAGAGGAGCCCACCAGCCTGACCGACGCCTATGCCGTATTGAAACTGCATGCCGCCGACCGTCCCGACGGCGACGCTCGCATCATCGTGAACCAGGCCGCCAGTCGCGCGGCGGCAGAGCATGCCTATGCGTCGTTGCGGCGGGCGTGCGCCACATTTCTCGGCCGCGAGCCGCCGCTCGTCGGCGTGATCAGGCGCGACGACCACGTGCGCGACGCCATCCGCCGCCAGGCATTATTGCTCACCCGCCATCCCACCAGCGCCGCCGCCGCCGACGTCACCACCATCGCCCACAGATTGCTCGCGTAACCGTTCGTCATGAAGCACCCGCTTTGCCTTCGCCTCGGTTGGCCCCAAATAAGGCTGCGTAATCGGGGGGTGCATGACTCTCATCCGGCGCGGCGGCACGCGCGATCTCCGCGTGGATTTCTTCCGGGGGCTCGCCTTGTGGTGGATCTTCACCGATCACACCGCGGGCGATGTGCTCGGGCGCGTCAGCCTGACCAATTTCGCCATGTGCGACGCCACCGAGATCTTCGTCTTGCTCGCGGGCTACGGCGCCGGCCTGGCCTATGGGCTGACCATGGATCGGCAGGGCTATCTCTACGCCGCCGCTGACGCGGTGAAGCGCGCCTGGACCCTGTACATCGCCCACATCTTCTTGTTCGTCGTCTACACCGCGCAGGTGGCCTACTCCGCCGCGGCGCTGGACCGCGGCTACTATCTCGACGAGGCCCGGCTGGATGTGCTGGGCACGCAACCCTACGAGGCGATGCTGCAGGCGCTGCTGCTGCGCTTTCAGCCCAGCCTGCTGAACATCCTGCCGCTCTACGTCGTGCTGCTGCTGATGTTTGCCGTCGCGATGCCACTGCTGCGCTGGCAGAACCTGCTGCTGGGTGTCTCCTTTGCATTGTATGTCGTCACCCGTGCCACCGGCCTGAATTTCCAGGGCTGGACCGGTCCCGATTGGTATTTCGATCCCTTCGCCTGGCAATTCCTGTTCATGATCGGGGCGTCGCTGTCCTATGCGCCGCCGCGCATGCCGCGCGTCCGCTGGCCCTTCGACGTGGCGGCGCTGCTGGTGCTTTTGGCCGGAGTCCTGGTGATCTGGGTGGTCGACACGCACCCGCCCGTCCTGGCGGCGATGCCCCGCTGGGTAATCCGCTTTGTCATCACCCAGGACAAGACCGGCATGTATCCGTTCCGGCTGCTGTCCATTCTGTCATTGCTCTGGCTGGTGGCCCGCACCGTGCCGCGCCACGCGGCCTGGCTGGAAAAATGGGCCGCATCGCCGTTCGTGCTGATGGGGCAGAACTCCTTGCCGGTGTTCTGCTTCAGCATCTTCTTCGGCTTCTTCGCCCGCATGGCGCTGGAATTCAGCGTCGCATGGCCGATGCAGATCGCCGTCAATCTGGCTGGCGCCATCAGCCTGGTGTCGGTCGGCGCATTGAGCGCCTGGTACCGCGCCAAGGGCCGAGCCCCCCGTGTTCGCGCGGCACCCTTGCCGGTGATGGCGAGCACTGATAGCGATTAATGTGAAATGATGCGATGGCTCGCTTGGCTCTGCCTGCTGATCCTGGTTGCAGGCCCGATATCATCTCGGGCCGGGCAGGCGCCGGCCCAGGCTGCCTGCCCTGCATCGGCTGAATTCACCACACCGGATTCGCCGCTGCCCGCGCTCGCCGCGGCGATCAAGTCCGGCGGCCCGGTCGACATTCTCGCCGTCGGGTCAGCAACCACGGTCGGCGATCAGCCGGGCGCCGGCCATCACACCGCCTTCCCGTTCCGGATGATCGAGGCGCTGCATGCCGCGCATCCCGACCTCGCCTTCGGTCTGACCATCCGCGGCGGCCGCGGCATGACGGCGCAGGAGATGCTGCCTTTGCTGAAGGCCG
>Ga0335072_10005473_pt1 | contig 18714 bp, 19 predicted proteins | sample Lox_Sample_21_FD_206725 | JGI IMG/M metagenome (GOLD analysis project Ga0335072, IMG submission 206725) | Soil microbial communities from Loxahatchee National Wildlife Refuge, Florida, United States - Lox_Sample_2.1 | ecosystem: Environmental > Terrestrial > Soil > Wetlands | place: USA... | reverse complement strand
TCACCGGCAGCCACGGGGTCCGGATGCAGGACGACTTCACCCACGACATCGCGGGCCTGCCCGGCAGGGTGTCCGCCCGGGCGCCGCGCTGGCTGCGGCTGACCCGCTCCGGCGCCACGATCACCGGCTACGACTCGGCAGACGGCCGCCGCTGGACCGAGGTCGGTTCCGCCACCCTGGCCGGGCTCTCGTCGACGGTGCAGGCCGGCCTGTTCGTCACCTCCCCGGCGTACAACGAGACGACCCAGTCCTTCGGCGGGACCAACGGGCAGATCGGCCCGAGCCTGGCCACCGGGACCTTCGACGACGTCAGCCTGTCCGGTGGCCGGCCCGGCGCGGCGTGGGCCGGCTACGACGTGGGGAACCAGGATGCCTTCGGCGCGCAGTCCGGCCGGGTGGAAAGTTTCCAGCGGGCCGGCGGACGGTTCACCGTGACCGGGTCCGGCGACATCGCGCCGCAGGTGCCCGGGGGAGGTGGTGGCGGCCTCAACTCGACCATCGAGGATCACCTCGTCGGCGCCTTTGCCGCGCTGATCGTGATGGTCGTCGTCGGCGCGATGTTCATGACCGCCGAGTACCGGCGAGGCCTGATCCGCACCACCCTGGCGGCCACGCCCCGGCGGGGCCGCGTCCTGGCCGCCAAGGCGATCGTGATCGCAGCGGTGACGTTCGCGGCCGGCCTGGTCGCCGCGGTCATCGCGGTGGCGGTCGGCATCCGGCTCTCACACGACCAGGGCGTGTACGTGTTCCCGGTGTCCTGGATGACCTGGTTGCGGGTAGTGGCCGGGACCGCGGCGGTGCTGGCCGTGTCCTCGGTCCTCGGCCTTGCCCTCGGCACGATGCTGCGGCGCAGCGCCGCGGCGGTCGCCGCGGCGATCGTGGCCACGGTGGTCCCGTTCCTCCTCGGGGTGGCCCAGCTGCTGCCCGTCGGTGCCGCCGAGTGGGTGCTGCGGGTCACCCCGGCCGCCGCGTTCGCGATCCAGCAGAGCGTGCCGGCGTACTCGCAGGTCCTCGCCAACTACACCCCGCCGCTCTACTTCCCGCTCCCGCCGCTGGCCGGGTTCGGCGTCTTGTGCGGCTACGCGGCGCTCGCCCTGGGGCTGGCATTCATCGCCTTGCGCCGGAGGGACGCATGACAGCGCTCGATGCCCGGAGGGGAAGATTCAATACCGTTCGCGCCGAGTGGACCAAGTTGCGAACGGTGCCCGGTACACCCTGGCTGCTGGCCGCCACCATGGTGTTGACTGTGGCAGTGAGCATCGCGGCGACCGCCGGCACCAGATGCCCGGCCGGCGCCGCCTGCCCGCTGGACACCACCAAGCTCAGCCTCACCGGCGTCGAGTTCGGCCAGGCCGTCGTGGCCATCCTGGCCGTGCTCGGGATCAGCGGCGAGTACAGCACCGGGATGATCCGCGCCACCTTCACCGCGACGCCGCGCCGGGCCGCCGTGCTGGCCGCCAAGGCCTGCGTCACCACCGGACCGGTGCTGCTCGCCGGGGGCATCGCGGTGGCCGGGTCGCTGCTGGCCGGAGGGCTGCTCCTGCCCGGCCACGGCTTCACCGCAACCCGCGGCTTCCCGCCGGTATCCCTGGCCGACCCGGCCGTGCTCCGGGCCGCCGCCGGCTCGGTGCTCTACCTGGCCTTGATCGCGTTGCTCAGCCTCGGCGTCGCCACGGCGGTCCGCGACTCAGCGGTGGCCATCGGCCTCGTGCTCGGCCTGCTCTACCTGTTCCCGATCGTCGCAAGCCTGGCGGCCAACCCGCACTGGCAGCGGCACCTGGAACAGATCGGGCCGATGACGGCCGGTTTGGAGATTGAGGCCACCACCGGGCTGCACAGCCTGCCGATTAGTCCGTGGGCGGGCTTGGGCGTGCTCGCGGCCTGGGCCGCCGCGGCGCTGCTGACCGGCGGGCTGCTGCTGCGACTGCGTGACGCCTGAAACGGGGGTGGCCGTGACGTCTTGGGGGCCGGCGGCGGTCAGCAGCGCCGTCGTCGCTGATGACGTCGGGCCGGCGCCGGGCCGTGTGCCGTGGACGACCCGGCGGATGTTCCCCCTGGTGGCCACGGCCGCGCTGATCGTGGTGTCGATGGGCTCCACCACCTGGTGGGGCCCGTTGATCACCGGGAACCACGGCTGGGTGGTGCCCGACGACCTGTGGGGGACGCTGACCGCGGCGCAGCGCCTGGTCCACCTCGACGTCGCGGGCCTGTACACCCGGACGACCGGGCTGGTCGGATTCCCGGGCGCGGCCGTGATCCTGGTCCCCGTGGCCGCGCTCATCGACGCCGCCGGCATGTCGCTGCGGCTTCCGGGCGCGCACAACCTCCATCCGGCCGCGTGGCTGCTGGCCGGGCCGTACGAGATGGCCATCTCGGCCGTCGTGCTGTTCGCCGCCGACGCGCTCGGCGAGCGGCTCGGCGCTGACCGGCCGAAGCGCGCGGTGCTGGCCGCCGCGAGCGCGATGGCGGTGTGGTGCGTTTCGGCGGAGTGGGGCCACCCCGAGGACGCCGTCGGCGTGGGGCTGATGTTGTTCGCCGTCCTGGCCCTGTCCCGGAGGAAGGCCCCGCGCTCGGCCTGGCTGATGGGGGCGGCGATCGCGGTGCAGCCGGTGGTGCTGATCGCGCTGCCGCTGATCCTGGTCGCTCTCGAACCGCGGCGCGTGGCCGGCTACCTGATCAGGGCCGCAGCCCCGGCCGTCATCCTGCTGGGCGCGGCCGCCGCGGCCAACTGGCGGGCCACCGTGCACGCCGTCTCGAACCAGCCGAACTGGCCGGGTGTCGACCATCCCACGCCGTGGGCGTCGCTCGCCCCGCACCTGAGCGGCGGGGCCGTCGCGGCCGGTCCGTTCCGGGTCACGGCCATCGGGATGGCCTTCGTTGCTGCCCTGATACTCGGACGGCACTTCAGCGCCGAGCGCGGCCGGGCCTGGAGCCCGCAGACCCTGCAAGAGTTCCTGTGGTGGACCGCGCTGGCCCTGGGCTTGCGCTCGGTATTCGAGCCGGTGATGGTGGCCTATTACCTGTGGCCGGTGCTGGCGGTGGCGGTGATCGCGGCGGCCCGGCACTGGTCGCGCCTGGTCGCCACATCGATCCTGGTCACGGTCATCACCTTCGGCTCCCAGGTCTCGTGGCGCGGCCCCTGGGCCTGGTACGCCGCGATGATCGCGGGGCTGGCCGTGACCCTCTTCCTGGCTCGCCTACCGCGGCGCCTGGCCCGCCTTCCGCAGCGCCTCGCCCGCCGCACGCTCAGCCCGGCCCCGCCGGGAACGTAAATGGCAGGTTCCCCGCCCCCCCGCCGGCGGGGAACCTGCCGTCCTATTCGCGCGTGGCGGCCGCCGGGATCAGGGCCTGCACGTCGCGTGGTTCAGCGGTGCGTTCGTGATCAGCCACAGCGCTTCATGTGCCGGGCCGAGCCGGATCACCACCGCGTCTTCTTGCGGGTTGTTCCTGGTAGCGGCTCGAAAGTCGTTCCATGCCGTCGTCATCGTGTACGCCTTCGAATGGACGATGACCTGCGCGATCTCCGGAATGATCCGGGTGAGCTCGTCGGCCGGGCACCCCTCGAGCGCCCGGCGAAGCCGGTCGGTTTCGAGCCGGTCGGTTTCGAGCCGGTCGGGGAACCAGGGCTCGGGCGGCGGGCTGGGCAGCCAGGAGGTCTGCGCCGGCCATCCTGGTCCGTCCGTCCCGCTGATCCCGGCGCCGAACACGTCCTTCCGCTGGCGCCGGGCCAGCCGGCCGATCCCGATCTCGCGTCTCGAGTGGCGGTGCCGGGGCTCGTACCCGGTACCCCACAGCAACAGGAACGAGGCGAGCGACGTCACAACCATCCGCCCGGCCCCCGTCCCTTAGACATCCCGGGAAGGGCCGCTATCGGGCGCTAGCCACGAAGACAGTTCCTCATTAGCGGCAGCGCTCTCAAGCTTCTCGAGGACTTCGGCTTCCAGATAACGCCTATGTCCGCCGAGGGTCCGCAAGGAACTGAGTTTCCCCGCTTTGGCCCACCGGGTAACGGTTTTAGGATCGACCCGGAAAGCTGCCGCCACCTCCGCCGGGGTGAGAAGCAGATTCGCCAGGTGTCCGTCATGAGTTGATGCCACGTTCTTGTTCTCCTTTTTTGTTCACAGTTGAGCTGTGGTGGTGGTCCTTAGGATTGGCTCGCGACCGGTCCGGGCCAGTGACCTGTCGGCTCATCCCGGTCGCGGGTGATCGCCGCGACCGGGACCCGCAGGACCCGGGCAATCCGGTGAATGGTCGCCGGGCGAGCGCTGCGCTTCTCTCGCTCGATGTTGGAGAGCGCGGACTGGCTCATCCCGACTTTCCGCGCAAACTCGGGCTGATGCCAGCCGTCCTTCTCGCGAAGGCTGCGGATTGCTGCGCCGTTCTGCCGCAGCCGTGCCTGCGCCCGGCCGGGCGGCTCTCTCGGGATCACGGTGACCGTTTGTGTCATGCTCATGCGGGGTAACCTAAGGTAAGGGTCGGGCGGCTAGCAAGGCATTCTTAGACATTGATGGTCACCAATGGTCCACACAGGATGGCGAGCGGCATGCGGAGTAATACCCTCCGATGGGCCAGGCGGCGGCGCCGGCGCCAGCGGAGCGCCATCGTCCCGGGCCATACCGCTCAGTAACTAAACACCCTGGTGGCGTCGCGACCGTTGCGGCAAAGGAGCCCTGCGGCTACCGGCCGGATGCGTCGCCGCAGATGGCGAGGTCGCACGGGGCGACTCGACGGCCCCGGCCAGCACGCTCGCCGTGACCCGGGGACCGGGCCAGCCCGGGCCGGCGGCGGTCCAGGCGCGCCGTGACCGCCTGAGTTCCTTTTACCTGAATGTTCTCCCGCGATCTGGCAAGCTATGTCCAGAACGATCCGCGCTTCCGACGACTGCCGATGGACCGTGATGGACACATACCCTTATGAAGCTTGGCTGCGCCTGGGGCGAATCCTCGAGCGCCGCCGCGGCGAGCTGGGCTATGGGTTCCGTCAGCGCGCCCGTTTCGCCAGGGAATGCGGCAGCGGAAAGATCTCCGTCAAGACGATCAGCCGTCTCGAAAAGGGCGAGCGCGATTCTTACCCGGAGTCCACCGTCGGCGCCGTCGAGACCATGTACCAGTGGGCGCCGGGGAGCATCGAGTCGGTGCTGGGCGGAGGCGAGCCGAACACGCTGCTGACGGCGCCCCCGCCCGGCCGGAACCCGATCACGACCGACAACGCGCCGCCCACGTCTGGCGAGCGCCTCGCCAGCTGGGTGTTCGTGCGGATGAGCCAGCGCGGCTACCCCGATGACGCCATTCACGACTTCCTGGCCGGCGAGGGCCTGCCCCGAGAGCCGACCACCATATCCGCGGTCAAGCGGATCGCCGACGCGACCGACGCGACCGTCGCGGAGGTCCTCGCCTTGCTCGGCGTCGAGGACATGATCTCCCGCCGGTCCCGGCGTCCCGCCGCAGAGGACGAACCGCAGCGGCACGGCGGAACGACCGGCCGCTGACAGAACGCTGGGTTCTAAACCACGTCAGTCAGGCACTTAATCGGACGGCCCGCAGGCCCTTCTGGACGGCCTCAACAGCCGCCGGAGTCCGATCACGCTGGGCTGCTGTCTCGCAGCCGGCCATGAAGCCTCGCCGCCACGCGCACCAGGGATCGGGGAGAAGCAAGGCGATGAAGCTGACCGCGGTTATCAGCGCGGCGGGCAGGGCCATCGCGACCGCCTGCTGCGCACTGACCGCGTTTAAGGCACACACGATCACAGTGGCGACATCCAGGATGGTGCCCGCAAGCATGGACCAGAGCGCCCGCCTCGGCCGAGTGTGGCGCATCCAATCCGACCGCTGCCGGACAGACCCGTTGTCCATCTCTGCTCGTCTCCCTTCGGGCGTTGGACACGCCCGCTCCCACCATTCCCCCCGGAACCTTCCGCCCCCCCGCGAACCTTCCGGCAGACGAGCCCCAGCGGTCTCTGCCGACTTGTATACTTTAAATGTTCTAAGGGGGACATCCGGGATTTCGTTACCTTTTTGCAGCGTGTTGCGATGCAAGTTGTGCTGCACGTTGGGGTGGACTGTGCCTGGATTTAAGAGAGGTAATGGAAGTGCTCAAGAGGCTCAAGTAACCGATGTGACTAGCCGTGCAATTTCACGGCGGCCGACGGAGCCTCCCCTTCGCCCGGTGCTCCGGGCCACATGTGACTGCCTCGCGGCAGCGGCGCCGCCGCCTGCGACACCGGCACGGGCCTGACCGCGGCCCGGCCCGCGCCGCCCAGGAAAATCCGTTTTGCGACGTCCATCCGCGCGCATAACTTGAGCGCACCCGCCACCGGGCTACGGAGGGGAGGCCGCAGGGAAATGGAGCAGCTGAGCAAGAGGCTGATGAGCTGGGCGTCGATCCTGGAGGACGGCACCCGCGAGCAGGCGGAGCGTACCGCCGCCATGCCCTTTATTTTCCCGCACCTGGCCCTGATGCCCGACGCGCACCTGGGCCGCGGCGCCACCGTCGGCTCGGTGATCCCGACGATCCGGGCGATCATCCCGGCCGCGGTGGGCGTGGACATCGGCTGCGGCATGATCGCCGTGCGCACCCAGTTCACCGCCGGGGACGCGCAGGCCCGGGGCGAGCTGCCGGCGCTGCGCACGGCCATCGAGCGCGCGATCCCGCTGTCCGCCGGCAAGTACAACAGCTCCGTCTACGACGCCGAGACCGCGCGCCGGATCGAGGCGCTCGAAGGACGAGACGGTGCCCAGAGCGCTGAGAAGATCGCGCCAAACTGGCGGCTGCAGCTGGGCAGCCTCGGCTCCGGCAACCACTTCATCGAGGTCAGCCTCGACGAGGAGGACCGGGTCTGGCTGTTCCTGCACTCCGGCTCGCGCGGCGTGGGCAACAAGCTGGCCCAGCGGCACATCAAGATCGCCCAGGACCTGGCCGCGAAGTGGTGGATCCAGCTGCCCGACTCTGACCTCGCCTACCTGGTCGAGGGCACCAACGAGTTCTGGGCCTACATCAGGGACCTGCGCTGGGCACAGCATTTCGCGCTGCTGAACCGCGAGGAGATGATGCACCGCGTCGCCGACTGCGTCCGGCACTGGATCGGCCGCGGCGTCGAGGCCAGCGAGACCGTGAACACCCACCACAACTACACGGCCCAGGAAACGCACTTCGGCGAGCTGGTGTGGCTGTCGCGCAAGGGCGCGATCGACGCGTCGGCTGGCCGGCCAGGCCTGATCCCCGGCTCGATGGGCACCCGTTCCTACGTGGTGACCGGCAAGGGCAACCGGCTCGCGCTGAACTCGGCGCCGCACGGCGCGGGCCGTCGCTACAGCCGGTCCAAGGCGCGTAAGACGTTCACGCGCGGCCAGCTCGACGCGGCCATGCGGGGCATCGAGTGGCGCAGGACCGACAAGTTCCTTGACGAGATCCCGGACGCCTATAAGCCGGTGGACGTCGTCATGGAGGACGCGAAGGACCTGGTCGAGATCCGGCACACGCTGCGCCAGATCGTCAACGTCAAGGGCGACTAGCGCGCGCTCGCGGCGACCGTTCTTGACCGGAGTCTTTTACGCCCCGTCTCCTCCCGATCAGGAGTGGATGACGTCGGCGTGGTGACAGAAGTGCAGCCGGGCCGCTCCGGTCGCCTTGATCCGCGCCCGGGACTCGCGCCACGCGGTCACGTCGGCCGCCTGGCCGGGCGGCAGCTCCTGGTCGTCCGGGCCCCGGTACACCTGCGGCGTGTAAATGGCGTCCCCGGTCAGCACGTCCAGCGTGCCGTCACCGGACTCGACGACCACGCACTGGTGGCCCTCGGTGTGGCCGGGGGTGGTGATCACCGAGACCCCCGGCAGCACCTCGGCGTCCCCGTCGAGGAGCTCGAACCGGGCGTTCATGAAATCGAACCAGTCGTAGAGATCTCTGGCCTCGCGCTCCGCGCGGGCCAGCTCGGTGCGCTGGACGTACATGTCGGCGTGCTTGAACACCGCGTTCTGGCCGCAGTGGTCGAAGTGCAGGTGGGTGTTGATCACCGTGTCGATGTCGCCCGGTGTCATGTCCAGGTCCGCCAGAGCGTCCGCGACCGTCCGGTTGACCACGCGCCAGTCGCTGAGCACCTCGTCCGGCCCGCCGACGCCGGTGTCGACCAGCACGGCGCCGGCCGGGTGGGTGACCACGAAACCGTGCACGGGCCACTCGTCGTCGTCATCCGGAGAGCGCAGGCGGGCCAGGTGCAGGCGCTTGATCTCCAGGGACATCGGCGAACCTCCAGATTTCATGATCTTGACGGCGACCCGGACGGGTCCCTCATCGTCGCAGCAACCGGGCTACGCGGTCCAATAGAGGCATGTGCACCGCGATCCTGAGCATTGAACCGGGCGCCCCGGTGTTGCTGGCCGGCGTCCGCGACGAACTGGTCGACCGGGCCTCCGAGCCGCCGGCCCGGCACTGGCCGGATCACCCCGGCCTGATCGGCGGCCGCGACCTGGTGGCCGGGGGGACGTGGCTGGCCGTCGCCCCCTCCGCGAGCCGGGTGGCCTGCGTGCTGAACGGCCGGGGCGCGATGGCGCCGGGTGCCTCGCGGCGCACCCGGGGCGTGCTGCCGCTGCAGGCCGCCGACGAGGCCAAGCTGGACCGCTCCGGCCTGGACGGATTCGACCCGTTCCACCTGCTGTTCGCCGAGCCCGGCGCCGCGGTGCTCTGGAGCTGGGACGGCGAGCGCCTCGCCGAGCGGGAACTGGGCGCCGGCCTGCACATCGTGGTGAACAGCGGCCTGGACGACGCCGGCGATCTCCGGGACCACGAGCGGGCCCGGATCGCGCACTTCCTGCCGCGGCTGCGGGAGGCGGCCCGGCCGTTCCCGGGCCCGGACGAGACGACCGCGCAGGCCTGGGGATCCTGGCTGCCGTTGCTGAACGGGGACGGCCTGACCACGGACGACATGCGGGCCCTGATCGTCCGGCGTGATCTGGGCTCGGGGCGGATCTGGGGTACGTCGTCGATCTCCCTGGTCGCGCTGGGAGGGGCGGGAACAAGGTACGACTTCACCGCCGCGCCGGGCGATCCGCGGGCCTGGTATCCGGTCCCGGTTGGCTAGCGAAATCGTTCGCAACGTGAAACACTTCGGTGGTCTGCTGGCCGGTGAAGGGCATTCACGAATATGGCTCAGCCCGAGGGCAGCTCCGGTGTCCGCGCTCCGAGTTCCGTCGTCCGTGGCCTGACCGCCCCGCCCGGCGGCGGGCCGACGGTGCTGCGCCGGCTGCTTGGCGCACAGCTTCGGCGGCTGCGTGAGGACCGGAGGATCACGCTCGAGGACGCCGGCGAGGTGATCCGGGCCTCCGGCTCCAAGATGAGCCGCCTGGAGACCGGCCGGGTCGGCTTCAAGGACCGCGACATCGCCGACCTGCTTACGTTCTACGAGGTCACCGACGATGAGCAGCGCACGGCCCTGCGCGATCTGGCCCGCAGCGCCAGCGCTCACGGCTGGTGGCACGACTACTCCGACGTGCTCCCGTCCTGGTTCGAGGCCTACGTCGGCCTGGAGGAGGCCGCGACCAGCATCCGGGCCTACGAGATCCAGTTCGTGCCCGGATTGCTGCAGACGGAGGACTACGCCCGCGCGGTTACGCTGCTCGGCCATCACGGTGCTCCGGCCAGCGAGATCGAGCAGCGGGTCGCGTTGCGGATGGCCCGTCAGGCGCTGCTGGCCGGGCCCTCGCCGACGCACCTGTGGGCCGTGCTGGACGAGGCGGTGCTGCGCCGCCCGGCCGGGCGCCCTGGTGTCATGCGCCGCCAGCTCCAGTCCCTGCTGGAGGCGGCGGAGCGTCCGAACGTGACGATCCAGATCATCCCGTTCGCGGCCGGCCTGCACGCCGCGGCCGGCGGTCAGTTCAGCATCCTGCGTTTCGCCGAGCGCGACCTGCCCGACATCGTGTACCTAGAGCAGCTGGGCAGTTCCCTGTACCTGGACAAGCGCGAGACCGTCGACAACTACATGGCCGTGATGGACCGTCTGTGCCTGGAGGCGAGCCCGTCCTCGGCCACGGCCAAGACGATCAACGCGATCCTGCGCGACCGTTAACCGGGCGCGCCCGGGTCAGAGGCGCTCGAGAATCGTCGCCGTGGCCATCGCCCCGCCCGCGCACATCGTGATCAGGGCCGTGCTGGCGTCCCGGCGCTCCATCTCGTGCAGCGCGGTGGTGATCAGGCGGGCTCCAGTGCAGCCGACCGGATGACCGAGCGCGATCGCGCCGCCGTTGACGTTGACCCGCTCGGGATCGGGCCGGTGCACGCTCATCCAGGACAGCACGACCGAGGCGAACGCCTCGTTGACCTCGAACAGGTCGATGTCGGCCAGCACCATGCCGCTGCGCTTGAGCACGCGCTCGGTGGCGGCGACGGGCCCGTCGAGGTGGTAGTACGGCTCGGCGCCGACAAGGCACTGGGCCACGATCCTGGCCCGTGGCCTCAGCCCGAGCGCCCGCGCCCGCTCCGCGTCGGCCAGCAGCACGGCGGCGGCGCCGTCCGAGATCTGCGACGACGTGCCGGCGGTGTGCAGGCCGTCGTCAAGCACCGGTTTGAGGCTGGCGAGCGCGTCCAGGCTGGTCTCGCGCAGGCCCTGGTCGCGGTCGACCGTGCGGGTCTGCCCGGTCGGCCGCCGGTCTGCGTCCAGCACCGGCGCCGTGACCGGCACCGTCTCGTGGTCGAACCGGCCATGTGCCCACGCCAGCTGGGCGAGGGTCTGCGATCGCAGCCCGAAGCGGTCGATTTCCTCGCGCGACAGCCCGCGCCGCTGGGCGATCCGCTCGGCGGCGAGGTACTGGTTGGGCAGGTCGATATCCCAGGAAGCGGGCCTCGGCCTGCCCGCCTCGCTGCCGACGTTCGCGCCCAGCGGCACCCGGCTCATCGCCTCCACGCCGCAGGCGATGCCGACCTCGATCGCATCGGCCGCGATCAGGCCGGCCACCAGGTGCGCGGCCTGCTGCGCCGAGCCGCACTGGGCGTCGACGGTCTGGCACCCGGTCGCGTACGGGAGCCCGGCGTGCAGCCATGAGGTCCGGGTGATGTTGCTGGACTGCTCGCCCGCCTGGGTCACGCAGCCCCCGACGACCTGCTCCACGTCGGCCGGGTCGATGCCGGCCCGGTCCAGCAGCCCGCTCTGCGCCCGGCCGAGGATTTCCGCTGCGTGCAGGCCTGAGAGCACACCTCCACGTTTACCGATCGGGGTCCGGACCGCCGCCACGATCACCGCACTGCCCACCGCTGTCCCCTTGTCTGTCTCCCCGGCCGACCCCATCGTAGAACGTGTTACCAGATCAGGCACGGAGCAACGTTCACGGGGACGCGCCAGCGTGATTCAATCAAACTAGAACACGTTTCAGTATCTGTGACCATGTGAGCGTGCGAGCCGATTGCGGAGGCAGCCGTGGCCGAATCGTGCATCCCGCCGGGTTTCGACTTCACCGATCCCGATCTGTACGCCCAGAGAGTTCCGGCCGATGAGTTCGCGGAGCTGCGCCGGTCCGCGCCGGTCTGGTGGAACCCGCAGCCCAGGGGCGTCGGCGGGTTCGATGACGAGGGCTACTGGGTCATCACGAGGCACGCGGACATCGTGGCCATCTCGAGGGACAGCGACAACTATTCCACCTGGGAAAACACGGCGATCATCCGTCACGCTGATGGCTCCACCCGCGAGCAGATCGAGTTGCAGCGGTTCGTGCTGCTGAACATCGACCCGCCGCAGCACACCAAGCTGCGCGGGATCGTGTCCCGCGGCTTCACGCCGCGGGCGATCGGCAACCTGCGGGCGGCGCTCTCGGCCAGGACCGAGCGGATCGTGGCGGCCGCGGCCGCGCGGGGCACCGGCGATTTCGTCACCGAGGTGGCCGCCGAGCTGCCGCTCCAGGCGATCGCCGAGCTGATGGGCGTGCCGCAGGAGGACCGGCGAAAGGTCTTCAGCTGGTCCAACGACATGATCGGATACGACGACCCCGAGTTCACCGGGGACCCGGAGACCGCGGCCGCTGAGATCCTGGGCTACAGCATGGAGATGGCCGAGGACCGCAGGAAGTGCCCCAGGGACGACATCGTGAGCAGGCTCGTGCACGCCGAGGTGGACGGAGGGCACCTGTCGCCGGACGAGTTCGGGTTCTTCGTGATCCTGCTGGCCGTGGCGGGCAACGAGACCACCCGCAACGCGATCTCGCACGGGATGCTGGCCTTCATGCAGCATCCCGGCCAGTGGGAACTGTTCCTTGCCCAGCGGCCGCCGACCACCGCCGACGAGGTGGTGCGGTGGGCGACCCCGGTGACCGTGTTCCAGCGCACGGCACTGGCCGACGTCACGCTGGGCGGCCAGCACATCAAGGCCGGCCAGCGCGTCGGCCTGTTCTACCGGTCGGCCAATTTCGACGAAGAGGTGTTCGACCACCCCGGGCGGTTCGACATCCTCCGCGACCCGAACCCGCACCTGGGCTTCGGCGGTAACGGAACCCACTTCTGCCTCGGGGCCAATCTGGCCCGGCTGGAGATCGAGCTGATCTTCAACGCGATCGCCGACCATATGCCGAGGATCCGGCTGGCCGGCGACCCGGTCCGGCTCCGCTCGGGCTGGCTGAACGGGATCAAGCGGCTCCCGGTCCGCTACGCCTGAACCGGTCCGGGGAAATCCCCGCCGTCCGGAGCGCTACCTTTCGCCGGTTCATGGCGTCTTTTGAAGTGAATCGTCATGACGGCGCGGTGCGGGGTCCGAGGGAGCAACGGGTGGGTGATCGCGGTAGCGACGCTGCGCTGGAGTACCGCGATTTTGCCGACGCCCGCGCGGCGCAGTTGTTCCGGATCGCGTTGCTGATGTGCGGCGACTGGCACGAGGCCGAGGACCTGGTGCAGACCACGCTGGCCAAGCTGTTCGTGGCCTGGGGCCGGGTGCGACGCCGGGAAAGCGTGGACACCTACGCGCGGCGGGTGATGCTGAACGCCTACCTGTCGCAGCGCAGACTGCGCCGCTCTGGCGAGATGCCCGTTGCGGAGCTTGACGACCGGACCGCCCCGGGCGTCGACGCAGACCTGCGGATGACGCTGGTCGCCGCGCTGCGCAGGCTCCCGCCGCGCAGCCGGGCGGTGGTGGTGCTGCGCTACGTCGAGGACCACAGCATCGAGTCCGTGGCCGCGCTGCTCGATGCCACGCCGTCAGCCGTGAAGAGCCTGAACACCAGGGGGCTCGCGCAGTTGCGCGAGCTGCTCGGGTCGGAGCAGGACCTGTTCCAGTCATGAGGAACCGAGGCCTCGCAAGGAGCTGTCATCGTGACCGATGAGCAGATCGTCGAACTCTTCGACAAGGTAGTCCGTGACATCAACCCGCAGGTCGATGGCATCATCCGCCGGGCCGAGCTGCTCGGCCGGCGACGGCGGGTCCGCCGCCGGGCCGCGATCGCGGCGGGCAACGCCGCCGCGATCGCCGTGGTGGCGGGCGTGAGCCTGGTGGTCGGCACGCATCATGCGTCGCTTGGCCCGGCCCGGCCGGTCGCCGGGGCAGCGACCGGGCACCGCTCCGCCCGGCCCACCCTGCGGGCTAGCCGCTCGCCCTCGCCGTCGCCCTCGCCCTCGCCGAGTCCGGGCGCGCTCACCGGCGGGGGGATGACGCCGGCGCACATGCTTGTCACGCTTCGCGGCCTGCTGCCCGCCGGCTCGGTCCTGTCCGACGTCTTTCCCGGTACCGCCCGTGGCGATCTGGAGGTCGACTACAACGACGGCAAGGGCGCGGTGGACCTAATGATCGAAGTCTTCCCGCCGGGCACCATCAGCCAGGCGACCTGCCCGGATCCGCTCTGGACCGATGAGGGCCCGCGCCCGGCCGGCGCGCTGCCGGTCAGCTGCGCGATGCGCACGCTTCCCGGCGGCGGTGTCGAGCGCGACGCGGTCATGTACAACGACAGCTACGGCTTCTACGGCTACGACATCTACGACACCCGGCCGGACGGGGTCACCGTGTTCATCCAGGTCGCCAACGGGACCCTGCACGGCCTGCCGAACGTCGTCCGGGCCACCCCGCCCGGCTCCATGGCTCAGTGGGAGGCGGTGGTCGAGAGTCCCGCCTGGCACGTGTAGCCGTGGCCTCGCGAGCTGTCGCGGCCACGGCGCCGGAGCCCCCGGCGCGTTAGCCGGGCGGCGGGCGGAAGGCGAAGCTGATCGCCCGTGCCTGCTGCGCCATGGCCTCGATCTCGGCGACGCCGTGCTCGTCGGCCGCGGTGCGGGCGAGCAGGTCGACATGCTGGCCGTGGAGGTCGGCAAGCCTGGCTTGCTGCTCCCGGTCCCGGCAGGCGGCGTCCGCCCGGCGGACCTCGGCGGCGAAGTCTTCCAGCGCCTCGACCCTGGCGGCGACGCTCGATTCCGCGAGTTCCGCCGCGCGGGCCTGGCTGCGCAGGGCAGCGGCGGTGGCCGGGCCCGGATCGAGCCCGGAGAGCTCGGCCCGCCTGGCCCGGAGCCGGGCCTGCTCGCGCAGTGCCACGGCGATGTCCCATTCCTGGCCCGCGAGTGCCGTGCTCACCGCGGCCTGATCCAGCAGGTCAGCCCGGCACACCTGCGACGAGGTGACCGCGTCGATCGCGTCCTGGGCGCGCCGCACCAGGGTCCGGCCGCGTGCGTCGAAATCGTCGTCGGTCAGGTAACGCCCGTGATGGGTCCGCGCGGCGACGTCGGCGGGCACCCTGCCGGTCGGCTGGCCGAAGAGGGCGACCCGGACGCCGAAAACGACGATGGTGACGACCGCCATGGCCACGGCCAGCGCCAGTGCGTAGCGGGAGGAGGCGCTCTCCCATGCGGTCGTGTCCTGCAGCGCCAGCACGCCGACGGCCAGCGGGACCGTGCCGAACACCGCGATCATCATGGCCCCGGTGAGGCCGATAGCCGCGCCGTCCACCGTGGCCAGGCGCCTGCCAGGTTCCCTGGGCAGGTATCCGCGGCGGCGCGGCGGCCGCGCCTGGCCTGCCGGCGTGAGCGGCGTGCCAGGGGCGGTGAGCAGGGCACGGTCGGCGCGCGGGATCGCGGGATCGACCGCGGGCCTGCGCAGGCCCGCGTCCGCCGGGGTGGCCTGGCGGCTCGCCATTAAGTCAGGGTAACGCCGGGGTCTGGGCCGGCCAACGGACGGGGTGTCCGGGCCTCAGCCAGGCGTCGCGGCCACGACCCACATCGAGAAATACTGCGAGCCGCCGCCGTATGCGTGCCCCAGCGCGGTCCGGGCTCCCGGCACCTGGTGTGCCCCGGCCCTGCCCATCACCTGCAGCGCGGCCTCCGCGAACCGCAGCAGCCCGGAGGCGCCGATCGGGTTCGAGCTGAGCACCCCGCCGGACGGGTTCACCGGCAGCCGGCCGCCGATCTCTGTCTCGCCGGCCTCGGTGAGCCGCCAGCCCTGGCCCTCGGCCGCGAAGCCGAGGTTCTCCAGCCACATCGGCTCGAACCAGGAGAACGGGACGTAGATTTCGGCGACGTCGATCTGCTCCAGCGGGTCGGTGATGCCCGCCTGGCGCCACAGCGCCGCGGCCGCGTCGGCCCCGGCCCGCGGGTTCACGTGGTCCTTACCGGAGAACATCGTCGGCTCGGTGCGCATCGCGGTGGCCCGGATCCAGGCCGCCGGCCGTCCCTCGGCCGCCGCGGCCTCGGCCGCCTCACGGTCGCCGATCACCACGGCGCACGCGCCATCCGACGAGGGGCAGGTCTCGTCGTAGCGGACCGGGTCCCACAGCATGGGGGAGGAGCGCACCGACTCCAGCGTGATATCGGGCTGCTGCAGGTGGGCATACGGGTTCAGGCTTCCGTTGCGCCGGTCCTTGACGGCCACCATCGCGCCGATGTGGTCCGGTGCCCCGCTGCGCCGGATGTAGGCCCGGACGTGCGGCGCGAAGTAGCCGCCGGCTCCGGCCAGCAGCGGCATGCTGAACGGCGGCATGATCGACAGCGCCCACATGGCGTTCGACTCGGACTGCTTCTCGAACGCCACGGCCAGTACCCGCCGGTGCCGGCCGGCCTGGACCAGGCTGGTGGCGACGAGGCCGGTCGCCCCGCCGACCGAGCCGGCCGTGTGCACCCGCAGCAGGGGCTTGCCGGTGGCTCCGAGCGCGTCGGCCAGGTACAGCTCGGGCATCATCACGCCCTCGAACAAGTCGGGCGCCTTCCCGACCACCACTGCGTCGATGTCGGCCGGGCGGAGGCCAGCATCGGCGAGGGCCCGGTCGACGGCCTCGCGGCACAGCCCGGCGATCGACACATCGGTGCGCCGCGACCGGTGCCGCGTCTGCCCGACCCCGATAACCGCCGCCAGCTGTTTCATCGGGCCTCCAACACGCACACGAGGTTCTGCTGCAGGGCCGGGCCGCTGGTGGCATGGGCCAGAGCGCGATCGGCGCGGCCGGACATGATCTCCCGCGCCGCGCACCCGATCCGGGCCAGGCCGGCCGCGAACATCGGGTTACCGCACAGCGCGCCTCCCGACGGGTTGACCCGGACGCGGTCACCCAGGCCGAGCGCGCCGCGCAAGAGGATCTCCTGGTGAGTGAATGGTGCGTGCAGCTCGGCGGCGTCCGGTGCCGGGCCGCCCGCACCCGCCGCGCTGGCAGCGGCAGCCGCCGACGGCGCGGTGGTCAGGTCGCGTGCCCCGAGCGACGCCGAGTCGATCCGGTGCTCGAATCCCGTGATCCAGGCCGGGCGCACGGACAGCTCACGTGCCCGCGCCGCCGAGGCCAGGATCACGACCGCGGCCCCGTCGCCGACCGGCGCGCAGTCGTGCGCCCGGAGCGGGTCGGCCAGATAGGGCTGCTCGAGCAGTTTCTCCGCGGAGATCTCGCCGGACAACTGCGCCTGCGGGTTCGTCATCGCCGAAGCCCGGCTGCGCGCCGCCACCTGGGCCATCTCGGCCTCGCTCCATACCCCGGCCTCGATGCCGAGCCGGGCCTGCAGCGCGGCGATGCTCACCGAGTCGGGCCAGAGCGGGGCCACCAGGTACGGGTCAAGCTGCAGCGCGAGCACCCGCCGCAGATCCCCGGCCGACGACTTGCCGAAGCCGTACGCCAGCGCGATGTCGGCCTCGCCGAGCAGGACCTTCACCCAGGCCTCGTAGAGCGCCCAGGCGCCGTCCATCTCCACGTGCGATTCGGCGATCGGGGGGAACGCGCCGATCGCGTCCACGGCCGAGACGAACGAGAACGCCCGGCCCGCCAGGTAGTCCGACGACCCCGAGCACCAGAATCCGATGTCGCCCTTGGCCAGCCCGGTCGCCCGGAAAACCTCGGCGAAGATCGGCACCAGCATCTCCACGCCGCTGGTGGTTCCCTCGCCGTGCCGCCGCACGGGGGACTGGGCGAAGCCGACGACGGCGACGTCTTGTTGGTTGGTCACGGGGCCGCCTTCTTGGTTGGTCACGCGTGCGCCTTCAAAGGTGGTGTGCGTAGCTCTCGTAGGGCGCGTCCGGCTCGCCGGTGGGCTCGAAGTGGTCGATGTTCTCCCACGTCGTGCCCCACTGGCCGCGCGGCCGCCACACCGCCCGCACCCGCATGCCCATCCGGACGCCCGCCGGGTCACAGCCCAGGATCAGGTGCTGGAACGGGATGTCCGCGCCGTCCAGGAGCACGGCCGCGGCGACGTACGGCGCCGCGACCCGCTGGCCGGGATAGTCCACGTTCACCACGCAGAACGTCGTCACGACGCCCTGATCGGGCAGTTCCACCTCCTCGGCCGTGGGAACCCCGTCCGTCGGGCAGGCGCCGCGCGGCGGGATGTAGACCTTCTCGCAGGCGGGGCAGCGCTGCGCCAGGAGCCGCCCCTCCGCGAGACCGCGCAGGAAGCTGCTCTCGCCGGGCGACACCGTGTGCTGATAGTGCAGCCGTACCGGGGTGGTCATGATCGTGGGCGGTGTTTCCTGCTCGCGTCCGGGGACTTCCGTCGGCGCGGCGGCACCCGAACATGGATCGAAGCAGGCGATGTCGCGGATATGACCGGCTGTCTCATCGGCCCAGCGAACCCTCACCCGCATCCCGGCGCGCATCTGCTCCGGCGAGCCCGCGTCGACGGCGTGCAGCATCGCGGTGTCAGCGCCGTCGAGGCGGATCAGTGCCCAGGCGAACGGATGGGCCAGCGGCTGCCCCTCGAGCGGCTCCTCCATCCACGACCAGCTCGCGACCTCGCCCTCCGGGCCCACGGGCACGAGTTCGTCCGGCGGGTCCAGCGTGACCGGGTCGTACTCGAACGGCGGCGCGTGTACCCGGCCATCCGCCCCTCGCGAGCCGAGAATCTGCCGTTCGGCAAGGCCCGACATGAACCGGCTCAGCGTCGGGCCGAGTGAGCGGGTGTAATCGAAGCCGATCTCCAGGGGTGCGCTCAGCGGCTGGTTCACGGTTCAGAGTGAAACACGTTTCGTTCCCGGCGGGCAACAACCGGAGGTGAGCCCGCAAGCTTCTTGTTGCCCGCCGGTAGAACTTGTTCTAGTTATGGCCGGCCGGCCCCGGGTTCAGACGTTGCCGAGCAACGGACCGACCGCCGCACAGGCCGGCTGGAATCCGGCCGTGTCTGGGCCGAGCGCGTTGACCACGTCCTGCAGGGCGTTCGAGTCGTAGGCGATCGACAGGTGATCGCTGGCGTCCTGCGAGCACTGGCTCTGCAGCGTGATGTTCTGCACGTTGGACGCCGCCGGCAAGAACGCGTTCGTGTAGGGGGTCACCACCTCGTCGTCGGCGGTCTCGATCACGACAT
>Ga0335072_10005472_pt1 | contig 18716 bp, 10 predicted proteins | sample Lox_Sample_21_FD_206725 | JGI IMG/M metagenome (GOLD analysis project Ga0335072, IMG submission 206725) | Soil microbial communities from Loxahatchee National Wildlife Refuge, Florida, United States - Lox_Sample_2.1 | ecosystem: Environmental > Terrestrial > Soil > Wetlands | place: USA... | reverse complement strand
ATTACCGACAACCTTTACTTCGACCTTCCCGACCGCATTCGCAAGAACCTCGCTCAATTCATTGGCGCGGCCGCCGACGAAATCGCCATCACCTCGGGCGCCAGCGTGGGCCTCTCGATCGTTGCGGCGGGAATGGAATGGCAGCCTGGCGACGAAGTCCTGGTCGGACGCGGCGAGTTTCCGGCTCACGTCGCCGCCTGGTTGCCCTACAAGGAGGCCGGGAAACTCAGCATCCGGACCGCTGTTTCAGGTGGCCGCTTCATCACGGCCGACGACTACGCGGCGCAGATCGGGCCGCGCACGCGGCTCGTTTCCGCCAGCCTGGTTCGCTACGACGACGGCTCGATGCTCGACGCGGCCCGCGTGGCACAAGCGTGTCACGACGCGAACGCGCTCTTTGTTCTCGACGCGTCGCAGTGCGCGGGAGCGATCCCGCTTTCCGTTCGCGATCTTGGCGCCGATTTCGTCACCTCGAGCGGATACAAATGGCTGCTCGGGCCGTATGGCACGGGCTTTTTCTGGGCGTCGCCCGCGTGGATGAATCGCTTCCCGTGCGGTCCGTTTTACTGGCAGGCGCTTGAAGGCGCGCGGAACTTCCACTTTCTCCCGCTCGAGGATCTGAAGGCGGCCCCCGGCGCGCGACGCTGGGATTCGGCGGAAACCGGGAACTTCATCAACCTCGCTGCGTGGGACGCTTCGCTCGACTTGCTCGGGAAAATCGGCGCGGAGGCAATCGCAAAGCACAACGCGTCGCTGGTGGGTGAATTGATCGAGCGACTTCCGCGCGACCGTTTCGTCCTTGCTTCTCCAGCGGAGCGCGAGCGGCGCGGCCCGTACGTCTGCATCTCCGCGCGCAATCCCGAACGCAACCGCGAACTCTGTGACAAGCTTCGCGAGGCGCAAATCATCGTCAGCCTGCGCGAGAACGCCCTCCGCATCTCGCCTTATCTCTACAACACGGCCGAAGAAATCGACCGCCTGATCAAACTCCTTTCGGTATCCTGAGGGGGCTACTGCGGCGGCAGTTTGTACTGGAATGGGATGTGCACGACGGCCTCCACGTCCACCGGCTTGCCATCGCGCGTTGCGGGACGGAACTTCCACTGCGCCAGGGCCTGCACCGCGCACTGATCGAGCAGTGGATCGAGGTGTCGTACCACCTGGATGCTGTCCACCGATCCGTTCGCGCGGATGATCGCGTAGAGAACAACCTCGCCCTGGATGTTCTGCCGGATTGCGTCCTCCGGATATTTGGGATCCACTTTGCGGATGGCCACGGGGCTCGACAGCACGCCTTTCGGCCGATTGAACGGCGACGCGTTTTCATCGAGCTGCGCGAAATTCAGAATCCAGCTTCCCGATACGCTGGTCACATTCGGCAGGTTGATATCCAGCGTATGCACCTCCTTCCCCGAAAAGAGTTCTTCCGGCGCCTCATGCGGACCGAGGCTGGCTACATTTGCCGGGCCCTTGCGGGGGTTCATACGCTCGGCGGAGAGCCCATTCGTCGGCGCGAGAATCAATCTCGGCCTCAGCCCTCCCGGGGCGATGCCGCTTCCCGACGTGGCCGCGTGTCCGTTCCCTCCGCTGATGCTCACTGCCGCCGGCAGCGAACCGGCTGCTGCCGCGCCTCTCCCTGAAGCACCGTTCCCTGGACCAGCGTTCTCGCCGCCTGGAACGCCTCGACGCGCGCCCGCGGGCGAAATCGCCACACGCGCGGCCAGATTTCCGCGCGGCACCTCTACCACCGGAGCCGGAGGCGCAGGCGATGCGGACAGAGCAATCACGTTCCGCAGGCTCGCATCGCCGTTCGCTGCGTTCACTTGCGGCGCGGGCGCGCCATCCACTCGTTCATGACGAAATCGCGCCGCTGCCGCAGACATCGGCGCCATCGGCATCTGCGGCGCGGGGTTTACCACGGAGCTCGACGCGACATTCAGCGGACCCGGATTCTTCTCCGTATTCGCAACGTCCGGCGCGACTGCGGTCTCCATTCTGCGCTCCCGCATTTTCGGCGCGGCGGCGCTCGGCGCGAGCTGTAATTGGAGTTGTGGCGCCGGCGAGTTCGCGGCCCATTGGACGACGTTCGGCAATTGCGGATCGACCTTCGGAGGCGCCATCGGAGCGGCAGGCTCGATCAGCGTTTGTCGCGGGTGCGTGATGCGGACCGGAATCGAAAGTATTGTCTGGCGCGGATGGAACGCGTCGGCGCCATCCGGAGCGGGCGGCTGCTTCTCGGCAATGTTTGGCACGCTCGGCCGGCTTCGCTCCGGCTTAGGCGCCGGCAAATCGGGTGTTTGCAGATGGATGGGCGGCAAATCCCGTGCAGCATCCCAGTTCACGTCGATCTGAACCGGCGCCAGATTGTGCGCCGTGGCCGGCAAGAATCCCCATATCGGTAGCACGAGCAGAACGACCGCGATGATGTGCCATGCCGAGGAAGCCGCAAACGCCCAGGGCGAATTCTTTCCGCCGATCCAGTGAACGCGCAGGTCCGAGTCGGCCGGCAACTCGTCGTCTTTTGGCACGTGCTGGCCAGAGATGAAATCAGCGATGCTCGACCGGAACTCCCGCCAAGGTGACTCCCAGTCGATTCCCAGGTCGAGCCGCGGGAGCTGCCCATGCGGTGAAAACTCTACGAGGGACTCAGGCGCCCCGGCGGAAGTAGCATCTGCCGGTCCCTGCGCCTTCGTTTCCTGCCCTGGATCGGACGTCGGCTGTGGCTCCGGCCCAATTCCCAAGCTAAGCGTCTCGCGCTTCCGTTTTGTTCCACTTTGCATGAGTATCCGTAATCTTCGACGAATGAGATGCGGACCTCAACCCCAAAGTTGGCGAGAGGCCAAATTCGGCGAAAAAGCGAAAGGAAAGCGAAGTAGGAATCGTGTATTTATGTTGCGGGTAGAAATTAGGAGGCTCTTTATTTTCAATCGCTTACGCGATTTTCTATTCGTAACGTGTTGCGAGTAGACTGTCATCTGTAGGGGGCGACTTTGGTTTGAAGGTGACTCAACCACTCGCTGCCGCGCATTGTTGCCATTGATCCGCAGCCAGAGATCGGATTCGTCATGCGCGGGTCACGCGGCAAGGGCCAGGCGGTAAAAGCTCAGTGCGGCGTCGCCTTGCTCGAGGAGGCGGGAAAGTTCGAGGCCGTCGAAGCGCTCTGGCAGGTCCGCCTTCACGCTGTGCTCGACGATCACAATTCCGGAGGGAGCCACGAGGTGCGACTCGTCCAGAAACTCGAGGACGCGAAGGCGCTCCTCGGCGGCGTCGTAGGGCGGGTCGAGGAAAATGAAATCGGCCATAAGCTTCCGCTGCGCGATTTTTTCGAGCGCGCGAATCGTCTCCGCTTCCATCACTTCCACGCGGCTCTCGATTTTGAGCGATTCGACGTTTTCGCGAATCAGTTGGGCCGCCGCCCGATGCGCCTCGACAAAAATGGCCTCGCGCGCGCCGCGACTGATGGCTTCAATCCCAACCGCGCCGGTGCCGGCATATAAGTCAAAAAAGAGCGAGTCTTCAATCGACGGCCCCAGCACGTTGAACAAGGTTTCACGCAGCCGGTCGCTGGTCGGCCGCATGGCCAGTTTTCCGGGACTCTTCAGCCTGCGACTGCGAAATTGTCCGCCAATCACGCGCACGTTCATCCCACCGACGCCAGTTGATACCTTCTTTGCCAGGCCGGATTCAGCGACTCGAGTTGCGCCGCCACTTCATTCGCCCGCGAAGGATTCTGCGTGAGGGCAAAAGCCTCGCGGCGCGCAAGCTCCAGAATCTCACGATCTCGCAGAGGCTGGGCAAAAGAAAACGCGGCGTCGCCATGCTGCCGCGTCCCGAAGAACTCGCCCGGCCCGCGCAGTTTCAAGTCGCGCTCGGCAATTTCGAATCCGTTGGACGTGGCCACCATCGTCTCGATCCGTTCTTTCGCATCGCTCTTAATCGTTCTCGGGGCCACCAGCACGCAATAGGATTTTTCTTTTCCGCGCCCGATGCGCCCGCGCAACTGATGGAGCTGGGCGAGCCCGAAGCGGTCCGCGTGCTCGATCACCATTACGGTCGCATTCGTAACGTCCACGCCGACTTCGACAACCGTCGTCGCCACCAGAATTTGTATTCCGCCCCCGCGAAACCGCTCCATCACCGCGTCCTTTTCGTCATTTTTCAGGCGACCGTGCAGCAGGCCCATGCGCAGTTTCGGGAAAACGCTCTTCGCCAATCGCTCGTATTCCGCAGTGGCCGCTTTTAATTCCTGCTTCGATTCCTCAACCACGGGATAAATGATGTACGCCTGCCTGCCGCGCGCGATTTCCCGCCGCAGAAATTCCCAAACGCCGGCGAGCTGCTCTTCGGCGGTCCAACGCGTCTCGATCGGCGTGCGCCCGGGCGGCATCTCGTCGATCACGGAAAGATCGAGGTCACCGTACAAGGTCAACGCCAGCGTTCGGGGAATGGGCGTCGCGGTCATCACCAGCACGTGCGGCGAGGCCCCTTTTTCGATCAGGCGCTTTCGTTGCAACACGCCGAAACGGTGTTGCTCGTCGATAATCACGAGCCCGAGCCGCCGGAACAGCACGGGATCCTCGATCAGCGCGTGTGTTCCAACGATGAATTGCGCCTGACCGCTCTGCGCTCGCTCGATCACGTCTTCTTTCTCAACTCGCTTTCTGCCGCTCACGACCAGCTCGACGTTATATCCCGCGGACGCGAAAATCCTGCGCGCACCAAGATAATGCTGGGTCGCGAGAATCTCGGTGGGCGCCATAAGCGCCACCTGATACCCGTTCTCCATGACGATCGCCGCGGCCTCGAGCGCGACAATCGTTTTGCCGCTACCCACGTCGCCCTCGAGCAAGCGGTGCATGGGCGTCGGACGCTCCAGGTCGCCGGCAATATCGCCGAGCACGCGCTTCTGCGCCGCCGTCGGCTTGAACGGCAGGATGCGCCTCAGGGCGGCGCGAATGTTGTCTTCGCGGACGCGCATCGGAATTCCCGGCTGTGCGTGCTCGTTCAACCGTCGCAGGCCCAGCGCCAGTTGATAGTAGAAAAATTCTTCGAAGATGAGCCGCGTCTGCGCGGGGGTCCGAAAACCGTTCAGCAGCTCGAGACTTTCGCCCTTCGCAGGAAAGTGCGCCTGGATGAGCGCCTCACGCCGCGACGGGAAGCGATAGCGCTCCCGAATCTGCGGCGGCAACGGGTCGGGCACATTCGTGTCGAAGCTCAGCAGGACCTGGTAGACGATCCGCCGCAGCATTCGCGAACTCAGTCCGCCAACCGACTCGTAGATAGGAACGATTCGGCCAACTTCGGTCGAATCCGGCGGGCGACCGTCCGAGCTCCCCACCAGCTCGAACTCCGGATTCACCATCTCGACGCGCGCCGGCCGGTACGGATCGATCTCCACCTTTCCGTGAACGACGATCTTCTGTCCCTGCTTCAGCCGGTCTTCGAGGTAGCCGCCGTGAAAAAAGCGCAAGTGCAGGGTTCCGGAGCCATCGCGTACCGCGCAATGAAAGATCGGCGCGCGCCCGCGAGCAAAGCGCACCACGCTTCCCGCCTCCGCCACCTCCGCCATGATCGTGTGCACTTGCCCGGGAACGGCTTCAGCAATCGGAGTAAATCGGACGCGATCTTCGTAGCGAAACGGAAAGTACGTCAGCAGATCGCCCACCGTCGTGATTCCGCGCTCCGCCAGCGCAGCGGCCCTCTGCTGGCCCACGCCGCGCAGGTATTTCACCGGACTGTTCATTGCAAATATCATTTGAAGAAATCAGCCGAATTGCGGCTTGGGGCGCCCTTTTCGCCTTGGCCGAATAACCTCGCGCGAATCGCTTTTAACACGGCGTTGACATCATGTTTACGCCGGTCTAGTCTCCTCGTTTCGGACTCTGCTCGCAATTTGTAAATCGGGGTTCTGCACCACCCCGAAGCGGTAACAAACCCATCCAAAGGACCGAGTCGCCGTCATGAGAAAGCACGTGTATGTCATCGGAAGCCTCGTCTTCATCTGCCTGCTCGCCATCGCCATTGCAGTGGCACAAGCTCAAGTGAAAATCGTGCACCAACCCGCGTCGGAAGGCCGGCCTATCACTCCCGCCGGTTCTCTGATTCTCGACGCAACCACTGGGAATCCCGCGATCGGCTCGCTGCCGGTAAAATTTGTGCGCAGTCCCGACCATGCCGCGAAAGACGGCGGCGGGCGCTTCCTGATCGCCGTGAATAGCGGATACGGTATCGAGTTCGACTCCTCCACGTTTTCGGGCGATCAGTCGCTCAGCGTGATCGACCTGAACGCGCAGCCCGCCCCAAAAGCGATCCAAAACGTCTACTTCCCTTCCCCGCAAAGCGCAAACGTGGGCGCCGTCTTTTCGCCGCAGCCCGAGCATGATGGTTCCTACCTGCTCTACGTGTCCGGCGGCTTCGAGAATAAGATCTGGGTATTCCGCTTCAATCCCAAATCGCGGGAACCGATTTCGCCGCCCTCTCCCGGGCCGAATACGAAAGTGACAGCACCGTTCATTTCTGTCGCCGGACTCACATCACAAGCCGGGTCTCCGCGTTACCAGCGGGGCGTCGAGCCGGTCTACCCGCAGGGCATCGCGATCAGCCCCGACGGCGAAACGCTTTTCGTCGCGAACGACCTGGGCGACAGCCTGGGAATTATCTGGGATTTGCGCTACGAACGCCGACTGACGCGCGTCAATTTGTCAGACGGCCAAGTGGGCCATTTCGTTTTCCCCTATGAGGTGGTCGCCTTCGCGCCGCCCGGCGCGCGCGAAGCGCAGAAAGCCTACGTCTCCTGCTGGGCCACCGCCTCCGTCGCCGTCAAAAATCTGGAGCATGAGGACGCGCCCGTAAAGTTCATCCATGTGGGGAGGCATCCCACCGAGATGATCTTCAACGCCGCGCGCACGCGCTTGTATGTGGTGGACTCGGACGGCGACAGCGTCTCGGTGATCGACACTTCGCGCGACGCATTGGTCGAGACCATCAGCGTGCGCCTGGAAGAGAAAGCCTTGCCCGGCGGCTCGCCGGAAGATCTTGCGCTTAGCGCCGACGGGCGAACGCTGTACGTCGCGAACGCGCACAGCGACGCCGTTGCCGTGGTGGCGCTTTCTCCGGCCGCGATGGGCGCAAAGGCGGAGGCGCTAGAGGGTCATGCACGCGCGGGGGACGCCGATTCGGACGACGAGGCCCCGACCAACCGAAGCAGCGTTCGCGGGTTCATTCCCACCGGCCAATATCCTTCCGCGATCGCCGTGGCAAACGGAAATCTCATCGTCGGAAATGGCAAGGGAACAGGCTTCGAGAATTCGTCGATGATCGTCAGCGATTCCGGTCGAGCACCCAACGGCCCGAGCGCCACGTTCCCGGTCGGACGCGGCCACAAGGGCCAGGGCGGCGAGTATGACGTCGCGCTGATCGCCGGGGATTATTCGCTGATTCCCGAGCCCGATCCGCAAGCACTGGCGGATTACACGAATCAAGTCCTGCAAAATGACGGCCTGATTGGATCGAAGGACGTCGACCTCTTCGCGGGAAAATCGCCGATTCATCACATCATCTACATCATCCGTGAAAATCGCACGTACGATCAGGTGTTTGGCGACATTGCGCACGCCGGCAACGGCCAGCCCGCCGATGGCGACCCGAGCCTCGCGATTTTCGGCGACGGCGAGGCGGCCGCACGCCCGAACGGCGAGCCACAAAACATCACGCCCAACGGACACGCGCTGGCGTTGCGGTTCGGCCTTTTCGACCGCTTCTTCGTGAATTCCGAGGCCAGCCCCGACGGCCACAACTGGTGCAACGCGGCTTTCTCCACCGATTACGTCGATAAAGTATTTCGCTGGAATTACTCGGATCGCGGGCGCACGTACGACTTCGAGGGCGAGAATCGACTGCCGGAAGTCTCCGCCATGCGCGGCGAGCCGCCCATCCTTCCGCTTCCCGCCACTGCGGAACAGATCGCGGATTACATTAAGCGCTACATTCCGTACTTGCATGGCGCACGCGACGTGGGCGAGCCGGAAACTCTGTATCTCTGGGACGACGCGGCCAGAACGGGACTCACCTACCGCACGTTCGGCGAATTCATGGGCACCATCTCCAAGGCGGAAGTCGATGCGTTCAACGCCAATCGTGACCGCGATTACCCCGACACGTCGCAGACCGCAATCGCCTTCCCTGCGAAAAAAGCTCTCGAAGGACACGCAAGCCCCACGTATCGCGCTTTCGACCTCTACACGCCCGATTCCATGACCGCGGATTCCTACCGCGCCGCGAAAAAGTCCGGCGCGGACCCGTTGATCTCCGAGTCGAATCCCGATTCGCGCTTTCAGGGCTATTCGCGCATGGCGTCGTTCCTCTCGGAATTCCAAGGCTACGTCCGCGACCTGAAAGAAGGACGCGGCGAAACGCTTCCGGCGTTTTCCGTGATGCATTTGCCGAACGATCACACGTACGGCATGCGCCCTCATTTTCCGACGCCGCAATTCTATGTTGCGGACAACGACTACGCGCTCGGGCTTCTGGTCGAGGCGGTAACGTCGAGTGCCTACTGGAAGGACACCGCGATTTTCGTTCTCGAGGACGATTCGCAGGACGGCCCCGACCACGTTGACGCCCATCGTTCCCCTGCTCTCGTCATCAGCGCGTACAACCGTCCCGGCGCGCTTATTCACCACTACCACAGCACAGTCAGCCTGATTCGCACGATGGAACTGCTGCTCGGCATGCCGCCGATGAACCAACTGGATGCCGCCGCTTCGCCGATGGACATTTTCCAGTCCACGCCCGACCTGACGCCGTACAAAGCTGTTCTCCCCGAATTGGCGATGAACAATTTGACCGTGCAGCCGAGCAGAGACCGCGAAACCGCGCGATACATTCGCCAAACCGAACGACAGAACTTTGCCTCCGAGGATCTGGCCAACCCGCAAATCTTGAACCACATAATCTGGTTCTCCGCGCGCGGCGACCGGGAGCCATATCCTGCGATCGCTCAACTGCCCGTATTTGACGTGATGCGGACGCGCCTGATCGAAGAATCGGCCGAGGAGCTCGACCTCAACAGCCTGATGAAGACGATGCTGGCGCGCAAAGTGGAAACCAAGTCCAGCAAACGCGCCGACTGATGCTTGTTCAGAAGAATTGCAAGCCGCTTTTATTTCGCAGCCCCCCTCGGAGCTTCGAATGTTGTCTTGCGAATTGGCACGGCGTGGTCGCCTCCGTGGGTGGACGCAAAAGAAAAAACGTCCCGACGTGCGTCCGGGGCTAGACCCCAGCGCTTTGGCGGTTCCATTGTTTCGCGTGCCACGGCGTGAGCGTCCTGTAGTGAAAATTCACTGACGCTCCGAGGGAACTAACCGCCAGGCAGCTGCGTAAAGAATGGAAGGGGGACGCATCAATGGGGACATTCTTGCAGGACGTCCGCTACGGATTCCGCGCGCTGGCAAAATCGCCGGGGTTTACCGCCATCGCGATTCTGACGCTCGCTCTTGGCATCGGCGCGAACACCGCGATTTTTTCCGTCGTCAACGGCCTCTTCCTCCATCCTCCCGGCGTCACGAATCCGGACCGCGTGGTGGTGCAGCGCGTGCGCTACATCAAGCTCGGGCTGAAGAGCATTTCGGTCTCGGCTCCGGATTTTGCGCAGATCCGCGACAGCAAGAATATCTTTCAATCGGCGGCCCTCGAAACCACGGCCGATTTCAACTACAGCACCGGGGAATTTCCCGAACGCTTGCGAGGAGCGCAAGTTTCCTGGCAGTGGTTCGACGCTTTCGGCGCGAGCCCGATCCTCGGCCGGGTTTTCACCGCGGAGGAAGACCAGCCCAACGCGAATCATGAAGTCGTCCTCGCATACCCTGCCTGGCAGCGCTGGTTCGGCGGCGATCCGAACGTGATTGGACGCAGCATTCGGCTCAACGAACAGTCCTATCGCGTGATCGGCGTGATGCCGCGGGGATTCCTCTGGCCGAATCCCACCACGGACCTCTGGACGCCACTCGGTCTCGCGCCAACCGAGTTCGCCATCGACAACACGTTCAACGAAAATTTTTTTGCGGTCGCCCGGCTGCGGCCTAACGTTTCGCTCGCACAGGCCGCCGCCTACGTGAAAGTTCTCTCGCAGCGCGTGATCGACAATCCCGCTTCCACCTACGCGAAAGATTCGCAGTGGGGCATGTTTCTGATGCCGCTTACCACTTTCATTTTTGGCGACCTCCGCACGCCAATTCTGATTCTGGGAGGCGCCGTCGCGTTCGTCCTGCTGATCGCGTGCGCCAACATCGCCGGGCTTCTGCTCGCCAAGGCCGCGGGACGTTCCAAGGAACTCGCCGTCCGCGCGGCCCTGGGCGCCTCGCGACAGCGGCTGATCGCGCAAACGCTGAGCGAGAACGTAGTCCTCGGACTTCTGGGGATCGCGGCTGGGCTTCTCGTGGCGCGATTGGGAATTCGCGCTCTTCTCCTCGCGGCGCCTGCGAATCTCAACGCGGGATCGATCGCGTTTCCTCTCGACGGCTACGTTCTGACTTTCACCGTCTTAGTCGGCCTGCTGGCTGTGCTGATTTTCGCGGCTGCGCCCGCCTGGCACATGTCGAAGAGCGACCCCTACGATGCCCTTCGCGAATCCGGCCGCTCGACGACCGCCAGCCGCGCCCGCCAGCGATTCCGCTCATTCCTTGTCGCGGGAGAAATGGCGCTTGGCCTCGTGCTGCTGGCCGGCACGGGGCTGCTGCTGAAGAGTCTCTCACGCATCAGCGAAGTGAATCCGGGTTTCCAGCCGCACGGCGTAATGACGGCCGGGCTCGCGCTTCCGCAAACCCAATACGACACGCCCGAAAAGCAAATCGCCTTCTTCCGCAGCGTGCTGGACCGGCTGTCAAGCAGTCCCGGCGTCACCGCGGTGGGAGCAGGATTCCCGCTGCCCTTCACCGGGGGCAACGCCTCGGCTTCGTTCAACATCGAAGGCCGCACCGTGCCGCCTGGCGACCCTGGCCCGTGGGGCGATGTCCGCTACGTCACGCGTGGTTATTTCACAGCCCTTAGCATACCGCTGCTTAAGGGGCGGCTTTTCACCGATGAAGACCGCACCGGCTCGCAAGCCGTCGCTGTGATCGACGAGAACCTCGCACGCCAGTATTGGCCACACGAAGATCCCATTGGAAAGGAGATTCGTAGAGGCAACCACGCGCCTTGGGCGGTGATCGTCGGAGTCGTCGGCCACATCCGCTTCACGCAGCTTGCGGGAGACGATTCTTCCACCGAGGGATCGCAGTCTTCCTCGAGCGGCGTCTACTACTTCCCGATCTATCAGGCGGAGGCGCCCTACGGCTTCCTGATCGCGAAATCCAGCGGCAATCCGGAAGCGCTGGCGGGCATGATTCGGCGGTCGGTCCACGATGTGGACGCGAACCAGCCGGTTTCCGACATGAAAAGCATGGACGCGCGCATCGCGGAGTCTCTGGGGCCGCAGCGCTTCGCCGCCAGCCTGCTGGCCGTCTTCGCCGTGCTGGCCACTGTGCTCGCCGCGATCGGCCTCTATGGCCTCGTCAGCTACAGCGTTACGCAACGCACCAATGAATTGGGCATCCGCATGGCGCTTGGCGCCAGCCGTGCCGACATTTTGCGAATGGTGTTGCGCGAGAGCGCAAGGATCGCGCTGATCGGCACAGCGACTGGAATCGTCGCGGGGTTGGTTCTAACGCGCGCAATTCGCGGCATCCTGTACGGAGTGAGCGCCTACGATCCGCTCTCCTTTGGAGGCTCCGCGCTTGCCTTGATCTTCATCGCGCTGGCCGCGAGCTACCTTCCGGCTCACCGCGCCACACGCGTAGACCCCATGGTCGCTCTGCGTTACGAATAGCCCGCGGCGATCGGGGCAGCGAACTCGCTCAGAATGCAACTCGCCTCTTTAGAGCCGAATATTTGTCTTTTCGCGCAGGCTGACTTGCCCGGCAATTGCTTTCGCGAACGCAATTCTCGGTCGCGGCTGTGAAAACCCGCACGCACGCGCTATTCTCAATTTAGATGATTGACATCCACTGCCACATCCTGCCGGGCCTCGACGACGGCGCGGACTCCATCGAAACCGCGCGCGCGATGGCCGAGATGGCGATTGCCGACGGTATCACGCACGTGATCGGCACGCCCCACGCCAGCGAAACCTATCGCTTCGTGCCGGAACTGGTGAAACAGCGCCGCAACGAAGTGCAAGCCATGTTCGAAGGGCGGCTCACGCTGGCCACCGGTTGCGATTTCCACCTGAGCTTCGAGAATCTCCAGGACGTTCGCCACCAGGCATCGCGCTACACCCTGAATCAGAAAAATTATCTGCTCGTCGAGTTCGCCGACTATTCGATTCCTCCATCGATGGACCAGGCGCTCCACGAGCTGCAGCTCGCAGGCCTGCAACCTGTGGTCACGCACCCGGAACGCAATCCGCTGATTCGCGCGCAACCCGAGCGATTGTTTCAATGGCTGCGGCAGGGCTGCTACGTGCAGGTGACGGCGGGATCTCTGCTGGGGAAGTGGGGTCGAGCGGCGCAGACCGCCGCCAGCAAATGGCTGGAAGGTGGCGCCGTCCATTTTCTCGCGAGCGACGCGCACAACGTCACCACGCGCCCGCTGAAACTGAAGGAAACGTTTGATCTGGTGGAGAAGAGCAGCGGCGAGAATGTGGCGCGCGCTCTTTTCGTCGAGAACCCGCTGGCCGCGTTCGAAGGGCGCCCGCTCCCGTATGTGCCGGAACTGAGCGAAGACTTAGTCGGACGGGATGGAAAGCAAGGCAAGCGGCGCAAGAAATTCTGGCTGTTCTAAGAGGGATGGCGGCTCGCGAAGGCGGCTCGCAAGCAGGCGCCGGTTGTCGCTCTGCCACTCGGCGGAAATTGGTTTTGCCGCATTCTGGGCCGTTCTGCTACGATGAAGGCGTTCCTGGGCTGCATCCCCGGTAGGGAGCGGCACCGGAGGCGAAAATGAGCGCAACACCTCTCGCGGGCGGCGGGAAAATCACCGTGCCCGACATTCTCTCCCGGAAGCCTTTTCCACCCGGATCGAAAGAAGCAAAGAAAATCACCTGCCTGACGGCGTCCGACTATCCGACGGCGCGCCTCCTCGATGACGCCGGGGTGGACATCATTCTCGTTGGCGACTCGTTGGCCATGGTCGCGCTGGGCTACGAAAACACGCTGCCGGTGACGATGGACGAAATGCTGGTGCACGTTCGCGCGGTGCGGCGCGGAACGCGGCGCGCGCTGCTGGTGGCCGACATGCCGTACGGAAGCTATCACGTCTCGCTGGAGGAATCGGTCGGCAACGCGATTCGCCTGGTGAAGGAAGGCGGCGCGGAGGCCGTGAAAATCGAGGGGGGCGAGCGGCGCATGGAGTTGATCGCGCGCCTGATCGACGCGGAAATTCCGGTGATGGGGCACGTGGGGCTAACGCCGCAATCGATCCACGCCATGGGCGGATTTCACGTGCAGGGAAAATCGGCGGAGGCGGCGCGGCAACTCGAGCGTGATGCTCGGGCCGTGGAAGCGGCAGGCGCTTTTTCGATCGTGCTGGAATCGATGCCGCGTGAAGTGGGCGCTGGCATCACGCAGGCTCTTCGCATCCCCACGATCGGAATCGGCGCGGGCCCCGACTGCGATGGCCAGGTACTTGTCTTTCACGATCTGGTGGGATTGACGATGGGCCACAGGCCGAAATTCGCGCGGCGCTACGCGAATCTTGCAGCGGAGATCTCGCGAGCCACATCCGATTTTTGTGCGGATGTTCGTGACGGAAAATTTCCGTCGGACGCGGAATCCTATCATTCGCCCGCGGAAGCGCGCGACGAAGTGGCGAAGAAGTGAAGGCGAGAGATGTCAGCGACTGGTATTGCTTTCGTTTTGCAGCCTCCATTTGCGCTCCGATTTTTGTTCGGCGAACTGGCAACGTGCAGTTGCCTTGCTATCGGATACGAGAGACAAAGCCACGATTCGGAAGCTCGCCATTCGGAGCGTGTGTCAGGTCCGGGGCGTCGGAGTCTTACAGGCAATCGCACAGATAACGCAAGATTCGCGGCATAACGCCTTTCACCAAAAGGTAGTCTCCGAGTTGTTCGATTGCAGGAGGTGGAAATGACTGTGGATGATTTTCGCGTGCTATATGAATACAACTCCTGGGCCAACCGTCGCACGCTCGATTCTTGCGCACCGCTGACGCCCGAGCAATTCACGCGCGAGATGGTCTCGAGCTTTCGCTCCGTACGCGACACGCTGGCGCACATTTACGGCGCCGAATGGTTGTGGCTCGAGCGCTGGCACGAGCGAATTCCGAACGCGCTTCCGTCGGCGGCGGATTTCCCCGACCTCGACTCGCTGCGCGCGCGGTGGGCGGAACTCGAACGCAACCTCCGTACGTTCATCGGTTCGCTCACTCCAGCAGGACTCCAGCGCGTGATCAAATACAAGAACACACGCGGAACGCCATTTGAAGGCCATCTGGAACCCATGTTGAGCCACGTGGTGAACCACGGAACATATCATCGCGGGCAAGTGGTGACGCTGCTGCGGCAATTGGGCGCGAAGCCGGTAGCGACAGACCTGATCGCCTTCCATCGCGAGCGCGCAGGCCAGCCGATCGCATAAGGGCACCGAAACTGCCGAGTTTTTCCTCTATCGAAAGTCTAATGCACGAGGTCTGAAGCGAAAACGAGGCGGATGCCGCGCGCTTCGAGCTGCGGAACCATTTCCGCGAGGGCCGCGATCGTAGCCGGGTGCGGATGGCCGATGGCAATAGCGAAGCCGTCGCGGGCCGCGTCGCGTGCGGCCAGAGCGAGCTGGGCGCGAACGGCCTGCTTCGTCGCCGTGTCATCGAGAAAGACTTTGCGCGACGCCGCGCGGACTCCGGCTTGCTCGGCGCTTTGGTAGGCGACCGTGGCGGCCGTAGTGCGGCTGTCGATGAAGAAAAGGCCACGCTGGCGCAGCGCAGGCATCAGTTCGCGCATCAGAGCCGGATTGGCGGTTGCCAGCGAGCCCTCGTGATTGTTTACTCCCACCGCGTGTGGCACCGTTTCGAGCATCCCTGCGAGCGTCGACTGCACCTGGCGGGCACTCATTCCCACGCGCAACTCGATGTTCTCCTGCCTGACGCCCGACGATTCCGATTGCATCGGAAGATGCAGCAGGACCTGGTCGCCGCGGCGAAAAGCGTCCTCGGCCACTTCGCTCGAAAGCGGCAAGTTTGGAATTACGGAGACCGTAAGAGGAAAAGGCAACGCGAGCAAAGCGTCGGCCGAAGACCGGTCGTAGCCCAGATCGTCGAGAATGATGGCGAGCCGCGGAGCGCGGGCGGAAATCGCGGCCGAACGAGATTCAGAGGCAATCGGCGTGAGGATGCGAATCGAATGGGTGCGCGCGCCACCCGAAGTGAAGTTCAGCACGACGATGTTTCCCGAAGCTTGGCGCGCGACGCTGAGTTTGTGGCGCCTGGCGATACGCGTCAGAGAATCTTCGAGCGACCGCACCTCTGACGCGTCTGACGGCGACATGTAGATCTCGTCGGCAATCGGTGCCGCAGCCGCGGCCTCCGGGCCTTGCACCAGCGGGCGAATGGTGATTTCAGAGTGCGGGCCAAGGATTTTTCGCGCGGATGCCACGATTTCCACGGTGACGGCGCGAACATCGGCTCTGGGTGGAGTTTTCCGAGCACAACCTGCTGCGAACAACGCGCAGACTATACAACACAGAAAGAGGCGAGACAAAACGCATCGTTGTTCCCCGCGAAACGGAGAACCGCTCTGAGAAAGACGGGATAGCGGGATGAAGCTCCCGCGGCTGGTTAGCACGAAGGCTAGGCGGCCTTCCGCCCTGTGCCGGAACCTTGCAAAATCTCAAGCGCCTTCTTCAGCACGGGATCGTTGGGAGCCACCACCTGGCCCGGCGGAGGAACTGGCGGCCCCACCTGTTCGAGCTGCGCGTAACTGTCGGGAGTCAGGTTAACCGGCACGGTAGGCTGAACGCCGTCAGTAGGAATTTCCTTGCCGTTGGGCGTGTAGTAATTCGCAACAGTCAGAACCAGCGCGGCTCCGTCGTCCAGGGGAATCAGCTTCTGCATCGAAGCGGTGCCATACGTCCGATCCCCCACTGTATCGCCGCGATGATTGTCTGCAATCGCGCTGGCAACGATCTCGGCGGGCCCTGCCGTAGTGTTGCCAATCAGAACAGACACGGGCTGCGTCCAAACGACATTGCCGGGGACGGCTGAAGACACCTCCGTAGTCACGGTCTGGCCCTTCAGTGTGGTGATGGTGCCCGAAGGAACGAACAGTTGAGCCGTGGCGATGCCTTCTTTCATCTCGCCGGAGGCGCAGCCGCGCAAATCCATGATCAGCTTGTTGGCGCCTTGCTGGCGAAGACGGAGGAGCTCGTCGTGAATCTGCTTGCTCATGCCCGTCTCAAACGCAGGCACGCGCATATAAGCCACATTGCCCTCGAGGCGCGTCTCCACAAGCTTGGGCGCGGAAATCTTCGCAAGGGTGATGGTGATATCTTCCGGCTCAGTCTTGCCGAGCAACGGCTGGCTGGCGGACACACTTACGGCGGCTCCTGGATTGCCGGAGAGAAGGAGCTGCGCCTGATCGATCGTCATCTGGGACGTAGTGAACCCGCCGACCTTTTCGAGAATGTCCCCAAAGTGAAGTCCGGCCTTATCTGCGGGGCTGCCGGGAAGCACTGAAAGGACGCCAATATACCCGAAGCGCTTCGTCAGCGTCAGCCCTGCTCCGGCTGGAGCCTTGTCCGCGCTCTTCTGTTTGAAATCGGTATATTCCAAGGGGCTCAGATAGCCGGATTGCGGATCGAGCGAATCGACGAGCCCGTGAAGCGCGCCAGCGGTAACTTTGTGAATGTTCGGATCGTCCACATAGTCGCGCTGAACGTAGTTGAGTACCTCGCTATAAACGGTAAGCGCGCGAAAGGCCTGGTCGTCGGACGAAGAGCGGGCGCGCACGTAGCCGGTAGTTACGTAGGCGAGAATCAGAACGGACAAAGCGATCACAGTTTTCTTCGTCAAAGAACTCATGGTTTACCTTTCCTCTGCCGTGCCCGGCCCTCAACGATCCGCCGCTCTCTATCTGATGCGTTCCCCAGCGCCTGCGTTTCTCAAGCCACGCCCGCTCGGACTCCCTATTATACGGGAATTTGCGGCATAGCTACAGCCGAGGCGAAACGAGTACCACTGATTTGGAAGAAGGAGACCGCCAAGGGCGGTACGCTTTGAATCGTTCGCGAAGGTATGCCCTAAGGGTGCGCGAGATGCTTTTCGTGGGAGGCCAGCGCAGGCTCGAGTTGTCGGGTCCGGCTAGGAGCTTTGTCCCGCCACGTGAGGAAACTGTCCATGTAGGTGTAGAAGACGGGCGTCAGATAGAGGGTAACGAACTGTGCGAACACGAGCCCGCCCACAACGCACAGGCCGAGCGGCCGCCGCGAATCGGCGCCGGCCCCGAACCCGATCGCGATGGGCAGCGTGCCCATGATGGCCGCCGCAGTGGTCATCATGATCGGCCGGAAGCGAATCATGCTTCCCTGATAAGCGGCTTCACTGGCATCCGTGCCGGCGGTGCGCTGATGTTCCAGGGCGAAATCGACCACCATGATCGCGTTCTTCTTAACGATGCCGATCAGCATGATCAATCCCACAAATCCGTAAATATCCAGCTGCATGTGGAACAGCGTGAGAGTCAGCAAACCGCCAAACACCGCAGCGGGCAAACCGGTAAGAATCGTAACGGGGTGGACGTAGCTTTCGTACAGGATGCCGAGGACGAGGTAGATCACCAGCACCGCCGTCACCAGCAGCAGGCCGAGTCCGGTGAGCGATTGCTGGAAGGCCTGCGCGCTCCCTTGGAAGCTGGTAGTCACCGAAATCGGCAGAATCGACTTCGCCAGCGCCTGCACCTCGTTCACGGCCTGACCCAGCGCCACGCCCGTGGGAAGGTCGAACGAAATGGTCACGGACGGTAGCTGGCCCGTGTGGTTCACGGTCAGCGGACCGAGCGTGGTGGTGAATTTGGAAACGACACTCAACGGAACAAGCTGCCCGCCCGAAGAACGGATGTAGAGATCGCTCAGCATGTTCGGATCGCTCTGGTAGCGATCCTCGACCTGGAGAATCACCCAGTATTCGTTGTTGGGCGTGTAGATCGTGGAAATCTGGCGCTGGCCATAAGCGCTGTAGAGCGCGTTTTCCACTTGTTCCGGGGTCACGCCCAGCGCTGAAGCCTCATCGCGGTCCACCTCCACGTTCGCCTGAGGATTCTTGATCTGCAGATCGGTGGTCACATCGGCAAGGTCGGGCATTGCTCTCATTTTTGTTTCGAGCAATTGCGCGTACTTATACAGCTCGTCCGTTTGAGGACTGGAAAGCGTGAACTGGTACTGGCTCTTCGTAAGATGGCCGCCTATGCGGATGGCTGGCGGATTCTGAAGGAACACACGCACGCCAGGGATGCGGTTCAGTTTGGGCTGCAGCTCGGTCATGATGTCGCTGATGGTCATGTGGTGCTCGAACACGGGCCGCACGAAATTGACGAGCGTCCCGAGCACAGGCGTGTGTCCGAAGCGCGCAACCAGACGATCGTATGCGGGGCTGTCGCTCCACGGGCGCTCGGAAGGTCCCTTCAGGTGGACGTAGGCGCTGCCATTATTCAGGCCGTTGCTGTTCGAATCGCTGATGTC
>Ga0335072_10005471_pt1 | contig 18717 bp, 5 predicted proteins | sample Lox_Sample_21_FD_206725 | JGI IMG/M metagenome (GOLD analysis project Ga0335072, IMG submission 206725) | Soil microbial communities from Loxahatchee National Wildlife Refuge, Florida, United States - Lox_Sample_2.1 | ecosystem: Environmental > Terrestrial > Soil > Wetlands | place: USA: Florida... | reverse complement strand
ACGGGTGGTGACGGCGCCTGATATTCTTTTCTCGGCGGTTGATTATGGGAACGCCACTACCGGGACGCGCAACCTCAATTTTGACCAGGGCAATGTGCCGGCCGGATTGGCCGGTCCGGGAGTCATCAACCCGCCGACCACGATTACCTTCAATAAAGTTGGTCCTATTTATTTCAATGGCCCGTTAGAGTTATATTTGACCAACGGCTTCCTTGGCCTTGGCGAACTCACCCAGACCCCGGGCTATCCGTCCCTTGGACTGCTGACTTGGGCGTCATTCGATGCTTCGACCAATCCTCCGGTTATTTATCCCGACGGCACGAGCATCCAAAATTTTGAGAATGAGGTTTTGATACAAATTTCGCCCACGAGTTTGCCGGATGGCACCAACAACGTCCCTTACCCGGCCACGACCTTCACCACGACTGGTGGAGGCGCATTCACGCCGCCGTTTACCTGGGCAGTGCTGAATTCAACGCCGTTGCCGACGGGCTTGACGTTGTCGCCGGACGGGACGATTTCCGGCACGCCGATCAACAATGCTCCGGGCACTTATGATTTCGTTGTCCAGATGAGTGATTCGTTAACGCCGCCGCGAACCGTGCAGTGGAATTATTCCATCACCATCCATTGAGCTTTCAATGCGCATCATGCAACCAATAAAATGTTTGAACCGCCCGGCCTGGCGGATGTGGCTGGGCGCCTGGCTGGGCTTGCTGCTGGCGCACGCGTCGCTGGCCGCGTCTTCCTTTGCGCCGCCGGATCCAAACGGATATTACAATTATACCATTCCGCCCGACCTCGCTCCGCAATATGATGCGACCAATTTTGTCATCAACAACACCTTTACCATCAATTTCGCCACCTTCACGATCAACGATGAGTTGTATGAACCGGTGGACGTGGTCAATTACACGAACACCGGCACGATGGCGGCCAACACAGGTTTTAGGTTCGACACGCAGACTGCGGGGCAGCATCAGATGGCCGGCAATTTTATTAATGGAGGCTCAATCTATTGCGCTTCCTACATGGACACGAACGTGGCGTTTTTCTTTGGCTATGAACTCGCGGGACTATATGCGGGGGAATTCATGGCATCAGCCACGAACATTGTGAACCCCGGCCTGGTTGACGTGGGAACGGATGGGCAGATGCAGTTTACCGGCGGCAATGTGAATTTGTCCCACGGGCTGTTTACTGTGGAGGCGTTTGATCCCTTCGATCTTTTTTACAACCCGGGTCTGGTGAGTGTGGATTACGGGGTGGGGACCGACACGAATCGCGATTGGTATCCGTCGCTTGATTTGACGCCCACCACCGCGCTGTCGTCGTTGTTTAGCACCTTTTTGATTCCACCGCCATTCGTCACGCAGCTATATCTGCCTGCTTCCACTTCTTATTTTTACATTGCCCAGCCGGCGACAAACTATATTATTTACCGCGCCGTTTTCCTCAATAATGATCCCGGGGTCAACGTCACCAACAATGTTTATTTCGGAGGTGACATTGTTGGCGCGGGCGCCGCCCACATTGAATGGGTCGGCACCTATACGGATCCGGCAACCGGACTGCCGGCGAACAATTACCTCTATCTTTCGGATTATTATTTGGGGGCTGCCAACACCAACAACCCGATCATCGGCGGCATCCCTTCAAATTTTACCTTTGCCGAAGGCGCGCAGGAATTTTTCGGCGCGCCCGCGCCAGCCGGTTATGATCCGGTATTTAGTCCCGGGGTTGTGACGAACAACAATTACTCCTATGTCAGCGTGCTGTTGACTCCCACCACCGCGTTGACCAACAACCCCAGCCCCCAAAATGTCACAAACTATCTGGCTCTCCAGACTGGCCGCATGCTGGTTTCCGCCAGTCAGGAATTGAATCTGGCCGGCGCCGACATTTCCGGCCCTAATTATCTGTCGGTGTCCGCGCCGAATCAATTTGACGGCAGTCCGGGCGCGCAGATTTCTTCTCCTTACACCGACCTCAATCTCGGGGTGACCAACGGGTTCATGACCGTCAGCAATTTGTTGGAGTCGGCACTCCCGCGTTGGAGCGGTGCTGTCCAGGCCTGGAGTTCGGACTGGATTTATGTGGACGCCAATAATGTGACCAACGACTATCGCGTCCTGATCGTCAACGCCCAGCTTGAACCAACCACGGCGGCGCAGGTTCATGATCTGGTCTTTCACAGCACCAACAGCGTGGTCATCAGCGATGTGTTGAACATCATGAATAAATTTTACATTGACGCGCCCAACCTCACGTTGACCACCAACGGTGCCGGCTCCGCTTCGCCGGATGGCGAACTAAATTTGGAGAATCCAGCGGTCGGCAACGCCTACACTTTTTCATCGGCCACGCTGCCGAATTTGCGCTGTCTGACCAACAATGGCGCCATGCGTTCGCCAAACTCCGCCATTTTCGGCGGACCGTCGCCCGCCAATTACACCGCCTTCGTCAACAACGGTCTGGTTTCAGCTCAAGGCATGTCCGTCTATAGCAGTTATTTTGAAAACAGTGGAACGATTTCAAACAGCGCGGGTTCTTTTATTTTGCAATCGCAGACCGCAACGTTGACGAACGGCTTCATCACGTCCGGCGCCGATGTTTCCATCGCCACTGGCGGTTTGGTGACCAGCAATGTTGTCATCCAGGCTGGAAGATCGCTGACAATCTCCGCGACCAATCAATTGACTGACACCGGCATTACCAATGGCAATGCCTGGACTGTGGGCAGCGTGGCCAACAATGGCGACAGTGGATTCAATCTGCTTGCTAATCCGGCCAACGGTGATTTGCTGGGCACCACCGTCACCAACATCGCCCCCAACAATGTGACGGTGGTCAACACTTGGGCTGGCAGGGATTTTGGTGTTTCAACCGCCGGCTTCTCAAATAATGTGGCCATCGGACGATTGATTTTGGATTCGCCCGCCGATATTGCCCAGCCCAACCGCTACGGCCAGTTTCAATTCAATGGCACCGGCGCGAGCAACGCGATTTACGTGGACTATCTCGAACTGGACGACAATCAAACCCCCGACTTTGGATCGGACAGCAATGGTCGGGTGTATAATGTGCTCAATTTCAACACCAACTTGGTGATTTATTACGCGCAAGCCGTCATCAACGGCCAGTCTCAGGCGATTCACATGAATCAGGCCAACGACGACCACTTGCGTTGGGTGCCGTCCTATGCCGGGTATTTCAGTTCGACGAATATCGTTTATCCTGACGGCACGACGAATGCCGTCAACGCCGCACTGGCAAGTGATCCGGACGTTGATTCCGATGGCGATGGAATAGTGAACAGCCAGGATCCCACGCCGGTTTTCGTTCCCAGCCAGGTGAATTTCAAACTGACCTTGACCAACGTGCCGCCTTGGGAAGTCAAGATCACTTGGGATTCAATTCCAGCCTCAACCAATTATGTCCTTTATAGCACAAATCTTTTTGCGACCAGTTGGCTGGTGCTGACGGATTTTGTTTCGCCCTCCGCCGTGCCGCCCGCGGGCGGCTGGCCGATTACGAACAGCGTGTATGATACGGTGAACCCGGCGGTTCAGAAATATTACCGGGTTCATGTGGACCCGAATTCCACGTCGCTTTATGACGCTGGATTTTAATTGAAAAAATTATGCCACTGGCGGATAAATCAGCAAAAGCCGCGCGCAGCATGACAAAAGATTTTATGAAAAGATTCACGAGTCTGAGGTTGCGAGACCTCGTGGCCGGCTCCGGCTGGGTGAAGCTGGGGTTGATGATGTTAATTGTTGCGCAAACCGGCTTGGTGAAGGCGCAATCCAGTTTCAGTTCGCCGCAAGTCTTGACCGGCGATTGGGGATCGGTGACCAATGATAATACCGGAAATATCCCGGACCCGGGTTTTTTGGGCATTGCCGGCAATTTCCCGTATGCTCCAATCTGGTATCAATGGACGGCGCCGCAGGATGGGGACGTGGAATTGAACACGTATGGCAGTTCGTCTGAATACACCACCTACACTTTTCCCCCCCCTGATTACATACCTGTCCTGGTGACGGTTACCAACGCGGCGGACACCGTGCTGGGTGTTTACACTGGTAGCAGCGCGGCTGCGTTGACGCAAGTGGCCGCGAACGACGATCTTTATCCTTTTTCAAATCCGGTGCAGGAGAATGTCGTCCGTGGCGATCTTTCAAGCTTATTTTCCGGCGGAATTGGGCAATCGTTGGTCGATTATGAGGATATTTATATTTCCCAGCCTTATGGCGGTCCCAGCGGTTTGCATTTCAACGCCAAAGCCGGCACGACTTATTATTTCGCCGTGGACAGCAAGTATCTTCCCGGACAGATGGTGTTGAATTATGCCTTCCATCCCGCCGGTGTCTTTCGGTTTGCCACGGAGGATTTTTATCAATATGAAAATGCCAATTATTCTACGGTCAGCATCCCTATTTACGAGGCGTCGTCCACGGAAAGCATTGAGCCGAGCTATGTGGTGGGAAGGCCGGCTACGATCAGCACTTACTATTATTACAACGTGCCCGGCGTTTTAGTCACCGTTACGCGTGTGGCCGGTTCTTCAGGACGCATGGAGGTGGATTACACGGTTACCAATGTGGCGGCCGCCTTTCCAGGAGTTCCCTTGCCGGGGCGTGATATTCCGGCGGTGCCAGCCACCAATGGGCTTGTCGGCGATTTTACTCCGGTTTCAGGCACGCTCATTTTTGATGATTATGAAATGAGCAAGACCATCATGATTCCGATTGACCCTTATTATTATGACAATCTGATCGGGAGCCAGACGCCGGATCGTGATTTTGCAGTTGTCTTGTCCAATCCGCGGCCCGACCCCACCGAGTCTTCGGATGTGTCGAATCCCGGCCTGGATGTGCCCTTCAGCGCGGCCATGGTGCGCATTCTGGATGCCAACACCGACCCGCGTGAAGCATTGCTCTCGACCAACGTCGTGGGAGGCAAAAAAACGGCATTCACCAACACCGTTGTCACGAGCATTGATTACCAAACTCTTCAAAATATCACGACGACCATCACCAACGTCATTGACACGACGACAAACCTCGTCACCAATTCGATCGCCTTCGGCTATTACGACAACACGGCCTTTGGCAGCATTACTCTTCCCAATGTCGTTGGTGTCACGGCCAACGCCACGAATTTTTCATTCACCTTTAACGTTTACAATGTTACCAACCTTTACGCTGGCTCGACCAACAGCTTTGTCTTCACCAATGTTGTTGGCACCGTGACCACAACCAATTTGTTGCAAGGCATTACTAACTACGCTTATTATACCTACAATAACGGAGTGTATGGTTCGACCAACATCACCAATGTCATTGCCGCTTCGAGCAACCTCTTTTTCAACATCAGCAATGTCACCAACTCATGGGATGGCAACCTTGGCGTGACCAGCATCACAAATATCCTGGGCATTGTGACGAATTTTCCGCCGGGTGGTCCCTACGTTGACATCACCTTTACCAATGACTTTTTTGGAGCCATCGGTGAGACTGACATCCTTAACGTGGTTGACACCACCAATGTGGTGGTCACCAATACAGTCGGTGGTGTTACCGTTGTCGCCAACCTGACGGCGACCAACGTGGTTTTCAATTTCCAGAAAGCCAACTATCGGGTCCCGCGGGACGTGGACGATTTCTATGCCGGCCAGCCGGTGACAATCTTTGTCGAGCGTTATGGCACGAACACGGCCGGCACCACACTTAACTATCGCGTCAATAATTTCAGGCTTGACGATCAAGGTGTTAATGGACAGAACAACGCTTTCCCGCTACAACCGGGATCCGATTATGCCGTGCCTACGCCGGCCACCCAAGGTCAAATTTTGGGAACCAATTCGGATTTTGATCTCGCCGATGGCACGATCACCTTTCCTGCTGGAAACAGCGTGGCCGCGACCATCCAGCCGATTAATTTTACCATTCCGAACAACCAAATTTCTGAATTCAACAAGGATTTCAGCATCCAACTTTATGAGGTTGTAAAAAATACTGACGTGCCAGTTGGTGAAATCGACCAAACCGTGGTGACGATTTTGTTCGACGACCAAAGTCCTCCTGCCGGATCAGTGGATGAACTCTATAATGCGGACTATAATAGCGAGTTGGCGCTTCCAGTGAATGATATACCGCGAACTTCGCCGGCGGACAATCCAACTCCGGGCACCGACGGCGAGGTGTTTGGCCTCGCCCTTGAACCTAACAACGAAGCCATCGTCGCGGGCGATTTTTCAGCCTACAACGGCGTCGGGCGGAATTGCCTTGCCTTGCTGAACACCGACGGTTCGCTCGACACGTCATTTGACCCCCAGGGCGGTGTTGATCCGTTCAACGGTTTTATCAACTCCGTGGCGCTCGACTCGTTAAACCGGCCGGTCATTGGCGGCAGTTTTACCTCTTACAACGGGACGTCGAGCGGTAATTTCGCCCGCCTGACCGCCAATGGCTTGTTGGATGCGACTTTTAATGTCGGCTCGGGGGCGGACGGCACGGTTTGGGCGGTGGCGGTGCAATCGGACAATAAGGTGCTTATTGGCGGCGACTTCACTCATATCAACGGGGTCGCCCGCAGTTACATCGCCCGCCTGAACAGCGATGGTTCGCTGGATACCACCTTTGACCCCGGCACAAACCCGCCGGATGGTCCGGTCTATGCGATTGGCCTAAAAACTACTTCCGTTTCGACTGCCCAGGCCAACGTTCCCGGGACGGCCACTCCGGCGGAAAGTGACTATACTTTCAATGTTGGCGTCAACGCCGGCCGGCTAACGGGCAGCTTCAACATGCAGGGAGAAACCAATGAGCTGCAGATTTATTATGCCGGAAATATAATTTTCGACTCGGGCGTGGTGACCAACAATGGAAATTTTGCGATGAACGTCGGGCCGGGACCCGCCACGAGTTTTCTCTTTGTGATGAATCCGGGCGGTGTTCTTTCGGGAACAAACTGGAATTACAATGCTACCTTCTCCACGACCGTCGGTTCTCCGGTCTATATCGGAGGTGCCTTCATGAATGTCGGCAGCCACGGTTTCAGCGGAGTCGCGCGATTAAATCCCGACGGTTCGTTGGACACGTCGTTCAATCCGGGTCTTGGCGCGGATGATAGCGTCTATGCCTTGGGTGTGCTGCCGGATGGTTCGGCTCTGATTGGCGGCGCCTTTACCCATGTCAACGGACTTTCCTACAATCATTTTGCCAAGCTGGGTTCAAGTGGCGCGGTGGACACCACTTTTATGGCGGGGACGGGCGGAGCTGATGACAATGTCTATAGCATTGTTCCGCAAAGTGACGGGACGATTTATGTTGGCGGCCAGTTCACGAGTTTCAACGGCACGCACCGGCTCGGATTCACCCGCCTCTATTCGGATGGGACGGTGGACACGACGTTTATGGACACGGCTTACAATCAGTTTGCCGGCCTGCCGCGCATTCGTTATGGCGATACGGCGGGCACGGTGTTTGCCTGTGGTGTTCAGAGTGACAGCAATGTGGTCATCGGCGGCAGCTTTGATTTGGTCGGCGGCGGTCAGTTGGATCGAGATGTTCGCGATAATCTGGATTTGCAGGCCGGCATCGCTGAAAGTTTTGTTGATCCGAATTTGTGGGTCGAACCAAAATCGCGCGATGGCGTGCGTGTTCGAGACAATGTCGCCCGTTTGATTGGCGGGGCCACGCCCGGGCCGGGCAACATCAGCCTGCTTCCCAACGGCGGAAGCAGTTATTCCGTCACCAAGAGCGGAGAGTTTCTTCCCGTTGAGTTGGTCAGGACCAATGGGTCTTTAGGGCCGGAGTCTGTCAATTTCTCTGTCCAGCCGGGAACCGCGCAAAGCGGAGCAGATTATATTTACAATGCCGCCGCGCCATTTTTTGGAGAGCATTGGAATTTCATGGGGCCGCCCGAAAGCCGCGATCACGGTGACGGTTTGTTTGGTCCTAACAATATCATGGAGGACAGCTACGGTTACTTTTGGGATAACTGGCCGGAAACGCTTCTGTCCGCAGTCACCGTGTCCGTCCTTGACGACACCGCCAATCCCGGCAATCTGAACGCGAACTTCCAGTTGTCCAATCCGGCCAACGCCGATCAATTCTATCTTGGCGGCGAAAACATTCCGTTGGGCGGGGCCTTGGGGCTTGCCACCGCGCCCCTGACCATTATTGACAATAACAATCAAAGCGGCACGTTTGGCTTCTCCTCTAGTGCCTTTATCGCCACCAACGCCAGTCCTTTGATTTCGCTTCTGCGGTCTAATGGCGTTATAGGTAGGGTGTCTGTGAATTGTTACAGCACCAATGGAACGGCCTTGGCGGGGACGGACTACACTGCGATCACTAAATCGGTATCCTTCGGGCCGGAAGTCGTAAGTAACGGATTCTACGCGTCTATCCTCAATAACAGTTACATTTATACCAATACGACGGAGAAATATCTTTCTCTCGGTCTGTCCAGCCTCAGTCCGCCGGTGGGTTACACCGCATCCTATGGCATTTCGAATGCGGTGCTTCGCCTGATCAATCCGAACTGGCAAGGTTATGTAACGTTGAGCGCCACGAATTATGGCGCCAGGATCAGTGCCGGCTCCATCACCTTTACCGTCAAACGCATCACGGGCAGCAAAGGCACGGTGACGGTTCAATACGCAACGACCAACGGGACTGCCATCAGCGGTGTGGATTACATTGGCGCAACCAATACTTTATTATGGAACAATGGTGATGTTTCCCCGCGCACCGTATCCATTCCGCTGATTCAAACCCTTGCCGTTGGCACGACCAACAAACAATTCGGGGTCTATTTATTTAATTCGACCTTGAATAGTTCGCCGACCAGCCTCTTTTACCAGATGATTACCAATGCCACGCTGACCATCAGCAATGACAACAGTTATGGCTCCTTGCAATTCAGCGCGCCGGTTTATACCGTCAATGAAAATGGCGGTTACGCCACCATTACCGTTGTTCGTTCTGGCGGCGCGGGGGGCACGGACTATGTCAACTACGCCACGAGTCCGGGCATGAACACCGCCGATGGGATTAACTACTCAAACACCAGTGGTGTATTGACGTTTGCCCCGGGACAATTAAGTTCCAGCTTCAATGTTCCGATCATTGACGACGGGGTGCAAGACGCGCCACCAGCCAGTTTTTACTTCAATGTTTCCTTGTCCAATTCGGTCAATGCCACTTTGGGCACGGTCACCAATGCCGAGGTTCAGATTGTGGACGCCGAATCCTACAATCAGCCGCCCGGCTCGCCGGACGTCGGGTTTAATTCCGCCGGCATGAACGGCGATGTGTTATCGCTCGCAATCCAGACGAACGGGGAGATAGTTGCTGCTGGAAACTTTACCGATGTCGGCACGGTTCCAAGGGGTTACGTTGCCAGATTGAATACCGATGGCACGCTCGACACAGGCTTTCTCAATGGATATTCCGGTGCCAATGGTTCGGTGCAGGCCGTTGTAAGTCAAACCGACGACCGTGTGCTGGTCGGCGGCACCTTCAATTTTGTGGATGGCGTTCACCGGAATTATATCGCCCGTTTGATGACCGACGGCTCCCTTGACACCAGTTTCAATCCCGGTTCCGGCGCGGACAGCACAGTGTATGCGATGGCGGAAACCTTCGCCGTTAGTGGCACAAATGCGGTCCGGGAAATCTATGTCGGCGGCGCGTTCGGTTCTTTCAACGGCGTGTCCTCGCCTTCACTTGTACGGTTGAACAACAACGGCACGGTGGACCCCACCTTCAACGTTGGTCTGGGCGCGAATGCCCCCGTCTTGGCCATCGCCGTGTATCCCACCAACTCCATCTACGCCGGCAAGTTGTTGATTGGCGGCAGCTTCACCAATTTCAATGGCGCCAACGTTAACTACTTTGCGCGCTTGAATGCGAACGGCTCTCTTGACCCAACTTTCAGCGCCAACTTCGGTCCCGGTGCCAGCGGCGCCGTCAATGCCATCGCCATTCAGAATGACGGTCGCATTCTTATTGGCGGCGGCTTCACTAATTTTGACGGCACCGCCGTGAATCATATTGTGCGCCTGAATGCCGACGGCTCGGTGGACACCAACTTTGTCGCCAATGTCGGTTCCGCCGTCAACGGAACGGTTGAAGGCATCGCCGTCCAGTTGGACAACCGGATTGTGCTCGTCGGCGAGTTCACGCAGGCGAATGGACTTATTCGCAATCGCATTACCCGGTTGCAGCCGTCTGGGGCGGAAGATCCGACCATTAATTTTGGTGGTGGTGCCAACGGTAATGTGGACACTGTCGTCGTCCAGCCCGCCGATGGAATGATTGTGATTGGCGGCGGCTTCACGCAATTTGCCGGCCAGCCGCACAATTATATCGCGCGACTTTACGGCGGCTCCATGACCGGTTCCGGCGCGTTTGAATTTACCTCGGCGAACTATCAGGTGGCTGAAAATGGCGTGACGGCGACCATCACGATCAAGCGCACGGGCGGCACCAGCGGAACCAACGCAGATGGCACGGGCAGTGTGTTTGTCAATTTTGCCACCTCCGACGGCACGGCTACAAATGGAGTGAACTACGGCACCGTCGTCACCAACATAGAGTTCCCGGCGGGCGAAGTCTTGGAGACCGTCACGGTCCCCGTTTACGATGATTCCACCATCACGCCGGACTTGACGGTGAATTTGACGCTTTCGAATCCAACTCCGCCCGCCTCTCTGGGTGACCAGGCCACTGCTGTCTTGACGATTTTGAATGTGGATAGCGCCATCAGCTTTGCCTCCAGTTATTATTCGCAGGCGAAAAATATACCGACTGGGCTTGCAACCATCAGCCTTGCCCGTCAGGGCAGCACCCTCGGTTCTTCCACGGTAGATTTTTACACCACGACCAATGGAACGGCGGTTGCAGGCTTGGATTATTATCCCACGAATGCCGTTGTTACTTTCAACCCGGGTGATACTGTGGCCACGGCTCAGGTGCCGATCATCAACAACGGCCTCGCCGAGGGCAACCGGATTGTTGATTTGGCGCTGACCAACGCGACCGGGTCGCTTTTGTATGCGCCGACCAACGCGGCGTTGACCATTATTGACACCGTGACGGCGCCGGGACAATTGAGTTTTGCCACGAACAATTATGTGGTCAATAGCAGTGATCCCGCCGCCGTTTTTACCGTTGTGCGCACGAACGGCTCTTCCGGCACGGTTTCGGTGAGCTACAATACGATGGATGGGACGGCGCAATCGAACGTCAATTACCAGGCTGTCGGCGGTACAGTGACCTTTGGCAATGGTGAAACCGCCGAGACCGTCACCGTTCCGCTCTTGGCCAACACTCTGGTGCAGGGGCCTGTCAGCTTTTCCGTGGTCCTGTCCAATCCCACTGGTGGCGCGACGCTCGCCGCCCCGACCACGTCCACGGCTACCATTTTGGATAACAACTTTGGCGTGGCTTTCCTCAATGCCACCAATTACGTTAGTGAGACCAACAGCACCGCCATCGTCTTCGTTCAAAGAATCGGCGGCACCAACGGCGCTTTCTCTGTGAATTATTCCACCACCAACGGCACCGCATTGGCTGGTGTCAATTATCTCACAAACAGCGGCTCGCTAAACTTCACTTCCGGTGAGGTGCTTCAGTCAATTGATGTCTCGATGCTTAACCACCACGATGTGACGAATTTGATGTTCGGCATGAACTTGTCCAGCCCGACTGCCGGTGCCCTGCTACAGGTGCCGAGCAATGCCGTGGTGGTGGTGCAGGCGGGCTATGCAGGGTTGAGTTTTACCAACTCCGCGGTGAGCGTTGCGAAAAATGGCGGCTCCGCCATCCTCCCTGTTGTCTGCTCCAATCCGAATGTTGAGCCGGTGTCCGTAAATTACTTCACTTCCGATGGCACGGCTTTGGCGGGGCAGGATTACACGGCCGAAAGCGGCCTGTTGACGTTCTCAAATGGCATTACGACCAACACCATTGTCGTGCCGATTAAGAACAACACTCTGGTGGAGGGAAATCGCACGTTCAGCGTGACCCTGACGAATGCCACCGCCCCCGGCGTACTCGTGTCGCCTTACAATCAGGTGGTCACCATTATTGACAGCAATTCTGGTTTGAGTTTCTCCAGCCCGGTTTACACCGTCTTGAAGACTGGCGTTTCGGCGACCATTACGGTCTTGCGGACGGGTAACACCAACACCACGTCGTCGGTCAAATTCGCTACTGCCGACGGCACTGGCATTGCCGGCACAAATTATCTGGCGAACAGCGGCACGTTGGTTTTCACGAATGGCGTGACCAGCCAGACCTTCCCCGTGACGATAATTGACAGCACCACGGTCCAACCGGACAAGACCGTTTTGCTGCAACTGTCCAGTCCGACCAATGGCATTCTCATTCCGCCCAGCGCCGCCACCCTTACCATCCACGACACCAGCGGCAGCTTGGTTGTTCCGGATGGCTCTATCCTTGTGAGCGGGTCTACCAATGGCATCATTTATCCGGGCAAAACGGTCACGCTGTTGTTTGCGTTCCGCGCCAGCGCGGGCACCAACATCGCCAATTTCAGCGCCATCCTGCTGGCCACCAACGGCATCACTTCGCCCTCGCCGATTGGAACGATGAATCCCGAGTCGCTCATTGTGGGCGGGCCGCCGGCTTCACAAGAGTTCAGCTTTACCGCCAGCGGCGCCTACACCAACAGCCAGCAGATTGCCGCGACCTTCCAGCTTTACAACGGCGGCAACGGCATTGGCACGGCGGTCTTCACCTACACGCTGGGCACCTGGCAAACGACGTTTTACAACACCAATGTCATTACTATTAACAGTGACACCACGGCTATTCGCTATCCATCCGTGATCAATGTTGGTGGCGTGGGGGGTGTGCTCATCAAGGCCACGACCACGTTGACCAACATCACTCACGCTTCGCCGTCGGACATTGACGTGTTGCTGGTGGCGCCGTCCTCGCGGGACACTTTGATTATGGCGCACGCTGGCGGCCAGGACGCCCTCAACCACGTTACCCTTACGTTTGACGATGCGGCGACCAATTCCCTGCCGCCCACGGCTTATCCGCAAACCGCAATCACCAACGGCACCTATAAACCAACGGGCTATCTGCCCGTGCCCAATTTTCCTTGATCGCTATGAAAACAACTGGCTTTATGCGCAACTTGACAAGGACAAATTTGTTGACACTTGGCTTGGGTCTGGGCTTGTCCTGTCTCACGGTTTTTTCTAGCGGCGCGGCGGAATCCGGCTGGGTGACCTTGCACGGCCATGTACCGGCGGTGGTGTCCCGTTTGCAACCAAAGGGTCAGTTGGCGGCGACCAACACCTTGCATCTGGCCATCGGTCTGCCGTTGAGAAACCGGGAGGCGTTGACCAATTTGCTTCAGCAGATTTATGACCCGGCCAGCCCGAATTTTCACCATTACCTCACCCCGGAACAATTCACCGCCCGGTTCGGGCCGACGAAGCAGGATTATCAAAAGGTGATTGATTTTGCGCAGCAGAACGGACTGGTTGTGGTGGGCACCTATTCAAACCGGATGTTGTTGGACGTGCGCGGAAAGGCGTCGGATGTCGAGCGCGCGTTTCGTGTGACCTTGCGGACTTACCGCCACCCGGTGCAGAACCGCGACTTTTTCGCGCCGGACACGGAGCCTTCCGTCCCCGCAACTCTGCCGGTTCAGGATATCAGCGGTCTCAATAATTATGGCTGGTCGCATCCCAAATTTGCGTTTAAACCGGCCGGCCTTTCTTCGAAAGCCGCCTCGAAGGGAACGCCGGATGTCGGCTCCGGTATAGGTGGCACATATATGGGAAATGATTTTAGAAATGCCTATGCTTCGGGTTCATCGCTCACTGGTTCCGGGCAGACCGTCGGCCTCTATGAGGAGGATGGCTATTTGGCCAGTGACATCAACACTTACGAAAACCTGGCCGGATTGCCGAATGTCCCGCTGGTGAATGTGTTGATTGACGGTGTTAGCGGGCTGCCCAGTGGCAATGGCGGTGAGGTTGAGGTGTCGTTGGACATTGAGATGGTGATTTCCATGGCACCGGGCGTGTCCAAGGTGATTGTTTATGAAGGTCCTTATGGTTTTCAAAATGACATTTTAAACCGGATGGCTTCGGATGATGCGGCTCGGCAGCTCAGTTCCTCGTGGGGTTGGCTGGGTGGTCCCAGTGCGACGACGGATCAAATTTTTCAGCAGATGGCTTTGCAGGGGCAAACATATTTCAATGCCTCCGGCGATGGCGATGCATTCACCGCTGGAGCCGGTTCGGTCAACGGCGTTGATAATCCCAATACCTTCAATGCCCCATCCGATAGTCCGTATATCACCCAGGTGGGCGGCACGACTTTGACGATGAACGGCGTTGGCGCTTCCTATGCCTCGGAAACCGTTTGGAATTGGGGGATTGAATATGGCTTTGACGGCATTGGCAGCAGCGGTGGTATCAGCAGCTATTATTCGATTCCAAGCTGGCAGACGAACATCAACATGGCGGCTGTGGGTGGTTCGATGACCATGCGCAACACGCCTGATGTTGCCTTGACGGCGGACAACGTGTTGGTCATCGCTGACGGTGGCGTGGACTATAGTGTGGGTGGCACCAGTTGCGCCGCGCCGTTGTGGGCCGGCTTTCTGGCGTTGGCCAACCAACTGGCTGCCATTGACGGCCATGCCTCAATCGGTTTTCTCAATCCGGCTATTTATGCGATTGCGAATAGTGCCAGCTACACGAACTGCTTTCACGACATCACGACTGGCAACAATATCTGGAGCGGCAGCCCGGATTTGTTTTACGCCACCAATGGTTACGACCTTTGCACGGGTCTGGGCACGCCCAACGGGATGAATTTGATCAATGCCCTCGCTACCAGCGCCGGAAATTTCCCCGTTCAGGTTTCCGCGCCGCTTCCTCCTTATGGTACCAACCTGGTCGCCTTGACCGGCGGCAATCCCAACGGTGACTGGGAGCTTTTTGTGCAGGACGACGCTCCGGACAACGGCGGCATTATTTCCAATGGCTGGTCCATCACCCTGACCACGGGCAGCCCGGTTGGCTCGGCGGCTGACACCGCGCTTTCGATGACGGCCACGCCCGCCAGTCTTCTGGTTGGCAGCAACTTCGTTTATGTCATCACGGTGACCAATTATGGGCCTTCGATTTCCAGCAACGTGGTCGTGTCGGATGTTCTGCCGTCGGGCGTCACGCTTCTTTCCAGCACCAGTTCGCAGGGTTCTGTCAACAAGGCCTACCAGTTGGCTTGGAATGTCGGCACGCTCTTTGTCGGTGCCGGCGCGCAACTGACGTTGACGATGCAGGCAAACAGTCTGGGCGCGATTCCAAACACCGCCATCGTCAGTGCCGACACGCCCGACCCGGATTCTGATGACAGCTTTGCCACCGCCACGATCAATGTCGTGTCTCCCAGTTTGCAGATTTCGGGCGATTTCCGCGCCGCCAACGGTAACTTCGCGCTCACGATTTCAAACAACACCGCCACCTCTGTCATTATTCAGGCTTCCACTAATTTGCTTTCTGCCGATTGGGTGAACATTTACACCAGCGCTCCGCCGTTCACCTCGCCGTTCACGTTCACTAATTTGGATTCAACCAATTACCGCGAGCGCTTCTACCGCGCCGTGCTTGGGCCGTAAAGCCCTTGCCGCCAATGAAAGTTTGCGGTCTGACCGGCGGCGTGGGCATGGGTAAATCCATTGCTGCGGAATTTCTCCGCGCCCGAGGTGCGCAGGTTATAGACACCGACGGACTCGCCCGCCAGTTGGTTCAGCCTGGAGAACCGGCGCTGGTCGAAATTCAGAATGCTTTCGGCAAGGAAGTTATTGCTGCCAGCGGCCAGTTGCGCCGCGGTGAACTGGCAAAAATTGTTTTCGCCGATGCCGCCGCCCGCAAACAATTGGAGGCCATACTTCATCCCAGAATCCGCGAACGCTGGCTCGCCCAAATCGAAGCATGGCGCGGGCAAAATTATCCATTGGCGGTGGTCGTGATTCCCCTGCTGTTTGAAACCAAAGCCGAATCGCACTTCGATAAAATCATTTGTGTCGCCTGTTCCGCCGCCGCCCAGCGTGAACGCCTGCTCGCCCGCGGCTGGCCGTCCGGACAAATTCAACAGCGCATCGCTGCCCAGCTGCCCGTGGAGGAAAAAATTGTGCGCTCGCATTTTGTGATTTGGACGGATGGGTCGCCGGACTTGCACGCGGAGCAGGTCGAACGGGTACTTTCCCGGATTTGACGTTAAGCAGTCGCTATTCCTTCAACTGTCAATCATTAGCTTAGTTTAATTCTCTGCCGGCGTTTGCCGCCGTGTCCGGCGTTCAGGGCGCATTCGTGCTTGCCACCTCGCCCGGGTCGAAAATGGGCAGCCCCTGGCTGTTCCGCCCGGTTTCCAGCGCAAAACAATCCACCTGATATTGGCCGTTGACGCTGGGAATGGCGTCCAGTTCCTTTTGCGTCCGCTCCAGCGCCTGTTGCGTTTGCTTCTCGTCGTTCAGTGCGGTGTCCGCCGCCGCGCGTTCCTCCTTCGCCTGTTGGTCGTAACCGTTTGCCCTCAACCGGGTCTTCCAACCCCACGAACGAACGTCTGTTTTGGCGCGGATTTCCACGGCTTGTTCCGCCTTCAAATCGGCCTGGTAGGTGTGCTCGTCGTTCGTGATCTGCCGATTGTATTCGTCCGGCAATGGCTTCAAATTGTCATACCGTTGTTCCTCCGCCGTCGGCGGATGCTGGAGCAGGATCCGCTCGTTCGTGCGAGTCGTGGGACTGGCGGCCACCTCGGCGTTCATCACCCAGGCGTATTCCGTTTGGCGCACCTTCACACCCATCACCCGTTTCCAGGCCGAGAGCGGCCGGTTCGCCTCCGCATAATCCGCTTCCGCCGTCGTGCCCGGTTTTCCGCCGGCCTGCTGCTTCCACCATTGGAACAACGGTGTCAGGTTGACTATCTCGCTTTCGTTGAAAATGCGGATGGGGTTCCGGCAGCAAAACAGCGTTTGATTTGTCTCCGCCAGAGCCGGAATGGCGGCGGACAACAAAAGGAGCAATCCGATGATTTTTATGCTCATTGCTCTAATTTTGTCACGTTTTGCCCGAACTTCAAGCCGTTGGCTCTCAGCCCTCAATATCCAGCGCCCATTTCTCCATTTCTGCTTCTTAATTTCCACTTCAGACTTTCAGTTTGCCTTCTCCTTTCTTGCGCATGGCTCTCGTTCCTCGGCTGACTTCCACCCGACATCCTTTGTGCCTTGACGGTTAAATGTCATGCAAGACAATTCATGAATTTCGTGTCTCAACGAAAGAACTCTGCTAACCTTTGCCCGTTATGTTGCTGACCAAAGACGAACTCCACAGCTTGGTCGGGTTGATGCATCAGTCGCCCCACACGCTGCTCGGCATGCACCCGCTCGGCGATAAATCCGGTCTCGTCGTCCGCGCGCTTCTTCCCGACGCCGCCAAAGTTGAAGTCCAGCCCACCCATGAAAAAGACAAACCAAAACTCGAACTGAAGCGGATTCCCGACACCGATGTATTTGAAGGCGTCACCAGGCTGGCCAATAAAGTTTACGCTTACGATTTGGTCGTCACCAATCATCACGGGCAAACGCGGCGCACACGCGACGCGTTTTCTTTTTTACCGACGCTCGGTGAGTCCGATTTGTTCCTTTTCGGCAAGGGCGACGAACGGAAAATCTACGACAAGCTCGGCGCGCATTTGCGGATCATTGACGGCGTTCCCGGTGCGAGCTTTGCCGTCTGGGCGCCGAACGCGCAGCGCGTCAGTGTCGTCGGCGATTTCAATAATTGGGATGGCCGTTTTCATCCCCTGCGGCTGCTCGGCGCGTCCGGCGTCTGGGAAATTTTTGTTCCCGGCGTGGGGCAGGGCGCGCATTATAAATTTGAAATCCGCGACGCGCACGGAAACATCAAGCTCAACACCGACCCGTTCGGATTTTTCTTTGAAGTCCCGCCGAAAAATGCCGCCATCGTCTGGGACACCAAAAAATTCAAATGGAGCGATGCTGCCTGGCTGAAAAAACGTCGCGAACGCGACGCCCTGCGCTCGCCGATGAGCATTTATGAAGTCCACGCCGGCTCGTGGCGGAAAAAATCCGCGACGGAATCCTGGAGCTACCGCGAACTTGCCGAGCCGCTCGTGCTTTACGTCAAGCGGATGGGTTTCACGCATGTCGAATTTCTGCCCGTGGCCGAGCACGCCTTTTATCCGTCGTGGGGTTATCAAGTCACCGGCTTTTACGCGCCGACCAGCCGCTTCGGCACGCCGGATGATTTCCAATTTCTTGTTAATGCGCTGCACGAGGCCGGCATCGGCGTCATCGTGGATTGGGTGCCGGCGCATTTTCCGCGCGACGAGTGGGCGCTCGCCAAATTCGACGGCACCGCACTGTTTGAGCATGAGGACCCACGCAAGGGCGCACATCAAGATTGGGGCACGCTGATTTTCAATTTTGGCCGCAACGAGGTGAACAATTTTCTCGTCGCCAACGCGCTGTTCTGGTGCGACCGGTTTCACATTGACGGCCTGCGTGTGGACGCCGTCGCCTCGATGCTCTACCTCGATTACTCGCGTAAACCCGGCGAATGGATTCCAAACCAATACGGCGGGCGCGAAAATCTCGAGGCGATTGAATTTCTAAAAAAATTTA
>Ga0335072_10005470_pt1 | contig 18719 bp, 19 predicted proteins | sample Lox_Sample_21_FD_206725 | JGI IMG/M metagenome (GOLD analysis project Ga0335072, IMG submission 206725) | Soil microbial communities from Loxahatchee National Wildlife Refuge, Florida, United States - Lox_Sample_2.1 | ecosystem: Environmental > Terrestrial > Soil > Wetlands | place: USA... | reverse complement strand
CGACGAGGATGGTCCGGCAGTAGGCTTCGACAATTTCCATGCGCCAGTAAGCCTCTTCGATATTGTTATGGCTCCAGGACACAACGCCATGGTTGGCCATGAGAATGGTGTTATATTTGTCGGCGAGTTCGGAAACGAGCTTGCCCATTTCGGGCGTGCCGGGTGTGCGATAGGGCGCGACGGCGACGCTGGCGAAGACTTCATATTCCGGGAGCATGCAGGTGGGCGGCGCGATGCCGGCGACGGCGAAACCGGTCGCGTAGGGCGGATGACAATGGCAGGTGGCGACGGCCAGGGGCTGCTTCTGCATGATTTGAAGATGCATCAGGATTTCACTGGTCCGTTTTTTGGTCCCGAGGAGCTGGTTGCCCTCGAAGTCGACCAGGCAGATGTCATCCGGTTTCAGGGAACCTTTGCTGACCAGCGTGGGCGTGCAAAGGGCGATGTTTTCGCCCACCCGGATGGCCATGTTGCCGCCGTTGCCGTCCACGTAGGCCCGCTGCCAAAGTTTGCGCCCCGTCTCGCAAATTTGTTCTTTCAGGCTCTGCGCCTGGGGCGATCTGAAGAACGCCTCCAGTTCCGATTTGGGAGATTTCGAATTGAGTTTTGTCACCGGCGGGAAAGTCTTTGCCTGGCCGGCGGAATCGGAACCGTCTTTGGCCGCGGCAACTTTTGCTTTTCCGTTTCTGGCCAGTTCGCCCAGAAGATCCCGCGCGGAGGGCGTGACGATGGCGTCGCCGGGAATGGTGACGGTTTGGCCGTTGCGGACCATGTTCTGAATGTCACGAACGCTGATGATTCGGCTCATAAAAATAAAAAATCACGAAGGGGACCACGGGCGGTAAAACATTTCGTCGATCAAGGCCGCGTTGATGGCATCGACCGGCGTCGGTTCCGCGAACGCTTGGGCGGCTTCGCGGCCCTCTTCATAGCTGATGACCTGGCCCACGCCTCCACCCAAATCGTCATAGACGACGAGACTCGGGTCTTTGCCCATGGATGGCCGGGCCTCGAGACCGGCGGCATACTGTTCGCGGCTGAACGGGCTGACGACCAGAAAGCGTCCGCCGTTCAGCGCGTCCACCGCGCGGCTCAGCGTGATGCGGCCGATGACTCTTCCCACTTTCATGGCATCGCCTCTTCCGGTTCCCGCTCATCCACAATGCCAACGACGGACCAGCGAACGGGACTGTTATCCATCCCCACAGCCTTGCGCGCGGCCAGGCCGTCGGAGGAAATGACGACCTGCTGGTGCAGCGCCGCGCCGTGGGCGTCAATGGCCACCATCGGCGTGCCTTCCGGTTTTCCGTTGGCGCCGACCGGCTGGCAGATCACCAGGCGCCAGCTATCGAGGCTCGGATGTTTCCGGGTCGATACGAGATTGCCTTCGACGCGCGCAAGGAGCATCAGTAGATCCTCAGATTGTCGACCATCACGCAGCGGCGGACGCGCGTGAAGGTGCGTGGGTTGGTGATGCCTTCGCCGGTGGGCGTGGCGATGGAATAGCTGAGGTAGCCTTCGCCGCCGAGACCAAGGCCGGCGGGCGACGGCCCGTTTTTGACGAACAAAGTTGTGTCCAGGGCGCGTGCCATGGCCGTGATGTTTTCGACGTCGTGCGAATGAATGACGGCGGTGTGTTTGTAGCCGTGTTCCGTCTCCAGGGCCCCCGCGATGCCTTCCTCTACGCTCTTGACCCGCACAATCGGCAGCATCGGCATCATCTGTTCTTCCTCGACGAAAGGATGCTTGACGTCGGTCTCGGCGAAAAGCAGTTGCGTGCCGGGCGGGATATTCACGCCTGCGGCTTGGGCCAGAACGGCGGGGTCTTTGCCGATGAAATCTTTGTTGACCGACGCCTGGGCGCCGCCGCCGCCCTGGCCTTCCTTGAAGGTGAAGGCCGCTTTCGTCAGGCGGTCGAGTTGCGCGGAATTTAATTTGAACGCCCCGTTTTCCGACATTCTTTGCATTAATTTGTCCGCGATCTGATCGAGAACGAAGACCTGTTTTTCGCCGATGCAAAGGAGGTTGTTGTCGAAAGCCGCGCCGGCGATGATCGCCTTGGCCGCCCGGGCGGCGCAGCAGGTGTCGTCCACAAAGACGGGAGGATTGCCCGGCCCGGCGCAGATGGCGCGCTTGCCGGTTTGCATCGCCGCCTTGACGACCATCGGTCCGCCGGTGACGAGAAGCAACCGCGTGTTTTCATTTTTGCAAAGAGCCTGGAACGAATCGAGAGTCGGTTTTTCGATGACGCAGGCGATGTTTTCGATGCCCGTCTCGCGGTGGATCGCTTCATTATAGGCGCGCACGGCGGCGGCGGCGCACTTCGCCGCGCCCGGATGGGCATTGAAGACGACGGCGTTTCCCGCCGCGCAGATGTTCACGATATTTCCGCTCAGCGTGGGAATCGAATGGGTGCTGGGCGTCACCGCGCCGACTACGCCGAAAGGAGTGTATTCCTCCAGCGTGATACCGTGGTCGCCGCTGCGCGCGTCGGGCCGCAGCCAATCGACGCCGGGGACGAGTTTGATGATTTGGAGCTTCGCGATTTTGTGATCGAGCCGCCCGATTTTTGTTTCGGCGAATTCGAGCTTTCCCCAAGCTTCGGCGTTTTTATCGGCCAGCGCTTTGACGATCTCCTCGATTTTCCGGCGGGCGGCGACGCCTTTTTGTTGGAGCTGCAAAAAAGATTCGTGCGCCGCCGCGCAAGCTTCGTTCGCGTCCTGGAACACGCCGAACTTGCCGCGCAGCGGAACGTTTTCCACGGAAGTTTTTTTGGCGTCGCAGCCGCAGTTGGACGGCGGCGATTGCGCCTGGGGCGGTGGCGCGGGAGAAGGCTTGGCGGGCGCCGTGGCGGCGCCGTTCAAGCGGCCCAAAACTTCGGCCACCACGTCACGAATCAGAGCTTCATTGACGGCACTCATATTTCAATCATTTGGTTGCGCTGAAAATCTCGTTTCCAAACACATCGACGCTGTCCACGATGCCGATCACCACGGCGTCGACGGGCGCGTCTTTCATGCCGGGGGCGAGCCGCGCGCTGCTGCCCTGGCAGAACAAGACCATCTCTCCCTCGCCGGCGCCGAGATTATCGACCGCGACGATGGTATTGATGCCGGGACGGAATTTGGTCGGGTCGCCTTCGTCCACCAGTTGCGGGCGCAAGAGCAATAATTTGCGGCCCGACAAATTCGGGTCTTTTTTGGTGGCGACCACCTGGCCTTCAACTTTGGCGAGGAACATAATTTTGCCTTTGGGCCTGACCGTGGGCGCGGAGCGGTTTCCCTCCGGCCCCGGCGGTCAGGCGCGACGTCTATTTTTTCTTCGGCAATACTGTTTCCACTTCCGTGTGGGGGCGGGCGATGACGTGCACGCTGACCAGCTCGCCTTTGATGGCTTTGATGGCCTGCGCCCCGGCGTCGGTGGCGGCTTTGACGGCGGCGACATCGCCGGTGACGCACGCGGTGACGAGGGCGTTGCCGACCTGGGTCATCGGGCCGACCAGTTCGACGTTGGCGGCCTTGAGCATCGCGTCGGTTCCCTCGACAAGGGCGACGAGTCCGCGGGTTTCAATCATTCCTATGGCTTGTGGCATATGGTTGTTTTCTTTGTTGGTTGGGAGATATGGTGGCTTAAATTCAGTTTTTGTCGGCTTCCAGGAAGCGCTTGGTTTCGCGCGCGATGACAAGTTCTTCGTTGGTTGGAATCACGAAGATTTTTATCCGCGAACCGGCGGCGCTGATCTCAGCCTCGGTCGCGCGAGCGGCTTGGTTTTTCTCCGCGTCGATTTCGATGCCAAGATTCTCCAGATTCGCGCAAATGGCGGCGCGTATATCGGGTTGGTTCTCGCCTCCTCCGGCGGTAAAGACGATGGCGTCCGCGCCGTCGAGCTGGAAGAAATAGCTGCCGGCCCAATGGCGCGCGCTGGCCACAAAGACGTCCAACGCCAGGCGCGCGTTGGCGTTGCCTTTGGCGGCGGCTGCGCCGATGTCGCGCAGATCGTTCGAAACGCCGCTCAAGCCGAGCAATCCGGCTTGGTTGGTCAATTGTTTTTGCGCTTCTTCGGTGGAAAGCCCCAAGGTTTTGACGGCGTAAAGCAGCGCTTCGGGGTCGAGATCGCCGACGCGATTATTCTGCGGAAGACCCGATTGCGGGCTCATGCCCATGCTGGTTCCGATGGAGACGCCGTTTAAGATGCCGGTGACGCTTGAACTGCCGCCCAAATGGCAGGAAATGACGCGCAGAGGGGCGCCCGAAATTTTCACCGCGCCGTTGTTGACGTAAAGCAGCCGGGCGCGTTCGGCCACGTCGGGACGGGCGAGCAATTCGGCGGACCGTTCGGCGATGTATTTGTGGCTTGCGCCGTGAAAACCCCAGCGCCGCACGCCGATTTGCGTCCATGCTTCCGGTACGGCGTACCGTTGCGAAGCTTCCGGGGCAAATTGGTGAAACGCGGTTTCAAAGAGCCCGATGAGAGGCGTGCGTGGCATCCGCTTGGCGAACAATTTGACGCCATTGATATAAGGCGGATTATGGGCGGGCGCGAGGCCGGCGTAGTCGGCCATCGCCTGGAGGACGGTTTCGTCCATCCGCACGCAGCCAGTCACATTTTTCGCGATAACCGGCTTGAAACCGACGGCGTTTAATTCATCTTCGCCGGCGATCGCATGGGCTTTTTTCAATTCGCCGAGACAATCCTCAATCGCCTTGGGATAATCGGTCACGCGCTCGAATCCTCCTTTGTGCAGGAGGCGTTCGGTCTGGTCCGAAAAATCGAACAACCGCCACTTGAGCGAGGTTGAACCGAGGTTGGCGACGAGGATCTTCACGGATCGGATGGCAAATTTATTCCAGCCAGTTGCCCAGGGTGGTCAGTCCCTCGTGCGGACGGGGGATGACCTGGACGCTGACGACCGCGCCGACCTGCGAGGCGGCGGCGGCGCCCGAATCGGTCGCCGCCTTGACCGCGGCGACGTCGCCCTTGAAAAAGACGGTGACGTAACCGCTGCCGATTTTTTCCCAGCCGGTGATGCGGACGTTGGCCGCTTTCACCGCCGCATCGGCGGCTTCGATCGCGGCGCAGAGACCTTTGCATTCGATCATACCAACAGCTTGCTTTGACATATTTTAGAGAAGTTTGGGGTTCCGGGTGATGAATTATTTTTTGGCCGCGGTTTTGCCCAGGAAGGCGGCCAGCAAATCCTCATGCGGGCGCGCGATCATGTGGGAACCGACGAGTTCGCCGACTTTCGCCGCGGCTTTGGCGCCCGCGTCGACCGCCGCCTTGATGCTGCCGACATCGCCTTCGGCCAGGACGGTGATCAGCCCGCCGCCGATCGGGATGGTTTTAACCAATTTGACATTGGCGGCTTTGACCATTGCGTCGCTGGCTTCCACGCTGCCAACGTATCCTTTGGTTTCAATCATTCCTAATGCTTCGCTCATGTTTTTTCTTTTGTTGGTTGGTTGGTGATAAACTTATTTGAGCAGCTCCACGGGAGTGTTGGGCTGCAGATTGCACGCGTTGCCTTCGTCGGTGTCGATATGGACTTCGAGCTTGAAGCTTTTGTCCACGCGGCAAAGCATTCTTTCCAGCGTGATTCCGCAGTCGCCCCCGACCCTCAGCTTGAGCCAGTCGCCATGCTTGACGTTGTAGAATTCGGCGTCCGCCGGGCTCATGTGCGCGTGGCGCAGCGCACGGATGACGCCGTCGGGCATTTCGAAAAATCCCGCCGGGCCCATGAGCATGGCGCCGGGCGTGCCTTTGATGTCGCCCGAGGCCCGCAGGGGGATATCGAAGCCGAGTGAAATCGAATCGGTATAGGAGAGCTCAATCTGGTTTAAATTCCGGCACGGGCCGAGGATTCTGAGATTGGAGATCACCCGGCTGCGTGGTCCGATCAGCGTCACGGTTTCGTTGGCGGCGAACTGGCCTTCCTGATAAAGCCACTTGTGAACGGTAAGTTGGCGGCCTTTGCCAAAAAGGATCTCCACCGTCTCGGGAGTGAGGTGACAATGGCGTGCGCTGACGTTGACGACCAGCGGGTTAAGCCCACTTGCGGCGCGCGGCAAAGGTTTACCCAGGCGCGCGTAAACGGCCTGCCGGACGAGGTGCTCCACGACGGCGCGATGAGGTGCGGGGGCGGCAACAGCCATAAATTTTGACCGATTTTGGCTCTTTTTTGATGCAAGTCAATAATTATATTGCATTTTCGTTCATTTTCTTTCAAAATCTTTCAAAATGATCTCCGAAGAGCGCAAACACCGCATCGAGGAATATCTTCAGCGTGTTGAATTCGCCTCCCTGGAGGAATTATCCCAATTTGTCGGGGCCTCGATTTCGACCATCCGGCGGGACTTATTGACCTTGGAAGGAGACGGGAATCTGCGCCGGACGCATGGCGGCGCCCGGATCGTCGCGCCCAAATCGGACGAATTTGCTTTTTCGGCGCGGGACATCCGCCAGCTTTCCGAGAAGGAAGCGATCGGGAAGGCTTGCGCGGAACTGATCGGGGCGAATCAAAGCGTGATTCTGGACGCGGGGACGACGGTCTATCACGCTGCGCGGCATCTTGAGGAGAAATCGTCGCAAATTCTCACGAACTCTCTGCCGGTGGCGAATCTTTTCGCCTCGGCCCACAAAGTGGAAGTCATTCTCGTGGGCGGCGTGATCTATCCACGGCTCGGGGTGCTGGTCGGCCCGATGGCGGTGGAAGCGTTCTCCAAGATGAGCGCCGACGTGGCGATCATGGGCGCCGGGGGAATTACTTGGAAAGGGATCACCAATTCCCACGTGCTGTTGACCGATATCCAGCGCGCGATGCTGAACGCGGCGCAAAAGGTCGTCTTTTGCCTCGACCATACCAAATTTGGCCGCCCGTCCGGTTCCTTGCTCTGCCAGTTGGATATGGTGGACACGGTGGTGACGGACAGCCGGGCGCCGCAAGAATTAATTTCCGGTTTGCGTGAACGTGGCGTAGAAGTCGTTGTTGCTCCGGCGGCCCAACCGGATGGCGGGGCGCAAAAATGGAATTGAACCAAAAATGAACATAGCGGAAAAAGTCAGAGAAGCCGGCGTGGTGGGAGCGGGCGGGGGCGGATTTCCGACCCACGTCAAGCTCGGAGCGCAGGCCGAAACCGTCATCGCCAATGGCGCGGAGTGCGAACCGCTTTTGCACAAGGACGCGGTCGTCATGGAGGAGAGCGCCGCCGAGCTGGTGCGCGGCATGCAGCTCGCGATGGAGGCGACAGGCGCGAAGGAAGGCGTCGTCGGGGTCAAGGGCAAAAAGAAGCGAGCCGTTGAGGCCGTGGCCGCGGCCTGCGAAGGCACTAACGTCCGGCTGCAATTGCTGGGCGACTATTATCCGGCGGGCGACGAGTATGATTTGGTCTACAACGTCACCGGCAAGTTGATTCCTCCCGGCGGTATTCCCATCAACGTCGGCGTCGTGGTCAACAACGTCGAGACGTTCGTCAATATTGCCGCCGCGACCGACGGCCAGCCGCTGACGCATAAGATGCTGACGATCGCCGGCGCGGTTAATTCGCCCGCCACCATGCGAGTGCCGATCGGGACGTCTTTTCGCGAGTGCATCGAGCACGCGGGCGGATTGACGACCAACGATCCGGTCCTGGTAATCGGCGGGCTGATGATGGGCACGCATACCGACGATCTCGACACGCCCGTCACCAAAACTTCCACCGGCGTCGTCATTTTGCCCCGGACGCATCATGTGATTGAGCGCAAGCTCAAGTCCAACAAAGACCAGGCCAGAATTGGAAAATCGGCCTGCGACCAATGCCGGTATTGCACCGAATATTGCCCCCGCTTTTTGCTCGGTTACGCCGTGGAGCCGCACCAGGTCATGCGGACGCTTTCCTTCACCGAGACCGGCGCCGATTATTTCAATCAGTGGGCGACGATGTGCTGCTCCTGCGGGCTTTGCACGCTCTATGCCTGCCCGGAGGATTTGTTTCCAAAAGAGGCTTGCGACGATTCCAAAAAAGTGATGCGCGCCCAGCAGGTCAAATGGAACGGGCCGATGAATCCCAAGCCGCATCCGATGCTGGATGGCCGGCGTGTGCCGATCAAGACGTTGGCCAAACGGCTGCACGTTCTCGATTACGATTTGCCCGCTCCGCTGGTCACGCAGGAGATTTCGCCGAGCCGTCTCGTTTTGCCGCTCAAGCAAAGCGCGGGGACGCCGTGTCTTCCGAAAGTGAACTCCGGCGACCGGGTGGCAGCCGGGCAAATCATCGGCGAACCGGCGCCGAACGCGCTCGGGGCGGTTTTGCACGCGCCAATGGCCGGCGCGGTGCGCGAAGTGAACAACGAACAAATTGTTTTGGAGAAATAGTTTTATGGCCGAAAAATCTGTTGGACTGATCGAGCTTTCGAGTATCGCCGCCGGTTTTCAGGTGGCCGACACGATGCTCAAAGCCGGAAATGTGAGGCTGATTTTGTCGCGCTCCATCTGCTCCGGAAAATATATGGTCGTTATCGGGGGCGACACCGCCGCCTTGAACGCCGCGGTGGAAGCGGGTTGCGCGGCGGCGGATGGCTGCCTCATCGACAGCTTCGTCATTCCCAATCTTCATCCCGATGTTTTCTCCGCGCTGGGCCGGACACAAACGGCGGAACCAAACGGGGCGCTTGGCGTCATCGAATCTTTCAATGTCGCGACTTTGATTCAAGCCGCCGATACGGTCGCCAAGACCTCTTCGGTGCAACTGTTGGAGGTGCGCCTGGCCATGGCGATGGGCGGGAAGGCTTTCTGCTCCATGACCGGCGATGTCTCTTCTGTCGAGGCGGGTGTTGCGGCCGGGCGCGCCGTTCTGGCCGAGGCCGGCATGCTGGTCAACAGCGTGGTCATTTCCCGCCCGCACCCCGACGTTTATCGCGAAGTGGTTTAGGTGCTGGAGGCTGTCCGCGAAACAGACGTGGTTCGCGAGACGATAGCCTAAAAATTATAACTCACGCCCGCCCGAATGCGGTAATCGTCGAAGTGGATATTAAAGGCGTCGTGTTCAAATTGAATGAACGCATTGCCGTCTTTATTGAAAGCATATTCGACCTTGGCTCCGAAGCTCATCCACTGGTGGCCCAGGGGAGGAATCGAGGGCGTGACGACGGTGGGCACGTTTTCTATGCCTATAAGCCGCGTCCAATTTGCCTGGGCCGACAACGTCCATTTGCTATCGACGGCGTACTCAAAATTGTTGAGCCACAGGAAAGATTGATTGAGGGTCTTGGCGTTGGGGATGACCGGCGTGCCGGGCAGGACGGACCCGTTGACCGTGGTCAAATCGAAACTGTAGTGGTCGTAATCCCAAACATAAGTGGGGGTGGATGAGAACGAGAAAGCGCCCCAAGTATGGGCCACGCCAATGAAGGGAGAAAGCCCCACCGTGTCCTGGGTCGTCTTTTGTCCCAAGGCGAATGGAACGATGAAGTTGGAGTCGGCCCGCCAGTCCGTATCGGTGCGGCCATAATCGACCGACCCGCCGATGTTCACCCAATCGCTGAAGTTTTTCGCCACATAGGCCGAAAAAAAGTAGCAATTATTGGAATTATAGAAGTTGGTTGTAGGCGTGCCGCCGGTCGTGGTGAGCGAGTCGTTGCTGTAGGTAAAGTTAAACCCGACGATGGTTTTCCAGAATGACTCGAAATCAAATCCGGCGATGCCGTTTTGCTGGGAACCGTCAAAGCCGATGGTGCGATTGTCCTGGATGTGGGCGAATTTGTATTCGTTATAGGCCTCCGGCGCACTGAAACCATCTTCGGTCTCGCCGCCTGCCGTTTCCCCCGGCGCGGGTGCTATATTCTTAACATCCGTGTCCTCTGCCCCCGCAGTGTTTCCCTCGGTGCGAGCTAAGGAGGCGATGGCATATTCGGTACTGGTTTCAGGTACGTCGCGGGAGGGACGGTCCGGCTGGCCCTGCTCTAGACCCACCGCTGTTTCCGGTTGGATGCCGCTGCTGCTCTGGGCCTGAACGGGGCTAATGGAAAAGAGTCCCGTCAGAGCGCAGAGACCGACAAAGTAGGAGACCTTTTTCATTCATTTCACCCCTTGTTTAATATTAAATGGAGATCACATTCGCAAAAGGTTATGGGCATGTTTAATCTGCTGGTCAAGCACAACAGTTAAAATCCATTAACCTGCATGGAAAAAAATGTCGGCCTTCAAAATCAGCAGAGTAAACGCTTCACGCTTTTCACCAGTATTGGATCGTTGGTGGGGGCGATTTTCCTTCTCCAATTCAGCCTGGCGAATCAGTTGGAGAACCGCATTTACGACTTTTGCTTTGGACTGTTGCATCGTTACACCCCCAACCCCCAGGCTTCACCTCTGGTCGGGTTTGTGGCGATTGATGATAGGTCGGTTGATCCCGATTATTCCGTCTACTCCAGTCCCATGGGCCGGGACGGTTGGGTGACACGCGATTTATGGAACATGCACCTCCAGCAAATGGGGCAGATTTTTCAGCCCAAGGTGCTCGCCTATGATATTCTCTTTCGCCCGATCCCGTCGCGACCCGTGCCCGCGGGCGATGCGGGCATCAAAACAATCCGGGATTTGGAGGCCAGTGGCAATCAGGGTTTCCAAAACGAACTGTGTAACCTTCAGGATTTGCGCGCGGCCGGCCAGCCCGCTCCCCGGGCACTTTTTGCTTTTGAATTTCCGGACGATGCGGCGGCGAACGCGCGGCTCGACCAGGAGGAACAATCCCGCCAGGCGGAGTGGTTTCGCCGGTTGGACCGGTTTCGCCTCCCGGAGGGAAGCGTCGGTCCCGGTGGAACGATTCGCGTTTATCACTCCGTGCGTCTACCGATGGATGCCATCTTAAGCGCGCCCTCCTATTTTCTCGGGTCGATCAATATCCATCCCGATCCGGATGGCATCTACCGGCGCATCCCAATGATTTACGCCTACGAGCCCCGGCCTCCGGACGGCAAAGGAATCCGCTACGTTCCCGGTTTTACCCTGGAAGCATTTCTTCTCTGGCTGGGCATCGAGCCCCAGGACCTCAAGAAACCGGGCGGAGGCCTTCCCTGCCTCATCGCGCAAGCCGGCGGCGAACTGAAAATCGAAACCGCCCAGGGAACCTGGAATTTGCCGGTCGACGGCCAATATTGCATGCCGATTGTTCCGCGGTTCGTCTTCCGGGCCGAAAACGGCGCCGAAGAAAAACAGCAACGGGAACGCTTTGCGCAATCCTTCGTCGATTTTCTCAAATTTGGTTTGGCTCTCCAGGCCGGAGGACGTCCCGAGCCGGGGACCAAGGCCGCGTTTACCCCGGCTGACGTCGATGAAGCCAGGAACATTGCCCGAATCACGCCGGGCATGATTCTCATCGTCGGCGAGGCATATACCGGCGGTACCGATATGGGTGACCTGCCTCTGGAACAAGAGGCTCCCCGTTCCATTGTGCACATGCACGCCCTGAGCAATATCCTGCAAAAGGATCACTTGTACGAAGTCTCTTTTGCGTTCAAAGCGTTGCTTTGCGTGGTGGCGGCGGTGATTATGGGCTGGTTGTATCTCCGGGCAACGCCCCCGACGGCGGCGTTCGGGAGCCTCCTGCTGATTATCTGTTACCCGGTTCTCGTCATCGGTTTGTTGATGGCCTTCAATCTGCAATTGCCTCTGATCGCGCCGAGCGCCCTGGCCATGTTCTGCTTCAGCCTCAATTCGTACGATCATTACCGCCAGACCCGCCGGGGGCGCGAAGTGATGCGCCGTCTCTTCTCCAGCGTCACATCCTCGCGTATTCTCCGCTTGCTGGAAGAAAACCCGGAAGCTTTTTATGCCCATAAAAAAACGGCCGCAACCATGCTCTTCTCGGATGTCGAGGCCTTCACCACCCTCTCGGAAAATCTTGACCCGGGCTATCTCGCGACGCTGATCAACCGCTATCTGAGCCCGATGACGGAGATTATTGTACGGCACGACGGTTACCTCGATAAATACAGCGGAGACGGAATTATGGCCGTCTGGGGCGTGCCACTGCCCGACGCCGATCACGCCTATAAAGCCTGCGCCGCGGCCTGGAAGCAGGTTCAAGCGGCTTTGGCCGTCGAGGAAATCCTGCCGGATGGCAAGCCCTACCGGTTCCGCGTCCGCATCGGGATTAATACCGGCATGGTATCGTCGGGCAACATGGGTTCCGCCCAGAAAATGCAATACACCGTCATGGGCGATGCCGTGAATCTGGCCGCGCGTCTCGAGCCCGCCAGCAAGGATTATGGAACACAGATCATAATCGGACCGCAGACTTTCGCAGAGGCCAAAAAGCGAATCAAGGCGCGCGCGCTGGACAAGATCGTCGTGAAGGGGCGAAGCGAGGCGGTGCTTATTTATGAGTTGCTCGGATTGGACGAAGAACAGACCGGCGCGCGGCCACCCTGGCTCGACGCCTACGAACAAGGTCTGGAACAATTCTGGCAACGCCACTGGGACGAAGCGGACCGGCTTTTCGAGCAAGCCGCCCGCCTGCGCGGCGGCGATCCTCCTTCCCTGGTGCAACGCGCCCGGATTCGCCAGTACCGTGCCACGCCACCGCCCCCGGACTGGCAGGGGGAATTTACCCGTCAGCAAAAGGATTGATTGGACGGAACCGGGGGCGCTGGCTAATATCAAGCCGAAGTCGAATGGCGCCGGGGGACGTTGCGCCCCAGGCCGCTCTTAACCTGAAAAAAGATGGGGCCATGTCCCGGTACTTCGCAAATTTAGAGGCTGTCCGAAAAGTAGGCATGGGCGCTTTGCTTGCCTTGGTCATGCCGGCGATTCCCGCGCCGGCTCAAGTCTTTCTCGTCACCGGGGCCAACGGCCAGGCGCAAGTTGGCCGAGACCAACACTCCTATCAGCCCGCCGTCGTTAATTCCAATCACTCCCTTCCTTCCTGGGGCCGCACGGGCGATAATTCCTCGCTGACCATCGCGTTCAACGCGGAAAATAAATTTCGCCTTTTGCCCAACAGCGAAGCGCAGGTCTATGCGGGCGACGGCGATTCCAATTCGGCTTGGCACCGGGTGGTCGGTCTGAAGATCGGCACGGCCACGATCTCCCATGACACCGGCGCGGCGCCGGCGGTCAAGCTTGACTGTGAGACGCCCACCGCAGTTTGCGGCGCGGTCGGGACCGAGTTCGAGGTCGACGCCACTGAAGGCAAATATAGCGTATCCCAGGGACGTATCTCCTTGATCTCGCATCAGGAAGGCGATCTCGTCATGCCGCGCATTGTTGGGGGAACCGTTGTTTTCAACCCCGGCGCCCAAAACACCTATTCCAACGGCGATTTCAGTGGCGTCGTGATTCTCGATGGCGTCACCATGCAAGCCGCTGGCGCCGATTTCACCGTGGCTAAAAAACTCGATTCTTCCTCTGAAACAGCCGTCCATATAGCCTCGGGACGGCTGGGCGGAACCGGACCGGGCGATTACGTCATGGAGGGAGGCAGGCTCAAGCCGGTCGATCCGAGCAAGGCGTCCATCCATCCCCAATACCTTGCCGCCGCCAAAAGAGAAGGCGCCTTGAGTGTGGAACGCGCCGCCTTGCGCGCTTCCTCCAACCGGGTTGCGCCACGCGGGCTTGATGCGGCGTTGAGCGCCGCCGCGGCCCGGGCTACCGCGCTTCGCGAAGAATTGTTCAACCGTGAAACGGCGCGTGAAGTCAACAAGCAGGTGACGGGCGCCCTCATCGATTCAGCGCTGAGGGGTGGACGTTGATTTTTACGCGGCGGCGGCCTCCGGGCTTTTCCCGTTTGGTTCTTTGGCGCCTGCTCGCTCTCTCGCCGTTATTTCTGGCGCTGACTCGCGAAGCGAAGGCTTCGCCTTCGCCACCAGACTACGCCAGCTTTGTCTGCTGGGATTATTCCCATCTCCCCTCCATGCGGGCCTGGAGAGAGACCGGGGACATCATTGCCGCCACGCTTTCGGGGAGTTATCCGGCATTGCCTCAGATCCGGCGTCAGGAGAACGGTTCTCCGGCGCAACTGAAAGATTTTCTCCGCCAGTTGCCGGATGATCCGAACCGGATCACCGTGGTTTATCTGGCGGCCCATCAGAGTCCCGGCGGGCAGTGGCATTTCACCGACCGAAGCGTGGCAAGCTGGGAATCGCTTCTGGACGGATTGCCCAGGTTGAGAAACATCCGGCGTATCGTCCTTCTCGATTGTTGCTACGCCCAGGCCGCCAGCCTTTGGCCCGGTTGGTCTGAAAAAATCGCGCCCGCGTGCATCTACGCCTCGCCGCAAAATTGCCCGACTCCCGACCTCTTTGCCTTTCGGCGGCGTCCGGTCGATTGCCAGGCTCTGTTTCCCCATGCCTTCCAATGGCTCAAACAGCGCCGCAGTGATGACGATGAACGCGTCAGCTTCTTTGGCTTGGTTTGGCTGGAGACTTGGCTAAGCCAGCCTCAGCCTCCTCAAAGCCTGGTGGATTGGCGCCAATTTGGTCAGAGGATGACTCTTCTCGCCCGGAAAGCCGCCACACAAATCCGTGCCGGGGAAAGTTCCGAAATCATTTCGGTATTTTCGGGCTAGTACGAGGTATTCAGTCCCGCCAAACCGGCATCTACCTGGAAGGGATTGTCAAGTTTGCTTTACATCGTGGACGGGTTGCCTCCGCGATTAACCAAGACGGGGGCGAATCTGTCTCCTGTTTGTCACCTTTGGCAAAGCGCTGGCGCCTCACGCCTTCTCGAACAACTGCTGGCCGATGTAGTCGCCTTCCATGATTCCGCCGGGACAGGCAAAAAGCCCTCCTCCCGTGTGCGTCACGAACTGATTCATCATGTCGAACTTGGACATCTTGTCGAAAATCTTGATGAATCCGGTTCGCGGGTCACGCTGGTAGCAGAAAAAGAAAAGGCCGGCATCGTACTCCATTTCCTGCCGCCAGGGCGGCCACCGTTCGGCGGTGAAATTCGCGCCGTCGTTATAGGAATAAGGCCGGCGCAGGATTTGCGCCCCATCATTGTGGGCCGCTGAAGCCAAACGCACATGCGAATTTTCGGGAATGACCGGATTACCGTCCTTGTCCGTCGCGTCGTAATCGGCCTTGTCGAACTCATCCTTGCCGCCAAGCGGCGCGCCGGAATACTTGCGGCGCCCGACGGTCTGTTCCTGAAAGGCAAGGTTCATTCGGTCCCAATGTTCCAGCGCGATCCGAATCCGCCGCGTGACGAGATAACTGCCGCCCCGCATCCAGGCGGGCCCTTCGTCGCCGGCCCAGATCAGTTTGTTCATCAGGGAGGAATCGTTAACGGACGGATTGTGGGTGCCGTCTTTAAAACCCATCAGGTTTCGCGGCGTCTCGCCGGCCTTGAAATCGGGTGTGAAACCGGCCTGGGCCCAGCGGATTTGCGCCGCGCCGTAAGCCAGTCGCGAAAGCTGACGGATGGCGTGAAAGGCGACCTGCGGATCGTCGGCGCACGCTTGCACGGAGAGATCGCCGCCGGTGCGCGCCTCGATCAATTGGTCGCCGGTGAACCTGGGCAGATCGACCAGCGCGGCGGGCCGTTGTGCGGCAAGGCCATAGCGGTCCTGTCCCTCCTTGATGAATAGTCCCGCGCCGAAACCGAAGGTGAGAGTTAACCGTGACGGTGGCAATCCGACGGCATCGCCGCTATCAGGGGCCGGAACGGAGCCATCGTCTCCGAGCGGGGAGGCCGGCAACCCTTTGGCCATGTTCGCCGCCGCCGCCGTCCAGGCTTGCAGCATCTTCACGATGTCTTTGCGTTCGACCGCAACAAGATCAAAAGCCGCAAAGTAGGTGTTGCGTTGCAACGGCGTGAGGATACCGCCTTGATGCTCGCCCCAGAATAGTTCGGTTGCGTCTCCCTGAATGGAGGAGGGGACATCTTTTTCTTGTGCAGGTGCCAGGGCCGCAAATGCACACGGGCCGCCCAGGCTGGTGCCGGCCGCGGCCATCAATCCACTTGAGAGAAACCGGCGGCGCGTAAGGCCCTCTTTCAAGGCGCGCCAGGGACAAGTCATGGCGTCGCTTTCATCAAAGTGTTCACGTCGTCGGCCACGTAATAAAATCCTTTGCCATCCGGGGTCATGGCGATGCCGAAAAGATCGCCGTCGCCGGGAGGTGATTGGGCCTGGTCGGCATCGATCCACTGGGCGCAGAGCTGCCTGCCGGTGGAGGGATCGATTTCGACAACCTGGCCGTTGGTGCCGTTGATGGAAAGGAGATGACCGTTGGGGGCGGTGGTCAACGCCAGAGGCCGGTGCAGCAGGCCATCTTTGGCCACCGCATAGCCAGTTCCGGCGCTGCCGGTGCGCGTGACCGCATCGGGTATCGCGACGATTTGGTTGCCCAGCGCGTCCGAAACATAAAGCGTACCGTCGGAGCCGAGGGCAAGCCCGGTAGGGCCGATCAAAAAGACATCCCGGTCTGCCCGCTGGCCAAAGCCGTTGGCGATAACTGTTTCGTTGGTGATTACCGGCGGTTTGCCATCGGGGATGGAAAGGTCGATCCGCAGCACCGTCGCTTCTTTGATCACGGCCGGATGGCCTGTTTTCGGGTCGCGGACATCGGGGCCGGGCACGTCGAACCCGGCCATGCTGACGAACAGGGTGGCCCTGTTCCCACGATCAATTGTCACCATGTTGCCCCAGGGATCGTTGATCTTCGGACCGGACCAGACATCGGCGAGGTGCCCGCTGGAATCGAGCACGAGCAGGCCGCCGGAACCTTTGGTGCGGGTCGTGCCATCGGCGCTCGGCGTACTGCCGACGATGATCCAACCGCTCCTGAGCATGGTCATGGCTGTGCTCAAACCGACACCACCCGGGCATCGCGCCAGTTCCCGGGGCAGCTCGGCAAAGAGCGACGTCTCTTTTGTCGCGGGACGATAATCGACAATCGTCGTTCCCGTTCCTTGCAGGTTGGAAATCCGGTTGAAGTTATCGACGAGGACGTCGCCCTGCTGAATTTTTCCGGCGGAGACCGGAGCCACGATGACCGCGTAGGGATTGAGGTCGCCATTGTCCGGCACGGTGGACGCCAGCGTGATGTGCCGGTGGATGGTGGGCAAAAACATATCAGTTTCACCCGCGGCCGGAGCATGGATCATCGCGGCCAGCGGCGTGACCGCAATTAGAGACAATTTTTTGAGATTGATCGTGAGCATGGCGTTTCTTTCAAAACTGGATATTCGTTCGGATGCCGAAGACAGCCTCATCCTTTACCGCCTGGCCCGTATTCGGGTTGGGCACGCCGCCGCCGGGGTTGAAGACGTATTGGAAATCGGGCTGCAACTGGCACCAGGGCGTGAGTTCGTACTGGTAGGTTACCTCCACGATTTCCTCATGGCTCTGTACCGGGAAGAGGGAACCGGTGTAAAATCCGGTGTCCCGGTCAAGGTCGGAGGCATGATCGCCTACGCTGGCGTAGCCCATGCCTACGCCAAGCGTATCGTCGCCCCGTCCGGGGATCGGCTCATGGAAGATCAGACCTGCGTTGACGCTGACGTCGATCAGGTTGCGATCCTCCTCCGGCGTTCCCATGGCGCGGGCGAAGAAATTCAACGTCCGGTCGGCGTCCTCGTCATTGGGATCGCTCCAGAGCATCTGGTCGGTCACGCCGTAAAAGGCGTAATCGCCGTGATGATTGAGGGGAGTACCCGTGCTGGCTGGGTTGGCGAGGGAGAGTCCGGCATTGTCGAACTGCTGGTCGGGGAAATCCTCTGTGTCGTACCAGAAACCGAGCTTATAGGTGCCTGACAGCGGCTGTTTGTCCGAATAAACCATGCCGCCGAGCGAAGGATAGGCGTATTGCACTTCCCCGATGAACAGCGCGCCGCCCTCGGTCGGAAAGCTGGCGCCGGTGGCATTTTCCTGTTGCGGGTCTCCATTGTTGTTCGATACCGGGCTGCCATTGTAAACGCCCGCCAAAATGGTGAGCGAATCGACCGGCCTCAACCGGAAACGGACTCCCAACGCCGAGAGCGGATAGGCTGGTCCGCCGCCGGGCATGTCCGCCGAGGGGAGCATCGGCCAGCCGAACATGGTGTTGACGAAAAGCAGCGCGTTCTGGCTGACCATGAATTCCTGGTCAAGGCTTTGCTGGCCGACCTTCACGTCAAGCCGGTCTTCCTTGAGAAATTTCTGGTCGTACCAGAGTTCCCACAAGCGGCTGGAACGGTCCGCCTCAATGCCACTGGCGGTTTGCAGCGAGGCCAGGTTGTCGGCGCTCAGGTTGCGGCCATGGATTTGCAGTCCGCTGACATTGAACGTGCCGCCGTGGAGGCCGAAGGCCCGCTGGGTGTCCAACTGAAGGGCCATCTGGGTCAGGCCTTCGTATTCGAAACCCTGGTCGACGCCTCCGGTCACGTTGCCGATCCCTTCGCTCGTTTCCTGAATGGTGAGCGACATGCCATACCGGCTGAGAAATGGACGAAGTCCTCCCATGTCGCCCAATAGCGTGCTGCTTCGCGCAAGCTGCGAGAAAAATCCCGGCGAGGAAGACGGAGCTTCGTTGGTGCTGGACGAAGAAGACGATTGAATCTCGGGCGGGGCGGAAATCATCGGCGGCGTGGCCCAGGCAGGGCAAAAAGCCAGCAGGCCCAAGAGAGAGTTTCCCAACAGGCCGGCAAAAATAAAACGTTTCATCGGCCCGGACGCTACGTGAAAGCACCGGGCCTCGCTACCGCCGGATTGCCATTTTTTAGCGCCGAAATGCTGTCGTTTCGTTGCGCTCGATTGGTGGT
>Ga0335072_10005469_pt1 | contig 18719 bp, 12 predicted proteins | sample Lox_Sample_21_FD_206725 | JGI IMG/M metagenome (GOLD analysis project Ga0335072, IMG submission 206725) | Soil microbial communities from Loxahatchee National Wildlife Refuge, Florida, United States - Lox_Sample_2.1 | ecosystem: Environmental > Terrestrial > Soil > Wetlands | place: USA... | reverse complement strand
TCGCACACCCTGAGGCCTATCCCCTGCCCAACCGGACCCCGACCGACGGCATCGCTCAGAACGACTACCTCGGCTATCAGAAGTCCTTCACAGGAAATGATCAGGGTGATCTGCGCATCGATTACACCCTGGACGCCAGGGACAGCATCATGGGCCGCTACTCGAGGGGCGACGCGTATGACGGGGTCGCACATCCGGTGCTCCCCATCAGCTTCCCGGCAGCCGACGACTATCCTGTATGGGGTCTGGTGCTCAACTGGACGCACGTCCTCTCCACCTCCGTAGTCAACGAACTGCGCGCCAGCTTTACGCGCCTTGGATATGGCAACAGCAACATCGAGGATCCGACAGGCCTTTTCGGCGTCGGTGGCAATGCCGCCGTGGGCATCCCCGGCCCGCAGAGTTATGCCGGCTTCAGCGAAATGGACATGACCAGTGGCACCATCGGCAGTTTCGGCACCACCGATGGCATTTATGGAAAGCGCGACAATAATTTTCTCTATGCCGACGACTTTACCTGGCAGCATGGCAAGCATGTGAGCAAATTCGGCGCTGAGTTCCTCCGTTATCAGCAGAACAATTTCGATCCCGGCAACGATGGAACGCTTGGACTCTTCGAATTCAGTGGGCAGTTCACCGGCGATCCTGGGCTGGGCGAATCGATCGGTTATCCCTTCGCCGATTTTCTCCTCGATGACTCCTCTTACGCCGGTGTCGGCGGCGTGCGCGGCTACACGGGTCAGCGCCAGTGGCGCGACGCGTTCTTTGCTCAGGACGACTGGAAGCTGCTCCCTCGCCTGACCGTTAATCTCGGTGTTCGCTATGAATACGACCAACCCATCTACGAGGTGAACAACAAGGAGGTCAACGTTAACCTGACCGATCCCTCCCTCGGGACCAAAGGCCTCGAGTATGCCGGTCAGGACGGCAACAGCCGCGCACTCTACAATCCCGTCTACACAAATTTCATGCCGCGTCTGGGTTTTGCCTGGCAGGCGGGACGCCGGATGGTGGTTCGCGGCGGATATGGCACCACGGTGGATCTCGAAGGCACAGGCTCGAGCCTGCGGCTCACCCAGAACCCGCCCTACGAGTATTCCTTCACCGCGCAGGCGATTACGCCCACGGCCAGCTCCCCCGGAGCGCCGCTCCAGGTTACCAACGGATTTGCAACCGCTCCAGGCAATGTTTCCGTGTCCACCACCCAGTACTACGCGTGGGATGCCAATCTGCGGCCTTCGTTCATCCAGCAATTCAGCCTGACGAGTGAATACGAAATCAGCAATGCCACCTCGGTTCAGATCGGATATATCGGTGAAACCGGCCAGCATCTGATCGTTCCCATCGACGGTAACCAGTGGACCTCTCCATGCTCGAAAAGCTGCACCAGCGCTCCGTTCCATAACCTGGTGGGGCAAACCGGCGCGGTGGATGTCACGGCTTCGGAGGGCATGAGCAATTACAACGCGCTGCAGGCCATCGTCCGTCATCGCCAGACCAACGGCCTCGAATACACGGTGAATTACACCTATGCGCACTCCCTCACCAATAACCCCGGTTTCTATGGCGTGCCCGGCGTCAACGGTCCCAGTCCTTACTGGCAGGACGCCTATGACCCCGCCGCGGACTATGGCCCGAGCGGCTTCGACATCCGCCAAAATGCGACTGCCACTGGTTATTACGAACTGCCTTTCGGACACAACCGGAGATTTGGCGGCAACTGGAACCTGCCGATGAACGAGGCGCTCGGCGGGTGGAAGATCGCGGGATCGGGAACCCTCTACACGGGATTTCCCATCACCATCGACAGTCCGAACAACGCCAACACGAACGCTTTCGCCGCCCGTGCGAACCACTACCTTCCGCTCCAGGTGAGAGACAGAAGCGTAAGCAACTGGTTTGGAACCGATCCTTCCGCGATCCCCTGCTCCGGGGCTTTCAACGGAGTCTGCGCGTACGGTGCAGAACTGCCGAACTCCTACGGCAGCGCCGGGGTGGGCACGGAGCGCGGTCCCGGCTATCGCGACATGGACCTCTCGCTGTTCAAGACCTTCGCCATCGCCGAGGCCGGCCAGGGTATCGACTTCCGAGCCGACTTCTTCAATGCGTTCAACCTGGCAAGCTACGCCGATCCGGCGAATAGCGTGAGCAGCACCAATTTCGGGCAGATCACAGCCACCCGCTCTCCTCAGCGCGAGATTCAACTCTCAATGCGGTACCATTTCTAACCCGGACAGCAACCGTTCCTCGGCGGCTGCTGTCTCGTCGGTCATCAAGCGATTCCGGCCCCGTCCAAATCAGGAGGAGTAGTTGTTCAAACCATCGCTGTCTCTGTTGTGCTGCCTCTTGTGTATGTTCTCTTTCTCGAGCCCTGAATCCGCTTCGGCGCAGGCTCTGGCCGCCCGGCCCCACGTGCTGATGATCTCGATCGACGGCATGCGCCCCGATTATGTCACCAAGGCGGATGCCCATGGCCTCAGCGTACCCGTGCTGCGCAGCTTCATGGCGCACGGCATGTATGCCGACGGCGTGATCGGGGTCGTCCCTACGATCACCTTCCCCAGCCACGCCACACTGATTACCGGAGTGTGGCCCGACCGGCATGGAATCTACAACAACGCGCTCTTCGATCCCCTGAACCAAACCATGGGCGCCTGGTACTGGTATGAAGACGATCTGAAGGCGCCGACCCTCTGGCAGGTCGCAGCAAAAGCGGGCATCGTCACCGCGAGCGTGTTCTGGCCATCGACCACCGATGCCGGCGATATCGACTATCTTGTTCCGGCCTATCCGGCGCGCATTCCTGAGGAAGCCCACCTGATGGAGGCGCTCTCTCGTCCGGATGGTTATCTGAAGAAAATCGAAAAGCAAGCCGGGGCTTTCTATATCCATGGTTCGGATCTGGACTTCGATGAACTCCTGACGAGAACCTCGATTGCCATCATCCGGGATGCGAAACCGGGCTTTATGACGGTTCACCTGGTCTCGGTCGATTATTACGAACACAAAACCGGTCCATTCAGCCCAGACAGCGATCATGCAGTGGAAGAGAGCGATCGGATGATTGGACAGTTGGCCGATGCCGAGCGTGCCGTCGATCCTCAGGCCATTGTCGTAGTGGTCTCAGACCATGGTTTCGCCGCTACTCACACCAGCGTCAATCTCATGATCCCCTTTGTCCAGGCAGGGCTCATCAGCCTCAAATCGCCGTCGCCTGGCAGTCAGCCTTCGATCGCCTCCTGGAAAGCGATGGTCTGGAATGCCGGGGGCTCCGCCTACGTGATTTTGAAGGATCCGGAGGACCGGGAGACGCTGGAGCGGGTGAACACTCTCCTTGATGGTCTGCGCGACGACTCTCGCTACGGGATTGACCGCATCCTTACACATGAGGAGATCGTCGCCCGCGGCGGCGACCCCAACGCGTCGTTCCTGGTAGACTTTCATCCGGGGTTCAGTGCCGGCGGAAGACTGGTTGGCGGCATGCTGAATGCAATCCCGGGAACCGGCAACCACGGGTATCTGCCTGACCATCCCCAACTCCAGTCGTCCTTCTTTGCGATCGGTTCCGGCATCTCGCACTGCGATGTCGGCACCATCGATATGCGGCAAATTGCTCCTACGGTAGCGGCATGGATGGGCGTCAGGCTTCCCGATGCGATACAGCCGCCGATACACTGCCGTCCTTAACGATTTCGCGCAAGCAAGGTTCCAGCACGCGCCGCTTCACCGGAGAATCATTCCATGGGCATGCAATTCGCTGCGCTGCGCCGGGCGCTTATCGTTGTCTTCATCCTGACTCTCGGCTGTTCCGCCCACGCTCAGGTTGCCGTTCGTCCCCTGCCGATGCACAACCCGCTGCAGGACAAGAATTTCTATTTGTTTTCGGTGCTCGGGCAGAACTCTGAGATCCGCAACGCCCTGACTGGCGATCCGGCGCTCGCCTCCATCGCCGCCTACCGGCGCCGCAATGTGGATCAGGCGCTGAGATTGTGTAAGTCGAATGCCGACTGCGAGCTGAAAACCCTGTTCTGGACCGACGAAGAAATTAACCATGTGTCCGGAGCGCTCTTCAGTCTGGATCGAAACAACCCGCAGTTCCGGCGGCAGGTTGACAGGGAACTTCGCTCCAGCGGCGCTTATGTGCTCGATGAAAAGCAAAGCCCTGCGGTGCTGCTGGACGACGCATGGGAAATCTGCGCTCGCGGTGTGGACGACATCCTTTCGGTCTATGGGCAGGGAGCTGCTCCCCGCTACCCTCTCATCGACTCAAGTTCCTTCGACGTGAACTCGCCGGAATTTCAGCAGCGTCTCGACGCGCTGGTGAGGACGGTTGATGCGGCGTCCTCGCCGTCGCAGTTGTTCTTTGATCCCTCTCTCAGCGCTGCCCTTCGGCTGCTTGAGTTGAACCATCGCGACGAAGCAGGGAGACTCGAGCCGATGCAGGCGGGCGTTAACGCGGCCGCAGTCAGGGCCATCCGCTCCACCATATGGAAAAAGTATCCCTATTCCGTAATCATCGTGCCGGGTGCTGGTCCCGGCGATCGGATTACACCGCTTTCGAAGGCCGGCCGCAATCGTTGCGCGCTGGCGGCAGAGGCCTACCATGCCGGGAAAGCGCCTTTCGTTCTCGTCTCCGGCGGTTTTGTGCACCCATCCCAGACCCGCTTCTCTGAGGCGCTGGAGATGAAGAAGGCGCTGGTCGACGAGTTCAACGTGCCCGAATCGGCCATCCTGGTCGATCCTCATGCCCGGCACACAACTACGAACATGCGGAATGCCGCACGCGAGATTTTCCGCTACGGCATGCCTATGGATAAGCCCGCACTGGTGGTCAGCGATTCCGCTCAGATCGGCTACATCGCAAGCCAGTCGCTGGCCGATCGCTGCATGAGGGAGCTTGGCTATATGCCTTATCGCATTGCGAGCCGACCTTCCGATACTTCTCTCGTTGTTGCTCCTTCGATCGACTCGCTGGAGCAGGATCCGATGGATCCGCTGGATCCGTAGCCCACGCAATCTCCATCGGCAGCGGACCGAAGATCCTGGCAGCCTGGCGGGCGAATCACTTCCTTCGCCCGGGCTGAAGATTTATTTATGGATCAGCAACGATCAATAGGCCAGTGTTCTGAAATATGGCTCATTGCCCGCCGATGCCATCTTGCTTGATTCAGTCGTAATCCGGGGTGGTCAAAACCGGCGCCACGCAGGCATGCGGCTCGATGAGCCGCATCATTCCACCATCTGCTCCACCTGGGCGCCAGCCAGAAGAAACGCCCCCACGCCGAAGTTGTAACTGGAGGATGGCAGGTAATAAGCCGGTGCGGCGCCGGTTTGCTGGATGTTGCCCAGTCGGCCGTCCGCGTAGATTTGCCCGATCATGCCGTGCCAGGCCTTCGCAATCACTGGCTTGTAGCGCGCTCGGCTGAGCAGCCCGTGATTGACGCCCCAGGCGAGGCCGAAGGTGATCAGCGCGGAGCCGGAGGTTTCGGGTTGCGGATAGTCTTTCGCGTCGAGCAGGTCGGAGTGCCAGAGACCGCTGTGAGGATCCTGCAGCGCGGCGACAGCTGCTGCCATCTGGCGGAACTGCTGTTCGTAGCGAGCGCGGTCCGGCTCGTTGCGAGGCATGTATTCGAGGGTGCGCGCCAGGCCGCCCATCACCCAGCCGTTGCCGCGCGACCAAAACACTGGCTTGCCGAGGGGGTCCGTCTGGTGCAGGTACGTGACGTCGCGGTAGTAGAGGTGACGGTGCGAATCGTAGAGAAGATGCGACGTTTCCCACCAGTGCTGGTCGATGTACTGGAGATATTTGCGGTCATGGGTGGCCGCATACATGCGCGACCAGACGGGGGGAGCCATGAACAGCGAATCGCACCACCACCAGGGAATCTTTGCCTGCACGGCCGGGATGGCCGCCGCTGCTCCCGCCAGAAGCCCGTCGAGAGCCTGCTGCGTGGGTGCGATCTGGCCGGGAGCGGGGTGCAGGAGGTCGAGCTGGAGATAGGTCTGCGCGACGCTCTGGTTGTCGGCGTTGGGCACGTCGGAGGGCAGCGCCCAGTGGAAGTTTTCGGCCATGGCCTGCATGGCATCGCGATAGCGCGGGTCGTGAAGTGCGGGCGTGGCTGCCATGAACCCGTCGTAGAGAGTGGCCCACGTCCAGGTGCGCCCGAAGTATGGCTGTGAGCGATTGAGCTCCCAGTCCGCCACTTTGCGCATGGCGGCGCGAATGTCCGCAGGGCGCAGATCGCCGGAGAGATGGGCTTCGGGCCCCGGATCGGCGGGGGCGTCGCCGAGGTGCTGGGCGATGTCACGGTCGATCGCCTGCTGCTGTTCAGGCGAAATGGCAGAGGGCTTCGACTGCGCCGTCATTGCGCCGGGTGTTGCCGCGAACAGGAGGAGCAGCGGAAGGGCGAGAGCAGATCTGCACCGAGACGAAGATGACAGGCGAAACATGAGCGGCAACACCTCCTGTTGGTGCCCGGCAATAACGGGCGAGGAAGAGACAAGTCCCTCCTGGTTCTGCCATGTTATCGGCTTGCCTGGCCTGGGAACTCGCCGAGAACGGAGCGCCATCCCGTATTGCGGTACACGGTCCAGTTCTGCCGCTGACATGGGCCGGGGACATCTGTTACACACAGTGATTGCATATGAGATTGGTGCCCAGGCGAAGCCGTTCTATTTCATGGAAAAGCTTGTGCGTTGGCTGCGCGATCGCTGGAGCGCTGCTGGTGAGGTGCACAGAGGCGTCCGGCGCAGAGAGCGGCCCTGCGTCGGCTGTGAGCGCGCGAATCGCGAATGCGGCGCTGCGCCAGCCGGCCGCCGGCGCGCCGGCGATCCTGCTGAACGGGATCGGCGCCCAGTGGTACAACACCGCGAATGGAGAATATTATCGCTACCTTGCCGAGGCAGCCGACGCGGATATCGGCGAGAATCCCTCCGGGCCAGCCGGCCTTGAGTCGACGGGCAGCACGATTCTTCTGCTCTGCCGGGTGACGCAAAAGCAGAGCTACTACCAAAGCGCGACTGCTCTTTACGAGAGGCTGCTGTCGGGAAAGATCCCCACTGCAGAGATGGCGTACGATACCGAACCATTTCTGGCGGCGTATGCAGCGGTGTTTCACCGGGACGGAGACTTTGCGCGGATCGCCGAGCAGATGGAACACGTTCCCAGGAATTCCGGAGCGCGCGATCTGGGGTTCCGGATGATGACGCTGGTGGATGCGCTGCCGTACTTCCCGCAGGATTCCCCGGCGCGTGCGGCGGCACTGGCTGATCTGAGGCACTTAGCAGCGACGGCACTACGCACGCAGGCTGCCGGTTTGTGGAGCGACACGCAGACTGCCAAGACCAGCAAGGCCAACCCGGACCTTGCAGCTTCTGCGATGGTGACGTATTCGCTGGCCCGGGGAGTGCGCCTGGGTTGGTTGTCGCGCCGCTACGGCGAAGCCACCCGGCGGGCGTGGGCGGCAATAGCGAGCCGCGTGCAAGGTCTGTCGCCGGAAGAGGCAGCGAGCGACAAGATAACGGCAGGAGCGCTGCTGCTGGCCGCGAATGAAATGGAGCTGGCTCCGCTGGCAGAAGCCGGCCAGGGCAGCAAGGTGCTTGTCGACGGATGGTATAACAGCGAAAAACGGGCCAAATTCGCGGGCCAGACGGTGCTCTTCCACTACAAGTGGGACGATTACAGCAACCCCGGATACTCGCTGTTCGGCCATATCTTCCGGAGTTATGGGGTTGAGACGGATTCTCTTGATGAAGCGCCGACGGTGGCCAGGCTGAAGGGCGCTCGCTTCTATCTCATTGTCTCGCCGGATAACCAGGCGAAAGTTCCCGATCCGCATTTCATGACCGAGTCGGATGCCGCGCAGATCGCTTCCTGGGTGAAGCAGGGTGGGGTTCTGGTGATGCTGGAGAACGATCCGGCGAACGCCGATATTCAGCACATGGATATTCTTGCAGATCGATTTGGACTCCACTTTAATGACGTGCTGGTTCACCACGTGGTCGGGGACGATTTTGCGATGGGGCGAATCGACGTGACGCAGCCGGGGCCGCTGTTCCGCAGACCCTACCGGCTCTATATGAAGGACACATGTTCGCTGAAGCTCGCGCCGGGGGCGGTTTCGCTGCTGCGCTGGAAGGGCGACATTCTGATGGGGTTCGCGCGCTACGGCAGGGGAACGGCAGTCGCGGTCACCGATCCGTGGCTCTACAACGAGTACACCGACGGCCGCAAGCTGCCGGCGGAATACGAAAACTTCGCCGCCGGAAGCGACTTTGTCCGGTGGCTCCTCCAACAAAAGTAACCGGGCTGCCCCAGCGGCAGGAGAAGATGTCGTGAAGATCCATATGTTGGCAGATTCGACGCGCTACCCGCGGATGAACGGACGGGAACTGCGCGAGGCCTTTGTTCTGGAGCAGCTTGCCGCGCCGGGCGAGATTCGGCTGGCGTATATCGAGGCGGACCGGGCCGTGGCGGGCATGGCCGTTCCGCAAAAGGAACGGCTTGCGTTGCGGGCGGACGGTGCCCTGCGGGCCGGGTATTTTCTGGAGCGGCGCGAGATGGGAATCCTGAACGCGGGCGGCGCCGGCAGGGTTCACGTGGATGGAGAGACTTGGGATCTGGAGAATCTGGATTGCCTCTACGCCGGGCGGGGCAGGAAGACAATCGAGTTCGAGTCAGTCGATGCCACCACGCCGGCTGTTTTCTACCTGCTGAGTTATCCTGCGCATGCAGAGTATCCGACGATTTTGATCCGCAGGGACGAGGCCACCCCGACCGAATTGGGGAGCCTGGAGACTTCGAATCATCGCACCGTTTGCAAATACATCCACGTGCAGGGCGCGAAAAGCTGCCAGTTAGTGATGGGCGTTACGCACCTTCGCGCCGGAAGCGTGTGGAATACCATGCCGCCGCACACGCATATGCGGCGGTCAGAGATCTACATGTATTTCAACGTTGCGGAGACGGATCGGGTATTTCACTTCATGGGGCCGCCGGACGAAACGCGGCACCTGCTGCTCGGCAACCTGGAGGTCGCGGTTTCGCCCGGGTGGTCGATCCATGCGGGCGCGGGAACACGGGCGTACAGCTTCTGCTGGGGGATGGGCGGGGAGAATCAGGATTACGCGGATATGGACGCGGTAGGGATTGGAGATTTGCGGTGAAGCAGGTCAGGATGGTGAAGGCGGCTGTCTGCTGCGTGCTGTGCGGGATGCTGATTCCTGCCATTCCGGCAGCGGCGCAAACAAGAAGCGCGCAGGTGTTCAGCCGGGCGGACGTGCAACGCGAACTGCAGGTCCTGGAGGCAACCGTCAAGGCCAAAGGCAGCGGCGGAATGACACTGGGGGATTACAGCAGCCACAAGCTGATGCTTTCCGAACGATCCACGACGGGCGAAGCGGAAGTGCATGCTCACTTCGACGACATCATGGTGGTGATTGACGGTTCGGCGACTTTGATCACTGGCGGTCATCTGATCGATGCACACACCAGGGGAGACGGAGAAAGCAAGGGAACGGGAATCCGGGGCGGCGTGAAGCAGGAAGTGGCGACGGGCGACATCATTCATATCCCGGCAGGAACGCCCCACCTGCTCATCATCCCCAGAGGGGTCATCTTTGGCGCGTTCGTGGTAAAGGTGCGGGAATAATTGAGCATTCTGGATCGATTTCGGCTGGAGGGCAAGCTGGCGCTGGTGACCGGCGCAGCGGGCGGGCTGGGCGCGGCCGTCGCTGTGGCGCTTGCGGAGGCTGGGGCGAATGTGGCCTGTCATGGGAATCGCCGCGCGGCCACGCAGACGTGCGATTGCCTTCGCGAGCTCGGGGTCCGGTCGGAGGCCTTCTCTGCGGATTTGGAAAGTCAGGCTGGAGTCGAAAAGCTTTTCGAGCAGGTGCGGGCCGCTATGGGTGCGCCCGACATTCTGGTGAACAACGCGGGGACGATTCATCGCGATACGGCAGAGGATTATTCTGCGGAGGCGTGGGAGCGGGTGCTGCAGGTGAACCTGACCAGCACCTTCCGCCTGTGCCAGCTTGCCGGACGAGAGATGCTCGAGCGGCGCAGCGGCAAGATCATCAACATCGCTTCGCTGCTTTCCTTCCAGGGGGGAATTCGCGTGGCTGCCTACGCGGCATCCAAGGGAGCCGTAGCCCAGATGACGAAGGCGCTGGCCAACGAATGGGCGGGGCGCAACATCCAGGTGAATGCCATTGCGCCGGGTTACTTCCGCACCAGCAATACCGAGGCTCTGCAGCAGGATGAGGTTCGGAACCGGCAAATCCTGGAGCGAATCCCGGCGGGACGATGGGGCGAGCCGGAGGATCTTGCGGGTGCGGCGGTGTTTCTGGCTTCACCGGCCTCGGATTACGTGAATGGAGAGATTCTGGTCGTCGACGGCGGCTGGATGGCAAGATAAATCCGCACGGAGTGTGCGATGACCCGATCGAAAATGCGGTCGTCCTGATCGACATTCCGCAAGAACCGGCCGGCGTACCGCTGGATGAGATGCCGGACAAATAGACCCATTCGCGACAATGCGGCCGGCTTGTACCCTTGCATTCGTTCGGAATTGGTTCCATGCGCGCACTGGTGCTCATCCTTCTTGCTGTCGTACCCGCTGTGGCTCAGCCGCCAAAGCCACCCGTCACCCTCCGTCTTTCCGGCTCGTTCCTGCTGCGCGAGAAACTGCATCCGGGCCCGGCCATTCTGCAGGCTGCACGCGAAGAGGCCGATCGTGCCATGAGCGTGGGGCCGTTCTCGGTGATGGAGAAAAAGCAGATTCCGCCGAGTGGCGACAAGCACGACTTCATGAGCCTGGCGCCGTACTGGTGGCCCAATCCGGCAACGCCGAACGGGCTGCCCTGGGTGCGCCGGGATGGAGAAACCGATCCCCAGGAAAGCAGCATTTCCGATCATGCCAACCTGTTTCGCATGGAAGACGCCGTTCACGCGCTGGCTCTGGGCTACTACCTCACCGGCGATGAGCAATACGCAGGCCGCGCCGTCCTGCTGCTGCGTACCTGGTTTCTCGATCCGGCAACACGGATGAATCCTAACCTGAATTACGGCCAGGCCATCCCCGGGATTACCACAGGGCGCGGCATCGGGCTGATCGGCATGCGCGAGATTCCGCTGGTACTGGACGGCGTCACCCTGCTGTCGCCGTCTCCGCGTCTTACGCAGGCCGATCGGGATGGACTGCGTACGTGGTTCAGCAGTTATTTGGAGTGGCTGCAGAATAGCCCCATTGGCCGGGCGGAAGCGGCAGCGAAAAACAACCATGGCAGCTGGTACGATCAGCAGCTTGCCGGCATCGCCCTCTTTCTGGGCGATACGAATCTGGCTCGTCAGGTCGTCGAGACGGCGAAGAGCAAGCGGATCGCGTATCAGATACGGGCCGATGGCAGAGAGCCGCTGGAACTGGCGCGCACCAAGTCTTTCTCTTATTCGGTCTTTGATCTGTTGGCGCTCATGCGCCTCGCCCAGGAGGGTGAGATCGCGGGAGCCGATCTGTGGGACTATCGGGCCCCGGGTGGGGGATCGATCCGCGGGGCGCTGAATTTTCTGCTGCCTTACGCGCTGGGCGAGAAGCCATGGCCGTACCAGTCGCTGAACGGAGTTGAATCGGGAAGCCTGGTTGAGCCGCTCCTGCTGGCGGCGATCCATTACCGCAGTTCTGATTATGTGAATCAGGCTGAGAAGCTCGAGAAGCATCCAAAGCTGGATGTACTGTTGCTCGAGCAGGAGGCCGAACAGGCGGTCTCCGCCACTCCTGCCCCGGCGCGCTAACGCGCTGAAGAAGCTGACAGCCATATCTCCCCGCGAGTCGCTGAGTGCGCTGAGTTAGTTTCGGTATGGAATTCGGTGGGCGTCTCACGCAGCGGTACGCTCCCGGCGGCGGCCTCTCGACAGTCGTTCACAGCGGATTCAACAATCGCGAATTGTCAGACTGTAACGACACGGCAAGCCATGGAGCGCGCGGTCGACAGGGACTTTTGGGGAGGAATAGATGAAAACGTTAGCCAGTGTCCTGGCCTATGCCGCATCAGGGAGGAACGGATTTCGCCTGGTTCTTGCCGCCCTGCTGACCATCGGCATCGGCTGCTGCACCCTGTATGCCCAAAGCGGTGCCGGGTTGATTCAGGGGACGGTGACGGACCCCACCGGGGCGGTGATCCCGGGAGCCAGCGTGCAGGTAGCGAACAGCGCCACGGGTGTCAGGCTGAACACGAAAACCAATGCCACAGGCTTCTACCAGGTGCCTGACCTCTTTGCGGGGACCTACCACGTGACGGTCACTGCCGAGGGGATGAAGACCTTCGAGCGCACGATCGATCTGCTGGTGGCGCAACATGCGGAGGTCAATTTCACGCTGCAAACCGGATCGATAACTCAGAAGGTGGTGGTGCAGGGAAATGCCGTGCAGCTGATCAACACGACCAGCGGCTCCATCACCTCCACCCTGGATGCACCCCGCATCAGTCAGATCCCGGAGAACGGCCGCGACATCATCAACCTGGTGAACGATACCACCCCGGGGCTCTCCAGTTGTCCTGAATCCGGTTCCTGTTCCAATGGCTTGTCCGGTCCGGCCATGGAGTACGAAGTCGACGGCGCGACGCTCACCAATCGCGAATTCGGCGGCGTGCATGAGTCTCAGAGCCAGATGGTCGATCCGGATTCGATTCGCGAGGTGCAGGCGGAGACGGACGGCTCCGGGGCGGAGTACGACTCGCCCGCCACCGTGATTCTCTCTACCAGGTCCGGAACCGACCAGCTCCACGGCACCATGTTCTACACCGCGGAGAACAACGCCTTCGGCATTGCGCGGCAGCGCCAGGATAATTCGAATTTTGTTGCTCCCCACTACGTGCGGAACGAATTCGGAGTCTCGGCCGGCGGCCCCATTGTCATTCCCCACCTCTACAACGGCCACAACCGGAGCTTCTGGTTCTTCGCGTATGAGCGCTACTCCCTGGCCCAGGACAGTGCCCAGCTGGAAACGGTGCCGACCACGGCCATGAGGAACGGCGATTTCAGCGGCCTGACCAATTCAGCCGGCGTCTTTCAGCAGCTGTATGATCCCCTGACCACTGCCAATTCGGCCAGTTGTGCCGAGCCGCCGGCGGACGGCGGTGGAACCACCACCGATCAATGGTGCCGCACCGCATTTACCAACAACCAGATTTCTCCTACCCGCGAATCGCCGTCCGCTAAAATCCTGAACGATATTACTCCTCTGCCGACCAACAACGAGGATCCGCTGGTCGGGTCGAATCTCGCCGCTCTGGTCCCCGAATACACGGCGGAGCCGCAGTTCACCTTCCGTCTCGATCAGGTTTTCAACCAGAACAATCGCGCCTATCTGCGCTATACGCAGAACCTCACGAACGATATCACTCCGCGAAACGATCCTGTAAACGAGTCGGCCACTCTGGCGGCCGACGGCTTTCCCTTTGCGGCCAGCGGTCTCGCCGACGACATCGATGGAACGTTCGCCGCGGCCCTCGGGTTCACCCATGTCTTCTCGCCCACGTTCTTCTCGGAAACCGTTCTGAGCCAGACCTGGATGGGGGAGCAGAACGCCGCCGGCGGAAATCCAAATCTTGACTACGAGCAGATGCTGGGAGTGCCCAACAACTTCGGCGAAACCGGCTTCCCGTACATCGAAGGAATCTTCCAGCCTTTTGACGGGACCCAGTTCCAGTACGGCATGACCGACATCCTGACGGATCTGGACGAAAACCTCACCAAAACCATTGGCCGGCACACGCTTCTCTTCGGCGGCCGTTTCATTCACGACCGCTTCGGGAACAAGCCCGACGAAATCAAGGATACGGTCGAATTCGATGGGCAGGATACGGGGCTGGAAAACCCCGGCTCCGGCACCTCGCTCGACGCCTATTCGAATACGGGCAACGCCAATGCCGACGAATTCCTGGGCGGAGCCGAAAGCTACGGCGTGGACCTGGAACCCCCTTACCAGCACCTGCGCCAGCTGGAGATAGACGGATATCTGCAGGATAACTATCGCATCCGGCCGAACCTGACCCTGAATCTCGGGGTTCGCTATGAAGCTCTTCCCGCCATCTGGGAGGGCGGCGGCATGATGATGGGCTTCGATCTGAAGAATGACGCTATGGTGACCTCCGGTCCGCTCTCGCAACTGATCGCGGAGGGCGTAACCACGCAGGCCATCATCTCGAACGACGAGTACGACGGGGCCAAATTCGAAACGCCAGCCGAGGCGGGCATGCCCTCCATGCTGGTCGACAACTACGACAATAACTGGCTCCCGCGTCTGGGCGCGGCCTGGCAGCCCTTCGGAATGCGCATCGGAACCGTGATCCGCGGAGCGGCAGGGCAGTACCTTTATCCGATTCCCATCCGCGAGGCTTACCGCGAGGTCAACCGCAACAATCCGTTCACCGCGGGATATACGGAGAGTTACACCAACGCGGTGTACTCACCGGATGGCCAGCCGAACTATCTGTTGCGTTCCAATCAGCCGGTCACTATGGGCGTCAACAGCGCGGGGGTGGTTGACTCCAGCAGCACCACCGCCATCCAGCCCGGACTGAGCATTGTGAGCATCGATCCCCATTTCCCGCCCAGCAAGGTCACGCAGGGTGACCTCACCATTGAGCAGCCAACGAAGTGGAACTCCGTCGTGCGGGTGAGTTACGTGTTCAACCACGGCAGCTACCTGAACCAGTACGACTACTACAACGCGTTTCCTGAATCATTGCTGTGGGAGGTGCAGACCGGCACGGAAACTCCACGCGGTAAGACCGTTGGCCCGACCAATGCTAATACCGGCGAAGGGCCATACGACAACATTACCTACGGAGACGGAAACTACCAGATCCAGAAATCCGGGTGGTCGAATTACAACGCGCTGCAGCTGAATTTCCAGAGGCTCTACCGCCACGGAATTGGATGGCAGGTCAGCTATGTCTGGTCCAAGTCCTTGTGGGCGGGCGGAGACTTCGGCGGCGAAAACGGCGACGAATACGTTCCATACAGCGCGCTCGATGATTCGGGCCCGGGCGTGGTCACCTCCCCCTACGGCAACGTTGGCCCGCTGCGCATTCCTCCGTCCCCTCCCGCCAACGTGCCCGACTGGGGCTTCTACCGCGCTCTCGATCGCTGGGAAAACTATATGGTCAACACCAACGATCCGCGCCAGGCGCTTCAGTTCAACGCGATCGTCGACTTGCCTTTCGGTCAGGGCAAACGGCTGCTGGGCAGCGCCGGCAAAGCTCTGAATGAGGTGGTCGGCGGCTGGCAACTGGCCGGCACCGGCAGCCTCGTATCCCAGGACTTCGCTGTCAACACCGGGAACTGGGGTCCCGTCAATCAGATTCACGTCTATAAACACGCTGTTCCCATCACTGACTGCCGCAGCGGGCAATGCCTGAAGAGCTATCTGTGGTGGAACGGGTACATTGCGCCGTCGGCCATTGCCGGTAATTCCTGCGCGGGGTCCTCCGGCAAAGTGATCGACGGATTGCCATCCAGCTACGTTCCCTATCAGACGCCCATCGACACCACCTGTGGATCGAAGTATTACGACGACAATGAGGTCGCCATCAGCAATGTCGCCGGTCAGAGCAACAACACTGCGATCGCTTTCGAGCCCTATGGGAGCGCTCAGAACCAGGGCGTGTCCGAGAGCGCGATCTACATTACCAACCCCTTTACGCACACCATCCTGAATGGTCCGATGAACTTCAACGCAGCTCTCTCGCTGTTCAAGGTCTTTCCAATTGGGGAGCGGTGGAGGCTGCGGATCAACGTCGACGCGTTCAATGCCTTCAACATTCAGGGTTACACCAATCCGAGTTCCAGCGATGGCACGGAGACGGTTCAGGCCGGCGGCGTGGGAGCCAACTCCTACAATCCACCCCGTCAGGTGCAGTTCACAGCTCGGCTGACCTTCTGACCGTCGGCGCCAGGCCAAAGAAGGCCCCACTCTTTCCCGGGTGGGGCTCTGCCGTTAGTGTGTCAGCGCTAGGCGGGCGATCGAACTTCTCAGGAGAGCGGATCCACGGCGCGAGCCGCGCCCCGGTGCGAACGAATTCCCGCGGCAACGCATGTTCTGGCAGGCGCGTCTCACATAGCGGTACAAAGTACCTCGATGATGACCTGAGAAGACGACTCTCCGTTGACAAGAAAGACGGGCGGCAGAAACAATCCATGAGTGACCCCAGGGACTCGAGCGCTGACAGCGCTTCCGAGGCGTATATGAGCGAGAAGAGGAATCCTCCAGTCCGCCTGGAGGATGCGGTCCGGCGCGTGCCGGAGCCGGGCCTGGCGAGGCAGATCCTCGCCTGGAATCCCCAGATGATGCTGGTGCGCCATGAGATGGAGGCCGGCTGGAAAGGCGCCAGCCATAGCCACCCCCATGAGCAAATGGTGTACGTGATCCGCGGACGCCTCCGGTTCGTCTGCGGTGACCAGACGTTCGAAGCCGCCGCAGGAGACAGTTTCATCGTGCCTGGAGGCGTGGAGCACCAGGCCGCGGCGCTGGAACCAGCTGAGGTGCTGGATTTCTTCGTGCCCTGTCGCGAGGATTATGCCTGAATCCCGAAGCATGACGCGAAATCTGATACGCGCTTCGGCGCTGGTTCCTGTCTTTCTCGCTTGCTCCATTGGCTCGGCACAAGCCGCTCTGCAATCTCCGTGGGACAGCCATCCCGTCACCCCAACGGATAGCCCGTACACCTGTCCTGCCATCGTTTCCCTGTCACCCGATCTGACGACCAACGGGTTTTACTCCGACGGAAAGGGCTCGATCGTCGATCCGGCGAAGATGGCGGAATACGCGAGAACCTCCGGCCCCTACAAGAAGCTGGGGCAGGAGATTGTGGACGCAGCGGATGCGTGGAGGTCCACCGGCAGCCGGGAGGCTGCTGCCTGCGCCATGCAGCACATGGAGGCCGCCGCGCGCGACGGCGTCTTTACCGGCCGCATGTCCTCACGGCAGGCCTATTACGTTCAGGGATGGGTGATCGGTGCTATCGCCATCTCCTGGCTGAAGATCCACGGCAGCGGAGTGGAAACGCCGGATGCGCGCAAGCTGGTTCTGCCCTGGATCGTCCAGGTCGTGCATCAGTCCCAGGATTTCTATGCCGCGGGCCATGCGAAGAATAACCATTTGTACTGGGCGGGCGTGGAAGTCGCCGCGGCCGGCATTGCCGCCAACGACCGCGGGCTGTTCGAGTGGGGCGTGGATGCCTATCGGACCGGCATCGCCCAGATTCAGCCCGACGGCTCCATGCCACTGGAGATGAGACGCGGCCGGCGCGCTCTGCACTATCACCTTTACGCGCTGTCGCCGCTCGTGTACCTTGCCGACTTCGGTGCCGTAAATGGAATTGATTTGTTTGCCGAACGCAACCACGCGCTGGCCAGACTGGAGCGCCTGTGCGTTCAGGGCCTCAACAACAATCAGTTTTTCGTCAAGGCCACCGGTATTCCCCAGGACACGCCTTATGGCGCGCCCGCCGCCGAACAAATCAGCTGGGGCGTGATCTGGGAAGAACGCTTCCCCGATCCTGCCCTGGCCGCGCTGCTGCGGCAAGCCACCTCTCTCAGCTACATGTATTTGGGAGGACTGCCGCCCGGCGTGCATCATGATGCCTTTGTCAGGAGGGAGTTAGCATGGCCAGCACATTGAGTATTGCCCGCCCAGCCCGGAGTTCCGTCGAGCCAGCCGACGGCCCCTATCGCCTGCAGAGCCTCGACCGGGCGCTTTCGATCCTGGAGCTGCTCGGCGAGAGTGAAGTGCCGCTGAGCCTCGCGGAAATCTGCCGCCGCATGAACCTGCACAAGAGCACCGTGCATCGGGCCCTTAACGTGCTGGAACGGGGCATGCTGCTGGAGCGGACCCCCGAGAACTCTTTCCGACTGGGGCTCAAACTGTTCGATCTGGGAAATCGCGCCGTGCGCCAGATGGATCTGCGCACGCGCATTCGCCCCTTTGCGCGGCGTCTCTCCGCTCAGATTGGCGAAACCGTTCATCTTGGAGTTCTGCAGAAAACGTCGGTCGTATATCTGGACAAGACGGGGCCTGGGAATCGCGTGTGCATTGGCTCCAAGACGGGCAGCTCGAACCCCGCTCACTGCACCTCGCTGGGCAAGGCAATGCTGGCCTGGCTGCCGCAGGATGCGATCAACGAGCTCATCGACCAGATGACCTTTGTGCGATTCACGAGCAAGACCATCTGCTCGCGCGAAGAACTCCTGGAGGCGCTGCAGCGCGTACGCCGCCGCGGCTACAGCGTTGACGATGAAGAAGTGGAGACAGGCGTGCGCTGCATTGGCGCGCCGATCTTCGACGACCTGGGTGCTCCGATCGCGGCGTTGAGCGTCTCCTGCATTTCGTCGCGGATTCAGTCTCATCAGGTGCCGGTGCTCGCCGGGCGCCTGGTGCGCTGCTGCTCCGATATTTCGGAGTCGCTGCGCTTCCACCGGAAAATCCGGACCCACGCCCTGGGCGAAATGGAGCAGACGGCGAGCTGAATCCGGTCCGCGCGCCTGTTCCATTTTCAGGCGGTGTCTCGCATCCCGGTAAGCGCGGAGAATCCTGTCCCCATTTCCTGCAGCTTTGCGGGATATAAGAAGCATGACAGGCCCGGATTCTGTTCATGCTGACGACACGCAGGGATTTTCTGAAGTCTTCGGCGCTGCTTGGCGGCGCCTCTGGCGTTTCCTT
>Ga0335072_10005467_pt1 | contig 18721 bp, 22 predicted proteins | sample Lox_Sample_21_FD_206725 | JGI IMG/M metagenome (GOLD analysis project Ga0335072, IMG submission 206725) | Soil microbial communities from Loxahatchee National Wildlife Refuge, Florida, United States - Lox_Sample_2.1 | ecosystem: Environmental > Terrestrial > Soil > Wetlands | place: USA... | reverse complement strand
ATTTACCAAAGTCCAGGCTCTTAGAGTCTCATCGGCTGCCACTTCTTTTTCCCACGCCCTTTAGTAGGCTTAGATCCTGGAACTGGATTCCTCTCCTCAGTATAAGGAACTTCAGACGCCTGAACAGCGACAAGCTCTCCCTTTCCTTGTCTGAAGTTTGTCCACAGAATCCTTGCTTGATTATCACGGATCTCGTTTAAGCTGTGATTGGAGAGTTGGGGGAAAGGATCCAGCTGTGCCGGTCCAGGCGTTGGTGGCACCTCAGCTTCATCCTTGACTGATATCTTTGCCATAAGGCGCTCTACGTTTCCAGATGACCAAGGACCGTCTTCGATCAAAGATTTCGTCGTTGTCACCGTCCTAGTATTCGCGAGCACTGGAAACGCGTCGCTTGTAGGGACAACGGACGAAGCATGTGCTTTGTTCGCATCCGGTCTGCTGAAATAGCTAGTAATTATTAGCATATACTTATAAAACAGTGATTAGGCTTGCCTTAAACCAAAAGACCTATCCTTCTTCCAGCTTGACGTATTACAGCTCCAGGACCGACCAATGTGGAGTTGACCTGGCTTATGGTTAGAATCATTGAAGGGATCATCGAAGGGATCATCGGAAGGATCTCTTGTTCGTTTGATTCCATGGAGAGCTGCAAGTTCATGGGCCGTTGCGGGATCCTCCCCAAGGGCCACCAGTACCCTTGTCGTCTCAACAACATTACCATGTCCTATATCGGTGGTGGGACGCCAATCTCCTCTCCGTAGAGATGTCTTTGCATGGTCCAAGGGCGTGTTTCCATTCTTGTCCTTTGCGCCAATGTCCATACCCACTGCGATGTAGTAGCTTATCAGACTTGTAAGCCCAGAGCAAGATGCCACGTGTAGAGGGGTAAGGTTTTGGTCCAAATCAATGATAAACTCGGACAGATTTCCCATTCTCCAGGAAATCTCCCAAGCGATCTCTTCATGTTTTGTCATTAGAGGCCAATAGAGCGGTGCTCGACTTAGACTATCTCTTTCATTAGGATTGGCCCCAATTTCGAACAGCAGCTTTACCATGGCGAGGTCGCCTCCCCTGGCCGCGATATGAAGGAGCGTCAGTCGAGCAGGCTTAGGCGCGCGGACATTAATTTGGCGATTGACGTCGGCTCCTAAGTGAACCAATTTGCGAGCTGTTGATACGTGTCCTTTCATCGCTGCCCATATTAAAGCCCTACCTCTTCGGTGTCGTATGTTATAGCGGAGCAAATATTCGGCAAAAAGAAAGTGAAGTCGCTTATTGACGCGAACGATAGAGTATATGTCGCTCTGTTCGAGATATTCGACCACGTCGGTGATGATCTCGTTTGGGAGACCAAGAAAGGCCATAATTGGTAATAGGTTCCCTCGGGTCTCGGGAGCGAGGGTAGTGAACGTACTGGCGGGAGTGGGCGATTTGCCGGCACAATGCTGGTATGGCTGTGCCGTTTACTCAGCAGGATGGGGCGGCTGCGTCGTACTGTAGGCAGGTGGAGGAAGAGGAGGGATTCGTGTCGGCTCCGCAGGAGCATCTGTGGACGGCAACGGGGGTTGCAGCAACAATGAGAGCCGCTTCTGGCCGGATTAATTAATGGCCGCAGAGTTCCCTAAAATGGATGGACTATCAGACTCTAACTATCAGTATGAACGAAAATGACAATAAGGAAAGTGACTTCGTCTTCTCCAACATCGCATCTCAGTCCTTCGGCGACTAGCTCGGCGATATACAGACACCGACAATGCCAACCTCCTACCCAGTCGCCGCTGGGTCTGGTACTGCAAGCTTCGCACGTACCCCAAATACTAAGTACACTGTCTGGTCCTGCAAAAGCAACTTCCTCCTTCACCTGTACGAGACACCAGTGCACCGTGAAGATACCACAACGAGAACGCGCGAAGGGCGACACCAGCTGGCAGGAAGACCATGCGGTCATTGTCCTCAAATTCACCTAATAGTTCTTGGCCGTCTTCCTTGAGCCTCTATGCTGGTGGAGAGTTACGACGCCGCTCTTCTTCTGCTGCCCACTTTGCGTCCGTAGCTGCCCATTTCTCCTTGGTTTGCTTTCATTTCGTCCAGGATTTCTTGAACGTGACGCTGCGATCTCCATCAGGCGCGGTGGCCCGTGTGAAAAGGACGCGGAACTAAATGGCGAGCGGGATCGCGGCGGTCCTTTTACGCTCTGGGTTCGTGAGACTCCATCATTGTATTACGAATTGAGATCGGCGACAGAGTTGAATGGCGAGATATGGGCCAAAAAAGTTCAATCACAAATAGAAGAAGAGATATCTCTCTCTATACACCTATGGGCATGTAGGCAGAAACCTGGTTGGCTGAAAACCCCGCATATATTGACTGTGGCTGCAGCCCAGATTAACAGAGGCCATCTTCCCAAGCCACCTTCCACCAGGCTCCTGTCGACTACCGGCGCTATCTTACCAAGCTGCTGTCACGGAACTCACCGGTTGCCGTGACACCTATGCACAGACCACGATACCTCTTATATCTTCGACCTAAGATCCTGATTCTTATGCTCTTCTTCATCCGAACGTCTTAACTCATCACGAGGACACGTGGCACAGCATGGTCAACAGCTAGCAATCAAGTCTATTTGCAACAGTCTTGCCCATCTCGTGACAGCTGCCCGCTCTCTACAACCGCAACGGCCACCTCGTGCGAATTCTGGTTGCTGTCCGCTGCTCCACTCTGTACCTCCCGTATCAGTTTCGTGTCAAGCGCTGCCCGCGTTAACCCTCTTCTCATTGTCCTGCTTCTGATAAATACATCCTAACTGGCGTAATAACCTGCTCTCCTGCCCTTAATACGGTGAAGGAATTCGTTTAGACGGTAGTAACTAATACGTAAGTATCCGTCTGTCGGATCCACAAGGGCAAGACGTAGGCGCGCTTCCAGAATATCATTAAAGCACTCAAACTCGATTTCCTCAAAGGCACATTTGTTAGCAATCGTAGGTCTCTTAACTTCATGCCCGTCGTTCGATTCGGGAATCCAGTTAAGTTGGGAGGGCGGTGAGCTTTTTGCATAGCTATATGTCGTTGTTGGTTTTGCGACTGGAGCTAAGTTCTGTGAGAGTGGCCTTGGAGACGTGGTGCTGGTGCTGATGCGTGGGTGTTTCTGTGGAGGTCAATACGAAGCTTTGGTTGCGCAAAGGATGTCATTTGCTTCGCTAAACGCGACGACCACGCCCACACTTGTGGCTAGTCGGCAGTATGTACAATTTAACGACCGGTGCTCAAAGCAATGATGTCCCTCAACAGTGACATTGCTATCTGTAGGGCGCGTCCGCTCTCGCCACTGCAGCCAACTCTGGCTCCCACTTGTCACCATTGGCCAGTAACTTCTCTTTGTTATATAGCAGCTCCTCTCTTGTCTCAGTGGCGTATTCAGCATTTGGACCTTGTCATATCAGCAATCATGTAATGCTTCTCAGAGCGGGGACCGTCTACCTTCAACAATCGCATCGACCGGACAGCTTTCTTGACAAAAGCCACAATAGATACATTTTGTCATGTCAATATCGTATCGTGTTGTCCTTCTGCTACCATCTTCTCGCTCCTCTGCTTCAATTGTGATGGCTGATGCTGGACATATCGCTTCGCAGAGCTTGCAAGCGATACAACGCTCTTCGCCTGTGGGGTATCGTCGCAAAGCATGTTCGCCACGGAAGCGAGGGGAGATGGGACCCTTTTCGAAGGGATAGTAAATAGTGTAGCTATATTTGCATCCCATCAGTTGGCTGCTCTAGAATCTGAAGGATTGTTCGAATGAGTAGACATAGACTTACGGAGGCCGGAAGAATTGTTCCAACACGACGTACATGCCCCGGAAGATCTCAGTGAGCAGGAAGTAGTTGCTAGCCTTGTCCATCGAGCTCTCTTCTTCGTCAAATCGCTTAGGGCGTGGTAATCTGAAGCCTGCGGGAGGGGGACCAGAAGGTGTCGCATTGCGGGGACTTGAAGTGTGGAACTGTGATGCGGCGCGAAGGAATGGGGATGACTGTCGAAGCAGACATTGTGTGGTCTGCGGTCTAGCGACCAGTCGAGCAAGTGGCCTGGTTGAGGAGGCCATCTTGTATACCTGTTTGGGTGGTTCGGAAGGGAGGCAAGAGACAATGGAAGATTTGGGAACGCTGAAGTCTGGTTTATGAGGTCAGCTCTTTGAGGTTAGCTTTGATTGGAGGAGGGAGAATGCTTTGAGCTAGTTGAGCCGAAATGTTTAAATCGAAAGAGCTTTGAACATCAAACGCCCGAGAGTCACTTTCTCTGCCCTGATCGCGACGCTTCCCTTTGCATCTTGCTCAATCTCTGAAGCTTCCTTTTCCCCTCTATACAATGCTTCGCACAGCTGCTGTCCGGGCTCTCAGAGCTGCAGCGGCTCCCCGGTTACGGCAAACCACCAGTTTCCGATCTCAGACATTCCACCCCATCATCCGCTCGTCACAATTCGCGCCTTCAATCGTGCTTCCAAGCATAAGATGCTACTCAGCTCCGTCAGGGCTTTCTAAGGAGGAGGTTCAAGGGAGGATAATGGATCTATTGAAGAACTTTGATAAGGTGCGTTGTCAAGGAGAGTGTCAACCACGATCTCGTGACTAACATTGAGCAGGTTACGGATGCATCAAAGGTATCACCTACTTCGAAAGACCATTGGTATTCGATGGTTAACATTTTCAGATCAACGGAAACGCCCACTTCACCAACGATCTCGGTCTTGACAGCTTAGATACAGTGGAGGTCGTGATGGCGATTGAAGAGGAATTTAGCATTGAGATCCCAGATAAGGAGGCGGACGCACTTCACAGCGGTAGGGCTTCAAGAAGGACAAAATATCTTTTGCCGTCACTAATGATTTGCAGTTGACCAAGCAGTGACCTACATCTGTGCCCAGCCGGATGCTCACTGAGAAACAGCGTTGGTGTGGTCGGTGAAATGGGGTTGCATCAAGGTCCTACCTCCTGTACATGACACGAATACTGGCGTTTCTCTTGCATGTGGCTTGACCACCTGTGACTAGACAATCTTCGTTCCTCGAACCTCTACCTTTTCCGCGCAACCCAAACCGATGCGCTATCCTGCGTCTCACCTCGCTTATCTGTCATTGTCCCCTGGTGGAAAAACTCAATTGTTCCTAGGGGCTTTGTTTCAAAATTCTGATGCCGAAGGCTGGCTTTCCTGTTTCTTTGGTTTTTCTTTTTTGTTGGTATAATGTTGAAGACCCTGCTTGCAAAACCATTCGAGTTCTTTGACGCATTATCAAACAAACCTGTATATTGATTTTCCTTCATTCTAAAGACCTTTTCGTTGTCTACGAACACCTTTCGGGACTGATGCTAAAGAAATGCAGCAATAGGATCAAACTCCACCAATGCTGTACGACCTAGGCAGACCCAGTACCTTCTCGCCGATATAATTGCAGATCATCTCTCGACTGACAGGTGCAACCTTCTGTATCAAAATCTCTCTTAAATACCTCTCAACATGATACTCCTTCGCATATCTCATTCCTCCATGCGTCATCACAGCCCTTCACAGGCTATGAAAGCCGCCTCTGCCGCTAGATACTTCGCTGCATTCGCATACTCCCCGGCCTCATAACCTACGTCATGAGGCCTCGCCGCCTGATAAACCATCAACCTCGCCGCCTCCCACTGCATCCAGCTATCCGCCAGCGGATGTTGAATCGCCTGATTCTGGCCAATGGCCTTCCCAAATACCTTTCGCTCTCCCGCATACACCGCCGCACGCCTTAGCGCGGCAAGCCCTGTCCCCAACGCCTCCGCCGCAATCAAGATCCGCTCCACATTCATCCCATGCATAACCATCTTAAAGCCATTCCCCTCTTCGCCGATCCGATCCTCCACCGGCACCCGCCACCCGTCGAAGAAGAGCGTGTTCGAATCTACAGCCCCTCTCCCCATTTTGGGAATCTCCTTGACCTCCACCTGCGTCCGATCAAGATCCGCATAGAACAGAGTCAATCCCCGACTCGGCTTGCCCACCTCCTCCAACGGCGTCGTCCGCACCAGAATCAATATCTTCTCCGCAACCTGCGTCGTCAAGATCCACACTTTACTCCCGTTCAATACGTAGCCCTTCCCGTCTTTTCTCGTTGGGCGAGACTCTGTAGCCTCAACGTATCCAACCCCGTATTGGGCTCCGTCACACCAAAACACGCCCTCTCCCTGCCCTGGATCAGCGGTTCAAGCATTCTTCTTTCTGCTCCTCAGTTCCAAACTTTCGCACCGGTGCCAGCCCGAAGATGTTCATATGCACTGCGCTGGCACCGGCAAATTGTCTGGACCATGACTGCCGCTTCTGCAATTCCAAGATCAAAGCCACCGGACGCTGACGGCATGCAGATGCCTAGCCAGCCATCCTTGGCGAAGGCTTGATGGAAATCAGTGGGGATGGTATGAGAGGCGTCGAGGCCTGCCCAGTAGGAGTCGGGAAACTGAGTGCAGACTTTCAGACGGCCTCGTGGACGGTGCGTTGGGTGGGAGTGAGGTCAGGGTCGCGGAGTTGGAGGTACTCGGTTGCGGGGGCGTGAATTGTGCGAATACCTGGGATGGCAAGATGGAAGTTTAAGTAGCGATAAGAGCAAGAGACTCGGGGCCGGGTGCGGATCGTGCCTATGGCTTGTCTGAAGTTCTGGTTTCAACCGTGTTGTGTCAATTGGGTCGAATCTCTCTTTTAGGGTTAGGAAGTGAGAATGAAATATATGCCCTACCATCCTTCACCCAAGGCGGACCAAACTGTAACTTGCCAGCTCCATGGTGGGCACTTGCGAGTAGCACAAGCCGCATAAGTCTTTCAAACTCTCTAACATCCTGTCCAAGCCTCCGGCATCAAAGCAGTTTCGTAGATGTTCCTTCCCAATTGATCTCCTCATCCCCCTCAATCGCGTTATGCGGGGGAAGGTGCACGTCTGCTCCTTTCGCACCCTGGAAAAATTGTGGTCGGGAGTGGGCTTTACTGATAGGCCTTGGAATTTTAGGCATTGCATAACATAGGTCAGACTATGATCCAGGCGGCAGATTAGGCGTCGCCTCTGGGAAATCCTTGGCGTTCTCGTGATGTCCTCCGACGCACGGGACAGATAAAAGTTGAATAAGCTTAGAGAAGCCTGTTGAGCGGTGTTTGGACAAGGAACTTTTGGTATGCTACAATTTCCAATATGGAGGAAAGCAGCTACCGCGAATCGCTGGATCTCAAGGAGGAAGCGATAGTCTACAGGCCGTTGAGCGCTACAGTCCCCGAAATCCGTCTCATTCAGCTCAAGTCTGAAGATGCTTCGTCAGAGTTTGTGAATTGCACACTCGACCATTATTCGGCGTCGGATCCTCCAGCTTATGTTGCTCTATCATACTGCTGGGGTAAGTCATCTGAGAAACGAAGAAGTTTGGTAAATGGTCGTGAATTTCAGATAAGTACTAACCTCTGGTCGGCACTGTACCACCTACGAGCCAGGGGTGAAGTCCAAGTATGGTGCGATAGGCTATGCATCAATCAAGCTGATGATGCAGAGCGTGCCCAGCAGATTGGACGAATGAAATCTATTTTCCAGCACGCTACGAGAGTGGTAGTCTGGCTTGGTGAAGAAGCCGATGGGTCGGGCCAATTCATGGAGACACTGAATAGATGGGCTAGACGTCTTTCGGTTCGTTGCTACCACAGTGATTCGGTGGATAGAGATGCGATGTGGAGGGAGGATGCCCTGAACTCTGCAGGTGCTATTCCCGAAGACCAGCTCTCCAGAATAATAGCACAAAGCCGCGCCCTATTCGACACGCAAGTCCGTAATCTCCTTCGGCGACCCTACTGGCGCCGGGCATGGGTCATTCAAGAGGTTTCTGTCGGCAATCGCGTCTCAGTGCACTGCGGCCCTCATTCGACAGGATGGGATGAGCTTGTGATATGTCTTCGGTCCTTGCGATTGCGAAAGGCATACTACGACACACCAGATCGGGCCGCTAAAGCGTACAGGAACTTGGAGATGATTCAAGAACTTAGGTCGAAACTCAGAATGTCCAAAAGTATCCCGCTATTACGAGTCCTTCAGGGTAGCTATGGGTCAGAAGCGACAGATCCTCGCGACAAGATATTCGCATTGCTGGGACTGTGCTTCGACGCCCATCAGTACGTGCCCGTCATAAGCTACAAGTTTCCGCTGCGCGATACGATTTTGAACATGACCGTCCAGGCCATTAACAACACGAGGAACTTGGACCTCATCTGTATGCAGGGGCTGACACAAGCCCGAAATCCGGCGCAGGATCTGAAACTTCCTACATGGGTACCGAATTGGCTCTCGATAGGCAATCATCCGTTCAACGACCGCATGGTCGGCTATCTCACAGGGCATTATGAGGAAAACCACTCCGACCGAACGAGCATCGCGTGGCATGCCTCCGCCGATACCTACTACAGACACCATCTTCCCCCCAACGTAATTACACTAACAGTGGATGGAGCTTTAGTTGGCATCATCGACGGACTGACACCTGCCGCAGGGCTATCTGCATGGTCAAGATTACATCAATCGAGGAGTGGAGAAATGACGACCAAAACGAAGCATGAAACTCTGGTAGACGTCTTCAAGACATTGACCTTTGCAGCAGATCCCACAAGCCTGTACGACAAAGTCTTTACACAAAGATTCTTTCGCAGTATCAACAAAGAGAGGCGTTCCAGCTCTAGCCTGAAAAGTGTTCGCGACTGGTTTGATTCGAGTGGCGACTTGAGGATTAGGGGCACACCACTACGGGAATGGACGGCAAGCGGCGAGATCATATCCAACTACGCCCTTGAGCATGCTCCACTGAGGCCCAGCACCGGCGTCGATAGAGCCCAAGATGAGTTCACCCTTGAGACCAGTGTAGAACAAACCCTCGCAAAGATTCTGAGGAACGGTATGCGGCTTATGACAACTATGGACGGCGATATAGGCTGGGCGCACCCACTGGCACTCCCGGGTGACGGTGTTTTCCTCTTACGTGGCTGTTCTATGCCTGTGATTCTTCGAGAGTTGAATGATGATCAGTACCCATTGAGTTTCCAGGTGGTCGGTGACGCTTATATCCATGGGATCATGCAGGGTGAGCTGTGGGTACAAGCTTTGGGGATACTTCAGGAGATACACTTGCAATGAATATCGGTCAAAGGTTCTCGATGCAATTGTCCATTTCCTACAACAAGTTAAAAGCAGCACGATTTGTGCTTGCTAGAAATCTCGGAGCATACATTGAGGGGAGTGCGATGACAAACGAAAAGCCTGCTGACACATCGCACGCCCTTGCTCTCAGCGATGAAGTCGAGCGAGCTATTTCCTTTTTTGCAATGCCAGAACTGGTGGATCTGCCTCAGCGGCACTTCACGGCAGCATAACGACGATGAGTAATAGTGGTACAGATGTGCACGATCCAGAGCCTCGGCCAACGACCAGATACACAGAGGGGTAGTGACAGATGTATGGAAATACAGAGGCATAGGACCTTCATGTCCTCCAGCTTCAAGTCCTCTAAGTCTTCCATCGCCTCGTTCTCGGTAGTGCCGAATAACTTGCTCAACCGGCCTCTCATCGAGAGGTGGGGAGACGTCGGAATCGACCCGTCCGGGCGTCCTGGAGTCGAGCGTTACCTAGGACGCGAAGTAGGCGTTCCACAAGGGTCGAACGATGGCCGTAGAGGAGAGGCAGTCGAGGTGTCTGGGTGGGGGAGGGACACAGGCCATTAGAAAAAAAAGGCCCTAGTCGATTAAGGGCAGGCTAGTCGCTTAAGGGCAGCGGGGCTGGTTCCTCTTAACTCCTAGCTAAACTGTGAGGCTGCTGGAGCCCTGACTTCAAGTCAAAGCCGTCATCCAACCATCATCCGGCACCAGCGCGACGATGGGGGAGATGATGAGGCCGGGGGCCCGCTTCAGGGGGATTAACCACATGGGGCTTGGCGCGGATGATGGTCATCCGATGATTTGACCTTGCCCACAGCCAAGTTTAAGCGGAACTGCATGCCATCTCGACCTTAGTCACAGCTGCTACCCATAACATCTTTCAATCTTGCTCGTTATTCCTGACCAGTGAGGGTCATCTGGGCTCGTCCATCTTCGCATCAACTAGGCATTCGGCCAAACCGAGGGATTTGCTCTTACTACCACCTGCCGCGATCACCACCTTCGCTTCAAAGTAATAGCCGCTGAACTGACGGCTTTCTTAGATCCAATCAGCCCGCTCCCTAAACGTCATGTGTTCGAATTTCCAGGAAGAGCTGCTTCAAAGCTACTCTGACGCCGATCTAGCCGATCATATTCAAGCATCTCCTCGGCTCGCGCCCTCCTCCAGCATATTCTTATTATCTACCAATCTCCTGGCCAAGTACTATCAACCCAACCTGGTAGAAGATACGGTCAGAGTTGTGGAGCTGGCTCGTCGGCTAGGCGTTCGCGTTCCCGACATCAAACGGGTCATTGAAGTTAACGGTGATGCATACTGCATCATGGAGAGAATTGAGGGAACCACCTTAGAAGAAGCATGGGCACAGCTGAGTTGGCGAACAACCATAAAGCTGGCTATGCAGCTTCGCCGATTCGTCGACCTTTTAAGATCGGTACCCTCGTTAACTGCAGGATCTGTGGCAACAGGCGGATGCAGATCATTCTGGCTGGATGATCGTTATAGTCTGCCTGCGAGATCAAGTCCGGAAGTCATCACGTCTTTTATTACATTTTGGGTCGGCTTCATCTCTATTCGACAAGCGATGAAGGCTGCGGCACAAGGCTCACTTCATCCACAGGGATATATTCCTCCAACAGCTAAGACGTTCGTTTTCACCCATCATGATCTTGCCCCTGGAAATCTTCTGCTCGATTCTTCAGGCCAGCTGTGGTTACTGGATTGGGATTACGCCGGTTGGTACCCTAGCTACTTCGAGTACGCCTCTATGCAAAATTTCTTCATCCTGCAAGGTTGGGATTGGCTCTCGCGAATACGATGGTATCTGTTCAGTTGGATCACGGTTGGGCGCTTTGAGCAGGAGATGCGCGTGCTGAGAGAGATAAGAGCGAAATTCACACGATATCGGGTTGGGCGCCGGTTTGAGATCTTGAAGAACGGAGCACCATCTAGGCATCCTGTATCCTAGGCATATCAGCTGCGGAGACTAAATCGAGAACAAACATGGGTCAATTCCAAGAAATATTGGCAAAGAGCGATACGACTTGTTCAAACATTCGCAAATATACAAGTCGGTTACTAAAGTGCTTTAGGCGTTCCAAGCAACAGCTGGATGTCGCGCGCAGCAGACAGGTAGGCACATACTGGTTGTGGAATCACTGCTTATTGCTAACTGTCAGACGAAATAGGTATAGTACAACCTTGGCCCGCTGTGTGACTGTGCCTCGCACACAGCGACACTCCAGCTGCTCCATACTAGCTGTGGTGTGCGAGCCTGCTGATCACCACTGAAACGCGGCCCGTACGTAACACTCAAGGCCCCCTCATTTTCCCTTCTACGAAACCGTACGGTCGCCGTGGAACGGACACGGCGCCACCAACCAACCACGTCACAATTCGATCTTTAAAGGTCTAGTGCACAAAGTGGATCTCGGGCCCTTTGTATCTCTTACGGCCATAGCTGAGATAGAAGATGATACCAAGGATTACAACGCCTCCGTACACGACGCAAGACCAGTTCATGGTCACCGCTGTGACAGGAACCGAAGGAGGAAAAAAGGAGAAAATCAAGGTAATGAAGGTATAAGCAGCGGCATATATATTGATCGGAAGACCCAATCGGCCGAGCTTCCAAGGTCCGAAGGCGATTGGCTCTTTCCGCAGTCGTTTGAAAATCATAATGACGATGGGGATTAGATAGGAGGAGAGATAACCGGCGACGACCAGCGATACGATGGCGTTAAAGGCGACTGTTGAGCCGATATTGATCAGGCCGAGGAGGGCGTTGATTACGCCGGTGAGAGCGATGGTCCAAAGGGGAATTGCGTAGTGGTGATCGATCTAGAGTTGCATTCAAATCAGGAAAGTTTCAAGGAATGCGGAAAAAAGTGGAAGAAACAGACGTACCCGCTTGAAGATATCCGAGAAGGGCAACCCGTTATCGCGGGCGAAAGCCCATGCCTGCCTCGAAGCCGAAGCGAGGAAGCCAAACGTGGCAAAAATGTACATGGCGATGAGAAGCGACGTCATAGCTGTCGCGCCTGCTTTTGATTGGGTCGAATTGTAGAAGATTTGGATGAATGGCCAACCAGTTGGAGTGTCTAGAGTGTCTGTGACATTGCCGAAGCAGAAGAGGATGACGATATACATGGCAAATCCGAGAGCCCCATTGATGAAGATCGTAAAGAACATTGCCCGGGGCACATTGATAGATGCGTTCTGGACTTCCTCGGCTGTGAATCGGGGTTAGGTAACAGAATATAGCAGTAACTCATCTAGACTCACCCATGTGGCATGCACCGTCGTAGCCAATAAAGAGAATTGCACTTGCTGATTGGCCGATGAACCAAGATGCGCCACTACTGCCATATCCAGATAGGTTTGTAAAGTCTGTAAATACGAAAGAGGCCGAACTGATTGGACCTAGATCGACGATCGGAATCAAAATGGCGAAGAACCCAACGACATGGAGAATAAGGATGAGGCCTTCGAGACTTGGGAGAAACTTGACGAGTACGGTATTGGTGAGCAAAGTGAGGAAAAGGACGGCGTATAAAATGAGCGTCGCATGCCATCTATGGGGTACGTAGGTCGAGTCGTTGAGCACGAGTAAGCCCTGAATGATTGTTCCACCAAGATACGTTCCTGTTGCTGCGGCAGCTTGCCATCCAAGGGTAGAAACCCAACCTTGTGACTGTCAGACGGAAGGATGCTGCAGAAATTTGGATCGTCATACCCGTCAACCAGCTCAAAAACTTAGCATATCGAGGTGGAGCGAGAAGAGCCACCCAGTGGTATTGTCCGCCTGAAATAGGATACCTTTCAAGCCGAATAAGCACTTGAGAGAGACGCAACCAAGCCAGCGATCTCACATTGAAGCCATTTCGGCCATGGAGGCACATGTCGCTAGTGCACCGAAGAAGGCGAATATGTAGCCATATATCATACTGACTGGTCCTCCGTTGATAAAGGCAGTGACGAAAAAGCTGCTAGATTGTCAACGAGTTGCAATGTACTATGGCATAAGGATGCTAACGGAAGAGCCGATTCCCACGTGCACATCATGGTGGTGGTGAAGGCCAGTATTGTTACTAGTCCAAATCTCCTCTTACCTCACAGTCAGTGAAGGGTTTGTATCGATAAGTACATCCATCTGCTCACCTTAGTTTGCTGTCGGAAACCCAGCTTTGCCATATCTGCCCCATCTTGATCTTGCGTCCCGCCATTGGCAGAGAGATCGATTTCATGATTTGCTACGCTAGTCTCGGATTTCACCTGGTCGGGATGTTTGCTGGAGCTGATTCTGGTCGAGAGTATTCCCATGATTGTAGACAGTTCCCGTTTCAATGATGGACGACAAAATGCTAAATGGTCAATAGGTAACGGGAGCAAGAACTGAGTAGGGAGTAGGAGAAATGCAGTGTGCAGATAAGACGATAAGACGTCGCAGAGCTGTAGTAGCGGTCGGATGCAGAAAGGAAGCTGGCTGCTTCCCATCCCACTCTTTTTCACCTTAGCTCCTGGGGAATCGGGCCAGATACTGGAGTAGGCCCAGCCCGTGTAAGTTAGCCTGGGCTTCCCGCCCCTTGCAAAATGTCGATCCTCAAGCCACAGTAGTGTCGCTGCCATGCAGGTTAGGATCACTGGTGCGGGTACGGACTAGTGTCGAGAGAAGATGGCACATCCTTTGTTCTTGACGTATATCTTGGATCCTCCTTCGATATAGTTCTTACCCACCCTCGTACAACACGTTCGTTGCACGTTTTCGATTGCTTTGCTAGCTCATTGGAGCGTGAGGCGTTGCAGGTTGCCCGTCGGTCATTCCCGCGCCAACGATTTCAGCTTCTCCAACATGGTTTTCGAGGGGCCAGGCATGCCACAGTCATACCGGATGACCATGGCACTATTCTACAAATCGTTGCTTGGTTCCTGATGGTCCTGATGATTTTGTCAATCTTCCTGAGAGTGACGATCAGACTCACAACCACGCATATTCCTGGAACAGACGATGCTGTGGTCTTGGTCGCTATGGTAAGTGAGCATGACCTTTGGAAAACTGCATGACGTTGGCAAACATTTTGCTAACTGGCATCTCATACAGTTGTTTGGTGTTGCTGGAACGATTGCGATATCTTTGGCCGTCAACAATGGGCTTGGAATGCGTTTAGCAAATCTCGGGAGTAGAAAAGGTACAATACAACAAGTAATTCTCATTACTACCGGAGCGCTCAGCTGATTCGTGCTGGGTGATGCAGTGTGTACGCCTCTACGATCCTTTACCTTCTCACCCTCTCCCTTCCAAAGGTGTCGACCCTCATCACTATTGCGCGTTTAACTGGACACAAGATTTCTTTGGCTAAAGTTCGGGTCACGAGAGCGGTTATGCGGCTTTGGAGCATAGCTTCAATATTTGCAGTCGCATTCCAATGTGGTCTGCCTCACCCATGGGACTACTTGGGAGGGAGATGCTTTGATCCCATAAGCCATGTGTTCGCTATTCAGGCTCAGCGTCATCGCCGTACGAATTCCAACCCTGAAGCCCTTTATGGATCGTGCCGAGTCCGGTATGCTTAACGCTTCTCTCAAGCAAAGGCCTGCAGGAGGCACATATGGTTGCCAGAGCAGCTATATCATGCACCCACCTTCCAAAGGCAGTGGCAAATTTTCCAATACCGGCTGCAAGGGACCCTCTTTGAGCTCGAGAGGGAGCCAGCACGGCAAAAAGCATCCTGGACCGTGGAATGCAATGCTCAAAATTTGTTCAGGCCAGATCTGGGTAACCTGCAGTCGGTGGTTTCGGCTCAAAGGAGACAGTCCTTGAGCAATGTGCGCCAAGATGACATGGAGTCGGTAGACAGCGCGAGCTCAGATAAAATGATCATTCGAAAGACAACGGCCTAGTCTCTTCGATATGAGTACGACCGACCGCTAGGCGATGCCTCCGGCGCACCACATGAAAATCCCTCCCAGGATGTGGTTCCTCCACAATCTTCAATCCGAGTCTTGCATGTTGAACGTTGGCTATCTTGTTTCTCTGGCCGTACTGGGTGGAGCTGTATACTAGGGACATCTAGAGTGAATCGACGTTGATCACAATCACGTTATACAGATTGATCTCGCACACTACATAAGTTGTAGCTTTTTGCTCTAGGATAATGATCTTGAAATTTTCTTCTCCCAGGACCAGTTGGCTTGGAAATGCTAAGCAAATTCGATTAACTTCCAACGGACATACCAAAACTAACCCACCATGGACAAAGCTGCAGCAATGATAAGCAGTTGAAGCTCCTGGTCCGACCGAGATGTAGCTGCAGTAGCTCAAGCCACGTGAACTTACGGTAACTCTTTTGCCGGGGAGCCCCTAGTACCTGATTGGATTTGAAGCTTGCGGTTAGAGGAGCTAACCAGCATCAGACCTTGCTCCGTAACTTGGTTTGTGGGCCCGGGGAACATCAAAAATTGGTTGCTTCTGGCCCATATCAAGTCCAGAGCTTCCGTGCCTCGAAATTTAGGTACAGGTCAACAAACCAGGGCAACCCCGGCATGCAGAGCAAGTGTCCAACTGCATGCAGAGCTGCCAAAGCGATCTTCTTCTCTGCGGCCAAGAAATTACACTCCCACGACGTTAAACTTCATCAGGCAAGATATGTTGGGTCGTCAAAAGTCGATTGGGTGAACGCCGTTGGTCTTCGTGACATCAGAGCATGATTCACTCTTGCCCTTGATTCTCAAAGTATGCAGATTCTCTGATTCGTAGTATTCTCCGATACTTATTACCCTATTGGTCACAGGTCCTGCGAGGGTGTTTTGACGGCACGTGTCCCTACAAAAAACATTGCTGTTGGACCATCAACAGCCGGTTTCGATGTCGCCATCAGTACCCACACTGCACTACAGAGTCAAATGTGGAATATTGTTCTTTTGTGCCGTGTTTTTACTGCCGCTCCGCCACGTCTTGACACTAGACCTGCAAAGTGATTCTCCACCTCTGGGGCTTTCCTCTTCGACCTTCCACCTCCTAGCGAAGCTTATTCGCTAGAAGATCATAGTCGCTTGACCAAGATAACACGGCGCTAGTGAGTCGGGCAATGATCTGCATGAGTTGCTGTTAGCTTTCCACACAGATGCCCAGGTCGGAACAGCTGCATGGCAATTGAGTAAATGGATGTGGGGGGGGTTGCAAACGGGAGGCTTACTTGCAAATCTCACTTTGCTTATCGGCGTTTCTGAGAGACTGGTGGGTCTTCCTTTACACTCTCCCAACCCTTCCATTGCAGGTGTGCATTAGCATGAACTGGCCAAAACCTTCACCTAGCGAGTGGCTTGATGGCCTTCACGCATCAACCCTTGTGACTAAAATGGTGATCGGACGATTTGGAGCGAACAATCCCATCCATGCGTGCATTTTTGCTACCTTCTTTTTACGGTAAACCGCGTTCTGAAACGCACTTTGAATGGGCAAAGTAACTATGTTGCGATGATTCGACAGCGCTGAGCAGATGGTAGCCCCCTAGCAGTGACGAATTTTGGAAGCTGAGATTTCTTGCTATGAGCCGTCCACTAGGGAGGATGTCGACTTGACAAGGGACTTGCTTCCTCGTCAGTTCGATGTGCCAGCGGATTGTTTGGTAATGGTGAAAGAGAGACGGATGTTTCCCAAGAACATGCACGATAGATACGGAGGTACTTCGTACTGAAGTTATCTTTACTCTACCTGTAGGTAGTGCTACTCTCGCCATTGTTGTCTCAGACGTCCTACTTCGAATAATGGTACCCCTCCCCGACCCCTTTGCAAGGGCAACTCTGTGACCTCGGTTGTTGAAGCTAACAGCGACTAGGGGCCTAAAAGTGGAATAATTCTAGAGGTCGCCCCTGCCCTCGAGTCCGACATCTCGACCGGCTCATGGAAATCCAGTTCTCCGCCTTCGACAGCGATCTCTACCACGAAGCGGTTTATCCGGGGGCAACCTCCCCTCGCCCGCGCCTCCGCCGGAGAGCGTGTCCTCAAAGAGTTGCATGAAGATCCCTCTCTGCACATTCTCAAATGCTCTGATCTAGACACTGGTGTGATTATCGGATTTGCGAAGTGGAATCTGTTCGAAAGGCCGGGGCTCGGGAGAGAATGGCGAAAGAGGGAAGAATTGGTTGGCGTGACGGGAGGCTGAAGGAGGTGGTCGAGAACTTTTTGGGCGCGACGCAGGATATGAGGGAGCAGATTTTGGGAGGGTAGACCGCACTGCTATAAGCCTCTATTCCCTCCGTGTGAGCGGGCATGGAAGTTGCAGGTCTGGCCAGCTACTTGTTCCAGTATGTGCGCTCCTGTGCGTCCAACCGCCATCACGGGCGCACTGGCGCGGGCACCACTCTTGTGCAGTGGGGTCTGAATCAAGCTGAGAACTTCGGCCTAGCGGCATATTTGGAAATCGGCGTTTACGGCTTATCCTCTGTGCTTAAAGATGGGCTTCCTCTTTCTCTCGTTGCCATGGTTTCCCCGTTGAATAACCAGCCATTTGGTATCCCTTTATCCCTGCCACACCATCTCCTGGGCAATCGGGCCACAGGTCTGATTTACTTCTTGGAAATGAATTACTCGCTATCATGTTGCTGCTTCCTGGCGCAAACCTAGCTGCTGAACTGTACTAGGTCTGTCGATACAAAAATGGGCGGCATTGATTCTTGTCAAACACCCTGCCTCCGTCTGATAAGAAATGTCCTTCAGAATGAGCAGCGTAGCCATACCAGAGCGTAAATAAGTGATACGCAATAGCAGTTTAAGACTCTCTTATTTCCCGCCTTCTCCGTTCAACACCTTTTCTTTGCAAGTCCGGCGCTTGTGTGCTAACATGATAATTTTGCTTCCTGTGTCCATATCTCCCGCAGTTTCCTCATTCGGCCCAGGGACACAGGCTCCTCCCGTGGTCAGGGAGATGGCATACATCGCATGTTTCCTCCGGCTGCCTCTCGCCATTTGTGCTACCGCCGTCTGCACTGCCGTCTGCACTGCCGCCCGCACCGCCGTCTGCATTGCTGTCTGCACTGCCGTCTGTAGACTCAGCCAGTGGATGCCGAACATCTTCATCAGTCGTTGCTGGTGTCTTCCTTAGCAGTAGCATACGCCTTTTGAATTCTTCAGGATCCTGTTTCTTTTTCGCATAGGTACTCGCGTAGGTGTCCTCATGGAACTTTCTCCATTGCCGATAACATTCTTTGAGAATACGGATTCGAGCCTTGGATGGGTACACGAGAACCTGGTCTCTTTCGGGGATATCACCCTTCACGAAAATACCACAGTGTTGAATAATTTTCAGTACTTGATCACGGGCGAATAGGATTGGCTTGAAGTGGCTGGTGACAGCTTCTGGAGTAGCGTCGAAATAAACAAGATTCTTTGACACATAGCCGCCCCCATTCTGGCGTTTCTTCACGATGAAGTGTGCGGTGCCGTAAATTTCGAGAACGCGTTTGAAGACGTGACCTGAAAAGGTTAGTGTAAAGGTTAGTATAAAATCAAGAACGAAGTAAGGTT
>Ga0335072_10005465_pt1 | contig 18723 bp, 18 predicted proteins | sample Lox_Sample_21_FD_206725 | JGI IMG/M metagenome (GOLD analysis project Ga0335072, IMG submission 206725) | Soil microbial communities from Loxahatchee National Wildlife Refuge, Florida, United States - Lox_Sample_2.1 | ecosystem: Environmental > Terrestrial > Soil > Wetlands | place: USA... | reverse complement strand
GACGGGAAGCATAACGACAAGATTTGTTAAGGAGCCAGTTTAGAGCGAATCTGTCAGACGATCGGGAAGGAAAGGGTGAAATGGGACTAGTCAGAATCATAGAGGCGTCTTACCCTTGAGGACGAGTAGCAGCGCAGAAGACAAAGAAAGGGGACGGGAGAAAGTTCGAAAATTAAGCAATCATGCTTGTATTCCACGCTGTATCTTGCACCTCATATCAACCGCAAGCGGCGAATAGCATAGAGGGCTATCTAGGGCAGCCTAATCACAATCCGACTCCTCCAACTCATATACTCTCTTAGTCTCCAACGATCCATATCTCGGCTTGCCTATCTCCCTTACAATATCCACCAGGTCCATCGACGTTACAATCTCCCAAATTTGGTCCGCAATCAGGTTCCAGAGATAGTACTTGCTGCCGGACTGAAACATGTAATAGCAGTCGCCGGACTGTCTAGTGGAGCGCATAATCGGTTGGGGCGATTTCAAGCCGTGGGCTTTAGCCATCTGCTGGCCACTGCTATTGTCGCTACCCCACCAGAAATCATAGTTAAGCTCCTTTTTGTCTGTTGTCCAGCGTTTTGGTGGAATTATCTTACACCGTAGTCAGCAGAATAAACCTGGTATCTAGTCGCGGAGAGCACGCACAATGGTGTTGCGGCGAGCCATGGAAGGATTTAGTGAGGTTTCAGCGATTTGTCTCTTATGTAGCAGCGCAGAAGAGGGAGAGAGAGGATGCAGGAAATTTTGAAGATCGAGAATGGCGGCAGTCCGTTAATGATGATAAGCTGAACTCATTGCTCAATTAGGTCCCCAGATAACACCATATCAATCGTGTCCCCATACTTTCTTCACTGCATCTCTAACCCTTTTTATCCCTCCTTCGCGGCCACGTACATTTGCGCTTCTATTCTTAGATCCGTTAAAAAGCATTCCAATACCTCTATTTCTTTCCTCTACGCATCTGTCTCCGCATCGCTAGTCAAGAGCAATGCAGATTTCTACATAAAGCATTGCTTCCACGGCGAATTATATGATCTCGATCCGCGATTCTATGAATGAGCCTCCTTTCTGCGCCTTTTGCAGCTCGCTGAGGTCTTTGCAACAAGGTACAATTTCTGAATTTAACAAGCAAGTGTAGCTGCCATTTGTACCAAAGGCTCGCGCGGTCCAACACTATGCGGGGAGAGCTCTCTGTCAGTATGCTCTCCAACACCCGGAATCATATCGACACTACTGGACCGAAGGCTGGTCAGACCTCGGAATGGCCAACGAACGCGAACGCAATGCAAGAAACAATGGAATAGGAAGACATCATGGCATTGAGGGACTTGAGGAATTTTCCAATCCGCGGGGAGTGTTCCACGCGGGGGAAAGGGTGATCAGGATATGATCTCGGCTTTCGCAGATAATCGCAAGCCCTGCTTACGATTAGAATCCGGCCGAATCTGTGTGATGGATGAACTTGTCTTCTGTGTACCTGAGAAGAAGTGGATGTCTATATATGTACGCAGGGCCCACCTTGCTGCCTGAGGCTGCCCTGTCGCCTGAGGCCACCTCAGCATCTAGACCTGCCCAGCTGAACCCTCAGCTCCTTCTATAACCTGTACGAACCCGCGAGTAGTCTGAAATGCAGCCCATTTATAAAAAACACGTAGCAGGAGCTAGATGGCAGTACCACCGGGATACAGCGGGGTGTTTCATAGCGTCAAGCGTCTGGTCTTGTCTAACAAACTGCACTGCGAGAACCATTGGCTGAAGCTGCTTATGAGCATGCTGTTGGGGCTTGCCTGATTCAGGGATGCGGGTGAAATATGATGCAGCAAAAACCACACCATCACATATCCAAATTTCCAGCTTTTTTACACCGTGAATCATAACCATACGTTAACAGCTCTTCATCTCCGTCGAGAACTAGAGCTCCGTCCGGAGGAAGCTCGGAGTCACGTGGTTCTTGCCAAGGCCCTTTAGGCAAATTTGGAGAAGCTGGCAGCTCTTTGCATCTGTAAATCCCTTTCTCAACGAGAAAGGAAATCAATCTTAGACTTCATGGTCCGGTAATTCGGATTATTACATGTGATAAGATGGATCGATATCCAAAGACTTTACCATGGCTGCCTTTATTCCTCGTCAGGTGTATCCACACCTGGACTCCATCCCAAGATCCTACTTCCTTGGTCATCATGCGGCAGGCCTGGCTAAGATGAAGACAATGGTGTCTCAAATCGACCTTGTCTTGGAATGCCGTGACTACCGTATTCCTCTTGTGTCACGCAACTCTCTATTTGAAGAGACTTTAGGCGAACGCCCTCGCCTCATCGTCTACACTAAACAGGATCTAGGAAGCAAATACTCTACTTCCGATCGACGAGTATGGAAACCCCCGATACCATCTTCTCCACTTTCATACTGACATCGTCATAGAGGGAAGCCATTATTCGGAAGTGGGATGCCCCTTCATTATCCCTTTTCACCAATGTTCAAGATCGGTCCGCAGTCCGCAAGATCCTCGAGTTTGCAAAGGAATATGCCGTTATGTCCAATAACCTCACCGGCACCCGACTTATGGTTGTTGGAATGCCCAATGTTGGCAAATCCTCACTTTTAAACGCCCTACGAAATGTCTCACTTGGGAAGAAAAAGGCGGCGCGGACTGGAGATCAGCCTGGTATAACCCGCAAAATTGCAAGCAGTGTGAAGATTGTTGAAAAAGATGGAGAGAGGGAGAGTGTATATGTTTTGGATACACCTGGGGTCTTTGTGCCATACGTCCCTGATGCGGAAAGCATGTTGAAACTGGCTCTCTGCGGAAGTGTGAAGGACACTGTTATTCCCCCAACAAGCATTGCAGACTATCTCCTCTACCATCTCAACCTAGTTGACCCGTCGCTATACCGGACCTTCTCGGAACCTACAAATGACATCCACGAGTTACTCGAAAGAGTCGCCAGAAAACAAGGGCGGCTAAAGAAGGGAGGAGTACCCGATATTGAAGCAGCTGCTCTCCAACTCATTCAAAGATGGAGAGCTGGCGAGATGGGAAGATTTGTCCTAGACCAGGTCGATGAACAAGCGTTTGAAAGGAGGCGTGAAAGTCTGGAGGGTTTTGGCGGAAGTATCAATCAAGCAAGGAAGGCAGCGAAGCAGTTGAAGAAGGACGCTTCTATGAGCTAGTGAAGTCCCGAAAATGAATTCCAACGCGATTGTAAAACTTTCAACCATGGCACGAAGGGTCTGCTAACTGGCCGCACGACAGATGTTGTGCTGTTGGCGGATGACTTACCAGACATGAGAGCTTGAGGTGGAGTGGGAGGATGCTGTAATGCTAGGACAGCACGGTAAGCGGAGGAATGAGAGGAGTTGGAGGACTCTGATGTAGTCGCCATGGTGGACAAGGGGGGAGGCGAAGGAAGAAGAGCAGGTGAGGGAGGTGATAAGACGGAAGGGGAAGCAGGAACAGCCGTGGCGTCAAAAGGCAGGTACCACAACGTTGTATTAGCTTTTGCACAGTCTAGAATAAAAGAAGCACCATCACAAGCCAATTTGCTCTACATGATGAAGGTCAATCCTTCTTGCAATTCCCAGTTCGCCATTAGCGATCAACGTTCTTATTTCCTCCGGATTCTCGCCCCTGTCTGACAAAACCTTCTCGAGCGTTTCTGCAAAAGTCTCACCATTGTTCATGAACCATTCCTCTCCCATAGGCGCAATGTAATCAGGTACCTGCATGTTGAGATACGCTATCTCTCGAAACCACAGGACTTGTTCGGGATCGAGCTTCATAAGATCCTCCAGAACGTAAAACCTGGTGATTTCGTCCATCCAGCCATGTATGCCAGTTTGGTCTTGATGTATGAAGTCTCTGCAATCAGAGGAAGTATAGAAAGTATTCTTGAATGTCGTAGTAGAGTTCAGATGTGCGGCTGAGGCGAGAGGGGAGATTCTTGTTTGTTGATGAAACTGACCTGGGAACGCCAGCTCGAGCTCCCACTGGAGATCGCCATGGCCAAGAATTGTAGAGTCCAGTAGAGATCGCATGATGTTACGAAAGTCTTCAATCTCGGCAAGCTCTTCGGTCGACCAAGCACGAAGAAGCCTACACCTTTGCGTGATCATGGTCTGGTGCATACGGGTATCGCGGGGATGATTGCAGTTATGGAAAGCTCGTGAATATAGCCACAGACGGTAAATTGCCCGACGAAGTGAGTGTTTTTCGGTGGAATTGAGAACTCGACGGTCGATGTACTTGTCGTCCCACTTCTTCCTCGGATAAATCTCTTGCCATTCCTGCGCCGTGCGAGAAATTGATAGGATATCTCGGAGTAGGGTGTATGACAGAGAAGGTTGTCGTATTTCATGTGCTGCTTGCGCGTCGTTTACAGTCAACAACTGTACAATGTCGAAGATTGGACCGGCATGAGCCTCGGCAACGGAAAGGAGGACAGAAAGCTTCTGAGAGGGTGGGAGCAAGGCATGTAAACGCTGACAGGTTTGGGAAAGGTTGAGGACGTCGTGGACAGAAGAGCATGCGTTGTAGATGCCAAGTATTGTCTCAGCTGGTAAGTCTGTAAGGAGACGCATTCTGCTCGAGACTAGTTAGCCTGCGCGGGACGACCAAGCCGATATCGAGTGATCCATACGTGCTACAGTTACCAGCCGTGTGTATGATGAAGGAGGTGACTCTTGCAGTGCGAGTCGGTCAGAGTCTGGCAATCAGACGGTGAACCAAAAGTGTTCACCCTGGTAGGCGAACAGGGCGGTCAAAAGCACGCAAGTAGAAACAAGAGCTCCGAGGAAAGGACTGAAACGAAACGAAGTGACAGCCTGCGATAGGCCGTCGAGGAAGGGTAGATGCGTTACTCTGACAAGCCCCTCGTTGGGCTGATAAAAGAGTGCGAGACGACATTGTGCGCGAAGAATGCACACCGATTGATCGACGACGGTGCTATTACCGAACGATGGACTAGGATACTCTGCTCTATCGAGTCTTGCCCCGCAGGGCAACAGAAATATATTGGCGGCATGACCGTGGTGTCGTTTAGACGCGTCGCTGTGGTACAGATGCAAAAGTCGGATTTGAGAATGAGCGAAAGAGAAAAGGAGAGTTTCCCGGCCTTGGCGGCAAAAACGACCACATGGCTCTCATCTTCCCGCTCATCCAACCCCATGCCGCCTTAACACCCGCAACCTCGCGAGCAGGGTGAGCAAAGGGTGAGTCGCTGGTGAGCGTCACCCGGCTCCCCCCTCCCTCACCCTGCCAGCAGCCTCCCCCACTTTCTCAAGTTTCGATGCCAGGGCCTAATTTCGGCACCCTGCTGTAGCTGCCGCATGTGCTCGTCTAGCCCGTCTACTCTCTGGTGGAACCGCCCTTTCGTGAATACGAAAAACTTCGACTCAACCCACTGGCCGATGCCCTGCCAAGGCATGTCGTGCTCCTTTTACAATCATACCCTCTCCCTGCTATGATCATAGGCGCCTTCCTCCTGTTCCCTTTGCCCCCTCCTTTGGCCTTTCCGCCGTCTTTGCTACGCTTGGATTCTCCATCCGCCCTTGCCTTCGCGCCTGCCTGCCGCCTCTGCCATGAGCAGAAACCTTGATCAGGAGCTGGTAGCTCGAGCAAAAGCCAAAGGGTATCAGAGGGGGGGCATAAAGAGAAAGACAAGGTTGGAACCGTCATAAGCATGTGGATAAGGTCAAGAAAGACCATGACGCGGCGCCAGACCGCTACGTGCTGTGAGGTGGAACCTCTTTGCCCTGCCGGACATGAGCTTGGTACTGACATAGAGCCTTAGATGGAATCTTCATGAAATACGAGAGGACTGTGCACGGGGTGGCCTTCCCCCTCCCGACGAAGCCATGGTCAGGGAACGCTGCCCGGGGAAAGGAGTCGATGCTCTTGATGTGCCCACAGTGAAAGATTTCATCCGCTTCTCCGCCGCAAGGTAGTCGAGTTACCCACTGTCGACTCCGTCAATGCCTTTGCGGGGTGGTTCTTCGTCGGGTCCATAATTGCGCGCACAGTCGCCCGCAAATACAATGATCAGAAGCGTCTCGGAGCTAGCTTCTTCTTCTCAAGAGGCGGCGGAGATGTCGGCCATGCAGGCAAGTTCTGCACGACTATTGCCGTGCAGCTTGCGAACAACGTCCCGACTCCCTATTAGCATATTTACGAAAGATTCAGATGGAGCGATACAGAGGAGAACTCATTTTCAATTCGACTTCTGCGATGTGGATCTTCAACCTCAGCAGGTCCAGCTAACTATATGCTCGTAAGGTAAGCGTAAAGTCCGAGTCATGACACATAGGTAAGGTACGTGTAAAGTCCGAGGTATGACACGTAGGTAAGGTACGTGTAAAGTCCATGACACGTAGGTATGATGCCGATAATGCTGTCCTTTGGTCAGGGGGGATATCCCACGGAATGATCCCGTGATACCGAGATATACTAAATTACTAAGCATATTCTTGAGCAAGGCTGACGGACAACCCTACTCCAAATTGCTGCAAACAACAAAATGCCTATTCGTAAGTCACTCCTAGACCGAAAACCACAGGCCTTTTTTGTTAGCCCCTATCCCTATGCCGTCTACCACTCCTCCCGAGGTCGTTCAGCCTGACCAGCCCACCACAGCATTGGTCGGCTGCCTCATCGATGTATCCAATTCAATTCGCAATGTCCTAGAGACCGAAAGGGAGGACGAGCGGGTGATCGAACGGCTACGTGCGGTACTCCGCGCAGCCCTCAAACTCGCCCGAGCAGAGCAGCGGCAGAATCCCAACGCGCTAATGTTCCTCGGCGCATTCGAGCTAGATAACGAACGTACCCCGGCGGTAGATCTATGCGGCCTTGTCGATGCACTTCTTGATGGCACCAATAGCCCCGAAGATAAGCGAACTGGGCACGAACTTCTTATTGCACTGGCAAACGAGAACAATGTCGCACATGTAACGCAGTACATCCGAACAAGACTTACCGAGGACCAAGCCCGCGTCGTTCATATACACTTCCAGCGGCACCCAGAGAAGATTCAAGAGTTTGTCGACGCTATTCCGCCTCCAGAAGACGTGAACAGAATGGAGGAAGCCGCTCAGGTTGGGACTGGATTGAGTACATTTGGCGGCGCTATCATCGGTGCCTTTGCTGGCCCTCTTGGCATGGCTGTTGGCCTCTTTCTCCACGCAAGTAGTGGAAAAGCCAGCACGGAATTCGCTAAAAACCGTACAGTGGACAACTCGGGAGCGACGAAGCTCGCGCGGCGCATCTGCGACGAGTGGTTGTTGGATTTCAAAGACCTTATCCCACGGCCAATTTCGGATGTCGTCCCCCTTCTGGAGCGGACTGCAAGATCACCCTTCAGCTGGGGAAAAAAGGGAAGCAGGAGGGCGCACTCTGCTCGATGAGCTGCGTCCTCATATGTACGGCTGGACTCCGATGCGAGCCGCTATGAGCAAGACACTGGCAGTGTTTCGCGAGCATCCAGATATCGAGCAACGTGCACTCGTAATGATATCCGACGGCAACTCGACCGATGGCGACCCATTACCACTAGCGGACGAGTTGAAGCAGGAGAAGGTCACTATAGCGGGGGTGTTTCTCACCAACGACAACACCATATCTCGCCGCCGGCTCCACGATCAACCGCCCAGAGATTCATTCAACTTGGGCCAGCGGAAACTCTTTAGTATGGCTTCCAAGGTCGCCGTTGCTAAGCATCCAATACCAGTGCTGGCATCCATGGGTTGGGAGGTACCTTCCTCCGGCGAGTGCGCACTGTACACCACAGTTTGTAGCTCAGATACGCTCGAAGAGTTCTGTTCACTGCTGCTGTCTGCACGATTCGGCTCAGCAGATGCACTGCTGGACATTCTTGGCCGGGTGCGGTTGGACGCATACATCGACGATGAGCACATGCGGACTCGCAACAATCCCTCGGACCAGGGCCAGTCGAGCACTTGTTACGCCCACGCTACGGCGGCGGTGCTTCACATGGCGTTGCTTCGCATCGTCGACCGCGAGGGGGGATGCCCGAGCATTGCGGAGATCCGGACAAGGATTCTCAGGGAATTTCCTCCGAGACCAGATGGTAGAGACCTCGAGGAGGTTCTAGAGAAGACAATCGGCTGGTATCGCCCACTCCACTTCCACCGCGTGGACGAGGACGGCGCTCGTCAGGCGGTATTGCATCGCCGGCCGGTACTGACCACTTTTCGTCTGTCGCACTTGGGCTGGAAAGCGTTCGGTAAGCACTTTGGGACGACAGCCACTCGCGACTCGATCCTTACCCAAGCTCACATGGCGCCGCACTGCTCGTTGCCAGACGGCGGCGGCCATGCCGTCGTCCTGGCCCGATGCGATCCTCACTCACTGACATTCCTCAATTCGTGGGGTCACCAGTGGGGCAACAACGGCAGCTTCAGCATCGAGAATCCCGCAGTACTCGAGCTTAAAGGTGCATCGGAATGGGCTCGCATGTGCTTCTACGATGTTTACTGGTTCGAGAGTGAGCTGACTGCGAGAGAGCGGCAAGCATATGATACCAAACTGAATGACACACTGCGTGCTCGTGCTGCTCAGCATCCTAGTATTCTCGAGTTGGAGGTGCAGTGTCCTCACTGCCGGGACAATGCTCCTATTGCGGACTTTACCGGCAACATACGTCTGGCGGTGTGCCCTCTCTGCCGGCGATCATTCAAGCCGGAGCCGGGGCATCTGGTGCAGGCGCTGTATGCGAGAGCCGGACTTAGCGATGTAGTCTGATTAAGATTTGATTGATTGATCTATCGTACCCTCACTGCAGTGGATCCATAAGGGAGCATCTAAGAGCACAATGAAAGCAGGCACCTCCTGTATTTTGCATCTGAAATTACCATTGGAAGTAGTAACCGATGACGACGTTGCAGTAGGAACAGGATATAGAGTAATTGCAGGGCTTCAAGGGGGTCCGTTCCAGGCTCCAGGACAAAAAATGCTGACAGGCTGACTCGCCCCCCCTGCCCTTTTGGCTCACCCCCGGCTCACCTTCGGCTCACAGTGACTCCGGCGGTGGTCGCGTGCGCTCAGGGCGGCCTCACCCTGGGCCTTGGAGGGGGGTGAGCTCGATGCAGATTTTTGGTTACTCAGCAACTACATACACTGTCCGAGGCAAATGCCGAGCCGTACTCCAACGATGATGCCAGTACTACTATCATACGCGTTGTCACTTTGGACCTCTTCTCTTTCTTGGCGTATGTTCATGGTGGAAAGCGAAACGACTGCGATGATTGAGGAGTGCATGCAACGCGAGGAGAGTCGAAGGGGATCATCAATGTTAACCCCGAGCGCCGCAATACTGCCAATTCCACTGACTGGATCATGATGACTTCCCCAGCTCACATCTGGTTTAACGCGTATTTTGAAGGTGGTTTGGTGCTACACCAGGCAAGACGGAGGGCAAGCTTTGGGCAAGGCCACTACTCAGCCCGAAGAGGGAGAACCAATTCCAGAGCTAAAAGCAGCGGACTGGAAAGGCGAGGAAGGTCTGGATGAAACAGCAGAAACCCAAGCTAAGAAGTCGGACGGCGTTACTAGTAGGCGGCATGACGGTGCAGTACTCACGATGGGAGCCACTATCGCTGTTGGTGCGGAATTCATTGACGAAAGAGCTTGGCTTGAGGAAAGCGACGCCGGAGAGCACGAACATCAGTTGAGCAAACAGCGTCAAAGGTGACGTAGGAGAGCCTCTCCGGAAATGTAACGAGCTTCAAGAGGCTGAGAAGCACGACGAGAACGAGGGCGTGCGGGCCCTGGGACCTAGCGGAGAAGAGCGCATTATTTATGAAGATGCCAACCATGACGAGGTCGAAGGCAGAGAGGACACAACAGCGGGAAAGAATTATGAGAAGTTCATGAGGAAGATGGCGCATGTTATCTCGAAGATGAAAAGTGATGATAGGCATGATGCCAGTGAGAAATAAATCTCTACCCATCCATTCACGAACGGCCCTGATCCTCCCGGTACAGCGTAGCAACAAGGCTGTAGCGAGCGCCGGACTAGCAGCAAAGCACCAAACGGAAAAGACGCCGAAAGAATAAGAATGACACCGCGGAGACACTGGAACCTGAGATACTCAACCAGAATTCTGAAACAAACCAAACCCTTCATTTTACCGTGCGCTTACCACCATCACCTTTGCCCTAGCCTCTCCCTGAAAGGGATTGTCACTTGCTGTGACACCGCCAGCAAAGACTGATCCTCCGGATACTCGGCCTGAAAACTTGCCCGGAAAGGCTGGACAGCCAACAATTGACCTCCGCCATAGTGAATTTCTCACAGATGCAAGTTCCCAGCCCTACACCAAAGGCCAACCGGCTGTTGGTATCTTCAGCACCTCCTCGTCTACCTATATCATTGAACTATCGCCCTAGACTGAATTTGAGCGTATCTGAACCCCAGGACGCCCTTTAGCCGTTACATTGCGTTGGCAAGGGACTGTTCCGCGAGCCGGCCGACGACGTGTATGCGCAGACTGCCATTTCTTGGACGGGCCTCCTGCCATACCAGCTGAATGTGCTGTGGAATCTCAGCACCTCATCCTAGACCGCTCAAAAGTAGGACATCGACTCGGAAATCTTAGACCTCAGAGCTTGATTGAGGGATGGCCAAGGAATCTTTGATTGGACCTCGGCTCGCAGTTTTGGTGGATGGCAGCGTACTCCGGCCGAGCCAGCTAACCAGACATCCACCACGGTCGCAACCTGCCAGCGCCGATGCAGGGCTGTGCTGTACTTTGACTGACACAAAGGGAGAAAATGTGCGCAAAGCCACGAGGCCAACATATGAGGTGTTCACTTTCAATCGTCGCTGTCTTTCCAAGAGTCGCCACAATGCCTAGAAGTAGCCTCGCACGGTCCACGGCCTGCATTGCAACATTGGCCGTCAACCCTTTAGGCAGGTAATTTGCCATGCCTTTCAAAGCCTCGACGATGACAAGCTGAATCAGTCGAAGGACTATCAACTGCGGCCCCAAACAGATTGTGGTTTTCGGACTGGATACATGCGTACACTCCAGCATCTGTCGACAAGGAGCGAGGCCATTTGGGAGTCCTAATGGAAAGCGTGATTAGACTATTCTAGGCGCGTGCGCAATAATAACGTCAGCACTACATCGTACAGAGAACTGACCGCTGGCAAGGAGGAATCTCTCCTTCCAGCCCTGGGTGACAGCTCTGCGATTTTACAGCCGCCGGTGTTGGGTCTCTGCGTAGGAGGGCCGCCCCACGCTTGTGTAGAAGGTAGTGACAACTAGCGGTTGTGCTGCCAGCTCGCCGCAGTCGTCATTATCATCCTTTCCAGCCTAGTCAGCGTGCGCAGTGACGTGGATGGAATCACCGAACATCTCCCACACATTACCCTTCGATTAAACTTCTTGTTTCAGCGGCCTGCCCATGGGGGTTTCAGGTCGCTGGCAGGAAAGTGTTGATGTAGCCAAGGCTTGGTGGGACGGCCCGAATAAGGGATGCGGGATTATCACGTGACCGCCATCTGCTCTTGCGAATTAGCACGGCCGACAGATTCCAGTGCGACGCAAGCTCCAATCCTAGAAGGTAGATGCAGTCTGACGAGCTATTTTTCGTTTGCAGATTCCGTATCGGGATGACTCAGGCAGCCCAACTCGAGGCCTTGTCGAAGGGCGGCCCCTTTGTACCCTGGAAGATTGTTTGGCCCCAGCGGCCCATCCTAGCAGCCTTAACCCTAACCTAATACTGGCCTTCCTAAACCACTAAACCTAACCTGCGTTGTGTAACTACAGTTCCTATTAACGGGTTCTGGTCGGTTAGTAAGTACGATTGCGGTAGTTATGCTGCCCACATAGATCATTTTACCTGCAATCGAATTGGGGCGTCAGTCGAATAAGGCCTCGAGGTGAGCCGCGTAAGTCATCCTGGTTCTGTATCACTCGAGGTACTGCAAATATCGAGCTACCATCAACTCTCAGCGGCTTTGAACTCTATGTTGAGCACCGATGGATTGCGCATATTTTCGAAACTATATCAACAAGATGTCTGTCCGCTTATCAGAGTCTTCGTTGTTCAACTTCTCTCAATCTTGCTCGGATACGCTTTGGCTCCTCCATTGTAAAGGACCGCTTCTATGGGGACCACTCTCCGAAGCCTACGGGCGTACACAACCCTTGTTCTTCGCCTATGGGTTTCCCGCGACCATGCAGGTCCCTGTGGCGGTCTCGCAGAATCTCACTGCTGTTCTCCTATGTCGCTTCCTTGTCGGAGCCTTCGGTAGTTCAGTACTTGCCGTTCCACCAGCCCTCGCAGTGGATTTCTTGAATCTGGTCGAACGCAGCAAGGTTGTCGGTCTCTACATCACATTTCTCTTTCTTGGCGCTCCAATTGGGCCGATCGTGGGCCCTTATCTGACGACTTCGTTGGGATGGAGATGGACGGGATGGGCAGGTGTCCTCGTCGGTGTCCTTTGCGGTACGTTCGCTTTGCTAGCCATTCCAGAGTCCAGTGAAGCAGTAATCCTACAGAGGAAGGCCGCCAGGCTGCGATCTCAACCCAAAAACTAGGCTTTGCATTCGAAAATCGACGAGAACCCAGTCACATTTGCGAGCTTGTGCACAAAGTACTTCTTGAGACCAGTGCAGATGATAGTGCGAGAGCCAATTGTGAGTGATTCTGCGATATGGGAGGCGCGATACTGACGGTGTTAGCTTATCGTGATGACCATATACACCTCGCTGGCGTATGGGGTTCTATACTTGATTTTCTTTGTATGCCCTTACAGCATCCAGGAGGTTCGAGGGTGGCCTCTGGAAACAGCATCGTTGCCGTTCCTAGGGGTTGCGGTTGGCGTGCTGTTCGCTGGCTTAGCCATGGCTATCAACAAATTATGGTGGTTACCGCGGTTCCTCCGAAATCGCATGAAGGTCAACCCTGAGGATCGCATGCTTCCATTGATTACAAGCTCCATCATCCTTCCCACTGGGCTTTTCTGGTTTGCGTGGACTTCCAACAGAAACATCACTTGGGTTCCTCAAGTCCTCTCCGAGATATTCATTGGCGCGGGAATCATGCTTCCCTTCCTTTCAGGCACGGCATACCTGATCGATGTCTATTTACTGAACGCCAACAGTGCTCTAGCTGCGAACATTTGCATTCGGTCTATGTCCGCTGCAGTCTTTCCATTATTCGCAAAGCCTATGTACCAACGGCTTGGAGTTGCTTGGGCAACGAGTCTGCTAGCGTTCTTTTGTGCGGTACTGATACCATTTCCGATCGTACTCTGGAGGTACGGGGAAAAGATCCGTGGTTGGAGTAAGTATTCGTTTGAATTATGATCGAGTTCACTGGGATGGGGCCTAACCTGCGTTCCGGAGGCTTAATCTCGGTCCTGAACAGCTGGACATTAAATCTGATGATAACCTGGCTGGAGGAGGCCTATGGAATTGATGAATCCTACGAAGCCATTTGTCAGATCCTTGCAACAGATAGTGACAGAATTGTAAGATGTACCTGCCCACCAAATTTGTATGGGAAGCTACATAGTTTGGCGTATGTGGCTTGGGGGGAGGTGGGGCTGGGCGGGTGTTTCAAAGGGGTGCCCCCGAACCGTCCCGAATTTCGCCTGGGGTTTGATACCAAAAGTAGCAAGAAGTGTCAACTCTCCTCGCCTAGCATCACCAACGTTGGAAGGGCTGGCATCAGCGTTCGTTGTCATACAGGCAATAAACACTTTCACCACGCCCGAAAATGCCGTTTGTTAAGAGGAGGAAGTCTGGGAGGAAAGGTAAGAGGTCAGCCATGTGGGCAGGGAGTATCGGGGTACACAATTGGCCGGCTTATCCGCCGGTTACACAATTCGGGTAAACGGCTATATTCCTTGCTTAACAGAGTCATATAGGGTATGCCATTGTAGCTCGTCCATCTTCCATTACGGCCGTTCCATCAGCCTCGCCGCCGCCAATGCCGAGACTGTGGAGATAGGGATTTGCCCTATACTGTCTCAACGTCTACCAATCTTTGCGTGCTGTGATTCGTCTATTTCGCCGTCCTCTGCAGATATCTCGTACCTCTCAGTGTGCTGTCTCTTCCACTTTAGACCAAAAGCTTCCTCAGCCAGCCTTGAAGGCGCTGCAGAAGCCGGGCGCCGACGGCTCTGCAGGGGACAGCCGGAAGATGGGGGCTGGCAAGAGCTACTAGTAAGCTCTCATCCTCAGTATCAGGGGTAACTGCAGTCTTTTCCTTTCGAGCTAGTGCCTCACGCGCTTTCAAGTCTAGGCCAGCAAATCTCCGCCCCACTCAAACCGCGGGCATCAGTGACGCCGTAGGTCTTCTTCTTTCGGAACTGCGGTTTTGGCACAGGATTGAGGTTCCCAACAGGGAGAGCCTGAAGCTATAGATGGGTGCTAGAAGCTTCTGCTGCTCAGCTTCGATCTGGTGATCGAACCTAGCTTTTCCCTCAGGCACCATCTGCTAGCGCAGATCCATGATTGCTTGCCCGGTAGACTGCGCTTGTGCCCTGGCGGGCTCGCTATACGCCTGCGCCTGGTCTTCGGCGTACCTTGGCTGCCAATTTGTGCTCTGTATATGGGGCCTTGCAGCCAATATCGAGGATGAACGAGACTGCGAGGTATAGGCTGCCCGGAGAGGTACGCTCGGCGAAGGTAGTGCCCACAAGGAAGGCTTTAGCGATGGAAGAGCTTGCAACGGCAACCTAGAGGAAGGTGGTTCTTCTTTGTTAGTAAATGCCATAGCTAGGATTAGCCGCGGTGCCTCCTCCATTGCGGACAATATCAAAGCCTTCAGCAAAAGCCTAGGCGTGTAGGCGGCGATTGCAGTGCTCAAGATTATCAAAAACCTCGCCTGTGCAAGGTCCAAGAAGCTAGGGTACGGGGAAGGAGTTGGCAATGCGCTTAACAGCAGCGTGATGGTGCTCTGTGCACCCAGATTTGGCCCGCCAGGCCATTCCGAGGCTGTAGGTGATTTGTGTGTGGCAAAAATATACCTAGGGCAAGACCCTATCTCAAGATTCTCGGGGCAAGGTCGACGGTGAGGTTGATTATGGAGGACGGTGAAGGGCGAAGAGCGGACAGAACGCATATTCTGCAGTGCGATTACCTATGAAAATTTATGCCAGAAGCCCTAAGCCACCCTGCCCGAATTGTGTACCCAGTCGATAAGCCGTCCAACTGTGTACCCTGATACAAGCCGCCATGTGAGTATGGAGGTGATACCGTGCTCTTGGGGACAGGCGATTTTGGGCTCAGGAGTACTCCCGAATAGAGACTGGAGCAGTGCTTCCACGATTCCAATTCCATGTACACCAGTCTGCTGCGCGCAACATTCTTGATCAACCTCTCTAGCAATTACCGAGCCTGTAGCCACGTTAGGGAAGCACCCCGACCTAGCTCAAGCTTACCTCGTCCAACTCACTCGTCAAGAGCAGGACCTTTGTCTCCGTATATCGGATCCCTGTTGAACCATCCCAGAGCCTTGATCCCTTTCACCTTTTCCTCCTCTCCTTCCTTTCCATAGCACATGTCCCAATCCCTTCCTTTGGGATATGATCCCACCATCTGGAATCCACCAGCCAAATCATCCAATAACCTGTGCGCTACACCTGCCGGTACGACGATCACGTCACCCTTCACCACCACCGGCTCTACACGCTTAGGATTGTCTTCATGACCAAAGCAGAGTTTAGCCTTGCCTGAAGCGATGCAGAGCACCTCATGGGACGTGGAGTGGAAGTGAGAGGTGGAGTACATCGTATAGCGCCACGCAGGATCTACCACGGCGATGGACTGCAGGTGGGATTCTATGGCCGAAGCGTTCGTAGATGACGGGAAAGCAGCATGATAGATCAGCACTGGTTTCTCTTGAATAGACGTATTTGGGATGAGGCCGTGGGCTGGAATAAAATGGCGAGAAACTTGCAGTGAAGCCAGAGGTGTGGGCGCTCCGTTCGATGACATTCTCACAGATGTCTCCAAAGGGTGCCTTTGTTCATGGTTCTTCCAAATGTGAGGCTACAAAGACCATGACGACACTCAAGACAAATTGCTAACAAAGCCATACTAAATCGGGTTACCGAGGAATAATGGTCCGAAGCGGTTGCATGACACTGTTGCGATGGCGAGGGCTCCGTGATACCCCGAGCCTACACGGCGGGCCATGAAATGCTACGTGACTTTTATAGTCGCCATTGCCGAAGCTCGCCCCCTAACGTTAAAGAGGCCCATATCACTCCACCAAAGCTGGAATATGGCCACCATGATGATGCCAGCTGTCATGAATGCCAAGCCCGCCTGTCCAGCAGCGGAGGTGCAGCGCACCACCGCGGGGCAAACGCTGGCCTAGGGTGACAGAGATTGGTTTCTGTCATACAATAGGCCATTGTAGAACTACTCTGTACTATACTGTACTATTCCGAGATCTAGCACTTAGACGGCCTCACCGGGTCCCCAGATCCTAATACCAGGTCATTCAGTGCGTGATTGATACTAGAAGCGCAAAGTGAGTTCAATACGAGGTAAATAAGAGACCCAGATCCATTCCACCTTTTAACACAGGTGTCCCTGTCTTCATCTGAACCCTTCCGCTCTAGTAACGCCTCCATCTCTGCAATTCCAGCTGTCACCTTCGCCTGCTCTATCCCATGACATCTCACAGATCAAGACGGCTCAAGCGAGGCTCAGCACCCAGGCGTGTGGAACGCACCTGCTCAACAAGTCGAGCAGGAAAAGTCCATTTGACTCAATGGTACGTTGCTACCAGTCTCACCTGAGAGCCAAAGCGAATTCTCTCGCGAGTCATCCAGCCGATTTTGAATGACGTGCCATGTGCTCCAGAACATATCTTTCCTGCTGCACATATCCTCCACAAATACCTGCTATGCTCAGCTTCGTTCCCTGACAGAAGTCAATATGTAATGAGAAGGTAGTCGTATTTGAGACCGTGCAATCGAACACGTAGATTGCAGAGACTCTCGCGACCTGTAAGTGCACTCTAAGGTTCGAGCAAAAGAGCTCTTCAATCCCGCATCACAAAAGAAAGCAGCACAGGAGCATGTGCCGGCCTTGGTCAGCCCATCTTCCTTCCCAGCCCTCGTAGGTAGAATCGAATCCTACAGCAAAGCTCAGCTCCGCGTCTCAATACAAACCATATACGCCTTCTTGCATTGGATGGTGGAGCGGTCCGTGGATTATCGTCTATATATTCTTCGGCGGCTTATGGAACTTATTGACCCCAACGAACCCCCTCGACCATGACGACCAGCTTAAGGCTATGTACCGTCATCCGACTGGGTGTTCTGGCTCGCTGTAGCACGCTACGAGTCGCCTCAACCATCCTTGAACATCATCAGGAATTGCGTCGATGCCTTCGGGCTCGTTATTGTGTGGAGGTGGTTGTGACACTGCGAGGAATTCGTGGTTCTGACAAGCGCGCATTTTGTCCACATGAGGATACTTTTGCATGCAAGGAGCACATAAATCAACCTCAGGACAAGTTTTGCAGACAAACCGGGTACCATTGAGGCCCGACTCCTTGCAGATGTTACACCAGACATCATGGACAGGGCTGCCTTCTTCGTTCAACTTGGCGATTTCTTGTTGGAAACTAACGCAAGCATCGTCGAACTGTTGTAGAAATATAAGACAATGGCCCAACTCATGAAATCCTGGACTCATACTCCTTCGCTCAGTTTCGAGCAATCCTTTGGAGAGTTGACGAACAGATCGCCGCAATGTGTCAACCCGAACCGCATCAAGAGTCGGTACATAAGTGGAGGAATGTTTTCCCATTTGATGGAACATAGCTTCATCCATGAATGCCCAGTCCAGAGCACTCTTACCATAACCATCAATAACAGAAACATCCGCGCCAAGTTCAACCAGAACTTTAGCGATTTCAATACCACTCGAATAGATGGCAACGTGGACTGGTGTGCTCCAAAATGTACTCTTCGCATTCACCTCCGCTCGCTGCTCGACCAGGAACTTGACCACGTCGAGATGGCCATTCTGGGCTGCTGAATGTAGCGGTGTCCATCCATCTGTATTCTTCTTCGCATTCACCTCTGCCTGCTGCTTGACCAAGAACTTGACCACGTCGAGATGGCCATTCTGGGCTGCTAAATGTAGTGGTGTCCATCCATATGTATCCATCTTCGCATTCACCTCTGCCTGCTGCTCGACCAGGAACTTGACCACGTCGAGATGGCCACACGCGGCTGCTAAATGCAGTGGTGTCCATCCATCATATGTATCCACCTTCGCATTCACCTCTGCTTGCTGCTCGACAAGGAACTTGACCACGTCGAGATGATCATACAGGACTGCTGAATGCAGTGGTCTCCATCCATCATCCTTCTTCATATTTACCTCTGCTTGCTGCTCGACCAGGAACTTGACCACGTCGAGATGGCCATCCGCGGCTGATAAATGCAGTGGTGTCCATCCATCTGTATCCTTCACATTCACCTCTGCTTGCTGCTCGACCAGGAACTTGACCACGTCCACATGACCATTCTGGGCTGCTGAATGCAGTGGCGTCAATCCATCCTCCATCTTCGCATTCACCTCTGCTTGCTGCTCGACCAGGAATTTGACCACGTCCAGATGACCATTCTGGGCTGCTGAATGCAGTGGTGTCCATCCATCCTCCATCTTCGCATTCACCTCTGCTTGCTGCTCGACCAGGAACTTGACCACGTCGAGATTACC
>Ga0335072_10005464_pt1 | contig 18723 bp, 16 predicted proteins | sample Lox_Sample_21_FD_206725 | JGI IMG/M metagenome (GOLD analysis project Ga0335072, IMG submission 206725) | Soil microbial communities from Loxahatchee National Wildlife Refuge, Florida, United States - Lox_Sample_2.1 | ecosystem: Environmental > Terrestrial > Soil > Wetlands | place: USA... | reverse complement strand
ATGATTCATCGCCCCGCTCCTGTCTGAACTAGCCACTCGCCACGAGTCACTTGCCACTGCTCTTATCACCCGCTATCTCTTGCCCTCGCTCCAGCCACTGGCAGCTTGCGGAAAAACGCCGGTTTCGCAAGGGCGGGGCTTCCAGCCCCGCCGTAAGCCCTGCCAATTCAATAGGGCTTTAGCCCCTGAAGCGATTCGTCGCATTTTTTCCGCAGCCTGCTAGGCCGACGCTGGCGACCCTTGCGCTACTCATGCCGCAGCGCCACCATAGGATCCACCCGCATCGCCCTCCGCGCCGGCATGTAACACGCGGCGAGCGCCACGACGGTCAGCAGCGCCGCCGCTCCCACAAATGTAGCGGGATCCCACGGCTGGATTTCAAACAGCACGCTCTGCAGCAATCGCGTCAGAGCCAATCCGCTGCCAATTCCTATCGCAATCCCCGCTCCGGCAAGACGCATCGCTTCGCCCATCACCATGCGCAGCACATCTCGTTGCTGCGCGCCCAGCGCAATCCGCACACCCATTTCGTGGCTTCGCTGCCCGGCGGAATAAGAAATCACGGCATAGAGTCCGAGCATTGCCAATATCAAGGCACAGAGCGCAAACAAGGTGACCAGGGAAGCCTCATAACGGCGCGGAGCTTCCGCGCTTGACAGGATGGTACTCAATGTCTTTTCTCGCGGGATGGCAAGGCTCGAATCCACGCTCCAGATGGCCTCGCGAATTGCACCGGACGACGATGTCGGATCCATTTGTGTCCGAACAACCAGAGTTTCCGAACTCTCTGAATAGATCCAAAGCGGAAAATAGACGCCCAAAACAGCCGCCCGGTCGGAGCCGTCGCGAACGTCGGCAACCTCGCCAACGACACGGCACCACTCTTTCTGTCGCCCCCCGAAGCCGCAGTCGACGTGCATCCCTAGCGGATCACGACCCCCAAGCACCTTCTCCGCGACGCTCTCTGAAATTACCGCCACAGGCTGACCATGATCCGCATCTGCGAAAAATCGTCCCTTCACTAGCGACAAACCCACGGCGCCGAAATATCCCGGGCTGGCGAATCTAAACTCTCCGGCGGGCTGTTGAGCATCCGGCAACGGCTCTTCTTGGAAGTTGATGGCGTCTCCCCACCCAAGGCCTTCAAGCGGAAGCGTGCTCGTGAATCCCGCATTCTCAACTCCCGGCAATTGCCGAACCTTTTCCTCAATGGAAGTGAGTATGCGGTCGCGGTCTTTCAAAGCCTCTGACTCGCTGATTTGGGTGAGCGGCACAAGCAGGTCGGCGGCGATCACGTGCTCCTCGTCCATCCACTGATTCGCCACCACCACATGACGCAAACTTCTAAGGAGCAGCAGACAACCGGGCAGCAGCGCAGCACATAGTGCAATCTCGCCGGCCACCAATGCGGCCCGCAGCCACGCAGCCTCCTTGCCCGCCGTCATCGTCGGACCTGAGCACTTCAGCTCCTCGTACAACTGAACTCGCGTCACTCGTAAACTTGGCAAGAGTCCAAAAAACAGCGCGGCCAAAATCGTGACGGCAAGCGCAAACCACATCGCCGTCGAGTCGAGCTGTACCTGGCCGATCAGAGGAATTCCAATGGGTGCGTTCTTAACGAGCGCCACAAAGCGAACTTCGCAAAAATCACGCCCAGAAAGCCTCCCGCAGAAGCTAAAAGCAGAGTCTCCGTAAAGAATTGGCGCGCTAGTCGCCAGCGTCCCGCTCCGAATGCGGAACGCAAGGCGACCTCTCGAACGCGCGTGCTATTTTTCGTCAGGAGCAGATTTGCCAGGTTGGCGCATACGACGAGCAGCACAAGTCCCGCTGCCACCGTCAGCATCCAAAGTGCTTGTCGCGTCGACCCGACAATCTCCGTTTTCAGCGGAGTGAGGATCGCGTACAGATTGAATTGGCCTCCCGAGTCCTTCTCTGCGATGCGGCTCTCAATGGCGTCAAGTTCAGCCTCGGCCTGCTTTGGACGGGTGCCTTCTCTGAGCCGAGCGACGACGAAATAGTCGTGCGTGCCGATGCCCGGCTTGGAATTCCATTGAGCCCACGGAAACGGCACGAGATACTGCGGATCGTGCGTCAATATCCGAGGGAAACCGAAATTCGCCGGGAGCACGCCGACAACCGTCAGCCCGCGACCACCTAACTCCACAATCTTGCCCAGGATGTTCGGATCGGAATGAAACTCCTCACGCCAAAGCCAGTGTGTCAAGATGATTTCCGGCTTGGCTTCAATAGGTTCATCTCCGCCGGAAAAAGCGCGTCCCATGAAGGGTCGCACGCCGAACACGGAAAAGAAACCCGGCGTGACGGCAGCACCATACAGCCATTGCGGCCGTCCCATGCCAAGTAAGCCCGCGCCTTCCGCGTCAATCAGAGCCATCGAGGAGAAAGCGTCGGACTCTTTCTTCCAGGCGAGAAAATTTCCCCCGTTCACTGGTATAGAAGGGCCAAAAGCACTGAATTGAGGGACGAATTCATGAATCGCATAAAGCTGGGCTGGCCGAGCAAAAGGCAGAGGCCGCAGTAAGATGCCGTTAACAGCCGAAAAAATCGCCGTGTTCGCCCCAATCCCTAGCGCCAACGTCAATATCGCCGTAGCCGTAAATCCCGGATTCTTCCGCAGCATCCGCAGCCCAAACCGCACATCGGCAATCAGCGACTCCAGAAATGGCAGTCCCCGCTGCTCCCGCACCACCTCCTTAATCTGTTCGCCCCCGCCGAATGCAATCCGCGCCGCCCGTCGCGCCTCCTCCGGCCCCATCCCCTGCTCCACGTTCTCCTCAACCAGCATCTCCAGGTGCGAAGCAAGCTCCTCCTCCAACTCCGCATCCCGCCGTTCCTTGTGGAAAAATCCCGCCGCTCGTTTCCACCACTCACGCAAATGGTTCATCGCCGTGCTCCTGCTTGAGCTAGGCACTCGGCGCTAGTCACTAGTCGCTGCTTTGCCCGTTGCCAGCACCCGCGCAATAATCGCCGCAGTCTCCTCCCAGTCGCGCACTTCTCTCTCAAGCTGCTTCTTCCCGCCCGTGGTCAATGCATAAAACCGCGCCCGGCGATTATTTTTCGATACGCCCCAGCTTGATGAAATCCATCCCCGCTGTTCGAGTCGCACCAGCGCCGGATAAAGCGTCCCCTGGTTCATCCGCAGCGCCTCGCCGGACACCTGCTCGAGCCGCCGCGCGATCCCAAAACCGTGCAGCGGCCCCAAAGTCTCCAGCGTCTTCAGCACCAGCAAATCCAGCGTCCCTTGCAGCACCTCGCCCTTATTCTTCTCGCCCACGCACTCTCCTGTAGACAGTCAAAAGGAATCTAATTCTACTCCTGTCGACTGTCAACAGAAAACCGCCCGGGCGATTCGATGCTCCCCCGGGCCCTCGTTTTCCAGGGCTCCGCGCGCGTACGTGAAAATAAGCCGTTTTAAGCGGTATTTAAGCCTCAAAACCGTGCATTTTGGGTAGTTTTAAGGTACACCTCCGCGCCACCACGCGCAGCGATGCGCGCTCCGAGAGGGCTTGCTCTGCCTCCTCGATCTCCGTCGGCAGTCCTGGTAGTCCCATACTCAGTATTTCCCACAATAGAAAACGCGAGTTGCCCATGCTACCCTCAGTCGTTTTTTGAAGCTGAAATCCGCGCAGCCGCGGAAAAAAATTCCGCAAAAAAGGTGCGGAAACCAATCAGGGGAGGTGCGCCCGGAGCAAAAGAGCTCGCAAAACGGGGAAATTCTAATCGATAGTAAAAACGATTAGAAATCGCCGCAAGTCCTTTGAATCCGCCACTTGCAAATTTCTAATCGATAGAAAACCAGGCCCTCTGCGGAGGCCAAAAGTGAAGTTAAGGCGAAGATGCCTGGGCGCGCGGCATTACTGCCGCGGCGTCCAGAACACCACGTTGCCGTTGTCGTCCTGCGCCACTTGGATTTTCGCGCGGGCTTTTGCCGCCTTGCGAGACTCGGCCGCAGCTTCTGCCACGGTTTTTGCCTGATCCTTGAGGTCGGCCTTGCCCACGGCGACGGCACGGTCGAAGGCGAGAAACGTTGAGGGCAAATACGTGGCATCGGTCCCGCTCACATTCACAGCTTGCTGCGTTGCAGGAGGAGTCCAGGGAAGAATTGGGAATGACGTTGGCGGCGCAAGCGCCCCGCCTATCGACTGCGCATGTGCCGGCAAAACACCCATCAAAACCATGACAACCAATCCCAGAGCGATTTTCATGAAGCCCCCGTTGAAGTTCTATGAACCTCGCAACCAGGGAAGGCAATCAGGCTGCCAAGCATGGTACCCAGTGTAAACATCTGTAAACACGTGGCTTAACTACGCAAAAGGCTGTTCAAGGCAAGCGTTGCGCGGTGAATCGAGCGAAAACGCAAGCAGGTTATGTGAATTCGCCCGGAGTTCCAAAACCCTGGTTCGCCCAGGACGGTACCCGCGTTCTAAGTCGAAGGTTTCACTGGTACTTGCGCGCTGCTTAGTCGAGCATCTTCATCGACTGCCGCCGCAGATACCAGCAAGGCTGGTAGCCAAGCTGCGGGAACAGAGACCGTGTGCAGGTCTCCGAGTCCGGCTGATCGCTATAGATCTCATACTTGCCGCCCTTCAGCCCGGCAGCGTAGAGAACCGTCACAGTGTCATACGCCCTGCTTGGGCCGCCGGTTGCAAGCCGTATGCGTACTTGGATCGCGTCAAGTACATAGGCGACCACCGCAGTGCCTAGCAAGCCCAGAAATCCTCGCACCAGAATTTTTTTAACGATGGGGGGCAATTGGCGTTCTCCGTCAAACGGCACTATCGTAACGCGGTAAGCCTGAACTGTCAGCACGAGCCGTCAGTCAAGACCGGGAAGACCCTACAAAAAGACCGGTCCGAGTTTCAGTATTTTCCCGCCGGCCATAACGCCTATACTTTTCTTGACGTTAAAACTGGAAGGAGGTCAAGCATGCGCAAGTTCAAGATCTGGTCCATCACGATTCTGATGTCCGCTGTGATCTCGGCTCCGCTGACTATTTCGGGATGTTCAGGCCGCGTCACATATTACGACGCGGCATATGGCGATTATCATCCTTGGAACCATCAGGAAGTTGTTTTCTATACGCGATGGGAGGACCAGACTCATCGGCAGCATATGGCCTTTAAGAACCGCTCAAAGGCTGACCAGGAAGAGTACTGGCGTTGGCGCCATCAGCAGCACTGAGTCGGGCGGCCTCTTATGCGGATGAATCCTTTTTTCACGGCGATGATCGAATTCGCGTGGGTAAGCTTCTGCTGTATACTAGCGGTTCCCCGCTAGCCTAGCGACGCGAGTCTTATGCGCCGTGGTTGCTCGCGCAGACCGGCCGGCACAAAGGAGCATTTCATGAAAGAAGGCATTCATCCGGACTATCACGCCGTCACGGTGCATTGCGCGTGCGGCAGCACTTTCGAGACTCGTTCGACGTTCAGAGGGAACCTGATCCGCGTGGAAATCTGCTCAAGCTGTCATCCGTTTTTCACGGGCAAGCAAAAGCTTGTCGATACGGCGGGCCGAGTGGAGCGGTTCCAAAAGAAATACGCCGACAAGGCGGCGACTGCAAAGAAAAAAGCTTAGACCACGATGCGCCGGCGTTATGCCGGCGCATTTTGGGGGGATGAGTCTCAATTTCATCGGGTTCTTCGTCATTCACACCCGTGCGTTTTAACCTCGGTGTACAATGTCCGGAGAAGATGGGCACACAACCGTTTCGAGAGCCTGCGTCCGATACATTGATCGAGACTGCAGCCCCCCGCGTTACCCTGCGCAATTCGTTTGCTCACCCCTTCGATTCCGCGATTGCCGCAGCACGCACCTGCTACGCACCGCGCTTGATCGGACCGGAGGAGGTGAACGAGAAGCAGCGTTCGCTGATCGGTTCCGCGACGTATTATGGCGGCCACCACACCGTCTACCAGCACGCGCACTTTGAATTTGGGTTGGAGAACATCAGCCGCCAGTTTGTCTGGTCATTCCTTCATGCCCACCCATTTTACAATTCCGAGCAGCAGAGCCAGCGATATGTTCGGCTCGACTGCCCGAGGGCCTACGTGCCGCCTCACGGGACGCCGCATTTCGGTGAGGCGGAGCGTGCCATTTACGAGAGCGCCGTTGCGCGCGCCTGGGGGTCTTATCGCGAACTTTCGCGCTTGCTTGAGCCGGCCGCGCGCGAAATTCTTGGCGATATCTGGCATGTGGAAGCGACATCGCATGCGAAACGGGTGCAAAAGGTTCAGCGCCAGTCGGAAAAGCGCGCCATTGAGATAGCCCGATACGTCCTCCCGGTGGCGGCGTTTACCACCATGGTCCACACGATTTCGGGCATCGTGCTTCACCGGCTGTGGCGCTTGTGCGAAGCATGCGATACGCCCTCGGAATCACGGCAAATCGTCGGGCAAATGGTTCAGCGTGCGCGCGAAGTGGACCCGCAGTTCTTCGACCGGTTTGATACGACACCCATGGAGGATTTGCCCGAATGGCAGGCGCCGCAACATCAGGCAGACGCGTTTGCTCGCGAGTTCGATCTGAAACTGACGGGTGCGACTTCAAAGTTGATTGATTATTCGCGCGGATCGGTTGGAGCGATCGCGAATGCTTATCGCACGGTGGTCGGCCTCACGCTCGCCCAATGCGACGATGACGAGGCAATTGACCGGCTGCTGAATCCTGCGCGCAATCCGTATCGGCGGGAGACGCTGAACGTCGGGGTGCACGCGCCAATGATGCGCGCTTTGGAGCATGCGAATTTTACGTTTGCAAAGAAAATCAGCCACACCGCCGACAGCCAGGACCAGCGCCACCGAATGGTGCCCGGTTCACGGCCGCTGCTTACGTTGGCTGATACGCGTTCGCCAGATTACATCACGCCGCAGCTGGTCCGAGGCAATCGGGAGGCCCTTGAAGTTTACGAACAGGCCATGGACGATGCATGGTCGGCAAAGAATGCCCTTCTCGATCGAGGTGTGCCGCTCCAGTTCGCTCTGTATCTGCTGCCCAATGCGAAGTCGATTCGACTGATTGAGTCAGGTTCCCTGCTTCACTTGCTGCATAAGTGGACGATGCGGACCTGTTTCAACGCGCAAGAGGAAATTTATCAAGCATCCTTGGAAGAGGTGGAGCAGCTTTGCGCCGTATTTCCCGAACTCGGCCGTTACGTTGGGCCGCCGTGCCATCTGCGCGCGGGCATCTCTACACCGATCTGCACCGAAGGCTCCCACTTCTGCGGCGTGAAGGTGTGGCTTTCCTTTCCCAACATAGAACGCCGGATATGAGCCCCAGGTTCGAAGTAAGGGCCACGCAGGTAGAAGGTCTAGAAACAAAAATTCCGGGGGGAACTGGTGTCCCCCGGATGTGACTTGTCGTGATCTACGCCGCCGCAATTGCCCCAAGGTCCTTCTGACGGCGCCACAGAAGCAAGATTGCCCCGAGGCCAAGAACCAACATCAGGATTGTCGAGGGTTCCGGCGTCGTCACAACCATGAACTCTTGCGGCGGGTTGCTGGAAGAGCAGGGGCTCTCTACGGCCATGGTGCATTGATCGAACGAATAAATGAGCACATTCGACCAGCTGCTCGAGTCGTAGTTGCTGGCCATTTCCGCCTGGGCGATATAGTACAGGACGCTGCCAGCGGTCGTCGCCGACCCCTCGAAGCTCGCAAACTGCGAACTGGTCAATTCTCCCCCCAACCAGTTCTCGACTTCATTGTTGTATTCCCCGCCTGCAGCCGTCGTGTCCATAAGTTGCCAAAGGGCGTACTGAATGGCGGTGGCATTCGTGCTGTTCGCCGGATTAGCGAGCAAAGTGGCTAGATAGGCGCCCTCGTCGTAGAGCGTCTGGTTGTCGCCCCACTTCAGATTCGAATCCGCCGGTAGATTCGATACGTTGGTCGTGATCGCAGTCCAGCTCTCTGGAACGTACGACTCGTCTCCGAAGTCATCGCAAATCACCGGAGTCGATGCTCCATTAATTGTGGCCTGGTAAGGACCGATGTAAACGCCGGCGTATGCGCCATTGGTGCCGACGCCTGTCAAATCCATGCTCGCCGTTTGATCCGCGACTGCCCTGGGGGTGAGGGAAACCACCGCAACCAACGTGGCCAGCAGCATCTTCCAGCCTGTCTTGATCATTTTTCGTCTTTATCCTAAGCGCCTCTTGCGACGCTTCGTCCAGCCCCTCAGCTGTCTGGCGTCCCAAACAAAACAGAAACTGCTAAGCTTTGTGCGACAGCCTTGATAGTACGGGGATCGCAAAAAGGCCGTCAAGATGAACGTTTTTTCACACTTGCACCCATGTCTTGCCACTGTAACATACTGAAAAAAGGCTGGTTGTTTATTGGTCTACTCTTATGGCTTCGGATTTGCGGTCAGAGCGGTACCGTTTGCTGAAAGGAATCATTCTTTGGATGCGCGCGCACCGGTAATCGGGCTCGCCCTTGCAGTCGCCGAACTAACGTTCTGCTCGCCGGAATCGTCTCAATAACCAGGACGGGTACGAGGGGGCATCCCTAAATCAATTGGAGACTCCTGGCGACTCATTTATAATCCCGTTATTCAGGAGTCGCCTGACCTCGGTTCATAAGGAATCGTTTAAATGTTAAAGAGCATTCAACAACGCGATCAAAAGGGTAATCGTTGGATCAAGATCACGATGACTGTGATTCTAGGACTCATCTGCCTCAGCATGGTGCTGTACCTGATCCCGGGCCTAATGAGCGGGAATCTCACGGCCAGCAGCAGCCCGGACGCGTTGGCGACGGTCGGCGGGCAGGATGTTTCTCTTGCCGATGCTCAGCAGCAACTTGATCTTGCGGCGGAATCGCAAAGCATACCCGCGATGCTCCGACCCATTTATGCAAAGCAGATCGCCGACCAAATGATCTTTTCAAGTGCTTTGGAGCTGGAAGCCAACCGTCTGGGCATAACTGTGACACCACAGGAGGAGCGCGCCAGGATCAAACAAATCCTGCCGATGTCGTTTGCGGGCGATACTTGGCTGAAAGATCGATACGCCAGCGACGTCGAGAATAATTTACACATCACGGTTCCGCAGTTCGAAAGCGAGCTTCGGGACAGCATGATCCAAGAGAAATTCCGCCAGTTGGTGACGAGCGGCATTACCGTGAGCGATGCAGAAATTCAGCAAGAGTTTCAAGCAAGGAATGAAAAGGTCCAAATCCAATACGCGTTGATCAAGCCGGCGGACTTGACGTCGATTATTCATCCGACCGATGCGGAGCTCGCTGCGTACTTTGCAAAGAACGCGGCTAAATATCAGGTCCCTGAAAAGCGGGTAGCGCGTTATGCACTTCTGGATTTGGATCAGCTGAAAGCGACTATGCAGGTGACCGATCCCGAGCTGCAGGCCTACTACAACGCCAACCTTGACCAGTACAAGGTGGAAAACCGGGCTCATGTAGAACACATTTTGTTCAAGACGGTCGGCAAAACGGATGCGGAGATCGCGGAGATCCGCCAAAAGGCGGAAGATGTACTGAAGCAGGCCAAGAGTGGTGCGAATTTCGAGGATCTCGCGAAGAAGAATTCTGAGGACGATGCGACTAAGGATAAGGGAGGCGACCTGGGCTGGATCGTGGATGGGCAAACGGCGCCACAATTTCAAGAAGCCGCGTTCAGCATACCGGTTGGTTCGGTCTCCGATCTGATTCAGACCGCTTATGGCATTGAAATTATAAAGGTCCTGGACCGAGAAACGGCCCATACGAAATCCTTCGATGAGGTGAAGGACTCGATTCAGCCAATCGTTTTGGAGAATAAGGTGAATGCGGAGGCAGACGACGTAAGTAATCAGCTTGACGCATCGATCCGGCAATCTGACCACCAGTCGTTGGATAGCCTGGCGAAGAAGTTCAACATGCAAGTTGCCGAATCCGCGCCCGTGACCTTTTCGCAGCCGATCGACGACTTGGGCGACTCTTCGGATCTTCACCGGCTCCTGTTTGAACTCCAGCCTGGGGAGGTTGGAGAGCCCTTGCGTATCGATAAGGGCGTCGTCGTTCTCACGGTCGCAAGTATTCAGCCCGAGCACCAGGGCACGCTCGCGGAGGTTCATGACCAAGTTTTGGCGGAGTATCAGCACGAGCAGGCCACGCAGTTGGCCGCCTCGCGTGCAAGCGATCTCGCTAAGCAAGCGCAAAGTGGACAGGACTTCACGAAAGTGGCCAAGACACTCGGTTTGAACGCGAATACCTCGGATTTCTTCGCCCGGTCGGGATCGATCCCTGACGTGGGCACCGGTAAGCAAATTCAGGGCGCATTCACACTTCCGGTCGGTAAGGTTAGCTCCGCGATCAACCTTTCCGGGAATTGGCTCGTGTTCAAAGTGGTGACGCGCAACGAGCCGAATCCCGATGATCTAGCCGCGCAGCGTGAGGAAATCCGTCAACAACTGCTGCAAACGAAGCAGGACGCGGCGTTTGAAGCATTCCATACAAGCTTAGAAGACGAATTGGAAAAGGAAGGGAAGCTCGTGATTCATGGCGACGTGTTGGCGAGCTTCACTAAATCCGCCACTTAGCCCTCCACTAAGCCGCTGAAAGCATTGCACTTAATGCAGTAATTGAGGCTATTGCCGTCAGTAGCCGCCTCCGGTAGACTAATTGTGTCCGCAGAACCTCCCCGAAGCCAGCGGGGGTACGTTGGTAAACAACCACAAGCGCCATCGGTAATGAGCGAATCTTTCCTTTGGGAGGAGCGATTTATGCGGACGAATCGGGTCAGCGCCACGGGCAAACCGGCAGTTGCAACTTCCTATGAGAGCCATGCGATGTCTAGGCAAGCAGCACGGAGAAAACTGAGGAACATTATGTCAAGGAGTGGTGCGTCGGTAGTGAACGAGTATTCCTGCGCAATCGAAAAGACCCAAAACGGCAAATACAACGTTCGGGTTAGAGCGAACTTCCCCACCCCTAACGGAACCAATGTCGCGCCATGGGCGCTGCGGCTGTACTTCCTCGCGTCTTCGTTTAACGCTGCGATGAAGAAGCTTGAAGAATCGCTTCAGCTCCTTCAGAAAAACGAAGAGAAGCTGCGTTTCTGGGGCGTGGAGAGGACGGACGACCCGAATTTCGCGGGTGATCTTCTGCGCGATTTCGGTCTCTGGCTCGACCGTCGACATGATTTTCCACGCAAAGTGGCGACACTCGCCATTGCGCGCGAGCGGCAGGTTCCGGCCTCTCAGCTTGCGCAGGTGCGTCGAGTGCTTGCCGATTCAATTGGGCAAGAGCGATTTGTGTATCAGGCTGCTTTGGCTGGCGACTGAGTTACCTGCCGCGCAGAAGGACTTCCCCTTGCGCGGCGACGGTGTCATTCAGGAACACTTTGTATTTGAAAGACCCTGGCGTTGTTCCGGCCCGTGGTGTTCCGCTCATCAGTCGCGTGCCTGCCGGTGCCTGAAAGACGTTGGAGCTGAATGGGCACCGCTGAGGATCGAATTCTATCCTGATCGTGCCAGTGTTCGAGTACCAGACCGCTTGGTCGCCTGGATCAAGCGCGATAACCTCAGGAATCATTCCAATTAGAACGAGCTTGTCTGACACCCGTACCCCCCTCTTAGCTCGCAATCGCCTTATTGAGCGCGTCCAAAGCAGCGGTACTCGAAGCCGCGGGCTTTCATTTCGCTGGGAGAAAGCAGGTTTCGGCCGTCGAGGATCAACGGGCGGAGCATCGCTTTTTGGACGCGGTCCCAATCGAGCGTCTTGAATTCGTTCCATTCGGTGGCGATTACCAAGGCTTCCGAATCTTCCGCGACTTCGTAGGGCGATTTTGCGTATTCGATGTCTGGCAAAGCGCCCTTGGCGCGCTCCATTGCTTCGGGGTCGTAGGCCTTGATCCGTGCGCCTTGCTCGAGGAGCTTGCGAATCAGAGTGATTGCCGGCGCAAAACGGATATCGTCTGTATTGGCCTTGAACGCTAGTCCAAGCACCCCGATCTGCTTGCCGCGCACAACCCACAAGGCCTCGCGAATCTTGTCGCAAAAACGGTCGATTCGGTGGAGGTTGACGCGCTCGGCTTCGCGCAGCATCGAAAAGTCTACTGCGTTGCGTTCGGCCAAATGGATGAACGCTTGCACGTCCTTCGGCAGGCAGAAGCCTCCGAATCCCAATCCGGCGCGGAGAAAGCTCCGGCCAATGCGCGGGTCCATGCCTACCGCATGCATTACTTCCTCGATATCCGCGCCCAGCTTCTCGGCCAAGTCCGCCACCATGTTGGCGTAAGAGATCTTCACGGCCAGAAACGAATTCGAGGCGTGCTTGATGAGCTCGGCGCTGTTAATTGTGGTGACCAGAAAAGCAGGAGCCGGGACTTCCGGGCACGCCGATGAATGCAAGGGGCAGTTGAATTTGCGCTCAAGGACAGGCTTATAGATCTCGCGCAGTTGCTTTTCCGAAGCCTCGTCTTCAACTCCGACTACGATGCGATCGGGGTGAAGGAAGTCTTCAACGGCCGTTCCTTCACGGAGAAACTCGGGATTCGAGGCCACGCTGAGCTTGACGCCGCTCTTCCGACCGTATACGGCTAAGGCGCGCTTCAGTTCCTGTCCTGTTCGAGCCGGTACGGTGCTTTTCTCGATCACGAGTTTCGGTGATTCCGCTACGGTTGCGATTTGCCGGGCGACGTTATCGATGGCACTGAGGTCGGCATCGCCATCGGGAAGAGGAGGGGTTCCGACGCAAATAAATATGGCATCGCCTGCTTTAATCGTCTCGGCAGTGCTTGGGGAGAAGGTCAAAAGCTTCTTGTTCCTGGCTTTGTCGATCACTTTGTCGAGCCCGGGCTCGTAAATGGGCAGCCGTCCGGACTCGAGGACCTTCAGTTTCGCGGGATCGTTATCCGTACAGACGACCTCGTGACCTATTTCAGCAAAACAGCAACCCGTCACCAACCCAACATATCCTGCACCAATCACAGAAATCTTCAAGACGCACTCCCGAACGGGACAATCACCATAGCGAGTCTCAGGTTTGCCCGGAGTAAACCGATTGCGCACCGATGGCGCCAGCTTGCGCCGGAACCGGCTATATCGTAAATCCTTTAGAGCCCTTATCGATGACTTTGATAAGCCTATGTGATGGAACGAACGGCCTCGGCTATATGTTTAGCCGAGAGACCGAAGGCATCCACAAGCTCGTCCGGCTTCCCTGAGTGCGGCATATCGCGAACCGCGATGAGCTTGAATTTTGCGGGCGCCGTTCCCGCCCCGGCCAAGGCCGACAAGACTGCCTCGCCGATTCCGCCCTCGGGCCAATGATCTTCGACCGTTATGAGGCGGCCTCCCGTGGCCGCGACCTGCTCGGCGATGGCCTCCCCATGGATCGGCTTCACGCAATATAGATCGATGACGCGGACGGCAATGCCTTCGGCCTTGAGCTGATCGGCGGCCTTGAGCGCCTCGTGCAGCGTAATACCGGCGCCGACCACAGTAACTTTATCCTGCGCGCTTTGGCGAACTACCTTAAAGCCCGGGACTGGGAACTTCTCGTCCCTCGAGTAGAGGATTGGCGACTTTGGGCGAGAGGTTCGCAGGTAGTTGATGCCTGGGCGACGAGCCATAGCTTGGGTTAGACGTTCGGTAGAGATGGCGTCGCTGGGATAAAAGACTGCTGAAGAATGGACGGCGCGGAAGGCGGCTATATCCTCGAGGGCCATTTGCGATGGGCCATCTTCGCCGATCGAGACGCCACAATGCGAGCCGCAGAGGTTTATATTTGCACGGCTGATTGCGGCCATCCGAACCTGGTCATAGGCCCGGGAGAGAAAACAGGCAAACGTGTCGAGAAATGGAACCTTTCCTCGGGCGGCGAGGCCGACGCCGGCACTCACGAGGTTTTGCTCCGCGATGTAACCCTGATAGAAATGGTCAGGGTAGGCGTCACCGAAGATCTCCGAGAATGTGGAATTCTTCACGTCTCCGGAGATCGCGACGATGTGGGGATTGACCGCCCCCAGCCGCTTTAGGGCGAAGCCGTAAGCTTCGCGGGTGGCCACGGGCTTCGATAGATCATAGTCGGGCGGCGCGGGCTCAGGGAAGGCGGGAGGCGTTGGCAAGCTCGTTCTGGCGTAAGACCTGCCTGGATCGGGCGGCAATTCGATTGGGGCACCGATTTCTTTGATGGCGGCGGCCAACTGATCCTTCGGGATGGGTTTACCATGCCAGTGTTCTTTGCCTGCGAGAAAGCTTACGCCATGGCCTTTTATCGTTCTGGCCAGGATGGCTTGGGGCTGGCCTTTTGTTGATTTCGCCCAATCCAACGCCTTCAGGACGGCGGCGACATCATGGCCGTCGATTACCTGGGTGGCCCAGCCCTCTGATTCGAACTTCTTGCGGTAGATTTCCATGTCGTGCTGGTACATGGTGGGCTCGCTCTGGCCGAGAGCGTTCACGTCGGCGATCGCCGTGAGATTGTCGATTTTGTAGTGGCCGGCGAACGCTGCGGCTTCCCAGACCTGGCCTTCGGCCATTTCACCATCGCCCATAAGGACGTAAACGCGCGTCGGGCTCTTGTCCATTCGGGCGCCGATCGCCAGCCCCGACCCAACCGATAGACCCTGGCCGAGCGAACCAGTCGCCGCGTCCACGCCGGGAATTCGTGGCGTGGGGTGGCCTTCGAGTTCGCTAGAGAATTCGCGGAGGGTCATGACTCGCGATTCGGGGAACACGCCGGCTTCGGCGAGCGCGGCGTAGAGTACAGGTGCCGCGTGGCCTTTCGAGAGGACGAATCGATCACCATCGGGAGAGTTGGGATTTTTCGGGTCGAACTTCATCGCGTAGAAAAAAGTGCCGGCGACAAGTTCCGCCGCGGACATGCACGACGTGGGATGGCCCGAGCCGGCCGCTGTGGTCGACATCATCGAAAGGATGCTGAGCCGTTTTGCTTTTTCCTTGATGGATTCGATTGTGGAAGCGGAAGGTGCTGCCGCGGTGGTGGCGCTCATTTGAACTCTCCTCAGGTATCAAGGCGATTGTACCCATGTTTCGGTCCGGGCGAATGCAATTTTGCTCTGCCTTCGATTGCGATGGACATCCATTCCTTTCTAATCGCACATAATCGTCTCTTGCGTTACGGTGTCCACTATAAATTCCCCTCGCTTCGCTTTCGCCTTTTATGCGCTTTTCGCGTCTGGGAGGGTACCGTTTTTCTATCGATTAGAAATTTGCAAGTGATGGATTCAAAGGACTTGCGGCGATTTCTAATCGTTTTTACTATCGATTAGAATTTTCCCGTTTTGCGAGCCGCTCTGCTCCGGGCGCACCTCCCCTGTTTGGTTTCCGCACCTTTTTCGCGGAATTTTTTTCCGCGACAGCGCGGATTTCAGCTTCAAAAACAATGGAAGGGTAGCATGCACAAAGCGTGATTTCTATTGTGGGAAATACGGAGTATGGAACTCATAGGACTATGGAGCAGAGGAGGTTGAGAGGCAAGGGAGGCAGAGGATACGGCCTGCGCGGCGGGCGTGAGGCTGTTGCGGCGTCAAAATGGCACCTTAAAAAGGGCCAAATTGCGCGGTTTTGAGGCTTAAAAGGGCTTATTTACGCGTGTTTGCGCGAAGGCGAATTCGGAATCAAAAAAGGGAAAAGGCCAGCCGGCGGGTGGTGGACGCCGGACGGCCTTGTGGGATTGTACAACGTAGCTCTTTTGGAGCGGCTGAACGGTTACTTGGCGTTCGCGCTGCTGAACGAGTAGATGAAGCCAAGAGTGGCCGTGTTCTGCTCCTTGACAGTGCGATCACCAGACCCGACTTCGAAGTCCGGCTGACTCAAGAAGTCGTACCGGTATTCGCCACGGACCTGGAGTCCGCTGGTGATGTTGTAGCTATACGTTCCGGTAAATTCCTGAGCGTGAAGGTGAAGAGTAGGATCGTCCTCATCCTCGAAGGCATAGCCGTCGGGGTCGCCAAAGTACTCGTAGCGAGCCGCGAAATAGCTCTTCGGGTTTATGGTGTATTTGGCATAGCCAGCCACACCCCACCAGTTTACGGAGGGTGCGGTCTGTACGTATCCCGTCGGGAGGGCTGCCGGATGTACGGTGACACCACCGGTTTCCTCGAACCCGTAAGTCTTGGGGCCGAACCCATAATCGCCATTGAGTGCGAAGGCCCATTTCGCGTTAGGGGTGTAACCGATGACGGTGTCAGAAAGCTGCTTCCAGTCGTTAATCGTAGTGCCACCAGCATCGCTGGCGATTTCATCGATGACAGGGCCGGCGAAGTAGTTCTCGGTAACGGCCCATTTGGCGTTGGGGGTATAGGCAATGCTGGTACCGTAGGTGAGGCCAGCGGAATTCAGGCCAAAACTCCCGAAGGTCGTGTTGTGGAATATCGCGCTGTTGTTCCAGCCGTTGACCAAGTAGAAGGTGGCTGCAATCTTCGAGTTCCACGCATACTTCGCGTTCACACCGACGTGGAAGTAAGGAATCGCGTAGTAGAACAGCAGGCTGCGAGAGTAATTCCAGTTGCCGCTCGATTCGATGACTTCGTTGCCCACCGGCGTGACAAACTTTCCAACTTGGATTGTGAGGCCCTTGCCGATTGGCGCAAGGTATTGGCCGTAAGCTTCTTTGAGGTAGAAGTTTGCGGCCGCCTCGTCTGAATATTCACCAGGCAAGCCGTAGAAATTGGCGACGTCCGAGCCATTGACGATGGCTGCGGCATTTCCATATCCGGCAGCCACGTGATAGCCGAATCTACTGTCAGCTGAAGTGGCGTCGGGCGGCTTGTCGACAATTAACTCGACCATGTTTAGACCAAAGGCGTTGGTGTTCGCGGTGAACGGCGTCAAGAAATCGGTGTTGTCCGCCGGATGGTTGTAGTCATAGCCGTAGTATGCGTCGACGACGCCGCTGATGGTCACCGGGCCGAGGAGGCTCGCCAAGCTGATTTTGGCGGCTTCGGCAGGCGCGGCGGCGGGCGTCTGGACATAGGAGGCGGCCTGGACCGAGGGCGCCGCTTCCTGCTGCGCCTTCAGGGCAGAAATCTGCTGTTCGATTGCGGCCATCTCCTTTTGAAGGTCATCGAGTTGCTGCTGCGTATTTTTGGCCGGAGCCGCAGAAGTGGAAGCAGACGAGTCTCCCCCCGCCTGCACCGCAGACTGCGCCTGCCCGGCCGGAGCCAAGCTTAAGGCCAAAACCGCCGCAAATATGCCCGTGGCAAACCGCGAAGCACGTTTAGTGGATAAATAGCTCATTCGTACTTTCTCCCCTCCCAGTCGGTACTCTTGTAGGTTTTTTTGGCGAGTAACGACGGCGTGTAAGCAAATTACAGACGGAGGGATGCAGGGTCAAACTCAGAAAATCTATGCAAATCATCGAAATATTCACGAGGCATACCTATGGAATCTTTACAGGTATTCCTGTAGGCGTCCCGGAGGCAGGGCCTTAGAAGGGAAAGGGACCCGAACGCGGTTTTTGGGACGTAACACAAAGCGGGCGGCGAATTTAGGCAAACAAGGTTGCAAAAAGCGAGGCGCGACAAAAGCCCAGGCGCGAAGTTGAGTGGGCGGTTTGCAGAGTGAAACGCGGGTTTCAGGAAATGAGGATGGCAGGCGGGCGCCAGATGAGGCGGAAGGACGCGGCGTTCGTCAGTGGCGAGCGACCCAGAACATCAGGCCAAAGATGATGACGGGTATAAGGGCGAGCAAGACGTAAAAAAGCACGCGGCGGATCCAGGGAGTGCGGCGCTTTTTCCAGTCGCGAAGTTCGGGGCGCTCGGCGACGCCGACTTGTTCCTGATGCAGGAGATCGTTGGCAAACTCGCGCGCGGTGGCGTAGCGGTTTTTGGGGTCGCGCTCGATCGCGCGGTAGATGATCTCCTGAAGCTGTGGCGAAACAGCGGGATTCAATTCGCGGGGGGGAACGGGATTATTCAAGAGCCGGTCATTCATGATGGCGAAGGCGTTCGGTCCTTGAAACGGCGTTTTACCAGTGACCATTTCGTAGAGCATGACACCCATGGCGTAGATGTCACTGCGGGCGTCGCCGCGTTTACCCTTTACCTGCTCGGGAGAGATGTAATCCGGCGTTCCCATAACCTGGGAGAGCTTGGCGAAGGTGAGGCGGCGGGCGCCTTCCTGACCGGCAATGCCGAAGTCGATGAGCTTGATATGGTCATTTGCGTCGACCATGATGTTTTCCGGCTTGAGATCGCGATGGACGACGCCGTGGCTGTGGATATAGGAGAGCGCGTCGCAAACAGCGACGGTGATTTTAATGGCGCGATCGATGGGCAGCTTGCCTTTTTCCGACAAAATCTGGCGAAGCAGACGGCCATCGACCCACTCCATGACCATGTAGAGCTGGGTGCGCTTTTCGTCGTTGTAAACCTTCATGACGCCGGGATGATCGAGCGATTTACCGATGGCCTCTTCGCGATGGAAACGATCGAAGAGGACAGGGTCCATCTCCATTTCGGGATGGGGGACTTTGATGGCGACCTGGCGGCCGTCACGGAGGTCGGTGGCGCGAAAGATGGAGGCCATGCCGCTGCGAGCGGCTACAGCGTCAATCCTATAGTGATCGAGTTGTTCGCCGGGATGAACGGAAGTCCTCGCAGGAGAGCGTCAGGCGGCGGCCGAGCAGTCGCTTGGCATAGGCATTAAGGCAGACGATAAGGCCGCCCGCGGTACATGCCGACGCGTTCCACGTTTCGAATGCGGATGATCAGCGCGGAGATATTATCACTGCCGTCGCGCTG
>Ga0335072_10005463_pt1 | contig 18724 bp, 19 predicted proteins | sample Lox_Sample_21_FD_206725 | JGI IMG/M metagenome (GOLD analysis project Ga0335072, IMG submission 206725) | Soil microbial communities from Loxahatchee National Wildlife Refuge, Florida, United States - Lox_Sample_2.1 | ecosystem: Environmental > Terrestrial > Soil > Wetlands | place: USA... | reverse complement strand
CAACTTTGACTGCGGTTGGCAGCCCGGCGGACTTTACATGCACGAACGGCACCTCGTCGACGGACTCCGGACTTGGATATACGGCTTTCCCGGGGATGACGTATAGCCAGCAGTATGCAACGAATATTGCCGCAGCGAGGAAGGTGTGTGCTGCAACTCCGGGTTACCCGACGCTGTGGCAGCCGGATATGCGGCGGGACCAGCAGATGATCATTTTTTCGATTCTGGTGAAGTGGTAGATCGCCGCGCGGCGTTTACGAAACCCGTAGATCGCTGACGGCGCGGCTCCGATAGACTGAAGTTTCGATGGGAGCCAGGCAAAAGCTGTTGTTGTCGGGGGCGGCGGGCCTTCTGGCTGCGGCCCTGACGGGCTGCGGAACGCCAGGAGCGCCGCAGGCGCCGTCGTTGAATTTGCCGGCACGCGTGACGGATCTTGCGGCTGTTCGCGCGGGAAACCAGGTGACGCTTACCTGGACAATGCCGAAAAAGAACACCGACAAAATTCTGCTGAAGGGCCAGATTGCGGTGCGGGTGTGCCGGCGCGAGGGCGCCGGGACGTGCGAGATGGCGGGCGCGGGAACGCAGGCGGCGCCGGGAGCGAAGACGTCATATGTTGATACACTGCCGCCGGCGCTGACAGCGGGGCCGGCACGCGCGCTGGACTACTTTGTGGAGTTGCAGAACCGGAATGGGCGATCGGCGGGGCTGTCGAACGGGGCTGTGGTTCTGGCCGGCGCTGTGCCGGGGCCAGTAGCCGAGTTGCGATCCACGGTGCGCAAGGATGGCGTGGAGCTGCATTGGGCGGTGGACTCTTCCGGGGCCGATGTGCGGCTGGAGCGGAAGCTGATTTCGCCGGTGAAGCGCGAGCGGCCGAGCGAACGAGGGGTGCTGGCGCCGGAGCCCGAAGCGATACAGCAGAATCTGCTGGTAGAGGGCGGCGCACAGGCCGGCGGCGCCCTGGACAAAACGGCGCGGGTGGACGAGACCTATGAATATCGCGCGCAGCACGTGGTGAGAGTGACGGTGGACCAGGAGGCTCTGGAACTCGACGGGGAATGGAGCGCACCGGCACGCGTGGCGGTCCTGGACGTGTTTCCGCCGGCGCCGCCGCGGGGGCTGGTTGCCGTAGCGACGGCACCGAGCCCGGGAGCACAAGGCGCGGAGGCGCGACCGTCGATCGATCTGAGCTGGGAGCCGGATACGGAGGCGGACCTTGCGGGATACATTGTCTATCGGCGCGAAGAAGGCCTGGAGTGGCAGCGAATCTCAGGCCTGGAGCCGGTAATGGGGCCGGCGTTTCACGATGCGAAGGTCGAGCCGGGTCACACCTATGTCTATGCGGTAAGCGCGGTGGATCAAAAGGGGCACGAGAGCGGGAAGTCCGCCGAGGCGAAGGAGACGGCGACGAGCGAACAGCCTTGAGGCGATGCAAGGAGAGTGGGATGCGATACTGCCGGTTTTTGTTTGAGGGAAAGACTCATTACGGCAAGGTGGAAGAGCGCGGCGGCGAGCTGTGGATTGTGGACCTCGCCGAAGCGCCGGAGGAAGATCTCGCGTTCCGGCTGGAGCATGGACGCGCCACTTCATGGAGCTTCGACTTCGAGCCAATGGCCGCGCAGGCGGCGGAAGTGCTGGCGCCGGTGACGCCGAGCAAGATTGTTTGCGTGGGACGCAACTACCGCGAGCATGCGAAAGAGCTGGGGAATGAAGCGCCGGCCGAGCCGCTCCTGTTTTTCAAGCCGCCGTCGTCGCTGCTCAAGCCGGGGGGGACGATTTTGCTGCCTGCGGCTTCGTCGCGCGTGGACTTCGAGGGCGAGCTGGCGATCGTGATCGGAAGGCGCGTGCACAGGCTGACGACCGACAGCGACTGGCGATCCGCGATTCGCGGCTACACGCTAGCCAACGATGTGACGGCGCGGGATCTGCAGAAAAAAGACGGGCAGTGGGCGCGAGCCAAGGGATTCGACACCTTCTGCGCAGTGGGGCCGCTAGTGAGCGATGAGATCGACCCGCAGGCGGGGGTGACAATCGAGACGCGCGTGAATGGCGAGCTGAAGCAGCAGGGGTCGACCAAGGATTTCATTTTTGCAATTCCGGAACTGCTCGCGTACATCACGGCGGCATTCACGCTGGAGCCCGGGGACCTGGTGTTGACGGGGACGCCGGCAGGAGTGGGGCCGCTGGCGGCGGGAGATCGCGTGGAAGTGTCGATTGCGGGGCTGGACGTGCTGAGCAATGCGGTAGCAGCAGACGCGGAATGATTCAGCGCCTGATCGATGAAGCGGGCGCGGATTCATTCAGAATTGATTCCGGGTGCAACCTCGGTGAGCCGGGGGAATCTGAAGAGAGGTAGACTGGAAACGAGAGCGGCTGGCGGCCGCAGCGTTTCCCCGAGGAGGATACATGCCGCAGAATCTGCTGGAGCAGTTGCGCAAGTACACGACCGTGGTTGCCGACACCGGCGACATCGAGGCAATGGAGCAGTTCAAGCCGACGGATGCAACGACGAATCCGTCGCTGATTGCAGCGGCCGCGGGCATGCCGCAGTATCAGCCGATTGTGGACGGCACGCTGCTGGATGCGCGAAAAGAGCTGGGCGACAAGGCGACCGACCCGGAAGTGGCGAACCTGGCATTTCAGCGGCTGGCAGTGGAGTTCGGCAAGAAGATCCTGAAGATTGTGCCGGGGCGCGTGTCGACCGAAGTAGACGCCCGGCTGTCGTACGACACCGAAGCGACGATCGGCCTGGCGCGCAGCATCATTGCGCAGTATGACAAGGCGGGCATCGGGCGCGAGCACGTGCTGATCAAGATTGCGTCGACGTGGGAAGGGATTCGCGCGGCCGAAGTGCTGGAGAAAGAAGGCATCCACTGCAACCTGACGCTGCTGTTCGGTGTGCACCAGGCTATCGCGTGCGCCGAGGCGCAGGTGACGCTGATCTCGCCGTTCGTAGGGCGCATTCTGGACTGGTACAAGAAGGACACCGGCAAGGATTTTCACGGCGCGGACGATCCTGGCGTGCAGTCAGTAACGCGGATCTATCACTACTTCAAGAAATTCGGTTACAAGACGGTGGTGATGGGCGCGAGCTTCCGCAATATCGGCGAGATCAAGGAACTGGCGGGATGCGACCTGCTGACCATTTCGCCGCAGTTGCTGGGAGAGCTGGAGCATACGGTCGAAGAGCTGCCGCGCAAACTCGATCCGAACGAGGCGAAGTCTCTCAACATCGAGCGCATCGCGATGGACAAAGCGACCTTCGACAAGATGCATGCGGCGGACCGCATGGCAAATGACAAGCTGAAGGAAGGCATCGAGGGCTTCTCGGCGGCGCTGGTAAAATTGGAGCAGCTGCTGGCCAAGCGGCTGGCGGAGCTGGAAGCGCGCGAGACGGCGCACGCGTAACGATCTTTCTGGGCGACTGAATCGGCGAGGAAAAAGAGGGCAGGCTGCGATGCAGCTTGCCCTCTTTGCGTTAGAGGCCTGCTTCGAGAGTGTTAGAGAATGTTTGCAATCGGTGGGCCAAACTGCTAAATAAATCGCCTGCTCTCTGTTGAATTTCACAACAATTCCGATAAGCTCTGTGTCAAAGCAGACAACATAGGCAATGGCTGAGGGTCCTCGGCTGTACGCGTCGAGCAAAGGCCAATGCCTTAGATGCAAGGCCGGTTGTGCGCGAACGCAGCCAAGGGAGGTGTGTATGCAGCCCCAGTCTCATCCGCTCGAGCCGTTCTTTCAGCAGGCAGTCCGCAACAGTTATGAGGGAAAGCTAGGACTGCACGACCCCGATGTGACCAGCTACATAGCCCGACTGCTATGCGAGTTCTCCGAATCGGACAAGCTTTATCAATTGCGTGACGCGATGGGCCGCCCGGTGGCGGAATTACAGCGCATGTTCGAAGCAGCCGACCCCGTGAATGGGAGTGCGACGTCGTTCGATGCGGAGCGCTCGGTACGCAAATACATCGGCGATTATTCCCTGTTTGTGGCGGGCATGTACCCCGAGGCAGTGGATGCATGGCGGCGCCGGCGGCGCTTTCATCCGAGCCTGGAGGAGCTGATCAGTGCGGGCAAAGAGAGCTATTACATCGTGAGCCAATTCAATCTGTTCGAGTACGAGCAGGAAGCGCCGCTGTTTGCACGGCTGAGCGATCTGTTTGAGCGGTGCATCCTGGGACTGACGATGGTGCGCGACGACCTAGGCAAGCGCAAACCGCTGATGCTGGCGCCGGGGACGAATTAGGCCCGCCCGGTTTTGATCCGGTTTTGATCCGACTGCAGACGGTATCTGTGCTTTCCCAGGTCCGAACACACGGACCTGGGGCACTCATTCCTATTGGCTGGCCAGCCTTCTGTCGATTTTGCGCAGCCAACTATTCCGACCAGACGGCGAGGATGTTGCCGCAGCCGTCGGAGAAGTGGAAGCGGCGTCCGCCGGGAAACTCGAAGGCGGGAACGGCGATGGCGCCGCCGGCGGCAACGATGGCTGCTTCGGTTGCTTTCAGGTCGAACGAATAAAGGACGACAAGCGGGGCGGTCTTGGGCGCAGGATCGTGTGGGCCGGCGCGATAGAAGCCGCCGTCGATGGCCGACTCCGCCGCCGAGAAGGCGACGTAATCCGGGCCGTAGTCCTGGAAGCTCCAGCCGAAAACGGTTGAGTAGAACTTCTTCGTCGCTTCGGTATCGGTCGAAGCGAACTCGATGTAGTTGATCCTGTGATGATGGGCGGCGTTGGTCAAATTGGACACGGACGTCTCTCCTTTTGGATGGCTCGAAGTGAAGGCGCGGGAACGGTGATGCGAACGCGTGGCGCAGGCGCACCCTTCCCAGGGTGCTCTTGATGCGCCTCCATCCACAATCCCTCAAGAGCCGGAGAGTGCAGGTAGAGCCCGCTGGTTAGGGACAGACGCGGGCTGCCGAGGTACGAAAATAAGATAGCAGAACTTTACGCTGCGACGAATGGCAATCTACTTGGAGTGTCCTCGAGAATGATTTTGCCCTCGAGCCTGGCCGCGCTTTCGGGATCGTGCGAAGGCAGATAGACCAGCGGGCGCTCGTGCGCAAGCTCGCGAATCCTCGTCAACGTTTCCCTCGAGATCTCTTCATTCGGACTGACGCCGTCGACCTTGCCCTCGATCAGCAGGCTCTGGGTGTAACTGGTGTCGCCGGCAAGAAAGATCGACGGGGAGCCCTGGACCAGCACCGACACATGCGCCGGTGTGTGTCCCGGCGTTGGGATAACCAGGATCTCTTCGTCTGAAGAGATTGCCCCGCTGTGCACGAACGGACCGACGCGCCGATCCTGAAATTGCAGCGCATCCGGTTGCCACCATTTCGGCCAACGATTGGGCAGATATCCCTTCAGCTGCCCCGCCGGCCCACGGGCCTCAGCCAGCTCGGCCGCATGCACCCAAGTTTTGCAACCAACCACGTGGCGCAAGCCTCCCGCGTGGTCGGTGTGCAAGTGGGTGAGGATCACATGACGCACATCGCCGATCTTGATGCCCAATGCACGCAGCTGCGGTCCTAACTCATCTTCCGGAGCAACCTTGAAGCGTACGGCGCGCTGGTAAAACGGGTGCCAGCGCGGATGATAGCCCGGCTCATGCACGCGCGCCGTCTCGCCGGTGTCGACCAATACCACGCCATCGCCCTGCTCGATCGCCCAGACGTAAATAGGCAGCCACTGGGTCCAGTCCTTGTCGAAGAGCATGTTCGACACGCGCGCCAATCCGTGACCTTTTGAAGCCATCTGCGCCTGCCGCACCTGCACCAATCCGGTGCGAATCGCATGAATCTTCGCCATTTTCTCTCCTCGGTGATCGTTTCCCGACCAAGCGTTGGTGAAGATACCCAAGCCGGGGACGGAAGTCCACGGATGAGCAAAGCTTCTCCTCTCCTCTGATTCGAGAAAGGCTGCCTGGATTCGCGAATCGGCTGAACGCGTAGGGTCTGTTTAACTCCTACAGGATGTAACGGCTGAGGTCGTTGTCTTTGACGATGGAGGCGACCATCTGCTTCACGTACTCGTCGGTGATGAGGAAGACCTTTTCGGGGCCGGAGGCGGTCATGCGTTCGGAGAAAGGCAGAGGCGCGGAGGACTCGGCCTTGATGCGCGCGGCCAGCGCGGCTTCTTTCTCGGCGTTTTCGGCGCGGCGAGAGACGTCGGGCGCGAGGAAACTGACGTCCTCGAGGACGCGCTCCATGATGGTGTGCAGGCGGCGCGCGCCGATGTTTTCGGTGGACTCGTTGACGCGGAAGGCGAACTCGGCCATCTCGCGCAAAGCTTCGGGCGCGAACTCGAGGCGCACGCCCTCGGTTTCGAGCAGCGCTGTGTACTGCTTGGTGAGCGACGCCTTGGGCTCGGTGAGGATGCGCAGGAAATCGTCGACGGTGAGCGACTTGAGCTCGACGCGGATGGGAAAGCGGCCCTGCAACTCGGGGATGAGATCGCTGGGTTTGGAGACGTGGAATGCGCCGGCGGCGATGAAGAGGATGTGATCGGTGCGCACCATGCCGTAGCGAGTGTTCACGGTGGTGCCTTCGACGATGGGCAGGATGTCGCGCTGCACGCCTTCGCGCGATACGTCGGGTCCGTGGCCGCCCTCGCGGCCGGCGATCTTGTCGATCTCGTCGAGGAAGACGATGCCGCTGGATTCGACGCGCTCGACGGCAGCGCGGTTGACCGAGTCCATATCGATGAGGCGGCCTTCTTCTTCCTGCACCAGATAATCGAAGGCGTCGGCGACTTTCATTTTCTTCTTTTTGGCGCCGCCGCCGAAGATGTTGGGCAGCATGTCTTTGAGGTTCATCTCCATGTCTTCAAGGCTCTGGTTGGAGATGATGCCGAACTGGGGCATGGAGCGCTCGCGCACGTCGAGCTCGACCATGCGGTCGTCGAGCTTGCCCTCGCGGAACTGCTGACGGAGTTTTTCGCGCGAGCGCTGATGGCTGTCGGGCAATGTGTGCTGGGCTTCGGAGGGTTGCTGCGGTGCGGCCGGCGGAGGCGGAAGGAGCAGATCGAGAAGGCGCTCCTCGGCGTTCATCTCGGCGCGGTCTTCGACCTCTTCGAGGCGTTCTTCGCGCACCATGTCGATGGCGATTTCGACCAAGTCGCGGACGATGGATTCCACGTCGCGGCCAACGTAGCCGACCTCAGTGAATTTCGAGGCTTCAACCTTGAGGAAAGGCGAATTGGTAAGCTTGGCAAGACGGCGCGCGATCTCGGTCTTACCCACGCCGGTGGGGCCGATCATGATGATGTTTTTGGGCATGATGTCGTCGGCGATGTCGGGGGGCAGCTTCTGGCGGCGCTGGCGGTTGCGCAGGGCGATGGCCACGGCGCGCTTGGCGGCGCGCTGGCCGACGACATGCTTGTCGAGCTCGGCGACGATTTCGCGCGGGGTGAGCTCGTCGAGCGAGAGCTCCTGTTCTTCGGCGGATGCGGGCAGGTAGATGGCCATGCGTATTGAGTTTAAAGTCCTTTGTACCTTTGTGCGGCGAAAGCGTTGCGGTGTTGCTTGCGGATAACGACCTTCAGTCCGGACCACATATTGTTGATCGCGCAGACCTTGACATCGACGAAGGCGGTCTTGAGGACATGGTCGCGAATCAGGTTTTCAGTCAAGTCGGTCGGGATACCCGAGGTTTTCTTCGGCCAGGCGACCCAGATCATACCGTCGGGGTTCATGGATTTCGTCAGGAGGGCAAAGTCAGAATGGAACGCGGACAGCGACGCGGCGAAGAGCAGGATTACGTCCAGGTCCTTGCCCAGGCGCGCTCCTTTGAATGGGACCAGTTCTTCAGGCAACCCGGCTGGGGCGTTGCGAAGCAGAACCCGGTGTCCGTCTTTGACGCCAAGCTTCTTCAGAAGCGGTGTGCCCGAGTAACCTGCCATGCTCCTCCTGCCCAGCCCGGGCTTCAGCTCTTCAGCTCCTCGATGGTGACGTGGTTGTTGGTATAGATGCAGATGTCGCCGGCGATCTTCATGGCTTTTTCGGCGATTTCGCGGGCGCCGAGATCGGTGTTCTCGATGAGAGCGCGAGCGGCGGCGGTGGCGTAGGAACCGCCGGAGCCGATGGCGGCAAGGGGTTCGTCGGGGTCGATGACGTCGCCCGAGCCCGAGATCAGAAAGGTTTGGCCGGCATCGGCGACAACGAGCAGGGCCTCGAGATTCCGAAGCATTTTGTCGGTGCGCCAGTCCTTGGCCAGTTCCACGGCGGCGCGGTTGAGATTGCCGGCATACTGCTCGAGCTTGGTCTCGAAGCGCGCGAAGAGCGAGAAGGCGTCGGCCGTGGATCCGGCGAATCCGGCGAGGATCTTGTCCTGGTAGAGGCGGCGGATTTTTTTGGCCGAATGCTTGAGCACGTGGTCGCCGAGCGTGACTTGGCCGTCGGCCGCCATGACGACGTGGCCGTTGCGGCGGACGCAGATGACGGTGGTGGAGCGGATGCGTGGCGCCGGATTGCGATGCGAGCGCAACAAGAACCTCCGAATACGGGCATCTGCGAAGGAGAGAATCCAACAGAGACGCAGTATCAAGTATAGGGCAACGGCGATGGGGCGAAGGAACCAGGGATCAAGGGACAAAGGGCTCAGGGCCCGGGTTTGAGGAAGACGCTAGCGCAGCACTTTGAAGGCGTGGGCCCAGTCGTTGCGCTGGAAACCGGGGATGCACCAGAGCATGCAGAGCGGCTCAATGGCGCGGGCGGCGACAGCTGAGCCCATATCTTCCGATTCCCAGCCAAACTGATCGAGGATGGCGGCAGCGGTTTTTTTGGCAGTGCCGTTGTTGCCGCAGATGAACATGCTGGGCTTGCCGCCGGCGAAGTGGGGATTGACCATGCTGGCGGCGCCGACGGAGTTGAAGCATTTGACAAAGCGCGCGGCGGGGAATTCGGCCTGGAGCCGCTCCATGAGCGACTGAGAATGAGTGGTGAAAAAGGGGAGAACGCCATCGACTGGCGGCGCGTCGGCGATGGGATTGGTGGCGTCGAGAATGGGCTTCTCTGCCAGGTTGACGGCACCGGCCTGACGCAGGACTTCGGCAGCGGCATCGCCTTTGACGGCGAGCATGATGACTTCGCCGAAGGCGGCAGCAAGGTCAAAGCTGCCGACGGCTCCGGTGGGATTCTGTTTGGCCCACGAACCCAGCTTGGCGGGCGATCCGGTGCCCAGCGCGACCTGGTGGCCATGTTTCAGGAATCCGCTTGCGAGCACCTGGCCCACGACTCCCGACCCGAGAACTCCGACCTTCATCCAGCGCCTCCAATGACTTATGGGATTCCAGCTCCCCAAGTTGGATGTTCCGCATTGGAACGGGGTGCAAAGTTTGACGCGCGCTACACAAAGGGGTGATTCAAGAGAATCAAAGTCGGGGTATTCTGGTCGCAGATGCTGGTTTCTGCGGGGCCCCGATGAACCGCCTGAACACGACCGCATGGGAGATGGCCTGGCTTGGCGGTGCAGCCTTGCTGGCCACGGCGACAGCTTATTTTTTGTCGCGACGCAAACGTCCCACTGCGGAGGAACTGGAACAGGAACGGCGTCGGCTGCTGGTGCAAGCGGGGCGGATTGTGGATGGCATGTTGCTGGATGTGCGAGAGATCGAGGGCGAAGCAGGCATGCTGCTGACTTTGCTGCTCTATGGCTATCGCATCGGCGGCGTGGACTACGAGTGCTCGCAGGATATTACGACGCTGCGGGGCATTGTGGATGTGGCGCAGATTCGCGCCGGATTTCCGTGCTCCGTGCGGTACCAGCCGGGGAACCCGCAGAACAGCATCGTAGTCGCCGAGGAATGGAGCGGCATGCGCACCGGATTGCCGGTTCTGCGGACGTTTGAGGGACCTGAGCCGATGGCATTGGGACAAATGAGCGCCAGGCACCGGCAAGCGTAGGGGCCGGAGGCGCTATCGCGCCGCGGCGACCACGGCCACCAACTCATCGAGCGTGAGCGGGAGCGGATTGGCTTTCATGCTGCTTGCACCGGATGCCTTTGCCGCGATGCGCGGCAAATCGGCCTCGCCGATTCCCCATGCACGCAGGGGAGGAATATCGAGATCGGAGCAGAGTTCGCTGACCCAGGCGATGCCGTCTTCGCAGCGTGCTTCAGGGCGGCCGGTGAGGATGCGCGCGATTGCGGTAAAGCGCTCCAGGGCGGGATGCTGAGGAGCACGCGCGCGCAATGCAGTGACATTGGCAGCCATGCCGTGGGGCAGCAGTGCGGCGCAGAGCGCTCCGTGCGGGGCCTTCCATTCACCTCCGAGGGGCGCCGCGAAGCCGTGCACCACACCGAGTCCGGCGTTTGCCAGCGCCAGGCCGCCGAACAGGCTTGCCATTGCCATATCGCATCGCGCATCGCGATCCGCGCCGTCGCGGCAGACGCGCCGCAGCGCACCGGCAGCGCGGCGGATACCCTCGACACAGACGGCATCCACCAGCGGATTGGCTCGCGCGCTCACATATGGCTCGATGAGCTGGGTGAGAGCGTCTAAGCCGGTGTAGGCGGTCATCGCGGGGGGTAGCCGGTAAGTGAATTCGGGATCGACCAGCGCGACCTGTGGCAGCATAAGCGGGCTGCGCAGACTTGCCTTGAGGCCGTGCTCCGTCGATGCAAGGACGGCGTTGCGAGTCACTTCGCTGCCAGTACCGGCAGTGGTCGGCACTGCAATGAAGGGGATGGGTGGAACGGTGATGGATTTCCCTCTTCCGACCCCTTCAAGGAATTCGAGCGGCTCGCCGCCGTTGGTGGCAATTACGGCGATGGCTTTGCCGGCGTCGATCACGCTGCCCCCACCCAGCGAGATGACGACATCGCAGCCGGATTCGCGCACGCGCCGCGCACCCTCGCGAACCATCTCAACAGTTGGCTCGCCGGGAACCGCATGGGTCAGCGCCGAGATCGCCGAGACGAGCGCTGCGGCTCGCTCTGGCGAGGCGCCGGTAACCACCAGAGGCCGCGCGCCGAAGGTGCGAGCCAGGTCGGGGAGAGCGGCAGCGGTTCCTTCACCGAAGAGGATGCGAGTGGCGGTCGCGAATTCGAAGCGCATGGCCTACCAGCCCTGGGAATCGGGAAAGACAGCGCCGAACTTCACGCTCCGGCGCGGTTCAGCCATCATGTTTGCGACGGCATCGCGCCATTTTGCGTAGTGGGCGGTTTCTTTATGCGCTGCCGCCGCTTCCGGCGTGCGATAGACCTCGATGAGCACGAAGCGTGCGGGATCGTCCTGCTGCTCGATGACATCGAAGCGCGCAATACCGGGTTCCTGAACACTTGCGCTGGCATTTTCGATGGTGGCCTGCCTGAACTCGGCCACCGATTCCAGTTTGACGTGCACATGCACGTGAACAATCAGCATCGGATGCGCCCTCCGATGCTTATCGTACCGCCCCGGATGGAGGACGGCGGACGCGTGATCGCTGGATTGCTGCCGAATGGGAGCGAAATACTGGAGTGTTCGGGCATGCGGCACGCGCAGCCAAGAGCGCCGGTGATGATGGAGCGGCGCAGGAGCCGCGCGCCATTCCAAGAGAAAAATCCTGAATCCTGCTAGATTGGCGCGAGGCTGCTGAGTATCGTGGGCGAAAATTGGGGGTTTTGACCACATGAGCGCCGGGCAGAATTTTCGCCATTCTTCCACTCGTTCCGGACGCGGCCGCGTGAACCCGACAGTGGTTATTTTCGCTGTTCTGGCCGCTCATTTTTACGGCGGGGCGGGAAGTGCGCAAGGCGCGGCGGGCGGGAGTCGGCCGATAACGGGCGAGCTGAGCCATTCGCGCAATGCCCGCTACTTTCAGGATGCGAGCGGTCGCGCTATTGTTCTGAGCGGCTCGCAGACGTGGAATACGCTGCAGGACTGGGGCACGGATGGTGCGCCGCAGTCCACCGACTTTCCCGCATTCGTCAAGTTTCTCGCCGATCACGGACACAACTTCACGCTGTTGTGGACGATCGAGACGCCGAAGTTCTGCAATCTGCCGGTGACGCCGAGTCACTATCCGCAGTTCACTGTGCGCCCATTTCCATGGCAACGCACGGGACCCGGCATGGCCACCGACGGCCAGCCGAAATTCGACCTGACGCAATACGATCCGGCGTACTTCGAGCGACTGCGTGCGCGCGTGGAAGCGCTGCGAAAGGCGGGGATTTATGCGGGTATTTATCTTTTCACGGGCGAGTTTCTGAATCTCTACCGCTGCGCCAACGACGGCTATCCCTTCACCGGCGCGAACAATGTGAACGGCGTGGATGACGGCTACGCGAGCGGCCCGCGCGGGATCGGGTCAGTGACGATGACCGCGCCCAGCGCGGTCACCAAGCTGCAGGACGCCTATGTTGACAAGCCCATCGACACGCTGAACGACCTGCCGAACGTGCTGTGGATCGTGTCAGAAGAGGCGCCGGCACGCTCGAAGTGGTGGAACCGGCACCTGATCGAGCATATTCGCGAATACGAGGCGAGAAAGCCGCACCAGCATCCGATCGGCTGGGCTTCGCCCATCGGCAACCCGGACACGCTGGTCTACGATTCCGACGCCGACTGGGTGGCGCCGGAGGTCGAGGTTTCGCCGGCGTCTTCGTGCGGCGCGGGCAAGCCGCCCTGCAAGGTGAACGTGAACGACAGCGATCACTCGTATTTTGGGATGTGGAACGACACGCCGCAGATGAATCGCAACTGGGCGTGGGAGAACTTCGCATCCGGCAATTCGCTTTTGTTCATGGATCCTTACACCGTGGATTATCCGCGGGAAGATCGCAACCATTGCGGTGTGCAGGTGCACGGCATTTGCAAGGCGACAGATCGGCGGTGGGAGAATGTCCGCGACACCCTGGGGTATGTCGGGAAGATCTCGCGCGAGCTCGACCTCGTGGAGATGGCTCCCCGCGATACGCTGAGTTCGACCGGCTATTGCCTGGCGCATGAGGCCGCGGCAGGCGCGCAGTATCTTGTATATGCACCGGCGGGCGGTGCGTTTACTGTGGACATATCCGCCATGCCGAAGTCGCGTCGGCTGGCGGCGGAGTGGATGAATCCGGCAACTGGCGAGGAGATGAAGGCGGCGCCGGTTGCAGCCGGCTCGCACCATCAGACATTCACTCCGCCGTTTGACGGCGACGCGGTGCTGCTGCTGCGGGACGAAGCAGGCTCCAACGGCGCCGGCGGGCACTGACCCAGCCGCAGCGGGCCGCATGATTGCGGCGAAAGGAGCGAGGAGCGGTCGATGCGCCTGCGCGGCAAAATAAGCATCGTGACCGGCGCGGCGGCCGGCCTGGGCCGTGCGGTAGCTGTGCGGTTTGCACGCGAAGGCGCGAAGACGGTAATTGCCGACTGGGATGGGCCGGCTGGAACCGCGCTGGCCGATGAGCTTCAACGCTCCGCAATGGATGCGCTCTTCTTACAGACGGACATTTCTGACGAAGCTTCGGTAAAGAACCTCGTCGGCGCGGCCATCGAGCGCTACGGCCGCATCGATGTGCTCTACAACAATGCCGCCATCCTGCTGGCCGGACGCGATCTTCCAGCTCACGAAATCGCGATGGAGACGTGGGATGGAGTGATGCACGTGAATCTGCGCGGACCATTCCTTTGCGCCAAGCACTGCATCCCGCACATGTTGCAGCATGGCGGGGGCAGTATTGTGAATGTGGCTTCGCGCACCGGGCTCTTCGGCTGCTCACCGCTGCTGACCGCCTACAGCGCGAGCAAGGCGGGCATCGTGGGTCTCACGCGCACCATGGCCGCGGCCTACGCGCGCGACAATATCCGCGTGAATGCGGTGATTCCGGGAACCATGGATACGCCGATGAACCAATATCTTTTCGCGGAGATGGTCACGCGGGAGCGGTACCGCAGCGCCGTACCCGTGGGACGGCTGGGAACAGCGGAAGATATCGAGGGTCTCGCGGTGTTCCTGGCGTCAGATGAAGCAGCCTACTGCACGGGCGGCGTTTACATGTGTGACGGCGGGGCGACGGCGGTTTGAGGGCCGGGTTCAATCGGCCAAGGTCTCCAGGTCCTTCCATTCGAAGGCCCTAGTATGTTGCGCGGCCGCCGCTCAGGTCGAAAACCGCTCCTGTGGTGAACGAGTTTTCCTCTGAAGCCAGCCACGCCACCATGGCCGCGGCCTCATCGACCTCGAGAAACCGAGCGCGCGGAATTTTCGAAAGCATGTAGTCGATATGCTCCTGCGTGATCTGGTCGAAGATGCGCGTTCGGGCGGCGGCGGGGGTAATGCAGTTCACGGCGATATTGTGACCCGCAGTCTCTTTGCCCAGCGATTTGGTCAGGGCAATCACCCCGGCCTTGGCCGCGCTGTAGGCCGAGGCGTTGGGATTGCCTTCCTTGCCCGCGATCGAGGCGACGTTGACGATGCGGCCGTAGTCCTGGCGGAGCATGATGGGAATTACGGCGCGGCAGCAATAGAACACGCCGGAGAGATCGATATCGATGACCTGTTTCCAGGCGTCGATGGGATACTCCCACACCTTGTGGTTTGGGCCGGCGATGCCGGCGTTGGCGACGAGAATATCGATGCGGCCATGATTGCCGGCTGTGCGTTCCGCAGCGGCGGCGACGCTTTGCGGATGGGAGACATCAACGGTCGCGGCGGTCACCGGGCCCTCTTGCCCCAGTTGCGCGGCGGCGGCGTCCAGCGTCTCCGTGTCGCGATCCCAAAGGCTGACGCCCGCTCCCGAACGGAGCAGCCGGGCTGCGATGGAGAAGCCGATGCCCTGTGCGCCTCCGGTGACGACCGCGTGGCGGCCTTTCAAATCGATCTGGTTCATTCATCCCCCATTCCGACAACAGGCTATCAAGTTTGCGAAGATTGCGAGCGTGCGACGGAAGCGGAGCATCGCAGAGATGGAGGATTGCAATAGACTTTGATAGTTCTCTTATAGTTCTGCGGCGGTGCAGCAGAGCACGATAGAGCAACCGGATTGCTGGAACGCGAAGTTTCCGCGGTGGCGAACCTTTGCGGCAGAACCATCAGGCGGAGGCCGTCCCCAACGCATGAGCGAATCGAGCATTGCATCGCCGAAGCCGGGCGCGGCACCGCATCTCCAGCGGGTGCTGTCGCTGGGCGACCTGTTCTGGTACGGGATCGTCGCGGTGACGCCCAGTGCGCCGGCCACGGTATTCGGCCTGGCTGACCAGCAGTCGCGCGGCCACGTCGTGGTGACGATCCTGGCCGGAATGGTGGCCATGGTGCTCACGGCGATCAGCTATGGACGGATGGTCGTTGTATCCCTCGGCCGGTTCGGCTTACGCCTATGTGAGTCGCGGGGTGCACCCTTATATCGGGTTTGGCGCGGGCTGGGCCATGCTGCTGGACTACATTGTGATTCCTGTTTTCTGCGTTATCTACGGCACGCTGGCACTGCAGCGGGCGTTGCCGTGGCTGCCGTTCTGGCTGGGCAGCGCCATCTTTGCCGGCGGGATTACGCTGGCCAACCTGCGGGGAATCCGTGGGACGGCGCGCGCAAACCAGATACTGCTGGTGATCATGTTCATCGTTTTGGGCGCGTTCATCGTTCTGGCGGTCCGGTACCTGGTTCAGCGCAGCGGCGTGAGCGGCCTGTTTTCGACGCTGCCGTTCTATAACCGCGCTACGTTCAGCGTGCGGCGCATCGCCGGCGCGACCTCGTTCGCGGCGCTCACTTATCTGGGATTCGACGCGGTGACCACGTTGGCCGAAGAGGTGAAGAATCCACGCAAGAACGTGATGCGTGCGGCCGTAGGAGTGTGCCTTTTCACGGGTTTGTTCGGCGGGCTGCTCGTGTATCTCGGTCAACTCGTCTGGCCCGACTACACGAGCTTTCCCAACCTGGAAACGGCATTTATCGACGTGACCGGACGGGTGGGCGGAGCGCTGCTGCTGAAGTCGACGGCCATGCTCCTGGTGGTGGCGAATATCGGCGCGGGGCTTACTTCGCAAGTGGGTGCGGCGCGGTTGCTGTTCGGCATGGGCCGCGAGAACGTGCTGCCGTCGCGCATCTTCGCGCGGCTGCATCCGGTGCACAAGACGCCCGATCTCAACGTGATCCTGCTCGGCATTCTGGCTTTTGTGGGCGCGCAGGTGCTCAGCTACGAGCTCACGGCCGAGATCCTCAACTTCGGGGCGTTTCTCGGATTCATGGGCGTGAATGCAGCGGTTTTTGGCCAGTACTGGATTCGCCGCAGCGCCGGCCATACGCGGAGTTTTGCCGGGGATGTCATTCTGCCGCTGTTGGGTTTTTTGTTTTGCGCCGCGATCTGGTGGGGGCTGGCGATGCCGGCGAAGACCGCCGGGAGCATCTGGCTCGTGGTTGGCGTGTTGGTGGTGGGCGCGCGCACGCGCTGGTATCGCGAACCGCTGCGCATGCCCGACCCGGCGATCTACGAATGACAGCCGGGCGCGGATCGGGTTCTTGCGGACGCGATTGAATCGAGGTGCAAGGCGCCGTGAATCATCTTCCGGACTATCTCGACGGCGCCATCGATCTGCACGTGCACAGCGCGCCTGACGTGGATCGCCGGCGTTTCAACGATCTCGAGCTGGCGCGTGCGGCGCGCGATGCGGGGATGGCGGCCGTGTTGATCAAGTCGCATCAGAACTCCACGGTGGAGCGGGCGTGGCTCGTCGCGCAGTGCGTGCCGCGAATCCGCGTGTTTGGCGGGCTGGTACTGAACGAGACGGTGGGCGGGCTGAATGTGGCGGCGGTGCATCTGGCGCTGAGGCTGGGCGCGCGGCAGATCTGGATGCCGACGCGATCGGCGCGCAATCACCGCGCCTACATGGGCGAAGCTGGTGGGATCACCATTCTTGACGAGCAAGAGCAAATAAGACCCGAAGTGGAAGAGATTCTGCGCGCGGCCGCCGGGGCCGGATGCATTGTGGGCACGGGCCATTTGAGTCCTGAAGAAACTTCGATACTGATCGAAGCGTCGCAGCGGCAGGGCAAGGCGAAGATCCTGGTTACGCATCCGGAGTGGGGACCGACGTATCAAGGGATTGAGGCACAGAAGAAGTTGGCGCGCTTTGACAACGTCTGCTTCGAGCGCTGTTTTGTGTCGACGACGCGCTTGTGCGGCTGTGTTCCCTTTGCGACCATCGAGCAGGCCATCGCCGCGACCGGCGTGGAGCGGACGGTCATCTCGACCGATCTCGGCCAGCCTGAGACCCCGCCGCCGGCCGATGGGCTGCGGCTCTATGCGGAGCGGCTGCATGCCAGCGGTTTCTCGGTCGACGACATTCGCATCATGATGCAGGCGAATCCGGAGCGGCTGCTGCGCGCAGAGAAAGCGAGTGAGACACCATGAAAGCTGCGGTGTGGCATGGCAAGGAAGATGTTCGCATCGAGCGAGTGAACGCTCCTCCGGATCCGCCTCCGGGCCAGGTGCAGGTGGCGGTAGAGTGGTGCGGCATTTGCGGCACCGATCTGCACGAGTATCTCGGCGGTCCGCTCTACATTCCGCTGGCCCGGCCGCATCCGCTCACGGGCGTGCAGGCGCCGGTGATTATCGGGCACGAGATGTCAGGACGTGTGGTCGCCGTGGGTGACGGTGTGACCGGGCTGGCTGTGGGCGATCGCGTAGCCGCGTGCCCGATCGTGGGATGCTTGACATGCCGATGGTGCCGGAGCGCATCCATGGCGCAGTGCGACCGCGTTGCCTTTCTAGGCACATCATGGACAGGCGGTGCGCTGGCATCGCGCCTCAACCTGAACGCCTACCAGTGCTACCGATTGAGCGACGCGCTCACCGACGAGATTGGCGCGCTGGTCGAGCCGTTTTCCGCGACCGTTCGGGCGGTAGTTCAGGGCGGCGTGGGCGCGAGCGACAACGTGGCTATTGTCGGCGCGGGGCCGATTGGCCTAATGGCGCTGATGGCCGCGCGTGTCCGCGGAGCGAAACGCGTGGTGGCAGTCGAAGTGGCAGAGCGGCGCATTGAAGCGGCGCGGATATGCGGAGCCGACGACGTAATCGACCCCCGCCGGGAAGACCCCCAGAAGCGCGCACGAGAGCTGACCGACGGCGACGGATTCGACGTGGTGATCGAGTGCGCCGGCCAGCCCTCGACGATTCTGATGGCCGGCCGGCTGACGCGGACGCGCGGGCGGCTGGTGATCATGGGCGTCTTCGACAAGCCGGCCGCGCTCGACCTCACCGACATCGTCTACCGCGAGAAAGTCGTCTCAGGCAGCATGAGCGGCTATGGGGTCTATGACGAAACCATTCGCATCATGAGCGACCCGCGTTTCCGCGGAGATGTGCTCATCACCGATCGCATCGAGCTCGATGCGCTCATCGCCAAGGGTTACCACGGGTTGCTGCACGAGAAAGACCGGCACGTGAAGATTCTCGTGCACCCCGAGTAAGTTATCGCGAATCGAGCACCAGCACCCAGTCGCCATCGCCGTCGTGATTCTTGCCAGGCGGGGCGAAGTCATGCGTGCCCGAATTGGCGATCGGCGATCCGGCGGCGTCCTGGTAGGCCCCGTTGCTCGGATCGAACCACCGCGCTCGCGTGGTGCCCTTCAGCGCCGCCATGTTTACAGTAATCGTGCGCGCCGTCGGCATGTAGGCAATCAACACGCTCTTGTCTTCCGTGGCCGCCGCGGTTGCGTAGTCGCTCTCGCTTACGCGCGTGTCGACGGTGCCGAAGTTGCCGAATCCGGCCGTCAGAATTGTGTGATCCTGATCGGGAACCAGGTCCTGCCAGGGATAGGACGTGAAAAACG
>Ga0335072_10005459_pt1 | contig 18729 bp, 9 predicted proteins | sample Lox_Sample_21_FD_206725 | JGI IMG/M metagenome (GOLD analysis project Ga0335072, IMG submission 206725) | Soil microbial communities from Loxahatchee National Wildlife Refuge, Florida, United States - Lox_Sample_2.1 | ecosystem: Environmental > Terrestrial > Soil > Wetlands | place: USA: Florida... | reverse complement strand
CGCTCACTTCGAAGACTTTGCCGATCAGCTCCTGCGCCGGACGATTGCCGCCGCGAGCCAGCACGCGCGAATACTGATTCTCGACTTCCGCGCGCCCCGACTCCAGCTGCTCGACCACCATCAGCACACCCTCCAGGATGTCCAGCGGCTCGAATCCTGTGACGACAATCGGAACGTGAAAACGGGCTGCCAAAGGCTCATAGTCTGTGTATCCGACCACCGCGCAAACGTGGCCCGGACCTAAAAATCCCTGCACGCGATTCTGCGGCGAACTCAGAACCGCCTCAATCGCCGGCGGCACCAGCACGTGTGAAACCAGCAGCGAGACATTCGTCAGCCCGCCGGCGCGCGCCTGCCACGCCAGCATCGCATTGGCCGGGGCTGTGGTCTCAAATCCAATGGCGAAGAACACCACCTGCCGGTCGGGATTCGCCCGCGCAATCTTCAGGCAGTCCAGGGGCGAATAGACCACGCGGACGTCGCCCCCCCGCGACTTGATGCTGAACAAATCGCCATCCGAGCCGGGAACGCGCAGCATGTCGCCAAACGAGCAGAAGATCACCTCGGGCCGCCGCGCGATAGCGTGGGCCTTGTCGATCATCTCCAGAGGAGTCACGCAAACCGGACATCCCGGGCCATGCACCAGCTCAATGCCCTTCGGCAACAGGTGATCGATGCCGTTCTTCACGATCGAGTGCGTCTGTCCGCCGCAGACCTCCATGATGACCCACGGCTTCGTTTGCACCCGGCCAATGCGCTCGACCAGCTTCGCGGCAATGTTGCCGTCGCGATATTCATCGAGATACTTCATGGGGTGCCTCCGGATCGCTCCTGGACTTCAGGAATTTCCAGCTCTCCCAGTTGATCCAGCTCGGCCAGCGCTTCGTAGGTGCGCCGCGCTTCTTCCTCATCCACACGGCTGATGGCAAACCCCACGTGTACCAGCACGAAGTCACCCACCTGCGTTTCGGGAACATAGTTCAGGCACGCCTCGCGCGTGACGCCGCCGAACTGCACCCGCGCCATCTGCATGCCCTCAGCAGAGAAAACTTCCACCACTTTGCCAGGGATGGCTAAGCACATGTCCGCGCTCCTTCCGGCGTTCCCTCAGGGCGATTTCCGCGCAGGGAATAGCTCGAAAGCTGCCCCGATCTTCATCTGTCAGCCGCCGATGGTCAAAGGATACTCTCGCCGGAGCCTTCTTCGCGCCCCCCGAACCGCGTTTTAGCGTCGGATCTCGATCGCGGATCGCGCCAGTCCCAGAGCGCTTGCCGGGAGAAGAACCCTCGCCGCTCGAGCATGCCTCAGGAAATCTCACCCGACCCCGCATTTCAGTCCCCCTCGAGCTGATACGAAAGCTCATCGCGAATCACTATCCCATGCCATGGTGTCGAACTCGTAACGGTTCGCTGTTTTGCCGATAAAGTCCTCAAACAAGGGGTGTTGAGTCGACACTCGACTGTGGTAGTTTTGGGTGAACTGACGATGCCAGTGGCCCCAGCCGCCATCGCCGGATTGTCTTTTCTTCCCGTCTCGCTTTTTAGTTTGCAACAACTTGCGACGTTCGGACCGTCGTTCCCTGGAGTTGGCGATATGGGGGTGCAGCCCTCGCTTCGACGCATCGGTAAGTACGAGGTCATCGACGTCATTGGGACGGGCGGGATGGGCATCGTTTTTCGCGCTCACGACCCGGCGATCGGCCGCACCGTTGCGATCAAAATGCTCCGCCAAACCGATCCCGGCGCCACCGCCGGTTCGGTCGACCGCTTCTTTTCGCGCGAGATGAAGTCCACGGGGAACCTGCACCACAAAAACATCGTCACCGTCTACGACAGCGGCGAGCAGGACGGCAACCCCTACCTCGTCATGGAATACCTCGAAGGGGACGCGGTCTCCAAAGTCATCGCCGAGCGGCGCCCCATTCCCATCGTGGAGAAGCTGGACGTTGTGGTGCAGATTTGCGATGGCCTGCAGTATGCCCACGACCGCAACATCATTCATCGCGACATCAAGCCGGCCAACGTGATCCTGCTCGCCGACGGCACGGCCAAAATTGTCGACTTCGGCGTCGCCCGCGTCGCTGGTGGAGAAAGCACCATCGTGCAGGCGGGCCAGCTGGTCGGCAGCCTGTACTATCTCTCGCCGGAACAAATTAATTCCCTGCCCATCGATGGGCGAAGCGACATCTTTTCCGCTGGCGTTCTGCTCTACGAATTCCTCACCCATCAACTTCCGTTCAAAGGAGCGGATGCCGCTTCCACCTTTGTCAAGATCCTTACCGACGAACCGCCACCGCTCGCGCAGTTCGTGCACGACATCCCGCCGGCGATCGAGACGGTCATGCATCGCGCGCTGGCCAAAAACGTGAACGACCGGTACCAGACGGCTGAGGAATTCGGCTTCGAGATCCTCGCTGCCCGGAAGCAGCTGACCTCCGGCATCATTGCCGACTGCATGAAGCGCGCGGAAGCCGCCATGCAGCGGCACGATCTGGAGCGTGCCCGCGTCCACTTCCTCGAAGTCATCCGTCTTGATCGCCAGCATGATCGCGCCAACCGACTCCTGCGCGACGTGCGCAAAGCGATCCAGCAGGAACAACGATCGTCGCAGATCGTACAAATGCGATCCCAGGCGCAGGTTGCCCTCGCCGGCGGGCAATACGAGGAAGCGCTCGCCTGCGCCGATCAGGCCCTGAAGCTCGATCCCGGTGACAAAGAGTCGGCTCGACTCTCCGATGAAATTCGGGCAGCCATCTCCCGAGCCCGCACCGTCCGCGAAGCGCTCAACCGCGCCGAGTCCGCGCTCTTTGCCGGCGATTTCGACGAAGCCAGGGACGCGGTGGAAGAGTCACTGCGCCTCGACCCGGCGGACTCTGAAGCTCGAGCGCTGGCCTCGGTCGTCAATAAGGAGCTGGCCGAACGGTCCCGCCGGCAACGCGTTCAGGATTACGTCGACCAGGCGCGCCGCGGCATCGCGGAACGAAACTTTACCGACGCTGTCGATGCACTGCAACAAGCCGGAGAACTCGATCCCGCCGACTCCAATGTTCGCGAGCTGCTGCAGTGGGCCGAGCGCGGCCAGGAACAGGAAAAACGCCGCAGAGATCTGCAGGAAATCACCGACCAGATCGAGAAGGCGCTGCGCGGCGGTGATTTCGCCTCGGCCTGCACGATCTCCGAGATGGGCCTGCAGCGCTTCCCCGACGACCCCACACTTTCCCGCCTGCGCTCGATCTCTGACAAGCAGCGCGACATCGCCGCGCGCCGGCGCTTCGTGCAGGATCAAAGCCTGGCCGTCAAGATCCTCACCGATCAGGGCAGGCTTGCCGAGGCCATCGCCAATCTCTCCCTGGCACTGAAGAAGTATCCCGGTGAACCCAATCTCGAATCGCTGCTCGCCATCACCCGCGCGGACGCCGAGCGCCTCAGACAGGAACGAGAGGAAGCCGCGCGCCGCGAGGAGTTGCAGCAGGCTGAAGAAGAGGCCCGGGGGCGGCGCTCGCAGAGCGTGCTCAACGCATCCATCGAGATTCGCCGTTGCCTCGATGCGCGGCTGGCTGTGGACGGCATTTCCAGCGATGCGGCCCAGCTGCGCGGCTCCCTCGAATCTGCGGATATCGACGAGCACGCCAGGAACGCTGCGGCTCTGGTGCTGGAGGAAGTGGATGCGAGGTTACGCGCACGTGACCAGGCCGTCGCTGAACTGGAACAGATCGGACACCAGATTGAACAGGTTCAGAACGTCGCCTCGCTGGCGGACGGCGATAACCGCCTGCGCAGCATCAAGGCGACCTTCCCCAACGAGCAGCAGATTCAGGCCCTGTGCAACGAGCTCGGCGGCGCGCTCTCGCAACTGCGCGAGGAACACGACCGGCGCATCTCTCTGCTGACTTCTCTGGCCCAGAGCGTGAATGCCACCGCCACGGGCGAGCTGAAAGCAACCCTGGAAAAAGCTCGCGAACTGGCTGCAGGTTTCACCGACGACGCGCGCATCGGCGTGCTGCTGCTGCAGATTGAATCCTCCGTGTCGACCCGTCTCGAGCACCAGGCTGCCCACGGGCGCGACCTGGAAAGCCTCTTTGCGGATGTATTGCGCTCGCGCTCGTTGCAGGAACTGGCCCGCATCGTCGACCGCAGCCGGACCATCGCGGCCCTGGACCCCAGCGACGAAAACCTGGTCGCCCGCGCCGGGCAGTTGCAAAGCGAGGCCTCTCGGCTGCGCGCGAGCCTCGAATCGCTGCTGAGCGAAATGAGCGCTCTCGCCGGAAACGTAACCGCCGCGCCAACCATTGAAGATGCAGAGAAGATCGTTCCGAAGATCCGTTCCCTCGCAGAACGCCAGCCGGATTTCCAGGATGTGCAGGAAGCTGCGACGCGGCTCCTGGCCCAGATCCACGGCCGCCGCATTGAACACGATCTGATCGTGCAGGAACTGGAATCCGTGCGCGCGACGCTGCCTGCGCTGGAAGCTGAAGACGATCTTTCCGCTGCGACTGCTCGCGCTACGGAGTGCCGCCTGCTCCATCGCAACGACGTGACCATCCTCGCGCTTTCCGCCGAGATTGAAACCACGGTGGAGCGCATCCTTCAGGATCGCGAGGCGCAGCGCGAGCGCACAGCCGCCTGCGATGCCGCGATCCAGGCCGCGGATGAGCAACTGCGCGCGAACAACCTGAACGCCGCGCTCGAAACGCTGCTCGCGGTGGAGGCGCGCAATCCGGATCGCGCCGACCTCCACCAGAAAATTGCTGCGGTACAAAAGCAGCTTGACCAGCTCCGCATGGAGCAGGAGCGCAAAGAGCAGGAGCGCATCGCTCGGGAGAAGACTGAAGCCGACGCGCGCGCCCGCGCTGCCGCGGCGGAAAAAGACCTGCAACAGGCGCAGAACCTGTTGACCCACGGTAAGTCGGAAGAAGCGATCCGGATTCTCCGCGCCGCTCTGGAGCGCGACCCCGAACACGAGAGGTTGCGTGTCACGCTCCAGGCCGCCGAAGCCGAACTCGCTCGCCGGCGCGCCGAACAACAGCGTGAGGAACAGGAACGCATTGCACGCGAGAAAGTCGAGCAGGAACGCGCAGCCAGGCAGAAGGCCGAGGCGGAGCGCAAAGAGCGCGAGCGCCTTGAACAGGAGAAGATCGCCACTGAGAAGGCTGAAGCAGAGGCTTACGCGCGCCGCGAAGCAACCGAGCAGGCGATTCAGCAGGCGACCCAGTTGCTCGCGCAGGAGAAGGATGAAGAGTCGCTGGCCATCCTGCTGGCCGCCATGGAGCGCGACCCCGCCAGCCCCGCGCTTCGCACCGCGCTCGACGCGACGCGAAAGGAGATCGCCCGCCGGAAAGCCGAAAGCGAACGCATCGCCAAACAGAAGGCTGCCCAGGAGCGCAAGGAGAGCGAGCGCGCTGCACGGGAGAAGGCGGCCAAAGAGAAAGAGGCCGCTGAAGCCAGTGCGCGCCGGGCCGCGGAACAGGCGGCGGCGGCGCAACAGGAGGCGGCACACCAGGCCGCACGGCATGCAGAAAGTGCGACCCAGATTCTCCCCGTGCCCTCGCCCACCGCTCCGGTTACAGCGCCCAATCCGCGCGCGCATGCTGAGGCGCCGACGGCTCCGGCTGCGATTCTCCGTCGCCCATCGGTTCTCGCGGGTTCTGCCGCGGCTCTGCTTATCCTCCTCGCCGGTCTCTGGTTTGCGCGGCGAACCTTCTTCGCGCCTCCGGCCCTGCTGCAGATCACGCTGGTCAAGTTCCCGGCGGACGCGAGGCTCACGGTCGACGGTCAGGCGAAAATCTGCTCCGCGGATTGCACGCTGCAACTCACCCCGGGCAGCCACGGTATCGCTTTGGAACACCCCGGCTACGTCGCATTGCATTCATCGTTCACTCTCGCCGGTAACGATGCCCATCGCGTCGTGCCTTTCAGCCTCGAGCCGATCATCGGCGCCAACCCGCCCGCGCCTTCGACTCTTCCCGGTTCCACGCTCTCGATTCTCGCTGACCTCGGCGCCGCCACCGTCTCGCTCGACGGCCAGCCTGCCGGCGATCTTCTCTCCGGCCGCGTCGATCTCGGCCAGCTCGCCCCCGGAACCCATGAGGTCGTCCTCGCAAAAAGCGGCAAAGCCCTTCGCCTCTCTGTGCGCAGCGCCAAAGATGGGACCCTCACGATCGACAGTGTCACTGGGTTCGATCAGGACGCAGTGATCGCAGCCACGAACTCGGGTTCCGGTGTTGCCCTTTTCTGCCGCTGCCGTGGCGCCGATCTCGAAATCGATGGCAAGCGCATCCGGCCCTCCACGCGCAACAATTACCGCATCCCCACTGCCGCTGGATCGCAGTTCAGCCTGACGGTCATCCACGCAGGCCAAAGGCAGAACATCACACTCCAGGCTCGCGACTCGCGGCAGGCGCTGATCCTCATCCGTGCTCTTCCGTCAGCACCCGTGGCCCCACCCCTGCTGGCGACGCAACCACTGCCTTCGGCCCCGCCCGCGCCGGCTCCTTCGAATCCGCAGTCATCCGCAACGCCACCGGGCGCGCAGCCGACGGCCGCTGCTTCCGCTGCAGAACCGCATCCAGCTCCAGCGGTCGCTCCCTCGGCTCCGAGCGCTCCCGCGCCTGACGTTGCGGCGTGGAACAGCATCGGCAACTCCGCCCAGATCGCCGATTTTCAGCAGTTCCTCAGGAATTATCCTGATAGTCCACACGCCGCCGAGGCCCGCCAGCGGATCGCTGCGCTCCAGGCGAAGCTGGAGCAACAGCAACAACAAAAGAACCAGCAGGACCAAAAGCAGATCCTCGCAGCGCTGGAAACGTATCGGGCCGCCTACCAGGCGAAGGACCTGAACACTCTGTCGGAAGTCTGGCTAACCGTGCCGCGTTCCGACCTGCAAAAGACGTTCAAGGTGGCCGATCGCATTGAAGTTACCCTCACGCCATCGACACCTGCAGTCAACGGGGACATCGCTACAGTTACATCGGGACAACGCATCGTCATTCTGGTCCACGGAAAAGCTGTCTCCCAAAACTCCGCAACTATTCTCTTCTCGCTGGAAAAGATTCAGGGCCAGTGGCTGATTCGAAGTGCCAAGTGAAAGCCGTCCTGGAGGCAATATGACGAAGTTTCGAACTCTTCTGCTCCTTGCTGCCCTTTCCGGTCTCGCCTCGCATCTGGCGGCGCAGACCTGCTCCAACACCACAACGACGAACACTTTGGTCTGCACCTTTCCGCAGCTGTTCGGCCCCGGCGGCCTGACCCTGAACCAGCCGAACCACAAAGCGCATTTCAAGACGGCTTCGCTCACCACGTTTTCCCCGCTCACGACTTCCATCGGCGAAGAACTCTCCAATTTGCCTCTCGGGTCTGCGGGTTCGGCCGTGACCTTTTCCTTCACTCCCGAGCATGTCCCGGTTCCCAGCGAGGACAGCCTCGGACCGATCCTGACAGAACGCGCCCAGGTGATCGGAAAAAACCACGTCGACGTCGGCGTCGCTTACCAATATTTCGATTTCGCTGGCATTGACGGCCTGCAGCTTCGCCGTTTCCCGGCGATTCTCGAACATTCTGTGTTCGAGGTGAACGGCATGACACCGGACTACGAGAACGACTACATCAGCACGCAGAATAGTGTCGGCATTCACTTGAATCAGATTGTCTTCTACGGCGTAGTGGGGATCGGCAATCGCCTTGACGTCTCCGCGCAGATTCCCATCGAGCAGGTTCACCTTCACGTCATTTCCACCGATCACATCGTGCGAACGGTTCAATGCGAGTACGACGCCAGCTGTACCACCGCCAGCGGTGCGTACATGGGCGAATATCACTACTTCGGTCCGCTCCCCACCAGCCCCGCCCAGGCGCTGGCGGCCGTGAATACAACCTTCACCAATGGCGGTTCGGCCAATGGCATCGGCGATGTAATCCTCCGCGCCAAGGGCGAGATTCTCAAAGGAGAAAAAGCGGCGGCTTCGGTGGGCATCGCATTTCGCATTCCCAGCGGCGACGCCAACAGTTTCCTTGGCTCGGGCACGCTCGGCGTCGCGCCGTTTGGCGCCTTTACCTACCGTGGCCGCGTTTCCCCGCACATCCGCGGCGGCTATCAGTGGAACGGAAGCTCCATTCTGGCAGGAGATCCAACCGGTACAACCGGACCCGCAAAGGCGAGCCTGCCCCCCGCGATCCTCTATTCCGGTGGCGTCGACATACGAGTCCTCGATCGGCTTACAATCGACGCCGATCTGATCGGAGAGCGTGTGCTTGGAGCCAGCCGTCTCGCGCTCGGCACTTACGTCGACTACTTTCAGAATCCGCTTCCCAACATTCAGTCCTACATTGGCGATTACAGTTCCGATTCCATCGGAGTGGGAGCCAAGGTTCGCCTGGCTCGCGAACTGGTTCTCACCGGCAACGTGACCACACGCGTCGACAGCGGGGGGCTGGTCGCCCGCGTCGTCCCCCTGGTCGGACTCTCGTACGCTTTTTAAGTCCGGACAGCGCCGATCGTCTGACCCCTGACTGGAGACTGGTAGAGCTGATTTGGACCTGAACCGTCGGACCGTCCCGTCCTCTTGAGGGATCTGATGAATCAACCCAGGCTACGCGGGGGACCCAGCCGTATCCCTGCGCGATCACCCGCCAGTTGGATCAAAAAGCCTGGTGCGCAGAATTACTCTTTTCCTGTTTTCTGTCGGACAGTGCGAGAGCAGCCCGGTTTTCCGCTTGTGCGAACAGCGGGCACAAAGGTCGCAACGACAGCATACATGCGACTCGTGATCCGGCCATCGTGAGCTCGACCCTCAGATGTCAGGGATCTCCGGACCCTGGCCGACTTTCGGGTACGAAGGGGAACTGCGAATGCTTTGGCGACCCGTCTCGCCAGACCCGGACCAGGGCTCGGATGGAAGTTTGCTCATGTGTCAACCGCGGGTGGCGATTTCGACAAGCAGAGTCCGCCAGTCGTTCCATCTGCCGACGAGGCCGAGCCGTTCCAGATACGCCGCATCCGCTGCCGGACTCTCATTGGAGTCCGTGGCGGCGTGAATGAGCGCGTCAGCGCAGTGCACCGCGGTCAGTGCCGAGAACTGCGTTTCGATGGCCTGGGAAGGACAGTGGTGAAGCGCCACCGCCTGGACAAGCGACGTCGGCAGTCCCCAGATGCTCACCAGATATCCCCCGAGTTGTGCGTGAGAACAGCCGAGAATTTCGCACTCCACTTCGTCCACCGGGGCGGTGTCTTTCTCGAGGCGCCTGACAACCTCGACGTATTCCTGCGGGCGCTCGCCCAGCAGGATCACTTTGCCGACGTCATGGAGAAGACCGGCGGCAAAGCAGGCTTCGGCCATGGATTTGTCGCCGGTCTCGAGCAGCGCGATTTTTTGTGCCAGCGAGGCGGTTGCGATGCTGTGCTCCCACAGCAATGCCACCTGGGCCGTAATAGCGGCATGCCGTTCGAAGCGCGAAAAGATGTGGATGGAGAGGGTGAGGGTACGTACCGTGTCCACGCCAATGAGAGAGACTGCCTGGCGCAGGCTCTGGACCTGGCCGTGAACGCCGATGAACGCGGAATTCGCGAGCTGGAGGATTTTTGTCGCCATACCCACGTCTTTGCCAACAATTTCCTCGATTTTCGCTAACGAGGTGGTTTCGGAGCGGAGCGCGGCAGTGAGCTCGCTGTAGATCACAGGCAGGCTGGGGATGGAACGAAGGCGCGCGATGGCGGCCGCGATGGCCGGATTCCGCACCAGGTCCCGCGATGCAAAGGCCTGGCCCAGCCGCAGCTTCAACTCGCGAATATCGCACGGCTTGGCGAGGTACTGATGCGCCGGAGCAATGGAGCGCAGCATTGCTTCTTTCTCCGACTGCCCGGAGAGAACGATGCGAATGACTTCCGGATAGCGGTCCTTGATGCGCTCCAGTAACTCGGCTCCATCCATGCCCGGCATGCGCATGTCGGTGACCACGGCGTCAAAGGCCGATTTCCCGAGTGCCTCCAGCGCTTCCTGACCGGATGCGGTGAACACCGCCTCCCACTCCGCTCTGGTGTCATGCAGCGCGCGTCTGAGGCCGCCCAGGACCATACGGTCGTCATCGACAAACAGCAGCCGCTTTGCGCTCATGCTGATTCCTCCCCGGGGGCGATCGGCAGGTGGATAAAAAAGGTTGTTCCGTGTCCCACTTCGGTTTCGAACCAGATTTTGCCCCCGTGTTTGCGGACGATCACGCTGTGCGCCAGCGCCAGGCCCTGCCCGGTCCCGGAGCCGACTTCTCGCGTGGTGAAAAACGGCTCAAAGATGCGCCCCTGAATCTCCGGGGGTATTCCGGTACCGGTATCGCTGACCGCGATCTCCGCCATTTCGCCGACGCGGCGGGTGCGCACGGTGATTTGTCCTTTCCCATCGCTGCGAAGATTCTCCTCGATCGCATGCGCCGCATTCACAATCAGATTCAGCACCACCTGGTTAATCTCGCTGGGATGGCACAGCAGGGGTGGCAGCGTCTCGTCCAGCTCGGTGACCATCTCCGCGGCGTGCTTCCATTCGTTCCGCGAAATCGTGATGGTCGACATGATTCCCGGGTTCAGATCGCAGTACGTTTTCTCCGCGACGTCGGGATGGGAGAATTCCTTCATCGCGCGCACGATGGTCGCAACCCGACTCGCGCCCTCCAGACTCTGCGCGATGGCTTGCGGCACCTCGGCAACCAGGAACTCGAGATCGCAATCCTTCTCGGCCCGGGCGCGGGCGGCCTGAGCCTCCGGGGATACGATTTCTGCCGTCTGCCGAATGGATTCCAGCAGTGGAAAAATTTGTGAACACGCGTCCTGGAGAAACGTAAGGTTGTCGGCAATAAACTGGATCGGAGTATTGATCTCGTGGGCGATTCCGGCGGCCAGCTGTCCAATCGCTTCCAGTTTCTGGGCCTGACGAAGTTCGTCTTCGAGCCCCCGGCGTTCCGTAATGTCTTCCTTCACCGCGAGGAAGTGACTGATGGAGCCATCCGGGGCAGTAATCGGCGAAATCGCCGCCGATTCCCAGTACAGTTCGCCATTCTTTCGGCGATTGCGAAATTCGCCTCGCCATTCGCGCCCGCTGAGAATCGTTTCCCACAAGGTCCTGTACATCTCCGGCGGAGAGTGGCCCGAATTCAGAATTCGTGGGTTCTTCCCCAGCACTTCGGCAACGGCATAGCCGGTTGACTCGGAAAACTTCCGATTCACGTAGCTGATGTTGCCGTCGGGATCGGTAATGACGACCGACGCGGGGCTTTGCTCCACGGCGGCGGAGAGCTGCCGCAGCGCGTCTTCGTTGCGCCGCCGTTCGGTGATGTCGCGAAAGATCCAGATTCGCCCGTAGTAATGGCCGTCGCTCCCCTTGACCGGCGAAGAATAGCGATCGAGGATCGTTCCATCGGTCAGCTCGATCTCATCCCGGCCGGTGTCATCAGGATGGGTGTAGAGCGTCATCACGCGCGTCATAAACGCATCGGGATCCTTCACCCGGCTGACCGCATGCGCCAGCAGCACGGCATCGTCCCGGGTTTCGAGCAATTCCCGGGGCACGGAGAATATCTCGCAGAAACGCTGGTTCAGCAGGATGCCCGTACCGTTCGCATCGACCACCAGGAGTCCGTCAATGGTGGCTTCTGTCTGGGCTTCCAGAAACGCGGTTTTGGCCTGCAGGTCGGCCTCCGCCTGCTTGCGCTGCGAAATGTCGCTGATCACGCCGTCAGCAAACGGGACATCGTTGACGCGATAGGCTGCGGCGCGATTATGCAGCCAGATCCATCGATCGTCTTTCCGCCGAAAGCGGAATTCCACGTTGAACTCGCGGCCTTGCCGAAACAATTCCTCGACGGCGTTCTGAACCCGGCGCAGATCCGCCGGGTGGACCCGTTTGAGAAGGGAGGCCGTTCCTCCGCGGTAGATTTCCTGGTGGGTGTAGCCCAGCATGTTCTCGACTTTGGGGCTGATGTAAACCATGCGACCGTTCGCGTCCGCCGTCCAGGAGACGTCGGGCAAATTGGTCAGGATGCGGCGAAATTTCGCTTCACTCTCACGCAGCAGATTCTGCGCTTCGCGTGCGGCGGTTCGGGTTGAACTGAGCCATGCGACCGTGGTGGCGATGAACGCAAAGGGCAAAGCGAAGCGCATGGCTTCGCGGCTGATGCCCAGCGTATACAACGGCGGGAGAAAGAAGTAGTCGAGGACAAAGGGTGCCAGGAGCGCGGCTAACAGGCCGGGCCCCCATCCCCCCAGCCACGCGCAGGCCACGATCGCAGCGAGCAGCAGATACTCCGCGCTGACCGGCGCAACGGTACGCAGCCCAAGAGCGGGCACGACCGCGAGCAGGAGCAGAACCGGCACCAGACCCAAGCGGGCAATCCTGTGGCTGAGGATGGTCCGCGCCCTGTTTTTCCACGCGAGGCGCACTGGATTCCCTTATCGGCTGCGCTCCGTCCGCCATCATTCGTCCGCCGCTCGTGCACGCGGCGATTCTGCCGATGGAAAAAGCAGGGTGCCGCGCGGATCCGGGAAGAACGCGCAGGTCGCCGGCAGTGTTGATCCGCCTGGAGAGACTTGCCGCCGGTGCCGCGAAAAAACGGCGCCTGAGACGCAGTTGCGGAGATGCTTGTGAGCGACAGGATCCTGTTTGTAGACGATGAAACCTCCGCCCTCGACGGCTTCCGGAGAACCCTGCATTCCCGGTTCGATATCAGCACGGCCACCAGCGGCGGAGAAGGCCTGGTGACTCTGGATCGCGACGGGCCCTTCCCGGTAGTGGTCTCGGATATGCGCATGCCGGGCATGAGCGGCGCGGAATTTCTCGCGCGGGTGCGGCAGAAAGCTCCTGACACGGTGCGCATGATGCTGACCGGTCATGCCGACCTGCACGCCGCCATGGACGCTGTGAACCGTGGTCACATCCTGCACTTTCTGACCAAGCCGTGTCCCAGCAACGTGCTGGTGGCGGCCATCAACAGTGGGCTCGACCAGTACCACGCGGTGGTCGAAGAGAAAGAGCTCGCCCGTCAGGCGCGCTCGATGCAGCACACCCGAGTCGACTGGTCGGCCGCGGCTCCGTCGCAGTGGGAGCAGTTCCGCAGTCCGATTGGTCTGCCCGGACCCGCCGAGGCGAAGGTCTGCCTCGACCCTCTGATTGGCAAAGACCCGCATACTTTTACGGTCCTGCTGCGCATGCCGGTGCTCGCCACGATCGAGCAACGTTATGGCCAGAGCGCGACCGGCAGCTATCTGACCACGGTTGCCGGATTCCTGCAGAACGCGCTCTCGTCCGGGGATCGTCTTTTCCACTGGCGACGCGACATCCTGCTTGCGGTGGTGCATCGATATATTTCAGCCGCGGCCGTGCGCATGGAGATGGAGCGCATGATTGCCGATACCCGCGGGTACATCATCGAGGTTCAGGGGCAACCCACCATGGTGGCCTGTCTGATTACCTTCGGTCTTCTCCCGGTTGCACAGTTTTCAGGATTTGCGGAGTGGCTCGCATCGTTCGACGCCGGGTGTGAACATCCCACGACCGATGGCGCCGGAAACCGGTGAGGCCTGTTTTGCCATCTCGGGATGTCAAGGCTCTGCCGCTGGCGACCGATCTCAGCCTGGACCGGATGTGTTCAGCCGGGGAGGGCGAGTCAGCGGCCGAAAAAGAGAGAAGCAGCGCTCTGCTGCCTGCGTTACCGTGCCAGGGCGCACCGGCTGCGTATGAACGCGATCTCCGCGAGATGCGCGATCGTATCCAGGCTCTCTTTGCCAGCGTCGAAACCGGAATCTTCATCATCGATCCGGAAACCCATCGCATTGTCGAAGCGAATCCCGTCGCGTTGTCGCTCGTGGGTGCGGCACCGGAAAAGATTGCCGGGGCGGTGTGCCACTCTTTTGTGTGTCCGGCCGAAGAAGGCCGGTGCCCGGTCACGGACCTGGGCCAGCAGGTGGACAATTCCGAGCGTGTACTGCTCACGGTCAGGGGCGAAAGGCTTGCCATTATCAAGACAGTCCGGCCGGTCGACATGGGCGGTCATCGCTACCTGCTGGAGAGTTTCCTCGATATCTCGGCCAGGAAGCGGGCCGAACAGAGTTTGACGGAGCAAACCGCCTATCTCAATACGCTGATCGAGGTCAGTCCCTTTGGCATTGCCGTCCTCGATGATGGCGGACGCGTGCAGCTCTCGAACAGCGCTCTGGAACGACTCTTTCTCTATAGCCGCCAGGAACTCCAGGGTGTCTCCATCGAGAAACTCATTCTGCCGGAGGATCGAATTGCCGAGGCCCGGCAAACAATGAGCGCCTGTCTCGCCGGGCAGGACGTCCATTTCACGGTCCCGCGCCGGCGGCGCGACGGCACTCTCATCGAGGTCGAAATCAACGGAGTTCCGCTGATCATTCCCGGTAAACGCCCCTCGATCCTCGCCCTCTATCAGGATGTCACCGAGCGCAGGCGGATCGAGGCGGAGATGGAAGAGCGCCACCGCCTGGCTGCTCTCTCCGCCGATATTGGCCTGGCTCTGACCGGCGCCGAGGATCTGGGACAGGGTCTGCAGGCCTGCGCAGAAGTTCTCGTTCGACACATGTCTGTGATATGCGTTCGCATCTGGACGATCGGCGAGAAGGACCGCCATTTCGAACTTCAGGCCGCGGCGGGGACCCTGGGCCGCATGAGCGCCGATGACATCGGCGTGCGCGATGCCTTCGACATCGCCCGCATTGCCGCCCGTGGCGAGCCCGAATTCACGAATCTGCAGGGAGACGAATCCTGGCTGGGAGATCCGGACTGGGCGGGGCGTGAGCAGTTCGTCGCCTTTGCCGGATGCCCGCTGAAAGTAGGCGACCAGATCCTGGGGGTAGCCGCCGCTTTTGCTCGCGAACCCCTGACCGAAGCCGCGCGCCAGGCTTTCGCCTCCGTGGTTCACAGCATCGCGCAGTTCGTGGAGCGCAAGCGCGCCGAAGCCTCGCTGCGCGAGAGTGAAGACCGCTTTCGCAGGGCTTTCGAGGACGCCCCGTACGGTATGTGCATGGCTGATGTCAATGGCCGGTTTCTCCGTGCCAATGCAGCACTCTGTCAGATGCTGGGCTACTCGCAAAGCGAACTCATTGCCGGCGCGTGGCAGGCAATCACCCATCCCGACGATCTGGATCGCTCCCGCCAGGCACTGCTTCAGTTCACCCGCGGAGAGATGAAAACGGTCGAAATGGAGAAGCGATATATCCGGAAAAACGGGGAGGTCTTGTGGACTCGCGTCAGGATTCTCGCCGTTGAAAACGAAGATGGGAGTCTGTCGCATTTCATCACGCAGATCGAAGATATTACCCTGCGCCGGCTTGCCGAAGACCGACTGCGCGCATCGGAAGAGCGCTATCGCGAACTCTTCGAAAATGCCAGCGATCTTGTCTATACGATCAGCCTCGATCTCCGCATTACATCGCTCAACCGGCTGGCCGAGGAGACCATGGGATACAGCCGCGAGGAAGCCACCGGAATGAGTCTTTGCGATCTGGTGGACCCGGACCAGTGCGATTCCCTTCGAGAGCGGATGGCGCGGCTTGCCGGCGGCGATCCCCCCGCCAAGTTCGAAATCAACATCCGTGCCAGGAATGGCCGCCGGATTACGCTCGATATTAGCCCGCGGCTCATCTGCCGGGACGGGATGGCGGCTGGAGTTCAGGCGATTGCGCGCGACGTAACGGGTCGCGATGTGGCAGAGATGGAACTTCGCCAGGCGCAAAAACTTGAGTCGGTGGGCCGGCTCGCTTCGGGCATCGCCCACGAAATCAACACTCCCATGCAATTCATTGGTGACAACGTCCGCTTCCTCAATGACTCTTTTCACGAGATCCGTTCTTTACTGGAGGAAGTACACGCTATGGGGGAGCAGTCGAGGACTCCTTCCGCAGGCGAATTGAAGAGGCTCGAGCTGAGATTCGATACCGGATATCTCCTCAGTGAGATTCCTCAGGCTCTGGCGCAGACCCAGGAGGGGGTGGAGCGGGTGGTCACGATCGTTCGCGCGATGAAGGAGTTCGCGCACCCGGAGAGCCGCGACCACGTCCCGGCCGATCTCAACAAGGCGCTCCTGAACACGCTCACGGTGGCGCGCAATGAGCTGAAATACGTCGCCGAGGTCGAAACCGATTTCGGTGAGCTGCCCTTGGTGGTGTGCAGTGTCAGTGATCTGAACCAGGTTTTTCTCAATCTGCTGGTCAACGCCGCCCATGCGATCGCCGAGGTTGTGGGACAAACGGGAGAAAAAGGAAAGATCCGCATCCACACCGAAGCCTGTGACCAGCAGGTGCTGATCACGATCGCCGACAGCGGCGCCGGCATTCCCGCGGGGATTCGCGAACGCATCTTCGATCCGTTCTTCACGACCAAGGAAGTTGGCCGCGGAACGGGCCAGGGACTTGCGATCGCCCGTTCGGTCGTCGCCCGTCACGGCGGCTCACTAACGTTTGCGAGCGAGGTGGGTCGGGGCACGACCTTCTTCCTGCGCCTCCCGGTGGAAAGCCCTGAGACAGGCTCCGCCGGTTAGTCCTGCGTTCCGGATCCAGGCCATCGACGAAATGCCAGAATGCGATCCTGGATTGGTTTCTTGATGCCGCAAAACGGGGGGCAGCTTATCTTAGAAGCCTCCCGGGACGTAGAGTATTTCCTTCGCAAGCTGACCTGCAGGGATTGACGAGGCTGCCGGAAGTGCTCCCCAATGGCCCAATGGATGGGGAGCAGAACCTTGCGATTTGGAAACGGAGAAACCATTCAGGACGACACGAACAACGCACGACCTTCCGATCGCATCTGGGCAGACTGAATGTCGTTGACTGACAGAATCGAAAGGAAATCCGAATGAAGAAATGTCGCAGTGTTTTGCTTGCCACACTCGTTGCGTTCATCTTCGCGACCGGGTGCGCGCCGCGTCGGGAAGTAACCGTAGGGGTTTGGGGACCCGGCGAGACCCCTTACTATGCGCGATGGGAGCACGAAACGCATCGAGAGCACGTCGAGTGGGAATCTCGCAACGACGCGGATCACAGATCATATTGGGAGTGGAGGAAACATCATCACGATTAGTTCGTCACAATCCGGCAACTCTCGGGAGTCGCGCTGCGTACCCCCGACAGGTGATCGGTGAATCCCGCGGGAACGCCGGTCGCTGGTTACCTCCTGAAGGGCCGCCACTCGGACCGGCGGCCCGTTTTTTCTATTCCCCGATACCCGCATCGATCCCACGGAACGGCCTGCCGATCGCAACCGTGCCGCGATTTCTCGTGACCGCTGGCGGATCTTCGAGTCGTTGTGCGATGCAATCTACCGTGATCTCCGTAGGTCCATAGAAGTTTTCCACCACGCTGTTGGGCGCCGCTCGCTGCCACGCGAGCGCCATCGTCAAGGGCAATGCTTCCCCAGCGAAGATCGAGACCCGCAGCGACGGAAATGCTCCGGGCTTCAGCATCTTCATCCGCTCCATGATCACGCCCGTTGAGGGCACCCCAAACCAGATCGTCCGTTCGTGCTCTCGGATGAACTTGGCCGGGGCCATGATCTGCGCCGCAGGCACCACATGTACCGATGCCCCAACCCCCCAGGCCCCATACAAATCGAGCACTGAAGCGTCGAAGGTCATTTCCGACAGCTGCGAAAAACGATCGGTGGAGCGGAATCCGCACCGATCCTGCGCAACCGCGAGAAACTCAGCGATGCTTCCCGCCTCGATCATCACGCCCTTCGGCGTCCCCGTCGTGCCCGAAGTGAACAGAATGTAGGCAAGCGCATCTTCCGCCATCAACGCTGGCTCATCCGGCCTGTCCTCCACAACTGTATCCAGCTTTTCAAAGTCACTCTCTGCTCCCGCGTTCGCCGCCGACTTCGCATCTGCGCCGCGCAGGATTCTCCGCGGCGCTTCCTTTATGACACGCTCTGTCAGCAGCTCCGCTCCAGCCTGATCCGCAATTAAAGCGCCCATCTGTGTCGTCTGCAGAATGCGAATAAAGCGGTCCGCAGGAATGTTGGGATTGATGGGAACGTACGCAACTCCGGACCAAAGCGCCCCTAGTATTCCCGCATACGTTTCTATGCTGCGCGACGCCAGAATACCCACGATCGGCGTCGGCTCCGGGACAGCAGATGACTCTGATGCGTCACGCGGACATCAGCACAACCATGAACGTCTATGGGGCTGGGATGTTGGACAGCAAGCGGGAAATTCTCACAAAGCTGCACGGTCTGACCGTGGGGTTCTGTGGGGTCACTCCGTTGCCTGCTCCGGAAGGACAGGCGGCAACTTGCTGAATTTGTTTAGGTAAATGGTCGGGGAGAGAGGATTTGAACCTCCGACCCCCTGGTCCCGAACCGCGTTCCAGGCCCTGTTGAGTTCTGTTGTTCTTTCGTATTTCCAATTGCTGTGTGATGAAGCTGTTGTGGCCCTTATGTTGAGCTATGTAGATAGTTGAGGCCCCTGGAGGCTTTGACCGCCGCAGAATCATCTACAGTGCGACCTGCCGTCTTGGCCCCCGAACCGGAAAGCACAGTTCGACCTCCGTGGAAGGCGCTCACAGGGTATAAGCCCATTCCGCGGGCAAGCCGACTAGCTTGGCATGCCACGTTGTGGATTGGCAAATCGCCTGCATGAGATCCGCTGGGGGTGACGTGTCACCTTACACCCGACGCCGGAGGCGGCGCCCGGAAGCTTCAGCAGCGACGGACCTGCACGGGCAACGGTCAACGCTCCGTCG